>Ga0224534_1000322_pt1 | contig 31797 bp, 23 predicted proteins | sample 714E12024metaG_FD_172012 | JGI IMG/M metagenome (GOLD analysis project Ga0224534, IMG submission 172012) | Peat soil microbial communities from Stordalen Mire, Sweden - 717 E1 20-24 | ecosystem: Environmental > Terrestrial > Soil > Wetlands > Peat | place: Sweden: Norrbotten County, Stordalen... | reverse complement strand
GGCGTGCTGACGAATGAGGCCAGCGGCGATTTGAGCCTGCTCGTGTATTCCGGCACCATCACTACCCTGACCTGGGTGGGTGGCGTTTCGGCCAATGCCTGGGACATCGCCGGTTCTGCCAACTGGACTACAGGTTCCGGAACCACGACCTATGCCAACCCCGATTATGTGGTGATTAATGATACCGGCGCCAACACCCCGGCAATCAGCATGAACGCCGCCTTGTCGCCGACGACCCTCACGCTTAATAATAACACCGAGGCTTATACCCTGGGCGTTTCCGGCAACACCGGCAAAATCACTGGCGGCGCCAGCTTGAATTTGAACGGCACGGCTGCTGTGACCCTGCTGACCGCGAACGATTATCTGGGCGGCACCACGATCGCCGCCAATGCCGGCGCGGTCACGCTCGGTGACAACACCGCCGCCGCCGATGACGGCATGATTGGGAGCAGCGGGGCGGTCGTTCACAACGGCACCCTGCTGGTCAACAACAATTACACCAATGAAACGCTGGCCGCTCCCATCAGCGGTGGCGGTCCGTTGGTTTCCATGGGCCGCGGTATCCTGACTTTGTCCGGAAATAACTCCGCTTATTCCGGTTGGATCAGCAACTCCGATATTTTGCAGATGGGCAATGGGTTCACCGGAACCTTGGGCACGGGCAATGTGACCAACAATCGCACCCTGCTCTTCAATGTTGGCCCGACCCCTGCCAGCACTGTGGTCGTGAGCGCCAACATCGCCGGCGCCGGTGGCATCACCAACGTCGGGCCTGGCATCGTGCAGTTGTCCGGGAACAACACCTACGCCGGCAGCACGGTTATTTCTGAAGGCACCATCCAGCTTGGATCGGCCACCGCCCTCCCGATCACTACTGCGGTCTGCATAAATGACAATAATTCGCCCGGCTTGGTCGGCACGCTGGATTTGAACGGCAACAATGCGACCATCGCCAGCCTGCAGGGCACCAACGCCGGCCAGGGAAATGCAACCCTCGTCGAATGTCAGATTGTCAACAATCTCCCCGGCACCACGGCGACCCTGACGATTGGCGGTGGCTCGAACACCGTCTTCAACGGCCAGTTGACTGACAACAACAACGGCGGCACCGGCAAGCTCGCGCTCATGGTGACCAATGACACCACGTTGACCCTCAATGCTTGCTTCAATAACTTGAACCCCGCGGTCAACACCTACCCGAACCTGTTCAGCGGCGGCATGACCATCAGCAATGCCCAGGTGTGTGTCGGAACCGATACGGGCACTCCTCCCGGCAACGAGGGTGGTGCTTCGGCTGGCATTGGCCCCATCACGCTGTGTGGCGGTTTGGGCACGGTGACCAACTGGAATATACGCATGCCATCCAACGGCATGCTGTATGCGAGCGGTAACACCGAACTTGGCGGCAGCAGCACGACTCCCACAATCGGCACCGCACTCTCTGGACCTCTCGTTGTGCCGACGGGGCAGTATGGCACGCTGGTCCTTTCGGGACGCGGCACGGTGTCCTGCACGCTGCAAGGTGGCGGCACGCTGATTGTTAATCCCAATTACGTTCGTGGTGAGGTGGCTGGTGATTGGACCGCCTTTACCGGCACAATCATCTTCCAGTATTTGTTCGGAGCATCCGGGGATGGCGGCTTCTCAATTATCAGCCCATTGGGCTACCCGAATGCCACTCTGTATATGCAAACCACCAACCTGATCGGCAGCGTGAGCATATCCGGTGCGAATGGCGGCAATGTCTTCCCCATCGGCGCACTGGCCGGCGGCGACAACACCAGCTTTATCGGCGGTGGCACCCAGGGCAACGGGAGCAGCGGCGGCGCCGCGAACACCATCTGGGCCATCGGCGGGTTGGGCCTCAACACGACCAATGGTTCCCAAATTGTTGATGCGGGCTGCGGAATCCGCGTGGTTGGCGGCAGCTTGACGTTGACCAACAATACACTCTCCTTCGGCGGTCAGTGCGTGGTCAGCAACGCCACGCTGGCGTTCGTTCCCATCACTATTATCTCGAATACCCTGGCGAACAACTATCTTGTCGGCACGAACTTCACGATCGTGAACGGCATATTGGATGTTACGGGCACCGGCGCCGCCGGCGTTGGCGGCCTAAATGGCACGCTCTACCTCGGCCATAACGCCAGCGGCCAGAGCCTGTTCGGCGGTGGCACGCTGAATGGCAGTCTGGTGACCATGGCGGGCACCAACACCGTCGTCGCGCCTGGCTATCGCGTCGGCAGTCCCGCCAGCGCGGGCAGCCAGTTGACGGTGAGCAACGGCACTGCCACCTTTAACAACGGCAGCACCGTTATTATCTGCATCAACAGCACCAATGGCGTGGGCGGAACGTTCACCAACGACATTGTGAACGCGCTCGGCGGGCTGACCGTCAACCAGACCCGGCTCACCATTGTGAACACTGGCGGGGCCTTCGCTCCCAGCTCCACCAATCTTATCTATGCGTTCTGGGATCCGAACACCCCCGTCGCCGTTCCGTTCGGCGCCAGCGGCGTCACCAACCTCACCCTGCCAGCGTTGGGGGCCGGCGAGTATTGGGTGACCAACCTTAGCGGCGGCAATCTGGTGAGCCTGGCGGTCGTGGACACGAACGTCCCGGTGACCATTAATCCGTCCCGGCCGCCGGTGCAGGTGACCGTGAGCGGCAGCACGCTGACGCTGGGCTGGCCCACCAACAAGGGCTGGGTCCTCCAGGCGCAGACCAATGCTGCGAACGTGGGCCTCTCAAACAACTGGGCGGATCTGCCTGCCTACACGGGTCAAACCCAGGCGGTGCTCACCATCAACCCGACGAATCCGGCGGTGTTCTACCGCCTGCGGATGCCTTGATCAAACTTATGGCGCGCGGCCCGTCTGCGGGCCGCGCGCCCAGGATAAAAAATTGCGAAAATAAAACCATAGCTTGCATTTGGCGCGCGGCCTGTTGCGGGCCGCGCGCCAAAAAAGCATTTGCGAACCATCAAACCTGAAGTTATATTCCAACCATGACTGATAAGACCCAAAGCCAGACGCGCGCCGGCAAGGCGCGCGGTTTCACCCTTATTGAACTGCTCGTTGTCATTGCCATCATTGCCATCCTGGCGGCGCTGCTGCTGCCGGCGCTGGCGGCGGCCAAGCGGAAGACCAAGCTGGCGGCCTGCCAGAACAACTTCCACCAGACTTACGCCGCCTGCTACCTCTATGCGACCGACTACAACGATTATTTTCCGATCGACAACACCCATCCGACTGCCATCAACGTGATTAATGGCGAGCATTATACAAGGTATTTGGGGGCGCAGGCCGCCAACACCTTCATGAGGCAGGGCATTCAAAGCATTGTCGTCAACGGTGTCACTACTCCCGTGTTTAACAATCTGGGCCATTTGTATGAGACCCATATGATGGGCGATGGCAGGGGCCTTTATTGTCCGAGCTTTCCGGACAATTCGCCGCTGGCCGCCATCAATTATTCAAACCCGCAATTTTTGAGCACGGATGGCAGTGGCAATGCGCGTGGCACAATGTTGTTCAATCCGCGCACCAGGGATGCTTGGGCTGCGGCCACAGACAATAACCGCGCATTTCCAAAGACGAGCAGCCAGTGGGCCAACGCCCCTTCCGCCCCCGCCGCCGGCACCATGGAAAACGGCTTTCCTTACTCTCCACCCGGCGGCCTTGCCCTGTTTGGGACCGACTATCTGGCAACCGGGGCGGGGGTTGGCATTGGCGACACCAGCACTTCAGGGTTTAGTCCGACCAGTTTTGCCCACTTTCCCGCAGAGGGGTTTGACGTTCTATTCAGGGATGGATCGCTGCAATTTGTCCAGAGTGTCTCGGCGTTTAAATTTATCACCACTGCCCCTGGTCTCGTTACCGACGAATCCGGCACATCCCATCAAGAATACGACCAGATGTTCAACTGGCTCGAGACCGGCAATTAGCACCTGCTGAAAGGCTGGGAATTTCGCGAAGTTTTTGGGCGTGTCTGAATAGATCGTGGCAGCCGGCGCGAGCCGGCTACCGATGGCCTGTAACCCGGCGGGTTTCGGGGAGGGATTTGTGAGCCGGCCCATTTTCGGCAGCCGCGACGAAGGAGAGTTTCCAAACACGAGGTTGATGCAGTATGAAATTGATTTATGAAAAATAAGGAAAACAGCGGATCCCGCGCGGCGGTTGGGCGCGGGTTCACCTTGATTGAACTGCTGGTGGTCATAGCCATCATCGCCATTCTGGCGGCGCTGCTGCTGCCGGCGCTGGCGTCGGCCAAGCGGCGGGCCAAGCTGTCGCAGTGCCAGAGCAACTTTCACCAGGTCTACGCCGCGTGCTACCTCTACGCGACCGATTACAGCGACTATTTCCCGCCGGACACGACTCATACTGGCGATGCGAACTTCAATCGTCTCGGCGGCGAGCATTATACTTATTTTTTCCTCTCACCCAGCGGTTTGCCTCCGGCAGAGACTCCCAGCACAATAGTTAAACAGGGCATTCAAGGTGCATATGTTAACGGTGTTTTTACTCCCGTATTTGACAACCTTGGTTATTTGTATGAGACCCATGGAATTGGCGACGCCAAGGCCCTTTGGTGTCCAAGTTTTCCGGCCACTTCGCCAAATAACATCGCTAACTATTCAAACCCATGGTTGAGCACGGAGGCCAGTGATGGACGTATTCGCTACACAATACTATACAATCCGCGTGTGCAGGATGCAACGAATGGCGTCTTGTTTCGGGCATACCCCAAAACGAGCAGCATATGGTCCGCATCCGGTTCCGGCGGAAATGGCCTGTTTGCGACTGACTATTTGGGTGGAAGCTCTCCTGCAACGTTCACCCCGAACACATTTGCCCATTATCCAAGCCAGGGATTTAACTGTATTTTTAGGGATGGCTCGGTGCAGTTTGTTCAGAACATTCCGGCGTTTCAGTTTGTTACCGAGGGCGATTTTTATACCGAAGAAAGTGCTAGATCCGTTGAAGCTTATTGCCAGTTTATCAACATGATTGAAAATTCCAATTAGCATTTGCTGAATAACCGGGAATTTCGCGAAGTTTTGGAGCGTGTCTGAAGAATAGCGGCAGCCGGCATGAGTCGGCTGCCGCCTCTGTGTAGAGCGGTGGATTTAGCGATGATATTTGAGCCAGCTTGCGCTGGCAGTTGGCGGCGGAAAAGGAGTTTTCGAACACGCTCAAGATGTGGCGTGGCAGTTATTTATGAAAAACCGGACAAGCGGCGGATTCCGCGGCGGTTGTTCGCGGGGTTTCACCCTCATTGAATTGCTGGTGGTCATCGCCATTATCGCCATCCTGGCGGCGCTGCTGCTGCCGGCGCTGGCGGCGGCCAAGCGGCGGGCAAAACTGGGGCAGTGCCAGAGCAACTTTCACCAGATTTCCGTGGCTTGTTACGTCTATGCGAACGACTACAACGATTCTTTCCCGATTTGCACCGTCGGGGCTTATAATAACGGCACGTTTAACCACCTCGGTGACGCCCATTACACATATTATGTAGGCCAATTTGGCACTGCCAACGTCCCTGTTTTGCAAGGCATCCATGCCGGGTTTGACTGCCTGGGGCGTTTGTATGAGACCCATGGGATGGCCAATGGCCTGGCGCTTTATTGTCCGGCTTATCCGGCCGCTTCACTGTTGAGTCCCGCGCAATATTCAAACCCGTCATTTATGAGCACGGATGCCGGATTAAACGGCGCAGCTCCAGCTGTGCGTGACACCATGTTGTATAATCCGCACCTCGTTGACCCAACGAATACGGAACCCAATAATGGCGGCTTTGCGCGATTGTTCCAGAAAACCAGCAGCATCGTCCCCACCAGGCTGTTTGGGACCGATTATCTGGACACGCCGACCAGTGATGCGCCTGGATACACCGCTCCAAGCACAACGTTTGGTCCGGACTATTATGCCCACTATCCCAGCCAGGGGTTTGACGTTCTCTTTACGGATGGGTCGGTGCAGTTTGTCCAGAGCGTCCCGGCGTTTAACTTTGTAGCTCAAGGGATCGTTACCACCGAGACCGCTGCTTCTGCCGAGCAGTATGCGCAGATCTACTACTGGCTCGAAAATGGCAACTAGTGTGGTTTCTCTGAAAACGTCGCGGAACCCTGTTTGTTCCGCTTCAACAGAAATCCCGCCAGTGCTTCGAGGGCGACGGCATGGCCCTTTGTGATTTTGGACTGCGGCAACACGTTGCCGCTTTCCCACGACGCGACATGTCGCGTCGTTCCAAAGCGCGGACATATCCGCGGACTCCGTGATTTCAGCGGTCACGTTTCAATAAAAAATCCGCCAAGGCTTCCAAAGCAACCGCCTTGCCATTGAAACTGTCCAGCGCGGCAAACGCCCTGATTGTCAGTTGCGCCGCGATCTTCCGCGACTTTTCCAGGCCCACGATGGCCGGGTAGGTCGCCTTTTGCACGGCCACGTCCTTGCCGGCGGTTTTGCCGAGCTGTTCGCTGGTCTGCGTCACGTCCAGGATGTCGTCAATCACCTGGAACGCGAGGCCGACATGGTAGCCGAAGTCGGTGAGGGCCGCAAGTTGCGCGGGCGCGCAGTTGGCGCTCATGCCGCCGAGCCGCACGGAACAGCACAGCAGCGCGGAGGTTTTGCGCTCGTGGATGTAGCGGAGTTCGGCCACGGAAAGCTTTTTGCCTTCGCCTTCCAGATCCGCCACCTGCCCGGCGACGAGTTGCAGCGAGCCGGAGGCTTTGGCGAGTTCCAGAATCAAATCGCGGTGCGGGTAGCGCGGCCAGCCCTTGGCCTGCGCGGCGATTTCAAACGCCTGCGTCAGCAGCGCGTCGCCCGCCAGCACGGCGATGCCTTCGCCGAAGACTTTATGGTTGGTCGGCTTGCCGCGGCGGAAATCGTCATTGTCCATCGCCGGCAGATCGTCGTGGATGAGCGAGTAGGTGTGGATGCACTCGACGGCGCAGGCGAGCGGCATGGCGTCGGCTTCCCTGCCGCCGCAAGCTTGCGCGGCGGCGAGAAGAAGTGCCGGGCGCATCCGCTTGCCGCCGGCGAAAAGCGAGTAGCGCATCGCCTTGTGAATTGTGGCGGGCCTGGTTTTTTCGGGCGGCAGGAATTTGTCGAGCGCGGCGTTGACGGCTTCGGTGCGCGTGGCGAGGAATTGTTGCAGGTCGAATCGAGTTGTTGCGGACATAAAATTCAACCCGGAAAATGCCGGAAATGAAGGCAAGTTTGAAGCGAAATTTTCTTATTGCATTAAAGCGGGCGGCGGTTAGCATTTGCGGCTATTCTTAATGAACGTAATGAACGCTGAACTTTGCAAAAAAGCCGCCGAGAAGGTTGGCAACCCCAACGTGCTGGTGAACCTCATCTCGCGCCGGGTGCGCCAGCTTAACGCCGGCGGCGGCGGCCTGGGCCGGCCGCTCGTGGACGTGCCCGCCGGCATGGGCATGGCGGACATCGCGTTGCGCGAAATTCTCGAGGAAAAAATCGGCTGGGAAATGCCCGAATTGACCGAGCTGATCCGCCCGCAGCCCAAGAAGCGCCGCAAGAAGTAATGCAGAAGGTAGAATGAAGAATGAAGAAACAGTTCATTCTGCCGTGATGGTCGGTTTCTTAAAATGTCCTGCTTCATTCGTTCAGTCGAATGAAGCAGTTTTTGTTTCTACATTCCGCATTCTTCCTTCTACATTGGACGCATGGCCGACATCGTGACCAACCACAAAGCCCGGCGCGATTATCATGTCCTCGAAACGTTCGAGGCGGGCATCGTGCTGCACGGCACGGAGGTCAAGTCGCTGCGCGCGGGCAAGGGGCAGATTGGCGACGCCTTCGCGCGCGTGGAGAAGGACGAGGTCTGGCTCTACAACGCGCACATTGATGAATATTCGCACGGCAATCTGCAAAATCACCAGCCCAAGGCCCCGCGCAAACTGCTCCTGCACAAATCGGAAATCCGGAAACTGTTCGGGCTGGCGGCGGTCAAAGGGAACGCGCTGTTCCCGCTGGCGTTTTACTGGAAGAACGGCAAGGTAAAAGTGGCGCTGGCTGTCGGCAAGGGCAAGCAGACATTCGACAAGCGCGAGGATTTGAAAAAGCGCGAGTCGGACCGGGAATTGAAGCGCGCAACGATGAAGTGGACAAAGGGAAAGTGAAAGCGGAGATGGAAGATTGAGGATGGCAAAAACAAATGGAGGATGACGCTTTCACGCCATCCTCCATCTTCAATTTTCTATTTTCGTCCGGCTTAAGCAGCCTTCGCGACCTCTGCTTCTTTTTTCCAAGTGCGTTTTGGCGCCTTGGTGACGAGTCCCTTTTTGATGGCGGCGGCGGAGACGCGGATGTAGCGGATCTCGCCGTTGGGCATTTGCGCCTTCACGCGCTGCAAGTTCACGTGGAACTTGCGCTTGGTGATGGCGGTGATGTGCGTGCCGATGCCGCCGGATTTCTTGGCTTTGCCCGAGCGCCAGATGATGCTGCCCTTCATCGGGCGTTTGCCGGTCAATTCACAAATTCTTGCCATAACATTTCAAAATTTAAGAGCCGCCAAGCATAGCCGCCGGATTTCCAGTTGCAAGCACTATTTCGGAGAATTCTGCGTGCCACGGGCCGGAATCAGCCCTATCTTCACGCCGATTTTATGGCGGCAAGCTCGAACCTCCGACGGCTGGCAAAAACAGTATTGCGCCAGCCGGAATGGATTTTGGCGCTGGCCGCCAGTCTCGCCGTCGTCTGGCTGCATTTTTTCTTTTTGCGGCACGCCGGCGGGTTCTGGCGGGACGAAGTCAATCTCATCAACCTGGCCGGCCGCCATTCGTTGACCGAGATGTCGAAGGATTCATTTCCGGTGCTGATGCCGCTGCTGGTCAGCGGCTGGACGGCCATCGGGCTGGGCCAAAATGATTTGAGCCTGCGGCTGCTGGGAATTCTGATCGGGCTGGCGCTGCCCGCCGCGCTGTGGCTGGCCGCCTGGAAAATCCGCCGCGCGCCGCCATTGCTTGGGCTGGTGTTGCTCGCGCTCAACGGCACGTTGATTCAATTTGGCGATTCGTTGCGGGCGTTTGGGCTGGGCAGTCTGACCATTCTCCTCACCACGGCGGCCGCCTGCCTCTTTTTGAGGAATCCGACGTGGCCGCGCGCGGGATGGCTGACGGCGCTGGCGGTTTTGAGCGTGCAGGCGCTTTATCAAAACGCGGTTTTCATCGCGGCGATTTGTTTCGGCGCCTGGGCGGTTTGCGCGCGGCAAAAAAACTGGCGCGCGGCGGCGAAAATTTTCGTCGTCGCCGCAACTTCGGCGGCTTCCCTGCTGCCGTATTGGTCGCATATCGTTTCCATGCCGGACGCGGCGGCGTCGCTGCGGACCGGATTCGATCCCGGGCTGGTGAAAATCAATCTGGACAACGCCATGGGATTTCCGCTGGCGCAATATCTCTGGGTCTGGGGATTTCTGGTGGTGGCAGTGGTTGTTTGCGCCGGCGCAACATTGCTTCGCCGACAGCCGGAGACCGGCGAAGCGCGAACCGAACCAGGATTGCTCATCAGCCGCAGCACGCTGGCGGTGGCGGTGGCGACAGTGTTTGGTTTTCTCTGGTTTGCCGCTTTGCCAAAATCGCGGTGGTATTTTTGGCTGTTCCTGTTGCTGATCGTTGCCGGTCTGGACTCGAACCGCCTGTTCAAGCGTTATTTTCGCCGCGCGGTGACAGACACAAAACCACCAACGCGCGGCGTGTCCGCCAACGATGCCGTCACGGAAGACCTGCCGCTTTTCGCCGGGGTGACGCTGCTGACGGCCATCGCGGGCTTTGCCGGATTTCTCTGGTTCGCGGCGTTGAACACCGAGCCGTGGTATTTTCTTCCGCTGATGGCGCTGGCGGCGGTCTGCTACGAAATCGGCCTGCCGTTGTCGGGCCGGCACGCCCGCGCGGCGGTTTTCGGTTTCGCCGTCACCACCCTCTTCGGCGCGGTTTATTTTGCGCGTGACGATTTGGGCCAGCGCTTCACGAACCTCGATCTGGTCGCGCAACGGCTGACGGCGGAAGCCGGGCCGGACGATTTCATCATCGTCACTCCGTGGTATTGCGGCATCACTTTCGACCGGTATTTCAAAAGTTCAACGCCGTGGGACACGCTGCCGCCGCTGAAGGATCATTCCATGCACCGCTACGATTTGGTCAGGGCGCAAATGGAAACACACGACGCCATCGGACCCGTGCTGGCTCAAATGGGCGCAACGCTTCAATCCGGCCATCGCGTCTGGGTCGTGGGCCGAATTGACATTCCCGCCCCCGGCAAACCGCTGCCGCCGGATTTGCCGCCGCCGCCCTTGAAATATTCCCGCTGGTCGGACCAGCCATACAACCGGAACTGGGTCGCCCAAGCCACCGGCTTTTTGAGCAATCACAGCCGCCAGTTTCAGCAGGTTTATTATTCGACCAACGCAAATGTTAATTTCACTGAAAATATGCAGTTGAGCATGGCCGAAGGCTGGCAAAGCTCCACCAACCTTGTGTTTCCGGTCAATGCAAAGACAAGTGCGCCATGACCTCGCGATATTTTCCCAAGTGACCCGCGGCGTATTCACTTGCTCCCGGAAGATTGATTTGCACAATGGCCGCGCATGACGGAATCGTCCGCAACCGCAATACCAGGCCGCGCCCGCTATTTCAACCAGCATTGGACGTGGTGGTTCATGGTCGCGGTTCTGGTGCTGGTGGCGATGGTCCGGCTGCGCCTGTTGAATTTTTCCCTGGAACGCGACGAGGGCGAATACGCCTACGCCGGCCAGCTCATGTTGCAGGGCATTCCGCCTTACCAGCTCGCCTTCAACATGAAGTTTCCCGGCACCTATGCGATGTATGCGCTCATCATGGCGCTGTTCGGCGAGACGCCGGCGGGCATTCATTTCGGGGTGGCGATTATCACCACGCTGACGGCGTTGATGCTTTATTGGCTTGGCAAGAAAATGCTCGACCCGACAGCGGGCATGGTGGCGGCGACCAGTTATGCCATTCTGGCGGCCAACACCGCCTTGTTTGGATTGGCGGGCCACGCCACCCACTTCGCGGCGTTTTTTGCGACCGCCGGTTTGTGTTTGATGTGGAAAGCCCGGCAAACGGCGCGGTGGCAGGCGACTGGCGCCGCAGGAATCATGTGCGGCATGGCAGCGCTGATGAAACAACCTGCGGCCGTCATCGGGGTTTGGGCATTCGGGGTTTTGGTGTGGGAAAGCCTTTTCAAAAAAAAGGGCGGCGGAATCCGTCCGCTGTGGAATCCCGCGACATTCGGAATTGGAGCCGCGTTGCCAATGGGGCTGTGCTTTTTGGCGCTCTGGTGCGCGGGGGTTTTTCACCAGTTCTGGTTTTGGACGATGGATTATGCGCGGCAATATGTTTCGATTGTGTCTATTTCCGACATCGGCTCGCAGTTTTGGTGGAGCGTTCGCTCGATGGCCTCGGAAGATTTCTGGCTGTGGCTGCCCTGTCTGGCCGGATTTGGAATGATCTGGTTCGATGAACGGCTGCGGCAGACGCGGATCTGGCTGCTGGGATTCAGCCTGGCGTCCATCTTGACCACGGTTCCGGGTTTTTATTTTCGGACGCATTATTTTCTTTTGACGCTGCCGGCGCTGGGGCTGCTGGCCGGCTGCACGGTGAGCGGAGCCTGCCAATGGTGGCGTCGGAAGACGGGCGACACCCGGTTCAGCCAGTGGCCCACCGGCGTTTATGCGCTGCTTCTGGTCTTGACTGTCATCAAAACCAGCGACGTCTGGTCTGTTTTCTCGGCACAGGGGGCGCACGCGTTGTATGGCGCCGAACTTTTTCCCGAGGCGGAAACCGCCGCGGCTTACATCCGCGAACACTCGCAGCGGGGCGCGCAAATCGCCGTGCTGGGGTCCGAGCCGGAAATCTATTTTCTGTCCCACCGCCATTCGGCCACCGGTTACATTTACGCTTATCCGCTGATGGAGCCGCAGCCGTTTGCCGGGGCGATGCAGCGCGAAATGATCCGCGAGATTGAAACGAACTCGCCGGAATTCATCGTCTTTGTGAACCAGAATTTTTCCTGGGTGCAGGCGCCCCAATCGGACGTGACCATTTTCAGGTGGTGGAATGATTACCAGACCAATTACGCAACGGTTGGGCTGATTGAGCAGAACTGGCCTTATCCATCGCAATTTTTTTGGGACGCCGCCGCTGTCGCGCACGGCAGATTGAAAGGCACGGGCCTGGAAATTTATCAGCGCAAAGGATTCTTGCCGTCTTCCGCCACCCGCTCGAACAAGTGATTGACCGCCGCTGGCAATGGCGTGGCGCGAACGCTCCTTGACGCAACCTATTCCGGCTGCAAACCTTCCTTGCTTGGCGCAAAACGCGGCAGCGTCGGCGGCGGGCAACTTGTTCGCCGAAATCACGCAAGCTCCCGCCGTGCAATCCCTCGCGCGGCGACTGGAGAATGGCGGAGCGCTGTCTTGCACCGGTGTTGGTCCGGCGGCGCAGCCGTTTTTTGCCGCCTGGCTCCACGCCATCTTTCCAAAGCGGCCGCTCGTCATCGTCGCGCCGGATTTGAAAACCCAGGAAAGCTTCCAGCAGGATTTGGAAACATGGCTCGCGTTGCAGTCCAAAGTCCAAGGTCCTGCCGAAACGCCATCCGCCATCCGCCATCCGCCATCCTCGCCGCTCTTTTACTCCGCTTGGGAAATTCTGCCGCATGAAGGCAAGCTTCCGCACGCCGACGTCATCAGCGACCGCCTGCAAACGTTCGTCGCCCTGTCGCCTGCCGCATCTGAAACTTCAAATTTCAAATCTCAAATTGTCGTCGCCAGCGTGACGGCGCTCCTGCAAAAGACCTTTCCGCCCGGGGAAATCCAGAAGCGCACCCGCACGCTGGCGCGCGGCGACAAAATCGCGCCGCTCGACCTGATTGAATTTCTCGAAGAACAGGGCTACGAGCCGGAAGCGCAGGTTTCGCAGAAGGGCGAAATCGCCCTGCGCGGCGGCATCGTGGATGTCTGGCCGCTCACCAGCCCGTGGCCGGTGCGGCTGGAATTTTTCGGCGACGAACTCGAATCGCTCCGCCGTTTCGATCCGCTCACGCAGATTTCGCGCGAGGAAATTTCGAGCGTCACCCTGCCGCCGGCGGGTGAACTGGGAATTTTGAAACAATCGGAGGGACGAGTTCCACGAGTCCCCGAATCGGAAAGCGGGACTCGTGGAACTCGCCCCTCCGAAATCAAGGCGCTCGCCATATTGCCCGACTATCTCCCGTGCGAAACCATTTTTCTGTTCTGCGAACCGGAACAACTCGCCCTTCGCGCCGACGAATACGCACAACCTATTCCCACCAGCGATCCATTTTTCATTTCGTGGCCGGATTTTCTGGCCGAATTGAACCGCCGCGATTTCACGTCGGTTGAATTGAGCGATGCCGAACTGACCGGAGCGCCGGCCGCCGGCACGGCGCGAATTGCGGCAGCGGATAATCAGCGGGCCGTGCCGGAGGCCGGCGCTCCGCTCTTCACCTCGCTCGACGCCCATCGTCCGCTGGCTGAACACGCCCCGGAACTGCAAATTGCCGAGGCCCAGCGGTGCGAATTCTTCAGCCAACTCCACCGCTGGCTCCGCCAAGGCTATGCTGTTCATGTTTTTTGCAACAACGACGGCGAGCGCCAGCGGTTTGAGGAAATCTGGAAGGAATTGGATCCGGCGTCTGGCGTCTCGGCTCTGGGGAAAGACTCTCGTGTCGCGCAACCCCAGAATCCAGACGCCAGACCCCAGACGCAAATCGGTTCGCTCGCCCGCGGTTTCATTTGTGACGAGGCGAAACTTGTCGTCGTCACCGACGCTGAAATATTCGGGCGCTACAAAATCCAGCGGCCGCGCCGCCTCAAGTCGCCGCACGCGCTGGCGGCGCGTTCGGCGTTGGACATTGATTTCACGGATTTGGAAGAAGGCGATCTGGTCGTGCATTTGCAGCACGGCATCGGGCGTTATCTGGGTTTGAAAAATCTGCCCGCCGGCAGCGGCACACGCGGAATTGAACTTTCAACTTTCAACTTTCAACCTTCAACAGAGTGCCTCGTCATCGAATTCGCGCCGCAAAACTCCGGCGACACGCCACCTAAACTTTACGTTCCCGTCAGTGAATCGCATCTCGTCAGCAAATACATCGGCGCCGGCCGGGCGAATCCGCCGCTGAACACGCTGGGCGGCATGCGCTGGCACAAGGCGAAGGAACAGGCGGAGCGAGCCGTCCGCGATGTCGCCGCCGAGCTTCTGCGGATTCAAGCCGTGCGCGAAACGCAGCCCGGCCACGCCTTCAAAACCGACTCGCCGTGGCAGCGCGAATTTGAAAGCGCTTTTATTTTCGAGGAAACCCCCGACCAGCTCACCGCGATTGCCGAGACAAAATCGGACATGGAAAAACCGAAGCCGATGGACCGCCTGATTTGCGGCGATGTCGGCTTCGGCAAGACGGAAGTCGCCATCCGCGCCGCGTTCAAGGCCGTGATGGACGGCAAACAGGCCGCCATTCTCGTGCCGACGACCGTGCTCGCGCAGCAGCATTTCAACGTGTTCCGCGAGCGCATGGCCGATTATCCGGTGCGCATCGAGCTGCTTTCGCGCTTCCGCACGCGCCGCGAGCAGACACGCGTCGTCCAAGATTTGGCGGCGGGCGCGGTGGACATCGTCATCGGCACGCACCGCATTGTGCAGGAAGACATCGCGTTCAAGGATTTGGGACTCGTGGTGATTGACGAGGAGCAGCGCTTCGGCGTGCTGCACAAGGAAAAGTTCAAGCGCTTGCGCACGCTCGTGGACGTGCTGACGTTGAGCGCCACGCCGATTCCGCGCACGCTTTATCTCGCGCTCACCGGCGCGCGCGACATGAGCACCATCCAGACGCCGCCGCACGACCGTTTGCCGGTCGAGACGATTGCCACGCAATACGACGAGCGCGTTATTCGTGATGCCATCCAGCGCGAGATGAATCGCGGCGGGCAGGTTTTCTTCCTGCACAACCGCGTGATGACGATTGAAACGATGCGCGCGAAATTGCAATCGCTCGTGCCATCAGCGCGCATTGTCGTCGGCCACGGACAAATGAATTCGGACGAACTCGAAGAAGTGATGACAAAATTCGTCAACGGCGAGGCGGACGTCTTGCTGTCCACGACCATCATCGAGAGCGGACTCGATATTCCGAACGCGAACACCATCATCATTGACCGCGCCGACCGCTTCGGTTTGAGCGACCTCTACCAGTTGCGCGGCCGCGTCGGGCGTTACAAGCATCAGGCTTACGCGTATCTGCTGCTGCCGCGCCACGCGAGCCTGCTCAATGACGTGCGCAAGCGCATCAGCGCCATCCGCCAATACTCCACGCTTGGTAGCGGCTTCAAAATCGCCATGCGCGACCTCGAAATCCGCGGTGCGGGAAATCTGCTCGGCGCGGAGCAAAGCGGTCATATCACCGCCGTCGGTTTCGAGCTTTACTGCCAGTTGCTCAAGCAAAGCGTCGGCGCGTTGAAAGGCGAGAAAGTGAAACCGCGCGCGGAAGTCCGCGTGAAGTTGGATTTTTTGGAAATGAATTCGGCTGAATCAGGTAGGGCGGGCAGTCCTCTGCCCGCCGCCGAACGCCACGCAGACGGCGCGCACGGAGTGACGCGCCCTACCACCGCATCACTTCCGCACAACTACGTCACCGAGCCGCAGCACCGGATTGAAATCTACCGCAAGCTCGCGCAGGCCGCCGACAAATCCGCGCTGGATAATTTGCAGAAGGAATTACGCGACCGCTTTGGTCCGTTGCCGCCGCCGGTGGAATTGCTCCTGCAAGTGGCCGAATTGAGAATTCTTGCGAGCGACAAATCCGTGACCGCCATTGAAGTGAGCGACGACAAGTTGATGCTCACCCGCCACGGTGATTTCATCACGCTCGGCGGCAAATTTCCGCGACTCACGAAGAAGGACGCCAAGGCGCGGTTGAAGGAGATCAAACGGCTGCTGCTGGCGATTTGATCCCGAAAAAACTCGCGGCGGTTTCGTTTCCAATTCATTTTATGGCTGTGCATCTGGCTCATTTGCGGCTGCGGGATTTTCGCAATTACGCCCGGCTGGACGCGGATTTCGCGCCCGGCTTCCACCTGCTCTTGGGCGACAACGCGCAGGGCAAGACGAACATCCTCGAAGCCATTTATCTCATGGCCACGCTGCGGTCGTTCCGCGGCGTCGGCGGCGCGCAAATGATCCGGCATGGCGCGAAGGGTTATTTCGCCGGCGGCAACGTGGTGGGGCAGGGCGGCCACGAAATCAAAATTTACTGGTCGGCGCGTGAACGCAAACTGGCGCTAGACGGCCAGCCGGTGAAAAAGCTGGCTGATTACCTCGGCGTGTTGCGCGCGGTGGTGTTTTGCACGGAGGATTTGCAACTGGTCAAGGGCGCGGCCCGCGCACGCCGGCGGTTTTTGGATTTGCTGCTGGCGCAGACGCGGCCCGATTATCTGCCGCTGCTTCAGCGTTACATGCACACCGTCCGCGCCCGCAACGCGCTGCTCAAGCAACGCGCGATTGACGAGGCCGCGCTGGACAGCTTTTCGCAGGAACTCGTGAAGCTCGGCGACGAAATCATCCGCGCCCGGCGCGAGCTGGCGCCGAAATTTTCCCCGCTGGCGCGACTGGCGTATCGCCGCATTTCCAACGACGCGGAGGAATTGCGCATCGAATATCAGCCGAGCGTGAAAACGGATTTCGCCGTGGAACTGGCGCAGTCGCGTTCGCGCGAACGAACTTACCGCTCCACGCTGGTCGGCCCGCATCGGGACGATTTGCAATTACTGCTCAACGAAAAATCCGCCGCGCAATTCGGCAGCGAGGGCCAGAAACGCACGCTGGCCATCGCGTTGAAAATGGCGCAGACGGAGTTTCTTGCGGGCATTCACGGTTCGCCGCCGATTCTGCTGATTGACGACGTGATGGGTGAACTGGACGTGAAGCGTCGCAGCGGTTTCCTGCCGTTGCTGGAGCACGCGCGCAAGGCGAGCGGCCAGGTCTTCATGACCGCGACGGGAGAAAACTGGCCGAGCGAACTCGGAAAAGATTTGCAAAGGTGGGAAGTGCGCGGCGGCGCGCTACGCCGAAACGAGGATGGAAGATAGAAGATGGAGGATGGCCGAAGCGCATTGCCATCTTCAATCCTCCATTCTCCATCCTCGCTTTTTCATCCGCCCGTCATAAAATTTGCGCATGAGAATTCTATCGGGCATCCAGCCCAGCGGCACGCTGCATCTCGGAAATTATTTCGGGATGATGCGACCCGCCCTCGAGCTTCAGGAAAAGGGCGAAGCGTTTTATTTCATCGCGGATTACCATTCGATGACGTCGCTGACCGACGCCGCACAACGCCGCAGGAACACCCTGGACGTGGCGCTGGATTTTCTTGCGTGCGGCCTGGACCCGAAGCGGACTGTTTTCTTCCGCCAGTCCGACGTGCCGGAAGTGACCGAACTTAGCTGGTTGCTCTCGACGGTGACGCCGATGGGTATGCTCGAACGGGCTACGAGCTATAAAGACAAAATTGCCAGAGGCATCGCGCCCATGCACGGCCTGTTTGCCTATCCGGTGTTGATGGCGGCGGACATTTTGATTTACGACTCGAACGTGGTGCCGGTCGGCCGCGACCAGAAGCAGCACCTCGAAATGACGCGGGACATCGCCATCAAGTTCAACGAGCAATACGGCCAGACGTTCGTGATTCCCGAACCGCAAATCCGCGACGAGGTCGCCGTGGTGCCCGGCACGGACGGCCAGAAAATGAGCAAGAGCTACGGCAATACGATTGAAATCTTTGGCGACGAAAAGGCCATCCGCAAAAAAATCATGGGCATAAAAACGGACTCGCGACCGCCGACCGAGCCGAAACCGGACGCAGAAAAACACATCGCGTTGCAATTGCTAAAACTGGTCGGGACTTCAGATTTTTCAAAGACCTGGGAAGATCGTTTGCGCCACGGCGACGAGCGCGGTGGCTATGGCAATTTGAAAACGGCGCTGTTTGAATGCTATTGGGGTTATTTCGAAAAGGAACGCAAGAAACGCGCGGAACTCGTTGCCAATTTAGATTACGTGAACAAAGTTCTGGCCGACGGCGCGGCAAAGGCGCGCGTATTGGCGCAGACAGTTTTGAAACGCGCGCGGAAAAATTGCGGCTTGGAGTAGGACAGGCGCGACGCCCATCCTACATCATTTTCAGCTTCGGCAAATCCTGCGAAGCCACCAAACCGACTGGCTCGCGCTTTGCGTTCACGACGGCCCAATCGCCGGTTTTTTTCGGAAGACCATTGTTTTGACATTGTGACGGCAGAAAATTAGGAATTACATCGGGAAGATTAAAGCGTGATGAAATTCGACCAAACCAAAGCCTTCAAACCGGCATCGTCTTCAGAACCCAAAGGGACGGGATTTGCGGGTCGAGTTTCAGAATGGAGCACACAGCATCCCATTCTGGCAATCATCCTTGTTTCCCTGTTGGCGGTCGTCATCAATTGCTATCCGATCATCTTCTGCAGCCGGAGCTATGTTTCTCCCGTATGCGCGAGATGGCTGGTTTATGATTGGTCGCCACCGCTTCCGGGAGTTGATCCGGCGCTTTACCAATACAGCTTGGAGCATGGAAGCGACACCGGGGCGATGATGTGGTGGGGAATCCCGGTTGGGTTTGTCGAATCTCGCAGTTTGCTGGGTCACGGAGAACTCCCACTGTGGAACCGATACAGCCACGCGGGCGACACACTCATCGGGCAGGCAGTTTCGATGCTGGGTGATCCGTTGCAATTGATTGTCATCCTCGGACGTGGCTCGGCGGGAGCCTGGGATGTCAAATTTGTCGTTGCCAAATTCCTTTTTTGTGCCGGCTTTGGCCTGTTCATGCTGCGGCTTTTTGGCATTCGCCCGTTGTCATTGATTTACGCCGCGCTGGCCGCATATTGCGGCGCCTTTTTTTTTATCAACAATCACCCGGTCTTTTTTGTTTTTTGCTATGCCCCCTGGGTTTTGCTCTCCGCGCTCGTGTGGCTCGACCTGCGATCCGGGCGGAATGTCCGTTGGGGAGTGGTTTGGTTGCTGGCCAATGTCGCCTGTTTTAACGCGGGAGACGTCGAAGCGGCGGTGGTTTTGATCGGCGGACTGAATCTGACAGCCTTTGCCCATGCATTGGCCGGTCATCGCAAGACTGTTGACCTGGCAAAGGTGATCGGGCGCATGAGCGTTGGGACAATTTTCTTTTTGGGGCTGACGGCGCCGATGTGGATGTCGTTTTTGGCGGCGCTGGACGGGGCTTACACCGTGCATTCAGAAGTCCGGGTAACGCAACTTCCCCCCATGGCTCTGGCTGGTGCATTTGACGACCTTTTTTTTCGCCTGCCTTTGAGCGATGCCTATGCCGCAATCGCACCCGGCTCCAGCCTGTTGGTGATGGTTGGCTGCATATTTTCCGCGTTGAGATGGCGACAATTGAAGGGAGAAACATTTTTTTGGGTGAATAGCGGCGCAATTATGCTGTCGGGCGGCTGCATATTTGGATGGGTTCCGGCCTCGGTTCTTGCGGCAATCCCGTTGCTGAACCGCGTGGATCACGTCTATACCGACTTTTCCTATCTGTTGGTCATCCTCCTGACGATTCAGAGCGCTTATGGCTTCAAGTGTCTGGCGGAGGAGAAAAATTTCCGGCGCGCGGCGGTTGATTTGCTTTGGGTGGGGTTGATCTTCGGAGGAATAATTCTGGCGTATTGCTTCGGAATTTCGCACCGCCCCATTCCGCGGGATTATTTCTTCTGCGGCGCGGCGGGAGGAATTGGCGCACCGTTGCTTTTCGCATATTTGAAGAACTGCAATCGCCCGACACCCGTGATCGGATGGGCAGGCGTTATTATTTTGGGATTTGTTCCCCAATTTCGTTTTGGACTTTACAGCTTTGGAAGCGACGATTTGCTGATGCGTCCAGGCCCGCGGGCGGTTTTGGATGCCCCGAGCCAGGCCATTGATAAAATCGAGACGGATAATTCAGGCCCGTTTCGTGTTGTCGGATTGAACTGGAATCTCATGGGCGATTATTCAGCAGTTTATGGCCTTGAAGACATCCATTCGTGCGCGCCGTTGAGCAATAACGAGTTTATCAGCCTTGTCCGGAAAATTCCGGGCGTGGATTTCGGCGGAGAGGCGGGGTGGACGATCCGCATTATGAATCCGGTGGCAGCACAGCCTTTCTTGAACCTGCTTAACGTCAAGTATCTGCTGGCTGATCCCGATCCCCATATCCGGGTCAGAGATGGCCTTGATTTCCGCATTACCGACCGGAGTGATTTTCTCGTCTTGGAAAATTTGGAGACATGGCCGAGGGCCTTCTTTTCGGACAAGATTATCGCCAATTCCTCCACGGATGAGTTCATTCAGCAACTTATGGAAAAAAGCCAACAGCCGTTTGTCTCGCTGTCCCAAGACGAATTAAAAAAGGAGCCTGGTTTGCACCTGTTGGAAAACACGAAGGAAGCAACCATATCGGCGGCAACCAACTATCGCCTGCTTCCCAATTCAACGGCGTTTGACGTTCATGCGCCTTCCGCGGGCGTGGTTTGTCTCACCGAAGGACAGGCAAAAGATTTTACGGCAAAGGCAAATAACGAACCCAAGGAAGTTCTGACGGTCAACCGCGCGTTCAAAGGCGTGTATCTCGACAAGCCGGGTGATTATCACATCGAGTTTATCTACCGGCCCCGCCACTGGTCGCTGGCCTGCGCCTGGTTTTGGATTTCCGCCGGTGCCGCCTTTGCGCTCGCAACCATGAGTGCTTTTCGCTCTGGGATTGAATGCAAAAAGAAAAGAGGTTGTTCGAATCACATGACTTGAGTTTTGCGGCGACTTCCTAATCCGGTCATGGCTTAAAGAAACCGCCGGCCGGGCTTTGCTTTGACATTGTTGCAGCCGGAAATTAGGATTTTCCACGAGAAGATTAAGGCGTGATGAAATTCGACCAAACCAAAGCCTTCAAACCGGCATCGTCTTCAGAACCCAAAGGGACGGGATTTGCGGGTCGAGTTTCAGAATGGAGCACACGGCATCCCATTCTGGCAATCATCCTTGTTTCCCTGTTGGCGGTCGTCGTCAACTGCTATCCGGTTGTTTTTTGCGGCCGGAGCTATGTCTCTCCCGCTTGCGCCGGCCCGCTGGTTTATGGCTGGTGGCCACCGCTTCCTGAAATAAAGAATTTGCTGCCGCCGGCGCAGAGTCATCGGAGCGATACTTGGGCGACGATGCTTTGGGGGGTTCCGGTGGGATTTATTGAGTCCCGCAGCCTGCTGCAGGACGGGAAGCTGCCATTGTGGAACCGATACAGCCACGCGGGCGACACGCTCATCGGACAGGCCATCTCAATGCTTGGCGATCCGCTGCAATTCATTGTCATCCTCGGACGCGGATCGGCAGGGGCCTGGGACCTCAAGTTTCTTGCGGCGAAATTCCTCTTTTGCGTCGGTTTCGGGCTGCTCATTCTCCGGCTCATGGGAAACCGCCCGTTGTCGGTGATTTACGCCGTGCTTGCCGCGTATTGCGGCGTATTTTTTACAATTGATAATCATCCTGTCTTTTTTGCCTTTTCCTACGCCCCGTGGATTTTACTCTCCGCCTTGGCGCTGCTTGATTTGCAGTCGGAACGATATGTCCGCTGGGGGATGGTCTGGTTATTGGTTAATTTCGCCTGTTTTAATGCCGGGTTTGTTGAAGCTGCAGTAATTTTGATTGGCGGATTGAATCTGGCTGCGCTCGCCTGCGCATTAACCTTCTGTCGCAGTGCCGCCAATTTGGCCAAGGTGCTGGGACGCCTGGCGATTGGCACGCTTCTCTTTTTGGGACTGACGGCGCCGGTGTGGATGTCGTTTTTGGCGGCGCTGGACGGTTCGTATTCCACGCATTCCGAGGTCAAAGTGGTTCAACTTCCGTTCATGAGTCTGCCCGGCGCATTTGACAACCTATTTTTCATGTTCGTAAAGGACAACCTTGCCACCGTGCATGCGCCGGGAAGCAGCCTGTTGGTGCTGGCCGGCTGCATCCTCTCCGCATTAAGATGGCGGCAACTGAAAGGAGAACCATTCTTCTGGGTCAATGGCGGGGCAATCATGCTGTGGGGCGGTTGTATTTTTGGATGGGTTCCCGCCTCCGTCATCGCGGCCGTTCCATTATTGAACCGAGTGGGCCATACCTATGCCGACTTCTCCTATTTGCTGGCCGTCCACCTTGCAATCCAGAGCGCTTATGGGTTCAAGTGCCTGGCCGGGGAGGGGAATTTCCGGCGGGCGGCGGTTGATTTCCTTTGGATGGGGTTGATTGTCGGAGTGATGATTCTGGCGTTTTGCGTTGGAACCACACATTTTCCCATTCCATGGAATTATTTCCTGTCCGTCGGGGCGGGAGCAGCCGGCGCGCCGCTGCTTTACACATTTTTGAAAAGCCGCAATCGTCATTCATCCGCATTCGGGTGGGCGGGCATTATCATTCTGGGATTCATCCCGCATTTTCGCTTCGGGCTTTACAGCTTTGGCAACGACGATTTGCTGATGGTTCCGGGGCCGCGGGCAGTGTTGGATGCCCCCAGCAAAGCCGTTGAAAGGATCAAGACCGACAAATCCGGGCCGTTTCGCGTTGTCGGGTTGGGAGTAAGTTTCCTGGGCGATTATTCGGCGGTTTATGACATCGAAGACATCCGTTCATGCGCGCCCTTGAGCAATGGTGAATTCATCAAGCTGGCCAGGGAATTTCCCGGCATGAATTTCAACAAAGACTGGGTGCTGCAAGTGGTGGATCCGGCTGCGGCACAGCCCCTGTTGAACATGCTCAATGTCAAATATCTGCTGGCCCCGCCGGACGCAGGTTCCCCGGACGGACTTGACTTTCGCCTTGCGGATGAAAGCGATTTCGAGGTTCTGGAAAACCTGGAAGCGTGGCCAAGGGCTTTCTTTTCGGACAAAGTGATTTCCCTCTCCACCGGCAAGGAGTTCAGCAAACATCTTTTGGAAAATGGGAGACAGCCGTTCATCGTTCTGACCCCGGAAGAAATCGAAAAACAGACCGGTCTGCATCCGCTGGAAAGCACGAAGCAAGCGACCATATCAGCCGCGACAAACTATCAGCTTCTTCCCAATTCAACCGCTTTCGATGTCCACGCCACCGCCGCCGGGATTGTCTGCCTCACAGAAGGCCAGGCCAGAGATTTTACCGCCAAAGCCAACAACGAACCCAAAGCCGTCCTGACGGTCAACCGCGCATTCAAGGGCGTATATCTCGACGAGCCGGGGGATTACCACATTGAGTTCACTTACCGGCCGCGCCATTGGCGGCTGGCCTGTTCCTTGTTTTGGATTGCGGCAGGAAGCACCATCGCCTTGGCGTCCGTGATTGTCATCCGCGCCAAGGTTCAACGAAAACGCGGGGCAACCGCCTAACCGGACACAGGAGCCACATGGATTCTCAATCAAACGAAAGACCGCCGGTCAAAGCCTGCCACGTTTGTCAGGGAGCAAGGATTTACTACCTCTTTTCGACTTCCGACTACCGGGTGGTGCGTTGTGACGATTGCGGGCTGGTGTTTCTGAATCCGCAGCCCAGCGACAATGAGCTGGCCCGGATTTACAACGCGAATTATTTTCTGGGCAGCGACAGCGAAGAGGGACGCCACGTTGTCGGCGAAATCAAACAAGCCACGGCGAGGCTTTATCTTTCTGAAATCCGCCGTTACCATGGCCCTGAAAACGGACGATTGCTGGAAGTCGGCTGCGGCGATGGCGATTTTCTGGTTTTGGCTGAAGCCGATGGCTGGCAGGTCACCGGGGTCGAATATTCGGCTGCCGCCTGCGAGAAAGCGCGGCTGCGCCTGAAGAACGGCGAAGTGCGGTGCGGGAAATTGCAGCAGGCGGGGATGCCGGCGGAGCAGTTTGACCTTTGCGTGATTTCCGATGTCCTGGCGCATATCCGTTCGCCCCTTGATTTTCTGCGGGAAATCCACCGTTTGCTCAAACCTGGCGGCACCTTGTTTGTTGCGACTCCTTCGATTGATTCATGGTCTGCCCGGTTCCTGCGGCAAAAATGGATGGAGTTCAAAGCCGAGCATCTGACGTATTTCGACCGCCAAACTCTTCAGACCGCGCTTTTCAAATCCGGCTTCCACAACGTCATCGTTCAGCCGGGCTGGAAGATTCTCAATTTTGACTACATTCAAAAACATTTCGAACGCTTTCCCGTGCCCGCGATAACGCCAGCACTAAACTTCGCCGCCCGCATTCTGCCCAAACGGGTGCAGCTCCGGCACCGTCGGATGGTTGCCAGCGGCATCATGGTTTTTTCGCAAAAATCGGAGCAGCGGCCGCAACCGGTGCTTTCCGTGATTGTTCCGGCATACAACGAGGCGAAGACATTCGCCGCGCTGATGGACGCCCTCCTGCGCAAGGATCTGCCCGGCCTGCTGATGGAAATCATCGTGGTGGAGAGCAACTCCGCCGATGGCACCCGTCAAATCGCCTTGAAATATCAGAACCATCCGCGAGTGAAGCTGATTCTCGAAGACCAGCCGCGCGGCAAAGGTCATGCCGTGCGAGCCGCCTTGGAGGCGGCTTCCGGCGATTATGTGCTGATTCAGGATGCCGACCTGGAATACGACCTCGAAGATTACGATGCGCTGTTGGAGCAACTGGTCGCCGGGCGGGGCGCGTTCGTCCTCGGTTCCCGGCACGGCGGGCGCAATGTCATGAAGATGCGGCAATTCACCGGCCATCACAGCTTGAGCCTGTTTTTCAACCTCGGCCACCGTTTCTTTACCACGCTCATCAACGTCCTGTTCCGGCAGCGGCTTCGCGATCCTTTTACCATGTTCAAGGTCTTTCGCCGGGACTGCCTTTACGGGCTGGAATTTGAGTGCAACCGTTTCGACTTCGATTTTGAACTGCTCATCAAACTTATCCGCAAAGGATACCGCCCGATCGAACTGCCGGTGAATTACCGTTCGCGCTCTTTCAAGGAAGGAAAAAAAGTGCGGATGTTCCGCGATCCGCTGACCTGGTTGAAAGCCCTCGCGCGGTTGCGATTTGCAAAGATTGATCCGATGGGGGTTGTCGGGCAAACGCGCGCCGCCGAACCGGTGGAAAATTCTGCCAAGGCCGGCAATCCTAAACCATGAGCGTCCCATCCAAGCCCGGTGCCACGTTCGACGAACGCTACTACCGGCATGCCGGAAGCATCGGCCTTGTCCGGCGCATTTCAGCAACCGCCCGGCGGCGCGTGCATGATCTCTTCATGCAAAAAATGCAACCCAGGTTGCGGGATCGCATCCTGGACATCGGCGCCAGCGACGACACGGGCATCGAGTCAAACATGCTCGAACAACTTTATCCCTATCGCGAGAATCTCACCTGCGCCAGCCTGACCAGCGGTGAACTGATTCTGGCCGCCTATTCCGGAGTGCGTCATGTCAAGATTGTGCCGGGCGAACCGCTTCCATTTAAGGACAACGAATTTGACATTATTTATAGCAATGCCGTGCTTGAACACGTTGGCTCGCGGATGCAGCAGGGCAGGTTCGTCGCGGAAATGTGCCGGGTCGCGCCCCGCCGATTCCTCGCGGTGCCCAATCGCGGCTTTCCCATCGAATCCCACACCTGCCTGCCGCTGGTTCATTACCTGCCAAAAAACTGGTTCCGCAGACTGCTCCGCGGCACCCGCTACGATTGCTGGTCGCACGAGGAAAACCTGAACTACATTTCCGCCAAAGAACTGCGCGCAATGTGGCCTTCCGGCTGCCAGCCAGTAATCGTTCACGCTGGCCTTGGCCTTGGCCCTTGGAAATCGAACCTCGTGATTTATCAGACTTGAAACGGTCACGCGCAGAAACTGTCCGGAAGAAATTTCTCCAACGGATGATGGCGGACAACTAGACGATTTTCAGCTTCGGCAAATCCTGCGAGTCCACCAAGCCCACCGGCTCACGCTTGGAGTTCACGACGATCAAATCGTCAATGTTCCGCTCGTTGAAAATTTTCAACGCCTCGGCGGCCAGCGCGTCGTCGCGGATGCAGATGGGATTTCGCGTCATCACTTTTTTCAGCGGCCGCGAAAGCAGATTTTCATCACCCGCCATGTGCCGGCGGAAATCGCCGTCGGTGAACACGCCCGCGAGTTTGCCGCGCGCATTGACCACGCTCAAGCTGCCGGACTTGGCGTGCGTCATCACGAGCAGCGCTTCCTTGACCGGCAGATTTTCGTTCGCGACGGCGTTGCGATTGCCGGTGCGCATGATGTCGCCGACCTTGAGCAGCATGGCGCGGCCGATTGCGCCGGCGGGATGCAGCCGGGCGTAATCCTTCTGCTTGAAGCCGCGCGCCTGCAACACCGCCATCGCCAGCGCGTCGCCCATCACCAGCATTGCGGTCGTGCTGCTTGTCGGCGCGAGGTTGAACGGACAGGCTTCCTTCGGAACCTTGACGTTGAGCGAAATGTCGCCGTGTTTTGCCAGCGATGATTTCAGATTGCCGGTGAATGAAATGATTTTGACGGAAAATCTTTTGAGCGCCGGCAGCAGGTTGAGCAATTCGTCCGACTCGCCGGAATAACTCAACGCGAGAATCACGTCGCCGTCGGCGATGATACCGAGGTCGCCGTGGAGCGCGTCCACGCTGTTGAGCACGACGCTGGTGGAGCCGGTGCTGGTGAGCGTGGCGGCGATTTTTTGGCCGATGTTGCCGGATTTGCCGATGCCGACGACGACGATTTTGCCGCGCTGCGCCAGCGCGTCCGCAATGGTTTCCACCGCGTCATCAAACGACGCATCAAGCTGCGCGCGCACGGCTTTGAGCGCGGCGAGTTCGATGTCAAAAACTTTTCTGGCCTGGGCGAGGTGCTTCATCACGGCGAGGATGCAGGGAAGCCGCGCCCATTTCAATCCTGAATGGCAGTCCGCCGGGCGGATGGTTCACTTCGTTTGGGAGAAGAGCATGAAGACGCGCGGGCCGCGGGCGGTCGCCATGGCGAATTGCAGTTCCTGCGCGCCGCTCGGAACGGCCATGCCGTCGCTGTGCTTGTCCTCAACCGGCTTGCCATCCACGAGCAGCATGTAATGATGCGTGCGGTTGCCCTGAATGTGATGGAGTGTCGCGTGCCAGCTGCGCATCGCGCGTTCGTGAATCAACGGCACCTTTTTCCAGTTCGTGAACGTGCCGGCAACTTCGACCGTAACCGGTTCCTGCGTCTGGCCGTCCGGCAAATGCCAGCGGAAGATTTTTGTGAAAGTCAGTTTGCGTTCCGCGTGGTGCTGCGCCGGGGCTTTCGCGCCCGCCGGGGTTTTAGCCAGGCCCGGCCCGCTTTTGTGCGGCGGCCTTAAAAAAGCGTTCCCGAATTGTTGAGTCGAATGCGTCACTGCCATGCGGGAAGATAACCGAACTTTGCCCGCCGCTCAAGTTGCAGTTGCGGTTTTCGACTGAATTATTTCCGGTTTATTTCGTGTTCGGATACGAGCCAAGCACCTTGACGCGGCAGCCCTCGCGCTCCAGCAGCGCAACCGCCCTCGCGACTTTGCGGTCCTGAACGTGGCCGTCGCAATCAATGAATAAGAAGCATTCCCGCGCCTTGCGCTTGCCGGGGCGCGACTCGATTTTTGTCAGGTTGATTTGGCAGCGGCGGAACGCCGCAATCGCCCGGTGCAGCGCGCCGGTTTTGTCCGCCACGCCCACCATCAGGCTCGTCCGGTCGTTGCCGGTGGGCGGGCTGCATTGCCGGCCCAGGACCAGAAAGCGCGCCGCGTTTGCCGCGTTGTCCTGGATGTCCTGTTCCAGCACGTCCAGACCGTATTTCCTGGCGGCGATGATGCCGGCGATGGCCGCGGAATTTTTTTCCGTCCGGGCCAGTTCCGCCGAACGCGCGTTGGACGGGGTCTCGATGATTTCCACGCGCGGCAGATGGTTTTGAATCCAGATGCGGCACTGCGCCAGCGACTGCGGCTGAACGTAAAGTTTCCGGATCTTCGCGCGCGTCCCGCCCGGCGGAATCATCAGGCATTGTTGCATGGGCAAAATGATTTGCGAAACGATTTTCAAATCGCTGTCCACGAACAGGTCGAGCGTGTGCGAGACGACGCCTTCGGTGGAATTTTCCACCGGCACCACGCCGTAATCCGCGCGGTTGTTGCCGACCCCGGTGAACACGTCGGCGATGGTCTTTTGCGGCGCGTAACGCAGGCTCGCGCCGAACTTCTGGATCGCCGCCTGATGCGTGAACGCCGCCTCCGGGCCGAGATACGCGATGGTCATCGTCTTTTCGAGCGCGAGCGCGCTGGACATGATTTCGCGGTAAATTGCGCGGAACTGGTCGTTGGTCATCGGCCCGGCGTTGAGCCGGCAGACGCGCTGGAACACGGCGTGTTCGCGGTGCGGCGCGTAAATCTCCTCGCCGGCCTTGAGCTTGATGCCGCCGATGGCCAGCGCGTGGCGCGTGCGCTCGTTGAGCAGCCGGACGATGCGCGCGTCCAGCTTGTCAATCGCCTTGCGATGTTCGGGAATGCTCACGCGCGGGAAGAATGCAGAATTCAGAACGAAGAATCAAATCCGTTTCGGGTGTGTGTTGGCAACCGGTCAGCCCGCCAGGCGGTGAGCAGATGGCCGAACGCACTCGCGCTTTCCTACGGGGAATAATTTTTCCGCCTCACGGATTGCCCTGCAAGGCGTTGACGGCGTCCTGCAATTCCGCGATGGACGAATTCATCGCAACCAATTTGTGACTGCTGGCTGTCAATCGTCGCCTGCTGCGCGTCAATCAGCGTCTTGAGCGCGTTCAACTGGCTGCGCATCAGGAGACGATTGTCTCGGTCAACGAATCGGTCGTCTCGGTCAGCGAGACGGGTGGTTCGGTTAGCGAACCGGTTGGTTCGGTTAGCGAGACGGGTGGTTCGGTTAGCGAACCGGTTGGTTCGGTCAGCGAGACGGGTGGTTCGGTCAGCGAGACGGGTGGTTCGGTCAGCGAAACGGTTGGTTCGGTCAGCGAAACGGTTGGTTCGGTTAGCGAAACGGTTGGTTTACTGGCCAAAAATAGCCAATATGGAGCCAAAAAAGGCATGGAAATTGACGGAACTGGCTTAAAATGAGGGATTTAGGCCGGAAATGGGCTTTGGGGGTGTTTCAATCACGGATGGACACGGATTGGCCATGGATTTGTTCGGGATGCCGCCGAGGGCGATGACGGCCCAGTTCTCAAATTCAAACGGCGGGATTGGTAGGGCGGGCAGTCCTCTGCCCGCCGCCGATTGCCAACGAACGCGTTCTGGTTCACCACGACGGCGCGCACGGAGTGACGCGCCCTACCACGCCTCGCGGACGACGAAGCCGCGTCCGGCGCGCCAGAGCGGTTCGCTTTCCGGCAACCCGCAAACGTCGCGCAGGCGTTTGGCCATGACGCAAACATTTTCCAGATTCATTCTTCCGCCAGCGACCATAGGTCTCGCACCAGAAAACTTTGGAAGTCTCTAATCTGCTTACGCAATCGTTCGTTGGTCAGCATATCCGGGCGAGGATCAACATAATAAACCCCGTCCAATTTGTTCAAGGCAACCGTGTAGCCGAGAAAGTGATTAGTCTTGAATGTGGAGTTAATGCCAAAAATACTTTCGCCCCGTTTAGCTCTCTGAACGTCGTGGAGAAAAATGGCAATCACCGGAATGTCGCGGCCAAGCAGTTTGGTCAGGAGAAACTTGTCGAGAAAAACCTTGTCTATCCGGTCTTTGCTGGTGGTCTTCACTGAACCGACTACTTCCGCCGCGTGGATATGTTTCGTTTCGGACGCGATGATGGCCTTGTTACGCGAAAATACTAAATCCAGTTCGTATGACATTTCGCGTCCTGGAAATCCTGGAATCGGAATGTTGATGACGCGCGGTTCGCAAGTGACGCCGATTTCCTTGATGATGAGTTTCACCATTGATTCGAAAAGCTGGCCGATGCGCTTGCGCGATTGATTCTCGTTCTCGAATGAATCTCCGACGCAGCCGACCGACTGCTGTAACGTATAAACCACCCGGTTGATTTCGTTGGATTCCAAATACTGCTTGCGACCCTTGCCGTCGGCAGCGGCCTGTTTGTGCTTTTTCAAATCGGCCAGAAATTGAATGAAGCGTTCAAACGCGGCGGACAATTCATCACGCGATTCAAAATACAAGTGTGTATTCAGCGGACGGGTAATTTTATTCCGGTTGGCCTTCCCGTATTGATAAAAAACGTAATGCTCATTGGCCGGCGAAGGAGAAACTATTCGCGTAGGCTTTTCCACCGCCAGCAACGCGAGAAATGCCGAACAAAATTTGGCATAGTCAGAAAGCTGGGTGAAACCCGACTTGTCTGCCAAACTTTCCTGCAAGTCACCAAGAGTTATTTTTCTCATCGGATGGATTTTCTCCTTTCGGCATTTTGTTCATCATAACGCAACCACTTTTCAACCGGCCAATCTTCGACCAACTCGATTCGATCCGCCGCATACTTGCAAAATTCGGTGCTCAAATCGCAACCCTTCCATTGCCGCTTCAACTGCTCCGCCACGACCGCCGTCGTGCCAGAGCCAAGGAAAGGATCAATCACCATGTCGCCGGGACTCGACGATGCCAGCACAATTTTCCGCAATAGTTCCTCCGGCTTCTGCGTAGGATGCGGCGTCTTCTCGTGCATCCCGTTGCATGTGGTCGGAATTTCCAGCACGTCTTTCGGTTTCGCGCCACGCGGATGCGGATGCCAGATGCGGTCTTTATTCGCAGCCTTGCCATATTGGCTGGTCTCCGCTTGCGGATGCGCCGGATATTTCAGCGTGTGTTCGCCGTATGGAATCCGCACGTCATCCACGTTGAAAGTGAAATCATGGCTTTTACGGAAATGCAAAATGCTTTCATGCGAACGTCCCCAGTCATCGCCCAAGTTTGCCTTGTTCTTGTAGTGCCACACAATCCACCGGCAGCCCTTGAAAAACCGTGAAGCTGGCAATCGCAAGTCAGCGAGGATTTCCGAAAAGCCGCAGACATAAAGCGTCCCTTCCGGTTTCAAGACACGCGCCGCCTGCTCAATCCAACGGACAGACCATGCCACATATTCCTGCTGCGACTCGAACGTGTCCCATTCTGCCTTCTTGATGTTGTAGGGCGGGTCTGCAAAAACCAAGTCAACCGAACCCGTCTCAAGACTGCGCATCCATTCAATCGAATCGCCCAGCCAAATTTCGCCGTGCTGATGGGAGTAAAACAAGCGCGGTGAATTATTTTCAACCGATGAATCAACCGGCAACCTATCACCTTTATTTACCCGCTGGCCGAAGAATTCTGGAATTTCGGTATTGCGAACAAAATAAGTTGCCGAAGGTTCTTTTAATTCCAACGTGGGCGCAGTTGAGACAGTTCGCTGCGTTTGCTTTTTCACACGAGGCTTCCGCTTTGTTTTGTAATTTACGGACATGAGTAGTTAGTTTGTAAAATTATTTTCGCCGAAAATCTGGTCGAGCATGACCTTGACATAGTGGCTGGCGTGCCAGTCGCAGTGGTAATAAAAACTGCCGGTCTGTTTGAGGACGCGGGCGAGTTGCACGCAGCGCGGGCGCATGTAGTCAATGTAAGCCTTGGTGGATTCGTGGCGGTCTTCAAAGGCGCGCTTCTCCTTGGTCTCGCCCCAGAAGACCTCGTAGTTGCGGTTGGAGTTGAAGGGCGGGTCAATGTAAATCAAATCCACGCAGGCGTCGGGCAGCTTGGCGAGCT
>Ga0224534_1000321_pt1 | contig 31958 bp, 25 predicted proteins | sample 714E12024metaG_FD_172012 | JGI IMG/M metagenome (GOLD analysis project Ga0224534, IMG submission 172012) | Peat soil microbial communities from Stordalen Mire, Sweden - 717 E1 20-24 | ecosystem: Environmental > Terrestrial > Soil > Wetlands > Peat | place: Sweden: Norrbotten County, Stordalen... | reverse complement strand
AAAGGTGCCTTCCGCTCGGGGGCTTGGCTTGGTTTCGTAACCGCCATTCTCCCTGATCGGAAGGCACTTTTCGCGGATGCTTGGGCGTGGCTAAGCCCCGAACGCCTTATTTTTCGGTGGATCCGGGCTTAGGTTCCCGGTCACTATCGCGGGCAATGCGTGACGGTGAAGCGGCAGCTGCCGTCGTTGTGAAACCCGTCGGGCCTAGTGCTTGGCTACGAGGTCTGTGCTGCCTTGACAGGGTGCACCACTGCAAAGCAATGGTTATGCTTGTCGGTTCAATGAGCCCGAGCTCCCGCACACCAAGGGCCGATGACGCCGTCGGTACTACCCACCTGGCTACCAACCCCTACGGTTACTACGACCGCGGTGCCCGGGAGTACGTGATCACCCGCCCGGACACGCCTGCGCCCTGGATCAACTACCTGGGACAGGGGAGCTACGGAGGCATAATCTCCAACACCGCCGGCGGCTTCTCCTTTGACCGCGACCCCCGTAACCGCAGGGTGAGCCGTTACCGCTACAACTCGCTCCCGCCGGACCAGCCCGGCCGCTACGTCTACCTCCGCCGGAAGGACACCGGGGAGTACTGGGGCGCGACCTGGCAGCCGGTGCGGGCCCCTATGGACAGCTACGAGTGCCGTCACGGAGCGGGCTACACCAAGATCACCACCGAGCGAGAGGGCACCTGGGCCGAGATCTTGTACTTCGTGCCCCCCGCGCCACCTGATGACCCGTGCCCTGCAGAGCTGTGGGTGCTCCGGCTGGCCAACCGGTCCCTGACGAGCCAGGTGATCCAGGTCTTCAGCTACGTGGAGCTCAGCTTCGCAGACGCCTCCAGTGACATGCACAACCTCGACTGGAGCCAGCATGTGCTGAGCTCTCGCTACGACGAGGCCCGCCATGCCATCGTGACGGGAACCAGGTTCTCCCCCACCACCCAGTTCTTCGCCTCGGACCGTGCCCCACTCGGCTACGACTGCGATCGAGAGGCCTTCGTGGGACCGTACCGGGGACTGGAAAGCCCGGCAGTTGTGGTCGCGGGCAGTCCGAACGGGAGCGAGGCTGCCCGCGGAAACAACATCGGGTCGCTCTTTCACGAGGTCAGCTTGGAGCCCGGGGCAGAAGCCAGGATTGTCTATGTGCTGGGGATCACTGACACTCCCGATGCCATCAGCGCGGTCACTGGGCGATACCGTGACCCAGCCGAGGTGGGGCTCGCCCTCGAGGCTCTCCGCTCTGACTGGGAGGCCTACTTCGGGGCCTTCAGCGTGCAGACCCCGGATGCTGACACCACTGCCATGCTCAACTGTTGGAACCCACTGCAATGCCGCACCTCCCTGCACTGGTCACGTTTCGTGTCGGGGTACGAGACCGGCCTTGGGCGAGGGATCGGCACCCGCGACACAGCCCAGGACACCTTGGGAGTGGTACACGCTGCCCCGGGCGAAGTCGCATCCCGCACGGAGCGGCTGTGGGGAGTGCAATTCGAAGACGGGCACTGCTGGCACCAGTTCTTCCCTCTCACCGGCAAAGGTGGCCCAGGTCTGGCCGCGGAACGGCCCGCTTGGCCCCAGTGGTTCTGCGACGACCACCTCTGGCTGGTCATAGCCACCTGCGCCTACCTGAAGGAGACGGGCGACGACGCGTACCTTGGTCGGCGGGTTCCCTACGCACAAGAGGAGGCGACCGGCCCGCAGCACACGGGGCGAGGCGGCAGCGAACCGGGCCACGCTGCAGCGGATGACACGATCTGGGGCCACATGATGGCCGCTTTGGGCTTCACCCTTGCTAATCGCGGCCCGCACGGTCTTCCGAGATCTGGCTTCGCCGACTGGGACGACACCTTGAACGTGGACCACGGCTCGGGCCTGGCCGAGAGCGTCTGGTGTGCCATGCAGTTCTGCCGGGCGGTGCTGGACCTGGCGGAACTGGCGGACCACCTGGGACGTCCAGAGGAGGCGGCGCGCTTCAAGAGCATGCACGACGAGATGGCTCGTGCGATCAACGCCTGTGCCTGGGATGGGTCCTGGTACGCGCGCTCCTTCGACGACGACGGCAAGCCCATCGGGGTGTCCTCGGAGGCTCGCCACCGCATCAACCTGATCCCACAGAGCTGGTGCGTGATCGGCGAGGTTGCCCCGCTCGAGCGAGCCAAGCTCGCCATGGCCTCGTCTCACGAGCTCCTGGACACTCCATATGGCCCCTGCTTGATGTGGCCGCCCTACGATGGCGGCGACCCGCGGGTGAACGGGACGAGCACCTTCCCGCCAGGTGCCAAGGAGAACGGCGGGATCTTCTGCCACGCCGCTGCCTGGTCGGTCGTCGCGGCCGCCCAGCTGGGCGACGGTGACCGGGCGTATGAGTACTACCGCCAGCTTCTCCCTTTGTCCCGGCCCGACGTCGAGAGGTCGGCGGTGGAGCCCTACGTCTATTGCCAGAACATCTGCGGGCCCGCCCACCCCCAGTACGGCTTGGGGCGCAACGCCTGGCTTACCGGAGCGGCGGCGTGGATGTACCTCGCCGCCACCCAGTGGATCCTGGGTATCAGGCCAACCCACTTCGGGCTTCGAATAGCCCCGGCCATTCCCTCTGCCTGGCCCGGGTTCTCCGCCAGGCGCCTGTTCCGGGGTACCTGGTACGACATCACTGTGACGCGGCAAGGCCCCGGCAGCGGGGTTTCCCTCACAGTGGACGGCAGACCGGTCCCGGGAGACGTGGTGGCGCTGGCGGCACCGGGAACCTCGCACGTTGAGGTGCAGGCAACCCTGGGTGGATAGCCGCGGCCGGCGGCACCGGGAACCTCGCACGTTGAGGTGCAGGCAACCCTGGGTGGATAGCCGCGGCCGGCGGCACCGGTCCAGCTGCCACGCGGCTACCGCGGGAGCCCGCCGCTCGCCTCGGCAGAGATCGTGAAGCGGGTTGACGCCGACCACGCTGTCAACAGCGTGCCCGCCACCAACAACCCCCGCTCCTCCACCGGCCCCAGCCATTTCCCGACGCAGAGACGGGTCCGCTGTCAACGGCCAGTACGCTTCACACCGCCGATCAAGGCGCAGCCGGCCATCCGCCGACATCGCCGGCACAAGAGCCCTCCTGGGCGTGACGAGGCTCGTCGGAGTCTGGACAGAGTGGACTCTGCGGCATCTGGAAGAGCGCCCTTGACTCTCACCTTGGGGGAGGCCGCACAGTGAATGGCACCGGGCGACCGCCCGGAACGAGGAAGTCGACCGTGGACCTGATGAGCATTGGCAAGTTTGCCCGGCAATCCCGGTTGTCGCAGAAGGCGCTTCGCATCTACGACGAGCTCGGCCTTCTGCCACCGGCTCGCGTTGATCCAGACTCGGGCTATCGCTTCTACGAGACAGATCAGCTGGAGCAGGCCCGTCTCGTCGCGACTCTTCGCCAGATCGGGCTTCCACTCGCCGAGATCAAGGTGATCATCGGCCTGGAGCCGCAAGTCGCTGCCCGGCAAATCGCCGGATACTGGTCCGACCTCGAGCGGGACCATGCGGCTCGCAGGGATCTGGCCGGCTACCTCGTCGATCTTCTCAAGGGAAAGAGGTCTGTGATGTACGAGGTTGCTACTCGGAGGATCCCTGCGCGGAGTGTGCTGTGTCTCAAGCGGAACGTGGATCAACAGGGAGCCTGGGCATTCGGCAAGGAGTTCGTGGGCATCCTCAAGGACCGCCCATTGCCGCGCATCGAGGGCGTCGCCGGGGAGGCCTTCTGCATCTACCACGGAGAGGTCAGCGAGGACAGCGACGGCCCGGTCGAATGGTGCCGGCCTGTCCCCGACGACCAGGCGAAAGAGCTGGCCGCGAAGTTCCCTGAACTCAGCCTGCGCACCGAGCCCTGGCATGAAGAGGCACTTGTTCACCTCGGACCGGGGACTCAGATCAGCCCCCCGCAGTGGCAGTTCGTCTCAGAAGCCCTCCACTCCTGGGGTGTCGAGCAAGACCGACAGCCGAGCGAGCTGGGTGTCCGGGTGACCTTCCTCACCACGCCCCCACTGACCCCTGACAGTGTGCCGGACTGCAACTTTGCCGTCCCATTGCGCTGAAGATGGCCCAGAGAGCCAGCATCGATCACGACCGAACACCACACCGGCTCGGCGGCAGCCGTGCAGGAATGGCAGTCTCATCTGCTCCCTGAGCGTCGCACTGGGCCAACTTGACCTCTCCCACATAGTCTCGCGAGAGTGATCGCATGAGCGTGTCGCGTCTTGTCACCCTCGGCCTGCTCGACGAGCACGGCCCCTTGTATGGCCATCAGCTCCGCCGGCAAGCCGAGGCCAAGCACGTCGAGTCCTGGGGCGGGGTGAGCCCTGGGGCCCTCTACCGTGAGCTGCACCAGCTGGAAGCAGAGGGGCTGATCGAGGTCCTCCGCAGCGAACAGGTTGGCAGACGCCCTCCTCGCACGGTCTACCGAGTCAGCGAAGCCGGACACGCGGCGCTCCGAGTCCTTCGCGAGGAAACGCTCTCAAGCTTCGTGCGGCCGCCGGACGTAGTCGGCGTCGGGTTGCTCTTCGGCGCGCTCGAGGACCCCGAGGAGCTGCTCGCGCTGCTGGAGCACCGGCGCAAGGCGGCGACGGACGCTCTCGAGACCCTGAGGGCCAAGCGGGCTCGCCTCGAGGAGCACGGACCGCTCAGCCCTTCTGTGTATGCCGTGTTCCGCCGCAGCGAGCTGTACATCCAAGCCGAGCTCACCTGGCACGAGGAATACGCGGCCTTGGCCGTCACAAAGGCGCGCAAGAGCGTTGGGGCCGGCACGCCCCGAGCACGCGCTCAAGGCATCGCAAGGAGCCGGCGCCGCCCAGAAGACCATCCGGGCGCCGCGCCGACGCCCGTTGCCGACGAGCAAGGGGCCTGACGATGACTGGCAGACCGACCACGGCGCGCCAAGGCGCCAAAGGACAGGCGGGGATCACCTCCCACACGGGTCTCGCCATGGTCGTGGTCATGACCGGGGTCCTCATCACCGCCGTCGACACGACAATCGTGGTCCTGGCCCTCCCGGAGATCGAGCGGGGGCTGCACGTGGCGCTCTCAACTGTCATCTGGGTTGTCATCGGCTACCTGCTCGTCATCACCCTGCTTGCCACCCAGGTCGGACGGCTGGGAGACATGTTCGGCCGGGTGCGCATGTACGAGGCGGGCTTCCTTGTCTTCGTGCTGGGCTCGCTCGCCTGCGCGCTCGCCTGGAACGACGCCGCCATCATCGGCTTCCGGATCGTCCAGGGCATCGGTGGAGCGTTCGTCACCGCCAACAGCGGGGCGGTGATCGCCGACCTGTACCCTCCCGAGCGGCGCGGCCGTGCCTACGGCTACAACTCGGTCGGCTGGAGCCTCGGGGCGGTCCTCGGCATCGTGGTCGGTGGCCTCATCGTCACCTACATCTCGTGGCGCTGGATCTTCTGGATCAACGTGCCGATCGGAGCCGCGGCGCTGATCCTGGCGACGAACGTGCTGCACGAGCACGGTGAACGGGCCCACCGCCGCCTCGACCTTGCCGGCATGGTCACCCTCGGCCTCGGGCTGTTCGGCGTGCTCTGGGCCATGACCACGCTCGCCACGTCCTCTTTCGACGCTTCGGTAGCCGGCTACCTGATCGGCGGGGTGGTGCTCATCTGCGCCTTCGTCCTCGTCGAGCTGCACCAGGCCGAGCCGATGCTCGACCTCTCGCTGTTCAAGGTCCCGACGCTCGCGCCGTCACTGCTCGCTTCGCTGTTCCAGGGGCTCGCCAACTTCGCAGTGCTGTTCCTCGTCATCATGTACCTCCAAGGCCCGCGAGGGCTCTCCCCCATCCACGCCTCGCTGCTTCTCGTACCCGGCTACGTGGTGGGCTCGGGTGTAGGCCCCTACGCCGGGCGCTTGGCGGACCGGTTCGGGCCGGTGCTGCCGGCGACTGTTGGGCTCGGCGTCCAGGTGGTCGCCCTGTTCATCTACGCGCACCTCTCGCTCAGCAGCGGGCTGTGGCTCGTCGTGGTCGCGAGCGTCGTGAACGGGGTCGGGGCGAGCGGGTTCTTCCCCGCCAACTCCTCCGCGGTGATGAAGGCCTCGCCTCCTCAAATGTTCGGGATCTCCTCGGGGATGCTGCGGACCTTCGCCAACATCGGGATGGTCTTCTCGTTCTCGGTGGCGATCCTCGTCGCCTCCCGTTCGATCTCCAAGCACCTCGCCTTCGCCATCTTCGTCGGCACGACGAGCCTCCACGGTCACCTGGCGGCCGCCTTCACGACCGGTCTGCACGCCGCCTTCTATGCCTCGATGGGCTTCATGGCCCTCGCGGCTGTGCTGTCGGCGACAAGGGTTCGCCATGCGAGAGGCCGATCAGCTCCGGGGCGGTGACCGCGGCGTCTCTGGGAAACAGCAACGGCCGGACCAGGGTTCCCGTCGTGATAGCGGCGCCCCTCGTCGGGCCCAGCTGAGAATCTCCCTCAGTGGCGCAAGCCAGTTGCGGCCGCGCTTTGTGTGATCGACGTCAACCAAACCGTCGCCTGGAGGCCTTTAATAGGGCGATGACGGAAAGTAGTAGCGAATCGTTGGGCGAATCGTCGGACGAGGCGCCAGGCGACCCACCGAGCGAGGAAGCGAGTCACACACCGGGCGAAGATAGGAGGGACGAGGGATTCGACGAATTCTTCGTGCACATCCTGCCGCGGACGATCCGTGTTGCTCGCCGCCTGACAGGAGACCCCTGGATTGCCGAGGACGTCGCCGTGGAAGCCCTCGCTCGAGCCCATTCGCGCTGGGCGCGGGTCGAGGCCTTGCCGTGGCGCGACGCCTGGGTCCTGAAAGTCGCCTCGCGTGAGGCGCTCCACCACGTTCGCCGCCGGCCGCCGCTGCCGGCACCCAGCCACGAAAGGGACGAGTCGGACGATGTCGCACTGCGGGTTGCTCTCGTGGCCGCTCTCGTGCGACTGCCGCGACGTCAACGAGAAACCATCGTCCTCCGCTACCTGTGCGATCTTCCCGAAGCGGATGTCGCGCTGGCACTTGGCGTGTCGGCCGGCACTGTCAAGACCCATCTCCACCGAGCACTCGCATCACTTCGCGCCAACATCGGCGCCGACTTTGAGGAGGCCTACGCCCATGAACTCCGCGCCTGAACCAACCAAGCAACACCACGTGCCCACACCACCCGAGGAGCTTCTCGCCCGGGTGAAGAACCGCAGCGCCAAGACCCGCCAGCACCGCCTGCTCGGTGGTGGTGGCTCGCTGGTGGTCGTCCTGGTGCTCGTGCTGGTCGGCGTCCTGATCCCCGAAGGAAGTGCAAGACCGCAACAGTCAAGTCACCGGCCGGGCCAGGTCTTCGTCTCGGACCGTATTGGCAGCGCCTACGAGCTCGGCGCGAACGAGACGCCAGCGCCACCAGCACCCTCGAGTGTGAAACAGGCGGTGGAGAACGCCGAAGTCGGTTTCTCACTCGATCTGCTGAACAATCTGGCGATCTCGAGCGACTCGAGCGACTCGAGCGACGTCCTCGTCTCACCCTCCAGCCTGGCTACCGCACTCGCAATGCTGGAGCTCGGCGCCGCAGCTTCCACCGAGCAGGGAATCGCTGCGACCCTGCATACAGCCGGGCTCTCTGCGGCCCAGCAGGCCGCCGGGTGGCACGGCCTTGCAGCCCTGCTCGCGGCCGAGACGTCGACAACCGGGACGAACTTGAGACACGAGCCAGAGCTCAATATCGCGAACGCCCTCTTCCTCCAGGAGCACTTCGCCGCGCTGCCGGCCTTCGTCCGCGCGCTGTCGAGGGAATTCCAGACCGGGCTGTGGGAGACCGACTTCCAGAACGATCTCACGGGGGCTACCAACGCCATCAATCAGTGGACGAGCGAGAACACCAAGGGTTTGATAAAGCAGCTCTTCAGCCCAGGCGCCCTCAGCCAGTTCACGCGTCTTGTGATCGCCGACGCTGTCTACTTCCGCGCGATGTGGGCCCACAAGTTCGAGAACGCGACCGCCGATCGGCCGTTCTATCTCGCGACCGGGGCGACCGAGAGCGTCCCCTTCATGACTTCGCCGCCCTCCAGCTCGCTGAAGGACATGACGCTCGACGCCACAACGGACAGCCAGTACACCGCCCTGGAGCTTCCCTACACGGGCAAGAAACTGAGCGCTCTCGTCGTGATGCCGACGAAGTCCTCGCTGTCGAGCTTCGTCTCCTCGCTCACCCCGGCCTCTCTTGAGCAGATCGTGAACGGCATGTCGCCTGAAATCGGCCCCGTGTCGATGCCCACGTTCACGCTGCGCTCGGACAATCAGCTGGACCAGACGTTGAAGTCGATGGGCATGTCACAGGCGTTCGGGCCCATGGCCGACTTCACCAGAATCATCAAGTACCCGCCTCTCGTCGTTCAGGCCGTCGAGCAGCACGCCTACCTGCAGGTGACTCCGAAGGGCACCACGGCAGCGGCTGCGACCGGGATTTCCGTCGGGCCCACGGCGATGCGGGCGTACACGCAACCAGTCGTCATCGACCATCCCTTCCTCTTCCTGGTGCGGGACGATGCGACCGGCGCGATCCTCTTCGAGTCGATGGTCGAGAACCCGGCGTCCTGATCTCCGTTGTGGTTTGACGCGCCGGGCCCGGCCCGGTCCGCTCCGCTGGCCAGGTGGCCCGCCCGGAGCGGACCGGTCACCGAGCTCACCTTGACGACGGCCCCAGCCGATAGTTCCCCATGACCGGGAGCAAACTCTGGAGATGGATGGACCAGTGTCCGCATGTCCGCGCTCTGGTCCACGACCTCGAGGCACCCAGGAGCCTTCACCTGCGAAGCTCTAGCTGCTCCCCGAGCGCGAACCGCCCCCGGGACCCGAGGTGCCAGGGGCGGTCACGGAGTGCCTCTCGCGAGGGACGGCAGCTCCACTTGCAGTCTACGGGGCTACAGCTGCGTCGTGCTCGTCTGGATGGCGCGAACGACAGCGGATCGGCGCCTCGCCGGCTGTGCTGGGCAACGGTGGCGATGACAGCGCCGCTGTTGGCGCCGCTGCGTCAGAGCTTGCGCCTTCCGGCGTGGCGCATCACGAGATACAACACGCCACCGATGATGGCGATGACAACCACGGTCTTGATCAGGAAAGCGACTATGCCGAGGATGCTGGCGAACGCCCAATAGGCCACGATCGCGGCAATGACGGCAGCCGCGACAACGGTCAGCTTGTGCCCGGGCCGGAGTCCTCGCTCTTGCATGCTTCTGGGCTCGATCATGAAACCTCCTCCCACGCACCGTACTCCCGCCCAGCGGGCGAAGGATGTCGTCCCCTTCGGGCACCTCCGGTAAAGAGCGCCTTCGCGCCCCGGCCGAGCTCGTCATCGAGCCGGCCAAACAGGACGGGGAACCCCTCAAAGCCCATGTAACCCGCGTACGGAGCCCCGCAATACCCGGTCTAAGATTGAGCGTGGATCGAACGTGTGACCGAGGGTGGAGAGCCCGATATGGGCCTAGGCAAGCACACAGGGGCTGCTGACGAGGGCCGGCGGTGGCGCGTCCCGGGCTTGGTGATCGGCCTGGTTCTGGTCATCGCCCTCTGCGGGGCCGGGACCCTGATCGCCCTCCAACGAGGGAGCCACGCGTCCGCGTCAACCCGTCCGGGCAACTCGACGACCACGGTCCCACCGAGACCTTTGACGATCACGTCGGTCTCACCGGCACCCGGTACGGCTGGCGCCGCCTTCGACACCAGCGTGACCGTGGACTTCTCCGAACCGCTCGCGACCGACAGCCCGTTACCGACGCTCTCACCGGCGCCGCCCGGGAATTGGGTGAGGACAGCACCGGCGGCGGTCCGTTTCGTTCCGGAGGGATACTTCGCCCCCTTGAGCACCGTGCACCTCAGCGTGCCAGGCGGCCCCGGCGGAGTTCGCAGCCGTTCCGGCCAGGGCCTCTCGACCACGCTTCGGAAGAACTTCATGATCGAAGGAGCTTCCGAGTTACGCCTCCAACAGCTCCTTTCTGAGCTCGGCTACCTTCCCCTCCGATTCGTGCCCGCCGCGTCGAGTTCTGTGAGCCCTGCCACCGTCACCCCCTTGCCCGTCAACGTCCACCGGGCGTACCAGAGCGCCACCACGACAACAACGACCACGCCGCTTCCGGCGATCGACTCCGAGCCTTCGATCGCAGCCGAGATCCCGGTCCAAGCCGCCGCGGGCAGCCTCGTCTGGCGCTTCAGCAAAACGCCGGCCTCACTGGCGGCACTCTGGAAGCCCGGGCAGCCCAACGTGATCACGACCGGTGCCATCATGGCCTTCGAGAGCGCTCAAGGGCTCGCCACCGACGGCCTGGCCGGGTCCGAGGTGTGGACAGGACTTCTCGAGGCGGTCGCGCATCGACAGGTGACCACCCGGCCGTACGACTACGTCACCGTCAGTCAGATACTTCCGGAGACCGCGACGGTTTGGCGCGACGGCCGGATCATCTTCACCGCGCTCGTGAACTCGGGCATCCCAGCGGCGCCGACGGCCCTCGGCACCTACCCCGTCTTTGCGCGCTACCTCGTCACCACGATGTCCGGCAAGAACCCCGACGGGACGCCCTACAGCGACCCCGGTATCCCCTGGGTGAGCTACTTCAACGGAGGCGACGCGCTCCACGGGTACCTCCGTCCCGGCTACGGCTACCCACAAAGCCTCGGCTGCGTCGAGATGACTTATGCGAATGCAGAGACGATGTTCCCGCTCACACCGCTCGGCACCCTCGTGACCGTCCTGTAGAGCCCTGCCCGGCGCCAGGGCGATCAACCCACGGCAGTCGCTATCCCCCAGCTCGCCTGCCACTGCTCGCCCGGTCGGAGCTCGATCAGGTTCGTACCGGTACGAAACGCGTTCGGCGGGCAGGTCATCGGCTCGATGGCCATCGCTCTGCGACGGTACGCGGGCTCGCCCAGCGAGTCGCCCGTATAACACATGGCGTACGCGAACGCAGCGTCGGCCCAGACCTCCGAGCATCGCCCGGGCAGGTCCAGGCGTGCATGCCAGCGGCCGTCAACCCCGACTGCCAGAGCGGTGTAGCAGTCGTCGAGCTCGAGCCCTCCGAGCGTCCGCCCTCCGAGGTCGAAGGCCGTGCCGGAGACCGGTTCTTCGCCGACAGGCAGGCCGCGCTCGTCCATGAGCAGCCGTCGCTGTGCCAAGAGGCTGATCTCGGCTTCGTCGATGCCGTCCGGGCCCCCGAGGAGGTACGGATGAAAGCCGATGCCGAAGGGGGCGAGGCCAGAGCCAGTGTTTGTCGCCCCACAAGTGACCTCGAGCCCGCCGCCGCCAAGTGTGTAGTCGAGGTCGAGGCGGACCTGAAACGGGTAGGCCGGCTGAGGGTGGATGACACAGGAGAGCACCGCCCGGTCTGCGGAACGCTCCTCGAGCGACCATGGCATCCACCGCACGAAGCCGTGGATCGCGGTGGACCGCTCTGGCTCGTTGAGCGCTGCCCTGCCGACGATGTCTCCAAAACGATATGAGCCGTCCTCGAGCCTGTTCGGCCACGGAGCTAGTACCTGTCCCCGGTCGCAAGAAGCGATCTCACCTTCGGGAAACTCCCAGATGACGGGCTTGGAATCAACCCTGAGCGAACGGAGCGTCGCACCAATCTCGGTTATCACGGCGTCGAGGTCGTCGTGGACCAGCACGACCTGCTCGCCTGAAGGCGGGAGCATCACGGTATGGTACCTGCCAAGCCACCTCACGCCGTTTATCTGACCTGCGGTCCGGCGACCAGCTTCAGTCCTGGCCAACGAGCGATTCTCAAAAGGAGCGAGCGGCCATGAGGATTCTCGTGACCAACGACGACGGATTCAATGCGCCCGGTCTCGCCGTCCTCGCTCGCGCTCTTGCCGAAGCCGGCCACGAAGTGGTCGTGGTCGCGCCCCTGTCGGAAGCGAGCGGATCCGGTGCCGGGATTGGCCCCTTGAGCGCGATGGGCGGCGGTATCCACCTCGAGGCTGTCGCACCGGTGGGCCTCGCGGGAATCAAGGCCTTCGCAGCAGACGCGCTTCCGGCACTGATCGTGATCACGGCCTGCCTCGGTGCGTTCGGACCGCCGCCTGACCTCGTCGCATCGGGCATCAACCCTGGTCGCAACGTCGGACGAGCGGTGCTGCACTCCGGCACCGTGGGTGCGGCCCTCACGTCTGTCCATTTCGGCTCGAAAGGGCTCGCCACGAGCATCCAGGCCGGCCCGATTCGGTCGGTTTACGAGTCGTCCGACGGCACCCACACCCACTTCGAGAGCGCGGCTGCGCTCGCGGTCGCGTTCGCCGCGCATCTGGAGCGAGCCCCGGTACGCACGGTGCTCAACTTGAACGTGCCCAACCTTGCGCTCGGCGAGATCCGTGGCGTTCGTCGCGCGCGGCTCGCGACAACCGGGTTGATCCTCGCGGCAGGAACCGAAGATGGAGCACCGAGGCTTCGATTGGACCTCGGTGGCCGAGCCGACCTCGGCGCCCGACAGCCGGATGAGAGCGACGAATCTGACGAAGCTCTGACAGAGCTCGGCTGGGCCGTGGTGACCCCGCTCGCGAGCGTCACCGAGGACCAGCGACCGGAGGTCGGCGACATGGTGGAGGCTGCGATGGGGTCCGCCTCTCGGTGCCTGGAGACGGCCCGCGGAGCCTTGCGGTGACACCGCGGGCTCGGCGGTGCCGGCCCGTTCAAACCTCGTCAGATCGAAGAACGAGGCCAACTCGCGGCAATCACCGGCACGACACTCGCTACTGACATACCGCTGCCACTAGTCGGGATTGCAGAGTCGATAGACGGGTCACGATGTCACTTGCTCCATGCGCGACGCCTTCACAGACGAGCGGAACACGACGGCTGCCGACGCAAGATCACCACTGGCGCGGCATCCTCTTGGAGTGTTCCCGTCATCTCACTTGACGATAGATGGTATCTCTAGAACCTTTGGCACTTGCGTGAACGAGAATCCCCTCTGTAGGGTTGCTGCCACACCAACTGTCAACGACAAGCGGTGCCGACACGCCCGGTGCTATCACGCCGGGTCGGGGTTAAGGCTTTCGCCACCCGGCAGGCACAACTCGATATCTCGACGCCTGTGAGTCGAGCCGCGCGATTTGCGGCGCTGCTTGTCCCGACCTGCGCTCCTGATGGAGCGAAAAGGAGTCGCGACACACAGAGAAGACAGGGCGAGACCCGTCCGCACCTCGTAGGGATGTTCTAACGTCCAGATCCGGCCAGCCCTTCCGGCACCGTGTCGCGAGTCGCATGCAAAAGACGGCCTGCCCGCATCAACGCATCCACCTGGAACCCACCGGGTTTTCGACACTCCAAGGAGGAGCAAGATGCGCAAGCACCCCCTGATCGCGCTCATTGCGTTCGCTTTTTTTGCTACATCGATCTTCATCGGCGCTGCCGGCGCCTCCAGTATCAACCTGATACCCGTTCGGGCCACTTCCCATCTCAGCAGAGGTGAAAGTGGCTCATCAGCTGCGCCCGCCTACGATCTCCGGTGGCTTGCCACAAGAGTCCGCGAGCACGCCAGCGCTACCGCACAACTCTCGGCTCTAGTCGCGCGCGAGAGGTACTCGCCATATTGGCAGGGCCGTGCCGCCGACCTTGTGGCGATCCACGACAACGCGCGCCCGCCAAAGGGCCTGCTCCCGTCGGCATGGCGCCAGTTGCAGCAATCCAATGCCCGCGCGGCAGCCGCTCAAGCCGCGGCAAAAGCCTACGCAGTCGCAGAGGCCGCACAGGCCGCTCAGGCCGCACAGGCCGCTCAGGCCGCAGAGGCCGCTCAGGCCGCACAAGCTGCACAGGCCGCACAAGCTGCACAGGCCGCACAGGCTGCACAGGCGGCACAGGCGGCACAGGCCGCTCGAGTTGCACAAGCTCCCCGAGTTGCACAAGCTCCTCCCGCGAGGTCCCCGTCCGGCTCCAGTGGAGGCGAGCTCAGCGGTGTTTGGCTGTCGTTAAGGCTCTGTGAGTCCGGTAACAACTACAGCGAGGACGCTGGCAACGGATATTACGGTGCCTACCAATTCGCGTTGTCGACGTGGTGGGGACTCGGCTACTCAGGCCTGCCGAACGACGCTCCAGCTTCGGTGCAGGACCAAGCCGCTCAGAAGCTCCAAGCCGAGGCGGGCTGGGGGCAGTGGCCGGCCTGCAGCGCGGAGATCGGACTCTAGAGTTCCTCGGGCGAGTCTCGCCGTAGAATAAGTATTGTCGTATCTCTGCACACAGTTTTGGAGTTCTGGCGGAGCAGCGCCCAATCCCGCCTCATGATCGCCAACAAGCTCCGAAGCAGGCGGACGTTGCCCGGAGCAACGCCCGGTCCTCACCTGCACGACACCGATTGAAACAGCGGTCGTAAGCTCGGTTCAGGAGGTTGTGCACATGCGGCTCAGCACCTGGCTGGGAACGGGACAGACCTGGGACGAACTTCTAGGCTTGGCGCACCACGCCCAACGCACCGGGTGGGACGGGGTCTGGGTCGCGGACCACTTCATGCCCAACGGTGAGCGCAGCCTCACGCCACGCCTGGAGGCATGGACGACGATCGCTGCCGTAGCGGCTTGCGTCGATCGGGTGCGCGTGGGCGTGCTGGTGACGGGCAACACCTACCGGCATCCCGCCGTGCTCGCAAAGATGGCTGCCACTGTCGACCATGTCTCCGAAGGGCGCCTGGTGCTCGGGCTCGGGGCCGGATGGCAGGTGAACGAGCACGAGGCCTACGGCATCGAGCTTCCCGCGACTGCCGAACGCCTGGCGCGCCTGGACGAGGCTTGCCAGGTCATCCGCCTTCTGCACAGCCAGGAGCGCAGCAACTTCGAGGGATGCTTCTACCGGCTCGTCGACGCCCCGTGTGAGCCAAAGCCAGTCCAGCGACCACTCCCGCTGCTCGTCGGCGGCAGCGGCGAGAAGACGACGATGCGAATCGCCGCCCGATACGCCGACGAGTGGAACTGCTGGGGGCTGCCGGACCTGATGGCCCACAAGACCGAGGTTCTGGAGCACCACTGCCTCGAGATCGGCCGCGACCCGGCTTCGATCAGGCGCTCGGCCCAGGCGCTGGTGTTCATGAGCGACGACGAGGAGCAACTGAAGCGCTGGCGGTCCGACCGCTCAGCCCTGCCCCGCATCGTCGGCACTGCTTCGGAGATTGCCGAGGTGATCGGCCGCTACGCCGAGATAGGCGTGGATGAGTTCATCGTCTCGGACCAGTCGCTTGGCCGAGACGCGGGTGAAAAGCGCGACAACATGGACCGATTCCTCGACGATGTGGCCATCCACCTGCCGGGTCGATCCAGCTCCTAGGTATCAAGAGTCTCGCGCGACGTGGGCCATCTCGTCGCGGCGCCCGACAAGTTCCGGGGCACTGCTGACGCCGCGCAGGCGGCCGCGGCTGCGGCCCGCGGGGCGCGTCGTGCCGGCTGGACGGCCTCGGAGGTGCCTCTCGCGGATGGGGGCGAGGGGCTCTTGTCGGCCTTCGGCGGCGAAGTCAGATACGACGAGGTAACCGGACCACTGGGCACGCCGGTGCTGGCCGAGTGGAGGCTCGTGCCGGGTACCTCCACTCGGGACGGTCCGATTGCGGTCATTGAGATGGCGCGCGCGTCGGGACTTGTGATCGCAGGCGGCCTACCCCACAACGACCCCATCGGGGCCTCCACGGTGGGCACGGGCCAGCTCATCATGCGGGCGGTCTCGTTGGGCGCGACGCGGATCATCGTCGGTTGCGGAGGCTCTGCGACCACCGACGGGGGCGCAGGTGCCGTCGGAGTCATCGGTTCGCGTCAGGCTCTGCGAGGAGCCGTGGTCGTCGCCGCCTGCGACGTGACGACCACGTTCCTCGATGCCGCGAAGCTCTTTGCACCACAGAAGGGCGCAGCGCCCGAACAGCTCGCGGAACTGACCGCTCGGCTCGCCCGGCTCTCCGACGAGTATCGAGCCGACTTCGGCATCGACGTCACCAAGCTCGCCGGTGCCGGCGCAGCAGGCGGCCTCGCCGGAGGCCTCGCCGCGCTAGGAGCCGAGATCGTCTCGGGGTTCGAGCTCGTCGCTGACTTCGTCGGCCTGGACGAGCACATCGCCGTTGCCGACCTTGTCATGACCGGAGAGGGGTACCTCGATCGCCAGTCCTTCTCCGGGAAGGTCGTCGGCGGCGTGACAAGGCACGTGGCCGGCCGGGTGCCGATCCTGTGCGTCGTCGGAGATGCGGCGCCAGACATCGGCGCGGTTGGATTCGAGCTCGTCAGCCTTGTCACACGGTTCGGACCGGAAAGAGCCCGATCCGAGGTCCTGGGCTTGCTCGAGGACGTCGTCGCAGAGCACCTCTGAGCCGGAGACAACAGCCGTCTGCATGGCCCGGGCTCGCTAGGCGATCCCGACGCCAAGCCGGACCACGTCGTCGAAGAAGCCGGGATATGTCTTGGCGACACAGCCTGGGTCGACGATCTCGACGCCGGGCACGACCGCGCCGATGGCGGTGAAGGCCATGGCGATGCGATGGTCACTGTGGGTATCGACACGGCCGGCGTGCAATGGCGCACCTCCGTGAATGACAAGGCCGCCGGGTGCCTCCTCGACACGGGCTCCCAGGCGCCCCAGCTCCGTCGCGACCGCGTGGATCCGGTCGCTCTCGTGGCCACGCGCGATCTCGACGCCACCGATCACGGTGTCTCCTCGTGCCAGGGCTGCGAGGGCGGCGACCGTCGGAACCTGATCGGGCATCGCTGCGAGGTCGACATCGACGCCGGTGAGCTCGCCTCGCCGTTCGACCGTCGTGCCGGCGGGGCTTCGAGTGAACCTGGCGCCCATGGAGGTGAGAAGCTCAACCATGCGGCCGTCGGGCTGCGCTGTCTCAAAGGCGTTGGCAACGGTGATCGACCCTCCCGTCGCGACGGCCAGGGCATAGAGATGTGCCGCGGCACTCGCGTCGTGCTCGACGGACTCCGCCCTTGCCACATAGGGCGCCCGTGCGCTCACGCGAAAGCGGCCTGGCACCTCCTCGGACACCGATGCTCCCCAACGAGCCATCGCACCGACCGTGAGACGCACGTAGCCGAGCTCCCGGAGACCCCCCACCTCGACGATGAGGTCCTCGTCGGCATAGGGGCCGACGAGGAGCAGTGCCGTGGCGAACTGTGAGCTGGCCGAGGCATCGACACGAAGCCGGCCACCGGCAAGGCCTCGACTCGAGATACGCAGCGGCGGTCTGCCGTCGTCGGTCAAGACCTCTGCACCGGCGGCACGCAACGCGTCGAGAAGCGGCGCGATCGGGCGCCGGCGGAGAGGCTCCCGCCCATCGAGGACCACGGTCCCTTTCGCTAGCAGCGCGACTGCCGCCAGGAAACGAAGCGTCGTTCCCGAGAGTCCCGCGTCCACCTCCGTCCCCCCCGCCACAGGCCGGCCCGAGGTCCCGGTCACCTCCGTTTCGCCGTCAACGCACCCGACGCGCGCACCCAGCGCACGAAGCCCCGAGGTCATAGCCACGGTGTCATCGCTTGCGAGCAACCGGCGGAGCACGCTGGTGCCCTTTGCCAGGGCGGCGATGACGAGCAATCGGTTCGTCAGGCTCTTGCTCGACGGAGCGTCGAGCGTGCCTTCGATCGGACCGGCGGGGAGGAGCTCGAGCTCGGCCCTCGAGAGCCAGTCGGGCTGGGCAGAACCGGACATCGACCAAGCGTAGGCCGGCACTGGGCCCGGGGCGGCCCGGCGCAGCCAGGCGGCCCGGGTTACCACCGGACGAGACGGGAATGCGACGATGGCGTGGTGACCTTCCGGATCTGCTTCGTGTGCGCGGGCAACATCTGCCGTTCACCGATGGCCGAGGTGATCCTCCGCCACCAAGCCTCAGCCCTCGGGCTCGCCGAGCGCCTGGCGGTCGACAGTGCCGGCACGGCGGCCGACGTCGGCTTCGACATCGACCGGCGGGCCCGCAGGGCGCTCGAACGACGCGGCTACACACCGCTTGGTCATCGGGGGCGCCAGTTCGAACCCGCCTGGCTCAGCGAACGTGACCTCGTGATCGCCATGGAGCAGAGCCACTTGCGATGGCTGGAGAGCCGCGCGCCGAAGAGCGCGCACACCGCACGCGTCCGGCTCCTGCTCAGCTACCCGACCGCCCGGGCGAGACAGGGCGGCTCGCTCGACATCCCTGATCCGTACTTCGGCGACGAGGCGGAATTCGAGTCGTGCCTCGATCTGGTGCAGACCGGTTGCACGGCGTTGCTGGGCGAGCTCAGGGCCGAGCTTGCGCTCAGCTGAGAGTCAGGTCGCGGGGCTCACCGAGCTCATGTTGAACTCCGCCACTCGCAGAGGCGGCATAGCCGTCCGGTTCAGCCACTCGTTCCATTCCCGGGAGAGCGCTCGTTGTGTCCGTCCCGACTCGATGGTCTTCGACAACAGGTCTACCGGGCTCTCGTTGAAGCGGAAGTTGTTGACCGAGCCGACGATCTCGCCGTGCTCGACGAGGTAGACGCCGTCCCTCGTCAACCCGGTGAGCAGCAGCGTCGCCGGGTCCACTTCCCGGATGTACCACAGGCAGGTGAGCAGCAGCCCCCGGTCGGTCCGCCCGACGAGGTCGTCGAGGGCGCTCGTGGCCCCGGGCAACTCGAGGGTGAGGTTGTTGGCGAACGCCGCCGGCTGGACTCCCGATCTCGCGGCCGACGCGCGCTGGTACTGCAGGCGCGCGAGCCGGCCTTGCGAGATCCACTCGGTCCTCTCCAGCGGGAGGCCGTTGTCGAAGACCGACACATCCTGACCAGAGGCTCCGGTGACGAGGAAAGGCGTGCATTCGAGGCCTTCCTCGAACGGATCGCTTCGCAGGCTGAACGGGTGTGGGGAGAGCGACTCCCCCACCCGGGTCGCACCGCCCGGCGCGGAAAAGACGCTGCGCCCCTCCTCCGCCTCACGACCCGAGGTCGCGTTCCCAAGAAGGAATATGAGATCGGCGACAGCGTCGGGCGGGAGCACCACCTCATAACGACCGGCATCCAGATCGAACTTGCGTTCGCCCCAGCCCAGGCGGCGGACAAGTCGTTCCTCCAGCTCCTCGACACCGACCGCGGACAGGTCCGCGGCACCTATGCCAGCCCAGGCCGACCGTGTCCCCCCGTCCGCCCGGGCGACGACCTCGAGCTTGCCGGTCGGCTCCACATGCCGGAGCCGCAGCCCGGTCGAAGAACCGAGATAGACCGTCGAGACGCGATGCTCGGCGAAACCCGCCAACCTCGTTCCCGCCGCACGGGCCCGTCCGAAGGCGTCACCGAGCCCTGCGAGCACGTTGCCGAGCCCGGACAGGTTCGTCATGACCGGCGGGTCAACGAAGTCGCTCCCGGTATCGGGCCGTGTCGGGGTGACAAGCGCAGTGGCGTCCTCGGCCGGCGGGGCCGTGGCGGCGTTCGTCTCCGCCCGGTGAACAAGGTCGATCGCGTCACCCGCGCCACTTCTGCTCGCCGTACCGACGGCAGTCCCCTCGTCGGTTTCCCGGAAGGCGATCACGGTCACGCTGCGGTCGCGGCGCGTCCCGTTCGTCGTCACGGTGTTGTTGGCAAAACGAAGCTCGGCCTCGCTGGCCTCCTCGACGATCACGACGCAGCCGTCCGACGCGGAAGCCTCGAGCACCTGCTCCACCACGCTCTGGGCCGGGATCAGGCGACCTTCGGTGGCGCTCATCGACCCGACTCCGTGCGAGTGTTCAGCACGTTGATGCCTCGAAACAGCGCAGACGGGCAACCGTGACTGACGGGGGCGATCTGGCCGGGCTGGCCCTTTCCGCAGTTGAACGCCCCGCCCAGACGGTAGGTTGACTCGCCGCCCACAGCTTGCATCGCGCCCCAGAACTCGGTCGTGCGCGACTGATAAGCCAGATCCCTCACCTGCCCAGCAAGCTTGCCGTTGTCGATCCTGAAGAAACGCTGCCCGGTGAACTGGAAGTTGTAGCGCTGCATGTCGATCGACCAGCTCTTGTCGCCGACGACATAGAAGCCCTTCTCGACCGACGAGATGAGCTCCTCGGTAGTCGGACCGTCCCCGGACGCCGGGCGCAGTGACACGTTGGCCATTCGCTGGATGGGTATGTGCCCGGGGGAGTCGGCGAACGCACAGCCGTTGGACCGGCCCAGGCCTACAAGGCGTGCGATTCGCCGGTCGAGCTGGTAGCCCACCAGCACGCCTTCGCGTATGAGGTCGAAACTCTGTGCCTCGACTCCCTCGTCGTCGTACCCGACGGTGGCCAGGCCATGGGGGACGGTGCGGTCGCCGGTCACGTTCATGACCTTCGAGCCGTAGGCGAGCGTACCGAGCTTGTCGAAGGTGGCGAACGATGTCCCCGCGTACGCCGCCTCGTAGCCCATCGCCCGGTCGAGCTCGGTGGCGTGCCCGACGGACTCGTGGATCGTCAGCCAGAGGTTCGTGGGATCGATGACGAGGTCGTGGGCACCGGGTGTGACCGACGGGGCGTGGAGCTTCTCGGCGAGGTACTCGGGGATGCGGGCGAGTTCGCCGTCCCAGTCCCAGCCCTCACCGAGCAGGTACTCCCAACCCCGGCCGACCGGTGGCGCCAGAGTGCGCATGGTCTCGAAACCTCCCGCCTCGGCGTCGACTGCGATCGCCTCCACCACCGGGTGCAGGCGCACCCTGCGTTGGGTCGTGACTGTGCCGGAGAGATCCGCATAGTGCTTGTCCTCCACGACAGCAAGCACGTCCGCGGTCACGTGGTCCACGCCCGGTGCCCGCAGGAGCCGCCCGCTCCACTCCTCGAGCAGGGCCACCTTCTCCGCCGTGGGCACCTGAGCCGGGTCCAGATCGTACGAGGAGGTCCATACCGCCTCGCCGTGCGACGGTTCGTCGGCGAGCTCGACATGCTCTCTGACCGCGGCGGCTGTAGCGCGCGCGGTCGCCACCGCCTGGTCGGCGAGCGCGGCCGCAGCGTCGGCATCGAGCTCGACGGTGGCCGCGAACCCGAACGAGCCGTCGTGAACCACCCGAAGGCCGAGCCCGAGCTCGAGGTTGTCGGCGGAGGTCTCGAGCCGACCATCGCGCAGCCGCACGACCTGCGAGCGGATCCGCTCGATGCGTGCTCCGGCATGCTCGCAGCCGAGCGCCCGCGCCCTGTCGAGCACGGCATTACGGACTGTGTCAAGCGGCAGTGCCATGAATTCGGCGTCGAGCTCTACGGTCGCCATGTGTGATGCTCCTCCTCGAGTGCGGTGCCAAGTGTGCCAGCACAGCTCGACGACATCAAAGACCCCAGCCGCCGGGATCGGCGCCGAGGTGACGGTGCCCAGGCGACGGTGCCGCGCCACTCGCCGCGAGCCCGCGGGAGCCTGTCCGGCGGGCACTAATCAGGTCGGAACCTCTGGTCGTAGAAGGTCTTGCCGTCCGGCGAACGGTGCGGGGGCCGTTTGGGGGGCATCAACTCGAGGGGAAGGTGGCGTCGCTCTCCGGACCACGGTGCGCGGGGCGCCACGACACGGTCCGCCAAGCGGTAGGCAAGAGTCTCGTAGTTCACGCGCCAGCCACGGAAATGGCGCCAGGCTTCCTCGCTCGTCCGCTCAATTGGGAAACCGGTCTCCCGCACCAGCTGCACCGCGTAGGCGAACTCCTCGTAGGTGAGCTGGAGCTCTCCCTCCGGTGACGGGTCGGCGTCGAATTCCCAGTGCAGCACCTCGGCGATGCGACGAAGGGCCGTGAAGCCCATCCGCAGGCACATCCTCGCCTCGGAAGGCGCATCGGTCGGGCACAACGACAGGTGCATTGCAGCGGCGTCCAGCACGGCGAGCAGCGACAGGATCCACGAGAAGCCGGGCTCCGGAGAGCGGAACCAAAGCAGCACAGGATAGGAGATGTGGCTCTCGGCGAGATCCGCAGCCCAGAGCTCCCAGTCGCCGTAGAGGGCGGGCAGCGCGTCGGTGATCCTGACGAGCTGGTGGCGCATGAGGACCTCAGGACCCCACGCCGGCACGCCGGCGCGGCTCTCCATCAAGGTGACCAGCGACTCGCGACGGTTGAAAGCCTGGTAGATCGCGGGCAGATACCCGATCTGGAGCGCGATGGCGATGGCCCCGGTGGCACCCGCGATCACGACGATGACATCGTTCCCGCTCGCGCTCGCGTGCACCAGGCCGACGGAGAACAAGGAGGCGCCCGACTCGCTGATACCGCCTTGGAATGACCGCGTCCAGGGCCACTGCATCAGGCCATAGCCGAGGATGTACAACCCGAGGAACACCGCGAGCTGCGCGATCAGCGTCACCGGGCCGACCCCGGCCAGAAGACCGTCCTTGCGAGCAAAGCTGCGGGCAGGGCGGGCCACCAACAGCAAGCCGTGGCGCACGGCCCTGCCGATGAGAAGTGGCATGGCCTGGAACCTCGAGCCTCCACGCGGGAGCACGAAAGTGGTGACCAGGCTCGCCGTGGCGAACACCACGACGATCACACCGAGCACGAAGCCAACCCAGAGCATGGGCCATGTTTCCTACACGATCAATCTCTCCGGCGCCAAGGCGCCAGCTGCGTCCGGGTCTCCGGGGTGTCCGGGGCCCCGTGGCGCCAGCAGGGACGCTCTCTCGGGCAGATCAGCCGGGTGCCCTGGCTTGGCGAGTGTCTACGAGTCCCCTGGGCGGTTCGCGTTCGGGCCTTGGGCCCTTACCTCCTCGACGCGGGTGAACGCGGCTCGGAGCTCGTCGATCCACGCAGCTTCGTTTCTCCCGACCAGCTCGACGCACCAGGCGAGCGCCTCGCTCCTGCTTCGTGCGATCCCGGCGTCGATGAGCGTGTCGAGGACCAGGCGCTGTGACATCCGCAACCGCGTCATGACCGGCACGTTGGCCGTCGTGAACAAGCGAGTGGTGCCGCCGGCGGTGGCGCCCCAGGAGACGAAACGTCCGAAACGGGCCTGTGCCTCCTCGGCGATGCGGATCCTCTGGTCTCTCGTCTCCTCACGGAACCGTTCGATCCGCGCCTCGGAGGCGGTCGCCGCCGCCTCCTCTGTGGCGCCTTGTCCCAGTTCAACTGCGCTGAGAGGGCCGACGACGAGAACCTCGTCGTTGTCGACGGTCACCTCGGGAGCCCCGACGAAGAAGTCGTCAGGAACACGACCCGTGAACCAGGCCTTCATCTCCGCTCGCTGCTCGGCGGAGGGCCGCTCCTCGGGCCCGGAGCCCCACCGGCCCCGCGTCCACCGGGGCCCGGGACCCCGACGTCCCCCGCGCAGACGGGGGTCCTGCTGATGTCCTTGATGAGTCATGAATGAAGATTACATCATTACTTGTCAGTTTGCAATGCTCTGCAGGCATGGGCCTTCTGCCCCTTCCGGCTCTCCGTAAGCGAGTACTGCCAAACCTCAGGCGTCGACGGCATCGGTCACCACGAAGGCGAGGCTCGTGCAGCCCACCGCCCCTCTTCCCTTGTCAAGGTCATGGCCAAGCCGAAGCAGTGCTCCATCGAGCGCTCCGTCAAGACCTCCTCGATCGGGCCTATCGCCACCACTTCACCTGCTCGCAGCAAGAGCGCGTGGGATGTCGTGGCGGGCAGCTCCTCGAGGTTGTGGCTCACGTGCACCGTCGTCGGAGAATTCGGCGAGCGCGCCAGTGCCGTGAGCGCAAGGACAAGAGCCTCGCGTCCGGGAAGGTCCATGCCCGCGCAGGGCTCGTCCAGCAACAACAGCGGATGCTCGACGAACAGCGAACGGGCGAGCAGGATCCGCTGGCGCTCGCCCTGGGAACAAGCGCCGAACGCACGATCTGCGAGTCCCGCACATCCGAGCGCTGCGAGGATCTGCAGGCCGCGCACCCGATCTGCCTCGTCGCTCGATACCCACCACGGCGCCAGGACTCCGCGCCCGCCGGTCAGCACGATCCCGAGCGCGGCCGCGCTCGGAGGGAGCCGGTCGGCCACCGCGTGGCTCACGACACCGATGCACGAGCGAACCTGCCGGAGGTCGCACGCGCCAAGACGGGCGCCGAGCACGACCGCCGTCCCTGAGGAAGGATGACGCTCGGCACCGAGCAAGCGCAGAAGAGTGGTCTTCCCCGCTCCGTTCGCGCCCAGCACCGCCCAGTGCTCGCCCTTGCGGATCGCGAGCGACACCGGTCCGAGCAGGCGCCGGCCATCAGGAGTCGTGATGGTCACGCGGTCGAGCAGCGCCGCGAAAGCCGCGGCGGACTCTGCGTCGGGCATTTCCTCGGCCGACGAGGGCGTCATGCAGGCTTGTCGCAGTGGACCACGACGACGGCGCAAGGTGCGTGCCGGACCACATGCTCAGAGACCGAGCCGAGGAGCATGCCCGCGAACGCGCCGTGACCGTGGCTGCCTACGACGAGGAGATCCGCGCCCCTTGCGGCAGCCAACAGGACAGGGGCGGCGTGGCCCTCCTCGACGACTCGCCCCACCTGAATCTCGGGAGTGTCTCCGAGCGTGTCGGCGATCGCTTCGTCGAGAACGTGTTTCGCGACGGCCTCCGGGTCGTAGTCGACCGGGAACAGGGGAGCCCAGCCGGTGCCGGTCGAGACCTCCCAGGTCGTCACGACCCGCAACGTCGCTCCCGTCAGACGCGCCTGGCGCGCAGACCACCTGAGGGCCTGGAGCGACGGCTCGGAACCATCGACACCGACAACGATGAATCGCTCGTGCTTCTCCTCAGTTTCGCTCATCTGGCTTGCCTTCCCGCCGCGGAATCCTTCCTCATGTTCTATCCGCGTTGGTGGCCCCGCCGTCAGGCCGAAGGTCCCGAAGTCTCCGAGACGACGTCCACTTCTACTTCGTCGCCGGTTCGGGATGAAGCGTTCCGACCCTCTCCTGGCTGATCCGACGGCCCTGAGCTGCTCGGCTCTGTCCGGGAACATCATGATGCTCAATATGGTTGAGTGTGGAAGGCTCAAGACTGAGAGGAAGACCGACTGGTGTCAAAGACTCAACAGCTTCCGGTACTGCCACTCTCCGATGTAGTCGTGCTGCCGGGCATGGTCGTGCCGGTCGCCCTCGACGACGCGGAGCGACAGGCGGTGATCGACGCAGCCAAGGCGGGAGGCGACGACAGCGTTCTGCTCGTCCCCCGACTCGACGGCGAGTACGCCCCGGTCGGCGTTGTCGCGACGATCGAGCAGCTCGGAAAGCTGCCCGGCGGCGAGTCGGCCGCAGTGCTGCGGGCGATGACCCGCGCACGTGTCGGCTCCGGAGTGACCGGGCCGGGGTCGGCGCTCTGGGTCGAGGCCGAGATCCTGGACGAGGTTCTCGGGGGCGAAAGCGTGGGTGAGCTCTCGCGTGAGTACAAGAACGTCGTCGTCTCGATTCTGCAGCAGCGGGGCGCCTGGCAGGTCATCGACTCCGTCCAGCGCATCTCGGAGCCCGGCGAGCTGACCGACATGGCGGGCTACGCGCCCTATCTGTCCAATGAGCAGAAGCTCTGGCTGCTCGAGACCGCCGACGTCGAGCAACGCCTGGCGAAGTTGATCGAGTGGAGTCGGGAACACCTCGCCGAGCTCGATGTCGCCGAGCGCATCCGCAGCGACGTGCATGATGGCATGGAGAAGAGTCAGCGCGAGTTCCTGCTGCGCCAGCAACTTGCCGCGATCCGCAAGGAGCTCGGCGAAGGCGAGCCTGACGGTGCTGATGACTATCGCACCCGCGTGGAGGCCGCCGAGCTGCCCGAGAAGGTCCTCGAGGCCGCAGTGCGCGAGGTCGGACGGCTCGAGCGCGCGAGCGAACAGGGCCCCGAGGCGGGCTGGATCCGCACGTGGCTGGACACGGTGCTCGAGCTGCCGTGGAACCTTCGTACCGATGACAACAACGACATCAATGGCGCGCGCGAGGTGCTGGACGCAGACCACGAGGGCCTCGAAGACGTGAAGGACAGGATGGTCGAGTACCTCGCCGTCCGGAGCCGCCGCCAGGCTCGCGGACTCGCTGTCGTGGGCGGTCGCGGGTCCGGGGCCGTGCTCGCTCTAGTCGGCCCCCCGGGGGTCGGCAAGACCTCGCTCGGCGAGTCCGTCGCCCGGGCTTTGGGGCGCAAGTTCGTTCGCGTGTCGCTCGGTGGGGTGAGTGACGAGGCCGAGATCCGAGGCCACCGTCGCACCTATGTCGGCGCGCTCCCGGGACGCATCGTGCGGGCGGTCCGTGAAGCCGGATCGATGAACCCGGTTGTGCTGCTCGACGAGATCGACAAGCTCGGCAGCGACTACCGGGGCGACCCGACCTCCGCTCTGCTCGAAGTGCTCGACCCGGCACAGAACCACACCTTCCGCGACCACTATCTCGAGATAGAGCTCGACTTGTCGGACGTGCTCTTCCTGGCCACGGCGAACGTGGCGGACACGATCCCCGCGGCGCTGCTCGACCGCATGGAGCTCGTCCGCCTCGACGGCTACACCGAGGACGAGAAGGTCGCGATCGCTCGCAACCACCTCGTGCCACGGCAGATCGACCTGGCCGGGCTCGCTCCCGACGAGGTCGGCATCGACGAGGAGGCCCTCCGGGTCGTCGCGACCGAGTACACCCACGAGGCCGGGGTTCGCCAGCTCGAACGGGCGATCGCAAGGATCCTGCGGAAAGTGACAACGCGTCTCGCCGGCGGCTTTGAGGGCACGCCCGTCGAGATCGGGGCGAAGGACTTGAAGGAGCTCCTCGGTCGCCCCCGTTTCGCACCCGAGTCGGCCGAGCGGACCGACGTTGCAGGCGTTGCAACCGGCTTGGCCGTCACCGGCTCCGGTGGCGACGTGCTCTTCATCGAGGCGACCGTCATGGCGGGCGAGCCGCGTCTTGTCCTCACCGGCCAACTCGGCGACGTCATGAAGGAGTCCGCTCAGATTGCTCTCTCCTACCTGCGCTCGCATTCGGACGCCCTCGGTATCGACACCGAACGGCTTGCCAACGGTGCTATCCACTTGCACGTGCCGGCGGGCGCGGTGCCGAAGGACGGGCCATCCGCGGGCGTCACGATGGTTGCGGCCCTGGCATCTCTCGCCTCCGGTCGACCGGTGCGCTCCGAGGTGGGCATGACCGGGGAGGTCACCTTGAACGGTCGGGTTCTCCCGATCGGCGGAGTGAAGCAGAAGCTGCTGGCCGCTCATCGTGCCGGACTGAGGGAGGTCTTCCTCCCGGCCCGCAACGGCCCCGACCTGGACGACGTCCCGGCCAACGTCCTGGACGGCCTCACCTTGCACCTGGTGACCGACGTCGCCGAGCTCGTCGCCTCGGCTCTCGAGCCTGCGACGGAGCTGGCCTCGTCGGGGTCGGCCGCGGCATGATCGCCCGTGGCGTGACCGGCCGTGGCGTGACGTCGCCTCGGGCGAGCGACTCGGGTGGGTACGCGACATGAGGGCCTGGTCGCTGGACCACACCGCACCGGCAGCCGAGCACTCTTTGCGCCTCGTCGACCGCGACATTCCCGAGCCAGGCCCGAGCGAGATTCTCGTCAAGGTGCACGCATGCGGCGTATGCCGTACCGATCTGCACCTCGCGGAGGGTGACCTTTCCCCTCGCCGCCCTGGCGTCGTGCCGGGCCATGAGGTCGTCGGCCACCTGGCAGGACAGGGCGGGGACGCACGACGCTTCGCCCAGGGCGAGCGCGTCGGGATCGCGTGGTTGCGCTCGACGTGCGGCGTGTGCCGGTTCTGCGTGCGCGGCGACGAGAACCTGTGCGCCAAGCCCCTCTTCACGGGTTGGGACGCCGACGGCGGCTACGCCGAGTACGCGGTCGTGGACGAGCAGTATGCCTACCGGATCCCGGATGTGTTCTCCGACCTCGAAGCCGCCCCATTGCTCTGCGCCGGCATCATCGGCTATCGCGCTCTCCGGCGGACGGGCCTGTGGCCAGGCGGCCGGCTCGGCATCTACGGCTTCGGCGGTTCGGCGCATCTGACGGCCCAGGTGGCCCTTTACCAGGGCGCGACGGTGCACGTGATGACAAGGGCGCAGGACGCTCGGGAGCTGGCGCTCTCGCTCGGGTGCGCGTCTGCCCAGGGAGCCGACGATCCGCCCCCAGAGCCACTCGATGCGGCCATCCTCTTTGCCCCGGTCGGGACCCTCGTCCTCCCGGCCATGGCAGCTCTCGACCGTGGCGGCCGGCTCGCGGTCGCCGGCATCCACCTCTCCGACATTCCCTCGCTCAATTACGACGCCCATCTCTTCGAGGAGCGAGAGCTCGTCAGCGTGACTGCTAACACCAGGCGCGACGGCGAGGAGTTCTTGGCGCTTGCCGCCGAGATACCGATCCGGCCCACGACCACGGAGTACCCCTTCGAGAAGGCCGCCGACGCACTCGAGGACCTGGCCCGGGACGCCGTGAACGGTGCCGCCGTCATCAGTGTCTCGAGCGACGTCTCGGGCGGTACCTGAACGGGTCGGCGGTCACGTCCACATCGCCCACTTCGACGCTTGTTCCGCAGGTCGATGTGAGCGCTGGGCCGACTACGTGAACGAGCGCCAATGAGAGCGCTAACATCACGCCCGTGCTGCATCCTCGAAGCTGGACCAGACCAGTGGGTGCAAGTCCCGCCCGGGCGATTGACAGAGAGCCCGGTAGTAGGCCCGGCTCCGGCACCGGCGTGCGACAACCTCAAAGCCAGTCATCGGCTGCGGCCAAGCCGCCCGAGCGGTGGCAACACATCGTCGTTGGGCTCCATGGGCGTGACTGCGCCGGCTTGAGCCGGCGTTGTGCACAGGTGAGGTGGCGCAGTCATGTCTCCGAGACCGTCGGTGAGCCGCATGCGGGAGAACCGCTCGTCCTGATCGAAAGGGGGATGGGGCCACGGACCTGCTTGCAGGCTCTGCACCCCTGACTGCCAATGGCTGAGTCGGCCTGTGCGATAGGGATCGACTTCGGCACCGCGTCGGCGCGTACCCTGCTGCTCGACCTGTCCTCGGGCGAAGAGCTGGCCCTCTGCGAACTTGCGTACGCCCATGGCGTGATCGATGACACGCTACCGGAGACGGGTGAGCACCTCCCGGCGGACTGGGCCTTGCACGACCCCGATGACTACGTGGCTGCCCTGGAAGACGGGGTCTCAAATGTCCTCGGACAGCTGCCCGGGGCCGCACCGCACGTGGTGGGCATCGGCGTGGACGCCACTTCCTGCACAGTGCTACCGGTGACGGCCAAAGGCGTGCCGCTGTGCACACTGCCGGCGTGGCGCCGCCGGCCGCACGCCTGGCCCAAGCTGTGGAAGCACCATGCCGCCCAGCACGTTGCGGACCGGCTCAACGAGGTGGCCGCCGAGCGGGGGGAACCCTTCCTGGCCCGTTACGGGGGCCGCATCTCCTCGGAGTGGTACTTTCCCAAGCTGATCGAGCTCTGGCTGGAGGACCGGGAGGTCTATGACGCCACGGCCGCCTTCGTGGAGGTGACCGACTGGCTGGTGTGGCACCTCTGCGGGCACGAGCACCGTTCGGCCTGCCCGGCGGCGTACAAGGCGCTGTGGTCGCAGGCCCAAGGCGTACCCGGGGCCGCCTTCTTCCAGGCCGCGTACCCTGGCTTCTCCCACCCGGAGGAAAAGCTGGGGCAGGTCTTCTACCCCCTGGGCAGCAGTGCCGGCCACCTGAGGGCGGACCTTGCCCGAAGGTTGCGCCTGCCGGAGAACGTCGCTGTGGCGGTCGGCAACGTCGACTCCTTCGTGTCGTTCCCGGGCGCCGGGGCCGAGGGCAGCGGCACCTACGTCATGGTCATCGGGACCTCCATCTGCGACTTGGTGGTGCACCCTGAAGAGATCGCCCTGGAGGGCATCACCGGCGTGGCCAAAGACGGCATCCTCCCAGGCCTCTACGGCTACGAGGCGGGTCAGCCGGCCACGGGTGACATGCTCGGCTGGTTCGCAGAGAGCCTGGCCAATGCCGGCACCGCCGGCTCTGTGGGCAGCCGTCTCGGCGAGCTCGAACGGGGCGCTGCCGCTCTCGCCCCAGCCCAGAGCGGGCTGGTCGCCCTCGACTGGTGGAACGGCAACCGCAGCGTCCTCGCCGACGCGGACCTGTCGGGGGTGCTCGCCGGGCTCACACTGCAGACCGGCGCTGCGGACATCTACCGGGCCCTGCTCGAGTCGATCGCCTTCGGGAACAAGGCGATCATGGACAACTTCACCGCTGGAGGCCTGGAGCTGGAAGACATCGTCGCCTGTGGCGGCATCGCCGAGAAGAGCCCGCTGCTCATGCGGCTGATCGCGGATGTGTCCGGCCTCCCTGTGAGGGTGCCGGCCTCCTCGCAAGTCCCGGCCAGAGGCTCTGCGCTCTTTGGTGCCGTGGCGGCGGGGCCGGTGGCGAGCGGCTTCGCCGGTGCCGCCCAAGCGGCAAGGGCGCTGCAACCAGGCACGGCCCGCACCTATTTCCCTGACCAAGGTGCCACAGCGACCTACGAGCAGGTGTACCGCATCTTCAAGAACCTGCACGACACCCTGGGGCGAAGCCAGGCGGCTTGGCTACATGACCTCAAGCAACTAAGGCGCCAGGCCTCAGCCGGCCGGGTGGACTCGATCAACGAGGCGAAGTGACAACACCCAAGTGACCAGGAATCGGGCTGCTCGGGAGTTATGTTAGCGATCCCAGCGTGGGTTGCACGGGCACGGCCGAGTCCTGGCCCGGTGTGGCCGACTACGTGAAGGGAGGCGACCAGGTGGCGCGGGCGAGTGATCCTGGCGTCGAGACCCCGCGACCGGGCTATGGCGCCGCCGCCGGGCGAGACACTGCTTCGTTTCCCGAGGTGACCTCCCGGAGCTCCAGATCGGCGCGCCGGCCGCCGGCCATGACCGACGTGGCCAAGCTCGCCGGTGTCTCCCCCCAGACCGTCTCTCGGGCGCTGAGCCAACATGCCAGCGTGAGCCCGATGACCCGGGCCCGCGTGCTCGCCGCCGCCGACGGGCTCGGGTACCGTCTCAACACAGCCGCCCGGACCTTGGCGACCGGACACTCCAGGACCCTCGGGGTCGTCGCCTTCAACAGCACCTTTTTCGGCCCGGTGTCCACCCTGCACGGCATCGAGCAGGCGGCACGCGTCGCCGGCTACTTCATCAGCGTCGTGAGCCTGCGCTCCATCGATCGCCACTCTGTGGCTGACGCCGTGGGCCGCCTGAACGACCAGGTGGTGGAAGGCATCGTCGTGATCGCTCCCCTCACCTCGGCCGCGGAAGCATTGGAGAACCTGCCCACCGACATGCCTGTGGTCGTGGTGGAAGGCGACCCCAATGCCGGCCTGGCCGCGGTCACCGTCGACCAGGCCGCAGGGGCCCGGGCGGCCACGAGCTACCTCCTGTCCACCGGGCACCAGAACGTCTTCCACGTGAAGGGGCCTCCGGAGTGGCAGGAGGCCCAGGGGCGACTCTCGGGTTGGCGCTCGGCGCTGGAGGAAGTGGGCGCAGAGGTCGTGCCACCGTTGTCCGGCGACTGGACTGCCCGTTCCGGGTACCAGGCCGGCCAGGTGCTGGCGAGGGTTCCCGAGGTCACGGCCATCTTCGCCGCAAATGACCAGATGGCCCTGGGGGTGCTCCTGGCTCTGCACGAGCACAACCGCCGGGTGCCCGAGGACGTGAGCGTGGTCGGCTTCGACAACATCCCCGACTCGGCCTACTTCATGCCCCCGCTGACCACCGTGCGCCAGGACTTCGACCAGGTGGGGAGGACTTCATTGAGGTTGCTCCTGGACCAGATCAACTCGGGGGCGCGCAGCGTCGAGCGCGTGATGATCCAGTCCGAGCTCGTAGTCCGCCAGAGCACCCTGGGCACCCCGGAGGCATCGTAGTGTTCGAGCACCGCTTCTGACTGGGGTCAGAAGTGAGCGCTAACAATGTGCGGCCCTGACCGGAGGACTTGGCACCACGGTGAGCACTAACCTCACAGAGAGCGCTCCCCTCTCATCCTCGGAGGCCCCGGGCACCCGCTAGGCCGAACTTACTTTCCCGAAAGCATGCTCTCGCCCACCTACCTGGGAGTTCACGCCGGCGGACCAGATAGTTCTGGCTACACGAGGCGCTTTGGGACCGGCACGCCGAGGAGCTCGAAGACCCGTCGCTGGGTCGGCG
>Ga0224534_1000320_pt1 | contig 32006 bp, 29 predicted proteins | sample 714E12024metaG_FD_172012 | JGI IMG/M metagenome (GOLD analysis project Ga0224534, IMG submission 172012) | Peat soil microbial communities from Stordalen Mire, Sweden - 717 E1 20-24 | ecosystem: Environmental > Terrestrial > Soil > Wetlands > Peat | place: Sweden: Norrbotten County, Stordalen... | reverse complement strand
GGAAACCGCACCATTTTTTCGGTAAGTTTGACGAAACTAATCCGTCGCTGGCGCATCATGTTGTCAATGGTGCGAATTGAAACTCCGAGGAGGTGCGCAGCCTCCGCCTTCGTCAGTAGTTCCGGCTCAATTTGTGCCGCCGAGCCGGGGGCGGGATTTTCGATTTCAGGCATATTTCCAACGCGGTGCTGCAAGTGCGGTGCGTTGGATGCGTGTTAATTGCTTCGCCGGTTACGACCGGCTATCCAATGCGTTCCGCTTGGTTGCAGTAGCTTCGCGCTGGTGCGACTATCGGTGGACGACGATGCGGTTGCCAGAAATGCGCCCGAACACGCGAGGCATATCCGGGCACTTGATTTTGAAAATTTGTTCGGGTGCAAAAAAACGGGAATGTTAGTCCTGTCCCAATTCTTTCCTAACATCCTTCATTGCCCGGCCATAGCGCGTGGCAAAAGAGTTTTTGCCGTCCGCGTCTTTTTTGAGTGCCGTCCGCGTTTTCTTGAGATACCGCGCGGCCAAAATCATTCTCTCTTTCTTGGTGAGGTCACGAACCGAGTGGTCAGGGTCGTTGCCGAGTTCCGGCAGCAAACGCATACGCTGCTCCCGCGTGAGCTTTCGCATGTGCGGGAAGTTCGAGCGTTCAAAGTTGCGGAATTTTGCCTCGTCCGGTGCTTCACGCCGAATGTGTTTGAACACGGTTTTAAGTGCATGGCGCAGATGTTCCCAACCTTTACGGCGTTGTTTGGCCCGCATATCAGCGTCGTGAGCCAGACGTAGCAACGAGCCGCGCAATTCATCACGAAAAATAACCGCGTGAAGCACACGCCACAGCGCACGAGCTTCTTTGTTCGACTCCAACTTTTCCAAACCAAGATGACCACGCACCAAATCGCGGCGCTTGTCGGTGTTGAAATGATTTTCCAAGTCAAATTCCATGCCGGCGGGAATCTGCGGCCAGGTTTCGAGCAAGTTCTGAACGAAGGCTGCCAGTTTTTCTGGGCCGTCTTTGGGTTTGCAGAGCCGACGAACAGCATAATAAAGAGCACGTTGAAGCCGACGAACGTGGAGCGGGGGCGAAACTTGTCGCCATATTTCAAGAGAACCAAATTCGCCAATTACGGAACCCAAGACCAACCGCATATCGGGGTCGCGCGGGTATAGCTTGTAGGGCAGATTCGTTCCGGCCTGCTCAAAGATGTGCTTCTCGTTGGCGAAATAATTGCACCACGGCGATGCTTTTAGCAGCGTTGCGTTGTCCGGGCGCTCCTGAAATGTGAGAAATCGCTCCAATTCATTTTCAACTTGCTCGTGGGTAGTGTTGAGACCGAGCTTTAGGGCTTCCGCATGAACAAGCGCGAGTTGCTCTCGTGACGGGTGTTTTGGCAATTCGTCAACGAGTTTTCCGACGGCAGTTTCCATCGCGCCGCAGGCATCGCCCCAAGTCAAAGAGGCCGGCTTGTGAACAGTTTGCTTACCACCTCGAAGATCAATGACAACACCTGGCAAATTATTGAGCGCTGGACTGTAGATGTGATACCACTCGTTAATTAGCCAACGTGCGAACAAAGGCCAGAGTGTCGAATCGCTGTCAACCCAATCGAATCCACCGAGCGGGAAGTCTGGATGTATTGTCATAATTGCGATTTTACCCGCGCGAGCGGCGAACGCAATCTGCGCGTCGGTGCAACAAAATGCGCCGACACCTAGCCCGTTTCCTGGCCGCGAGCATTGATGCGGAAATGTTGGGCGAGATAGGCGTCCACTTCGGCTTTGGGGAAGCGGACAATTTTGGATGTGAGCTTGATAAACGGCAGGCGACGCTGCCGCATGAGATTGTCAATCGTCCGCCGGCTGACGTTCAAACGCCGCGCGACTTGCGACTTGGTTTCGTAGTCCGGTGTGGTGAAAAATCCTGATGGTTCGGCGTCCATGTTAGCACCTCATTTTTTAGCCGGATTCTGTCACGGCGTCGCCGGGTGAAGGTGTGCGACGCGCACAAGATGGATTGATCCGGTGACGCCAAAGGTTCACGCGCCGGAAGCCTAGAGGCAAAATCCCGGTGGCGGCGGGCGGGTCAATTTGGAGCGCAGCAGGGTGAAGGGGCGAGCAAGAGATTGACGCGACCGCCGACGCCACACAATCAAACCGGCTTCCGCGCGTCATTTCCCCAGACTGGTCGTGGACTGAACGCGGACGCTGGATGAAGCTCTTGCGCGGCGATTCCGCGTCTAAACCGCGATCATATCGCGGACGGAAAAAATTAGCTTGGTAAGGGGTAACGCGTGCCTTGGATAAAACTGTGAGATTTGAGGTCGAGCCGGCTGGCGTCGAGATCAGAGATGGACTTGGGCAAAACCAGCGCGGCGGACACGACTTGAATCATTTTGGCGCGGCTATTCACGAAATGGCTGGCTGGCCGTCGCAGTTTGTAATTTAACCGGATGCCGTGCGTCATGTCCCCGGATTGGTCGTGGACTGAATACGGACGCGGAATGGCCGTGGCCGCTGCGCGACTGTGGACTGATTGCCGGTGCGGACAATTCGCGGACATGGACAATTCATGGCTGCGGCTGCGGTCGTGGACTGGACACGATCACGGACTGACTGCGGGCGGGACTCGGAAGCGGACTTGTTGCGGTCACGGACTCGACCAGGACAAGGACGTGGACTGGACGCGGCCACGGTCGCGGCGCGGATGCGGACGGCTTTCGGACTGGATACGGTCGCGGACTGGACACGGACACGGTCGGAGACCGGATTTTGTCGCGGACATTTCGCGGCCAAAGCGCGACCGTTGCGCGGACGCAAAAACCTCATTTTGATGAGGAGTAAGGCGTGTCCTGGGTAAAAACTGAAAAATTTCAGTTGCGATGAAGGTTCAGAATCTCGGCAGGTTCGCGCAGACCAGCAACAGATTTTGGTGCGAGTATGGTCGTTGCCGTGACGGTGCTACCATTACTCTTCGCTTTGGGCGGCATTACACCGAACCATTCTTTCGCTTCGTCCTCGGTGGTAAGTTCGCGGTAATGCCGGAAGATCATTTGCGGACTGTTGCCAGCTTCGAGCGAAGTTTTCGCGGCGTCCTGGGTGACGGCAAGGCGGTAACTGCAAAAGGAATGGCGCAGGCCGTTGCGCTTCCATTTGAACTTGGTTTTGAGACCGGCGGCGGTGCGGGCCTGATTCACGGCGGCGGTGAGGTCGTAATAAACGCCCTTGTCACCCGAACGAACTACGACGTGGCCTTCATCCTTGGCGCGCGGTTGCAACCAAGCAACGGCGGCGTCAGACAGCGGCACGAGGCGACGTTGCGCGGTCTTGGCGTTGTCGGCGGTGACTTCGACAAAACGGCGCTTGAGATTCACGTCGCGCCAGTCGAGCCGGAGAATTTCCGCGCTGCGCAGACCGCAGAATCCGCCAAAAATCAGCCACGGAATCAGCGAGGCCGGAGCGGAGGCGAACAGTTCGCGCAGTTCGTCGGGGGTGAAAATGAGCGTGGGGCTGGCCGTGACTTCGGGGCGTTCCACGGCTTCGATTTCGTCGAGCAGGTCGCGCGGGGCGTATTTGCGGCGCACGGCGAAATGCAGCAGGGCGCTGACATGGCGGAGTTCGTTGAGCTTGGTGCGGTTGCTGGTGGTCAGGCCGTCGAGCCACGTTTGCAGCATCTTGCCGGTGACATGGGCGACCGGGATTTGAAACAAGTTGCCAGACCGTGTCATGCGCAGGCGGATGTCGCGCAGATGGGCTTCGCTCTTGGACGCCTTCTCCTTGGCCGCGATGTATTCGGCGACCAGTTGCGGCAAGGTGCGGGATTCGCGGACGGTGTGGTTGCGGCGCACAAAATCGGTGACAGCTTCGCGGAGTGACACGCCCGGCGGCAGGAGCTTCATCACCTCGGCGTATTCGGCCACGGCGAGATTCAACTGGCGACCGAGCGGACGCAGGGTGTCGAGGGCTTGCAGGTAATTTGCCCGATCCAGTGACGTGAGGCGAAGCACCTGGCCTTCACCGTTGGCGAGCTTGGTCGCGGCGAGTTCGGCTTCCTGCTTGGCTTCCTCCAAGTCCGAGAAGCGTTTCTTGACCCGTTTCGCGCCGTCGTAGTAAGCGAGGGTAAATTGGTGGTAGTTCGTTCCGTTGACGCGGTTCTTGCCCGCGTAAATTTTGACGGTGACATTGCCGCGCTTGGTGACGAGCGGCTTTCCGGGGCTTGGGGACAGTTGCGTTTTCATGCACAATAATGTCCCCAATCTGTCCCCAAAAGTCAAGCACTATCAATAAACACCACAAAACACTGGCGGAAGGGGTGGGATTCGAACCCACGTTAGGATTGCTCCTAAGCCTGATTTCGAGTCAGGTGCCTTCAACCACTCAGCCACCCTTCCGCTCGTTTGTTTACAGGGCTTTCGCGCATTTCTGCTGCACTTATTTTTCCCCATTGCACCCGCCATGGGACCCCGTAGATTTCAATCGTGCAATCTTTTCGGGATAAACAACCGAGTCCCCGGAAACGCGAGGAACACTTGTCAAAGGATGGCAAGTGGCGCTCGTTTCCGAAAGTGCCACATTTGCTTCGATACGTTATCAGTAGAAACTATTTTGGGAAAGTTAAAATCAACGGCAAAAAGATTCGGAAGAGTTTAAAAGACAACGGTGTGGACGACGGCGCAATTGCGATTGAATGATATTTCTGAAGGCGCATCGGGAAAATCGCAACCGTGTTGACGCGCCGAAATTCAGCGAGGTGGTGGATTGGTTCAAACAGGAGCTTGAAAACGACACAACGATCAAACTCCGCAGCAAGGAATACCGGCTTATGTGTGCGTCCAGAAGATTCAAGTCAAATTGATTTTAGGTCGTTTTCCGTGACCTTAACCTGCCGATATGCCAACCAATCCGCCCAAAGGCTGGAAGCTGTTTCTTCTTAACGACGGCACAGAACGCCATTTGCCAGAATGGGCGTAAACGCTGCTGAAATTCGCCTTTTCGCCGGATGAAACCTTGCGCCGGGGGGCATTTGTGAGACTGCCCAAAAGTAAAACATACAAGCCAAGTAAATTGGCACGGGTTTAGTTTCTCCTAAACGGTTGCAACAACCGGTTTTGCAACTATTCCCTTCCGTCAAGTGCATAATCCCACAATTTCCATTCAAAATTTCACCAGCCGGCGAAGTTTCAGTGCGATGCGCCGACGCCCAGTTTGACCGAAGACCTCGCCACTGCCACCGCATAAACGTGCAGCGGGCCTTGCATATTCGAACGGAAGATGACCCATTTGTCGTCGGGGGTAATGTGACTGTTTGGTTCGCCGTCCATGCCGTAATAGTTTTGCCAGGACAGGTTGACCAGGCGCTCGCCGGTGATTGAACCATCCCGTTGCGGACGGAACAGATTGATCCACATGCCGTCCCTGGCATACGCGACCTGTCCGGGATCGCCGCCGTCGCCGGCGAACAGTTTTCCATCCCAGGACATGTTGTAATGGACCGACCACCAGTCGCGATCCAGATGGTAGCGGGTTTCCCCGCCCGTCTTCATATTCACACCCGCAATCCAGAAATCCCGGCTGCGCGGCGTCTGCAGGTCGAACCAGATCATTTTGCCGTCGTGACTCCAAGATTCGTGGCCGGCAATTTCCATGTCCATGGAACGTTGATGCATCAGCCGCTGCGCGGAGCCGTCGGTGCGGATGGTCCAGATGCGGTCAGTTTCGTGCCAGGTTCCCTCATGGCAATAGAGCAGCATGCTGGGATCGGTCGGCGAAAATTGCAGATGGTTCAACCAGGCGTATTGATAACCGTTGGTGACCGATTTTCCCGTCCGGAGGTCGGTGAAGACAAAGGCCATGCAACGCGGATTGGCAATTCGTCTCGACAACGAATCCTCCTTCCGCGCCGCCGCCGCCTGCTCGGGCGTGAGATTGGTGATGCCCGGAAACATGCGCTCGCGCTGCGGCGGAATCACGCGCGGGGCCGGTTTGGGCGTCTTGCCCGTTGGATCCTCGGCAAAGATCGTGTTGACCACAAAGGTTTCGTCACAATTGATTGCCTGCGCGCGCACCCGCGTGATTTCACGGACCTTGCGGGTGTCCACGTTCACCGCACACAGCACGCCCGCGCGCCGGAAATACACATCCCGTGTCCGGCGGGCCGTCGCAATGGCGCTGACGTTGGACACCATGATATCAATCTTCGGCGGTCCGGCTTTCAGGGATTTGACATTCACCATGGCAATGCCGGCGGGCGTGTCAAAAACCATCTTGTCGCCCTGCGGGGTGAACATTTCCTGGTGAAAATAAAAGCTCGCGCTGTCCGGCTCGGTGGAAATCCGGATGATGCGGTGGCCGGTGTCGGGATCAATCCAGTCGGAAGGCAATGAATCGGCGCCGGTGGCGGCGTGGGCACGCGATGCCACCAGGCAGGCGCCGGACAGGATGAGTGAAGCCGTCTTTCGGAGGGCAAACGTGATTTTCATGATGGTCTCATTGGGAAATACATCGGGAGAGACGCTACTGGAGCGGTTGAGGTTTCTTAATTTTTCAACTTTCGTTCGAGGGTTTCGCCAACGGGCGCAAACGTCAGCGAGCATCAATCCTCCTCCGACAGTGGATTTTCCCACTCAGGATAAACTTCCGGTTGGAGCTGGCCGCGGCGGATTAATTCCTGCAGGTCGCGGATGATGGTGCGGCGGGCCACCTTGAAATCGCGGGCGAGCGCGGAGATGTTCGGACGTTCCCGCGATTTTTCCAGCAGCTCCAGCAGGCGGTTCTGCCGGGCGAGGCGGTCGGTGGCGCGGCTGAACAAGTCCAGCGCGTCCGTGCGATGCGAGCGTTCGAGCGCCTCGAACTGCCGGACCACCTCGGCCTCGCCGCACTCCCGCAACGCGGTTTCCACGGTGCGCCGGAGTTCGTGAACGTCCACCGGCTTGGGCAGGCAATAATGCGCCCGGCGCGGTCCCTGCAATGCCGCCATCTGCTGGCGTATTTCCAGCGCGCCGGAAACGATGATGATGGGCACGTGCGGCAGCAGCTCCTTGAACTCGGGCAGAAAATCCAGCCCGAGTTCGCCTTCCGACAGCACATGGTCGAGGATGAGAAGATTCGGCGGGCGGCGCGTGATTTCCGCCAGCGCTTCGCTGCCGTTTTTCACGCGGACCAGCGAGTATTTCGCCAGCGCCTCCTCGTAGATTTCGTATTGGAGGTCCTCGTCTTCAACAATCAGAATGGTGGGTGGGATCATAAACGATGTCGGTTTTCACGCCTTCGTGTCTGCCGGCAATTCGCTTACCGGCAGGATGAGCGTGAAGGTGCTGCCCCGGCCCACGGTGGATTCGACGGCCAGGCCGGCACCCGTTTTTTTGGCCAGTTCATAAACCATCGAAAGGCCCAGGCCGGTGCCGCGCCGGCTGGACAGCGCCTTGGTGGTAAAAAACGGCTCGAAGATGCGCGGCAGATTTTCGGGCGCGATGCCGCAGCCGGTGTCGCGCACGGAAACCGAAACATGGGCGCGGGCCGGCGCGGGTGCCAGCACCAGGTCGGCGGGCAGTCGCTCCAGTTTTTGCGTGGAGAGAATGACCTGCCGGCGCCCGGTCATGGCCTCGGCGGCGTTGAAGATGATGTTCAGCAGAATCTGCTGGATGAAATTCTTCGAGGCGTGAACTTCGGGCAGGGCCGGCGTCGGCTCGTATTTCACCTCCACCTCGCGCAGGAACCGGTCGCCGAGCAGCTTGACGGTGTCCGCCGTGACGGCATTGAGGTCGCACAGGCCGGGCGGTTCGCCCGCGCCCCGGCTGAAGCCGAGCATGGCGTTCACAATGCCGGCGCCCTGTTCCACCACGGTCTTGATGCGGTCCACGCGCGTGCGGACTTTTTGCGGATTGTCCGGGTTCTCCTCGATGATCTGGGCGGAACCCTTGATGATGGAGAGGATGTTGTTGAAATCGTGCGCGATGCCGGCGGCGAGCGTTCCGAGCGCGTTCATCTTCTGGCTCTGCAACAGTTCGCGGCCGGCGATTTCGAGTTCGCGGGTCCGCTCGGCGACCTTCTTTTCCACCTCGGCATAGCTGCGCAGCAATTGCCGGTGGCGGTTGAGCGCCAGCCCGGCAAAGAACAATGCCAGCGCCACGCCGCTGAACGCGATGAACACGAGGCGCAGTTCCTTATACCACGGCGTCGTCACGACGAACCCCAGCAGCGCCGGCTTGGGATCAATGTTTCCGTTGCGGTCCATGGCGCGGACCTGGAAGTAATGCCCGCCCGCCGCAAGGTTGGTGAACGAGACGCCGTCGGACGGTTGGAAAACGGACCAGTCGCGTTCGTCGAGGCGCCAGGAGAAGAGCAGGCGTTCGCGCGGCGTAAATCTCCATTTGTCCTGCCCGCTGAAATCCAACGTGATCGTGTTGCCCTCGCGGATGCGGGTGTCGTTGCCGGCGGGCATTTGGATGGAGGTCCGTGGCGGGTCCGGGTCGGCTTCGGGGTGATAAAGGCTCAACCCGTGCGGCGTGCCGGCCCAGACGCGTCCGCGTTGGTCTTCGAAAATCCCCAGGACGGCGGCATCGGGCAATCCCTCCTCCCGGCTGTTTCCGATCCAGACGTTCTTGGAAAAGCGGTGCATGCCCGCGTCGTCAGCCACCCACACCATGCCATCGCGGGAACACCAGAGGGCATTGATGTTGTTGAATCTCGTGCCCATGGGCGACCAGTTTTGTCCGTCAAATTCCCAGAGCTTCTGCCGGGTGGCGCACCAAATCCGCTCATCGGTCAGCTCGGCAAAGCAAATGACGGGATCGGGAATTGCACGGTTCGAAACCGGGAACAGCCGCCACTTGTTCTTGTGATACCAGGCAACGCCATTTTCGCCGCTAAGCCAAAGGTCGCCATCGCGCGCGGCAAAAAGGGTGGAGAAACCGGAACCCGGCGGCGGATCGGCCATCGGTTTGAATTGAGCGCCGTCGAACAGGTCGAAATAACAGGCGTCCCATTTTCCGGCTGTCGCTCCGGGATTCCAGCTTTGCACGCACAGACTGCCATCCTTCAACAAACCCAGCGACCGCATCCGGCGGACGTCATTCCGAATCGGAACCTCGCCGAACGCACCCGTGTCCGGCCGGAACTGAAGCGAGTTTTCGCCGGCATCCAGCAGCAACGTCCCGTCCTTGAGCGGGAAGAGCGCGCGGATTGCATCATCCGCCACTTTGACCGGCAGCGCAAAATCGTGGTGGATTTCGCCCTGGAGCGAATGAAGTTTGCCGGCGGCCACAAACCAGAGTCGGCCCGACGCGTCTTCCGTGAGACAGCGGACTGGGGAATTAATCTCCCGGAGCGGATCAGGGCAGCGCCAGAGAGACGGGGCGTAATGGAACAGTCCGTTCAACGCGGCCAGCCAAAAAGTGCCGCCGGGTTCCATCGCCACCTCGTTGTATTCACTGTCGGAATTTTCCTGATAATTGGCCCAAACCTTTTGTCCCGGCTCCTGCTGGTAGAGGGAATTTGTCGTCGCAACCCATAAAATTTTGTCGCTGCTTTGCCATGCGCGCCGGACATTTTCCACGCCGGCGGGCTGCGCCGCCCAGTCCAAACCGTCGAAGCGCGCCACGACCTTGTGTCCATCGGTGGAGGATTCGGCGATGAGGGTGACGCCGCCTTCGTCGTCCTCGCGCGGCTCGCGCAGGTTTTGGATTTGCAAAGGTTCCGGCGGGAGGTAATCGTTCCATGACTTTTCCAGTCCCGGTCGAAGGGCGAGTCTGGGCGCCTTGCCCAAGCCGCGACTGCCCGTGATCCACAGTCCGCCGTCACGCGCCACGGTCATGCCCGTGAATTTTCCGAGGCGCGTTTGATCACTCCGGAGCAGCACGCGGGTTTGAGGCTGCCCGGGATTTTCGGCGTCATATTCCATCAACCGGTCGGCGCGCAAAAAAATAATTTGGTTCTCATCGGCCAGGTAAAACGGCGCGATGAGATTGCCGGCCGCGCCGATTTCCGGCGCCGGATGCGCCACCCAGGCGCCCTGATTAAAATCTTCCAGCCGGCCGTCCTGTGTCATGATCCAAAGCCGGCCGCCAGGGCTTTCGGAAACATCGGCGGCGGGTTCGGGCAGGGCAATGGATTTGACGTTGTAGCCGTCCAGCTCGCTGACGAACGCCTTGTCGGGATGCCGGACCAAAACTTTTCCATCGGGCGTGACCGACACGGAAACGCAGGCGGATTGATGCAGCCCATTGTAGTCCCTGAAGATGCGCCAGTCGGAAGCGCTCTGGCCGCGGCCTGTCCGCGCCAGCGCCAGAAAAACCGTTCCCAGAAGGAAAATGCGCCGCCAAAACTTCATTTTAACCGGCCTGTTTAAGGTTCGCGCCGGATTATCCACCGATTCCGGCGGATGTGCAATCAAATGCACAGGGTGTGCCTCCAAACGCACAGTCCGCCAAGATTGAGCAAACCGCTAATCATCGCTAATCCACGCTGATAAATTTTGAATTAGCGATGATGAGCGCAGATTAGCGGTTAGTTTTTCAGCTTCTTCTCTAAAATTTCTCCGGCAAGCGTCGGATTGGCTTTGCCCTTGCTCAACTTCATCACCTGGCCCTTGAGGAAATTCAGCGCGGCGGCTTTACCGGCCTTGAAATCGGCCGCCGGGCCGGGATTGGCCGCGATGGCTTCGTCGCAGAATTTTTCAATCGCGCCGGTGTCGCTCACCTGCGCGAGACCTTTTTCCCGAACGATGGCTGCCGGAGATTTGCCGGTGTCAAACATTTCGGCAAACACCTGCTGCGCGGCGGAACTGCTGATGGTTTTGGCTTCCACCAGATTGACCAGTTCCAGAATCGCTTCCGGCTCGAATTTCAAATCAGTAAAAGCATTTGTAGGAGCCGACGTAAGGAGGCTCTGACCAATTTCGGATTTGCCAGTCAGAGCCTCGTCACCTCGGCTCCTACTTTCGGAGAGTTTCGCGCGCAGATTGTTGATGACCCAGTTCGCCACGGCTTTTGGATTCTTCGATTGCTTCGCGATTGCCTCGAAATAATTTCCGAGCGGCGCGTCATTCACAAAGGTTTCCGCGTCGGGCGCCGGGAGTTGATAATCGCGCATGAACCGCTGCTTGCGCGCCAACGGCAGTTCCACCACGCGCGATTTCACCTCGGCCAGCCACGCATCCGTCGGCGCGAGCGGCATCAAATCAGGGTCGGGAAAATAACGGTAATCGTGGGCGAATTCCTTCGTCCGCATTTCCTCGGTCACGCCGGCCACGTCGTCCCAGCGGCGCGTGGATTGAATCAGCTTGCCGCCCTTTTTCACAACTTCGATCTGGCGCGGAATTTCGTATTCCAGCGCGCGGCGCACGCCGGAAAAGCTGTTCATGTTTTTGATTTCAATCTTCGCGCCGAGTTCCTTTGTGCCAACGGGCCGCACGGAGACGTTCACGTCACAGCGCACCATGCCTTTCTCCATGTCGCAATCGCTTACGCCGCCGTAAATCAAAATATCCTTGAGCGCGTTGAGATATTCGTAGGCCATGTCGGCGCTGGTGAGGTCCGGCTCGGAAACAATTTCCATGAGCGGCACGCCCGCGCGGTTGAAATCCACGCCGCTGTTGCGGTCAAAATGGGAATTCTTGCCAACGTCCTCTTCCAGATGCGCGCGGGTGATGCGAACCCGCGAAATACCGCCGTTGAATTCAAACTCGACATGGCCGTTGGCCGTGGACGGTTTGTCGTATTGCGTGAGCTGGTAATTCTTCGGCATGTCCGGATAGAAATAACTCTTCCGGTCGAACTTGGCGAAGCGGGGGATTTCGCAGTTCAACAAATAGCCTGTGAGCACCGTCAGGCGCAGCGCCTCGTCATTGGGCACAGGCAGCACGCCGGGCAGCCCGAGGCAAACGGGGCAGACGTTCGTGTTCGGCGGCGAGCCGAAGGCGTTGGCACAGCCGCACCACATCTTTGATTTCGTTTTGAGCTGGACGTGGGTTTCCAGTCCGATGACCGCTTCGTATTCCATAATTGCAGGTAAAGTTTAACCACGGACGGGCACGGATGCACACGGATTTTTCAAATTCCTTGCCGAAAGGCGGCGGTCAAAACATGATGCCTCCATGCAACGAGCCATTTTGCCGGTCGCGTTCCTGCTGATTGCATTTTTAGCGAGCGACGCGCAGATTCCAAAAATCGCCGGCCAGCCCACGCCCGGCGACGCAAGGCTGGCGGACTATTTTCGCAATGAAGTCAGCGTGCTTTCGTCAAATTGCCTCGCCAACATCCAGACGCTGGACGACTGGAAGCCAAAACGCGCCGAGTATCGGCGGCAATTGCAGGAGATGCTCGGCCTGTGGCCGATGCCGGATAAAACAGATTTGAAAGCGGTCGTCACCGGCAAAATCGAACACGATGACTTCACGGTCGAGAAAATATATTTTCAGGCGTCGCCGAAGCTTTACGTCACGGCGAATTTGTATCTGCCGAAAAATCTGGGCCGTCCCGCGCCGGTGATTCTTTACGAGTGCGGCCATATCGGCGTGAAAACAAACGGCGTGAGCTTCGGTAACAAGGCGTTTTACCAGACCGACGGTGCGTGGTTCGCGCGCAACGGCTACGTGTGCCTGGTGATCGACACGGTGCTGGCGGGCGAGATTCAAGGCATCCACACCGGCACGCGCGATCACGGGCTGTGGTGGTGGAATTCGCGCGGCTACACGCCAGCGGGCGTCGAGGCGTGGCTCGGCATCCGCGCGCTGGATTATCTTTGCACGCGGCCGGAGGTGGACACGAACCACATCGGCATCACCGGCCATTCCGGCGGCGGCGCTTACAGTTGGACCATCACCGCGCTCGACGACCGCATCAAGGCCGCCGCGCCGCTGGCCGGCATGGCCGACGTGCAAAGCCACATGCTCGACGGCGTGATTGACAGCCACTGCGACTGCAATTTCTTCGTGAACATTTACCGCTGGGATTTCCCCCAAGTTGCCGCGCTGGCCGCGCCGCGCCCGCTCCTGATTGGCGGCACGGACCGCGACCCGCTTTTCCACCTCGACAGCACGATGCGCATTTATGAAAAAGTCCGGCGCATCTACCAGCTTTACGGCGTGCCGACGAATCTGGCGCTCACCATCGCGCCCGGCCTGCACATGGAAACGCCGGAACTGCAACTGGCCGTGCTGCGCTGGTTCAACCGCTTCCTGAAAGGCGAGGAGCCGCCGGTCGGGATGGCCGCCAAAAGTTTCTTCGCGCCCGCCGAACTCAAGGTGTTTGAAACACTGCCCGCCGATTCGATCAACTCCAACATAGCCGACACATTTGTGCCGATGGCAAAGCCGGATAAAAAATCAGCGGATGAACTCCGCGCCGCTCTGCGCCAAAAGGTTTTTTCGGGCTGGCCGGATGAGGATTTGCCGTTGGAGCCGAAACTCGCGTTCGAGATCCGGCAGGACAATTTGCGGCTGCGCGCCTGGGATTTCACCAGCCAGCATGATGTTTCGCTTCGGCTCTATTTGCTCGATGACGCGACGGCAAAAGCGACGGGCACCGTTTCGCTTACCGTGCTGGATCAAGCCGGCGCGACCGACTGGCTGGCCGATGTCCGCGCGATGGCTGGCGATCACGCGCAATTTTCGGAAAATCTGTCTGGTGAATTTGCCGGCACAAATCCCCCCGCTGCGGATTTTGCTGCTTTGGAAAAATTAAAACGCGAGGCAATTGATCAACATTCTGCCCTCGCGTTCTTCGCGCCGCGCGGTGTGGGGCTGGATGCCTGGTCCGGCGGCGACAAACGCCTCACGCAAATCCGGCGTCGTTTCATGCTGCTCGGCCAGACGCTCGACGGGATGCGGGTGTGGGACATCCGCCGCGCGATTCAGGCGATTCATTCCGTGCGCGGCGGCGCGGCGGTAAAAATTGGATTGCGCGCCAATGGCACGATGGCCGCAAACGCGCTCTACGCCGCGTTGTTTGAACCGTCCATGCGCGCGCTGGATTTGGTGAACCTGCCGAAATCGCACATGGATGCCGCCGCGCCGGATTATTTGGGCGTGCTCAAGGTGACGGACATTCCCCAGGTGACGGAAGTGGTTGCCGACAGCGCGGACCTGAAACTTGAAACGCAGTAGCCCGATTTTTTCAATCAAGTCGCCGCCGGATTGATGCCAGTTTGAATCGCCGCGCGTCTGGCGCGTTTGCGCAGGAACCATTGGTGGAACGATTCCAGGTAAAGATAAACGACAGGCGTGATGTAAAGCGTCAGGCATTGCGACACGACCAATCCGCCGACGACGGCGAGGCCGAGCGAGCGCCGGGCCTCGCCGCCCGCGCCCAAACCGAGCGCAATGGGGAATGTGGCGCACAGCGCGGCCATGGTGGTCATCATGATCGGACGGAAGCGCAGGAGGCAGCCCTCGTGAATCGCGCCGGCGGGGCTTTTGCCGTGTTCGCGTTGCGCGTTGATGGCGAAATCAATCATCATGATGGCGTTTTTCTTCACGATGCCGATGAGCATGATGAGGCCGACAAAACCGTAAATGTTCAGGTCGAGGCGGAAGAGCATCAGCGTCAGGAGCGCGCCGAAACCCGCCGACGGCAGACCGGACAAAATGGTGATCGGATGAATGAAGCTTTCGTAAAGAATTCCGAGGATGATGTAGATGACGAGGATGGAAACGGCGAGCAAGGCAAAGAGTCCGGTCAACGACGAAAGAAAGGCCGCTGCCGCGCCTTGAAAACTTCCAGTGATGGTCGCGGGCAGATGCATATCGGTTTCAATTTTCTGCAGTTGGGCGACGGCGGTTCCGAGCGACACGCCGGGCGGCAGATTGAAAGAAATGGTCACTGACGGCAACTGGCCGACGTGCGAGATGCTGGTCGGGCCGAGGCTGCGCGTGAGTTTTGCGACGGCGCTCAACGGAATGAGTCTGGGCACATTGTTCGTTCCGGCGAACGAACTGGCGATGTAAAGCTGTGACAGCGCGGCAGGCTCCCGCTGGAATTGCGGTTCGACCTCGAAGACAACCCAGTATTCGGCCACGTCGGCGTAAATGGTGGATGCCTGCATTTCACCGTAGGCATCGTTGAGGGCATTTTCGATTTGTTGCGCCGTCACGCCCAGCTCGGCGGCCTTGTCGCGGTCAATTTCGACGTTGACCTGCGGGGCGGCGATTTGCAAATCGCTTGTCACATCCTGAAAGGAGTCGCGCCGCTGCGCCAGCTTGTCCATCAGGATTGGCGCCCAATGAAAAAGCTCGTTCACGTCAGTGTCCTGCAGGCTGTATTGGTAAAGCCCCTTGCTCGCCATGCCGCCGACTGGAATGAGCGGCGGAATTCGCATATAGACGTTCATGCCCGGCATCTGCGCGAATTTCGGACGAAGTTCCTGGATGATTTGGGTTGCGCTCAACTTTCGCTGCGAGCGGTCTTTCAAGCCCATGAAAATGCGGCCATTGTTTCCCGTGCCAATGAACGACAGCGAATCGTCAATGTTTGGGTCGGACTGGGCAATTTTCATCGCGACAAGCTGGTGTGCGCGCATCGCATCGAACGAAATGTCCTGTGATGCCTCGGTTGTGGCCATGATCCGGCCGGTGTCTTCGTCGGGAAAAAGGCCCTTGGGAATCACGACGAACAAAACCACCGTCGCGGCAAAAATCGCCAGCGAAACGAGCATCATCACGCCGCGATGGCGCAGGACCGCCTGCAAGGTGCGGTCGTAGGCGCCGCGCAGCCAGTCGAAAAAACGCTCGAAGAAATTGAAGGTTTTGCCGTGCTTTTTCCCGTGCTCCGAATGCACAAACCGGCTGCACATCATTGGCGTCAGCGTCAGCGAAACAAAGCCGGACACCAGCACCGCGACCACAATCGTCACGGCGAATTCATGCAGCAGCCGCCCCAGCAAACCGCTCATGAACAAAACCGGAATGAACACGGCCGAAAGCGACAGCGTCATCGAAATGATTGTGAAGCCGATTTCCTTCGAGCCATTGAACGCGGCTTCCATCGGCGGCTCGCCCTTTTCCATGTGGCGCACGATGTTTTCGAGCATGACGATGGCATCGTCCACGACGAACCCGACGCAGAGCGTAAGCGCCATGAGCGAAAGATTGTCGAGGCTGTAGTTGAGCAGCGCCATGGCCGCGAACGTGCCGATGAGGGACATCGGCAGCGCCAAGCTGGGAATGAGCGTGGCCGACAGGTTCCGCAAAAAAATGAAGATGACCATGACGACGAGGCACACGGCCAGAAAAAGCGTGTGCTCAACGTCCGCCACCGATTTGCGGATGGTCTGCGAACGATCAAAGGCCACGTCCAGGTTCACCGCCGCCGGAATTGATAGCCGGAATTGCGGCAGCAGTTTCTTGACGTCGTCCACGACCTGCACGGTGTTCGCGCCCGGCTGGCGCTGGATGGCCAGCAACACGGCGCGCGTGCCTCCAAACCAGGCCGCGCCCTTGTCGTTTTGCACGCTGTCCAGCACGTTGCCCAGTTGTTCCAGCCGCACCGGATTGCCGTTGCGATAGGCGACGATCATCGGACGAAACGCCGCCGCGTTGTTGAGCTGGCCGTTGGCCTGGACGGTGAACGCCTGGTATTTTCCATAAAGCGTTCCGAGCGGCTGATCCACGTTGCCTGCTGTGACCGCCTGCTCGACCTGGTCAATGCCCAGTCCATAGGCCGCGAGCTTGTTCGGATCCACCTGGATGCGGACGGCGTATTGCTGCGAGCCATAGACGCTGACCTGCGCAACGCCGTTGACCATCGAAATTTTCTGGGCCAGCAGATTCTCGGCGTAATTGTCCACGTCCGAGAGCGACAACGTCGGCGACGACATGGCGAGAAAAAGAACCGGCGCATCCGCGGGATTGACTTTGTTGTAGGTCGGCGGCGACGGCATGTTCGGCGGCAACTGCCGCGACGCTTTTGCGATGGCCGCCTGCACGTCCTGCGCCGCCGCGTCAATGTTGCGGTTCAGCGAGAATTGAATGGTGATCTGCGCGCTGCCCACCGAACTGACCGACGACATGTTGTCCACCCCCGCGATGGTGGAAAGTTGTTTTTCCAGCGGCGTCGCGATTGCCGAGGCCACCGTTTCGGGGCTTGCGCCGGGGAGGCTGGCCGAGACTTGAACCGTCGGATAATCCACGCTTGGCAAATCGCTCACCGGCAATTGCTCAAATCCGACGAGGCCAAAAAGCAGAATGCCCGACATGACCAGCGTGGTCATCACGGGGCGGCGGATGAAAAGCTCGGGAACGCTCATGGCGCGTTGGTGGACGAATTGGCGCTCTTGATGTTCACCGCCGCTCCGGGCGCGAGCCGCAACTGGCCGTCGGTGACGACGGTTTCGCCCGGCTGCATGCCTTTTTTGACAACGGTTATGCCGTTGTAAGTGATTCCATTTGTCACTGGACGTTCCTCGGCAATCTGGCTGGCCGCATTCGTCGGATTCGGCTTCACGACGTAAATGAACTGCCCGTCTTGTCCGGTCTGAACCGCCTGCGACGGCACGACAATGGCGTTCGTCAATTCCGAAAGCGTCAGCGTCACGTGAACATATTGCCCCGGCCAGAGCGTGCCGTCTTCATTTGGGAAAGTCGCCTTGAGCTGGATTGTGCCGGTCGTCATGTCCACCGCGTTGTCCACAAAAGTCAGTTCGCCCTGCGGCGGCGGGCCGGCCATGTTTTCAAACGTCGCCTGCACCGGGAGCGTTTTCCCGCGCATTTCATTCTGGATTTCCGGCAGAAATTGCTCCGGCACCGCGAACTGGACGTAAATCGGGTGAATCTGGTTGATCGTCAACAGCGTGTCGTCCGGAGCCTTGACGACGTTGCCCTCGTGAAATTGCAAACCGCCGGTGACGCCGTCAAACGGCGCGCGAATTTGACAGAAACTCAAATTCAATTCATCCGATTGAACGGTGGCCGCGAGCGTGTCCCGGCTGGCTTTGCTGATGTCGAACTGGTCCTGCGATTCAATTTTGGCTTCCAGGAGTTTTTGATCGCGCTCGAATTGCGCCGTTGCATTTTCCAATTGCGCCCGGTCGCGCGCCAGCGCCGCCTGCATCGGGCGCGGGTCAATCGTGAACAGCAGCGCGTTCGATTCCACCTCCGAGCCTTCCTTGAAATGCACCTTTTGCAAAATGCCGCCGATTTGCGAATGAACCGTCACCGTTGAAACCGGCATCACATGGCCGACCGGCGGCGGATCAATCTGCACCGGCACATTGGTCGTGAACGCCCGCGCCACCAGCACCGGCGCGGCGCCCGCGGCCTTTTTGGCGCCGCCGGAGCAGCCGCTGGTCAATATCGCCGCCGCCAGCGCGAGGATGGATTGGACAAGGATTTTTTTCATGGCTGGTTATGTCACAAAACGTATTTTGACCGGATTGCCGTTTGCCGGTCGAAACGCCGCTGCAAACCGGCGCAGGAATTCGGCGCGCTCCCTTTGGAATATTGGATCGGAAACCGGGCGTCCCATGATGAGCCGCGTCAATTGCGGGAACGCCGCCGGAAACATCGTCAGCGACCGCATCGCCAGCATCATGTGGCGCGGGTCAAACTCGGCGGAAATCTGGCCGCGCGCCTGCCGCTGGCGGACGCGCTCCAGCCCGCGCACCGTCGCCGCGCGCAGTTTGTTTTCGCCAATCAACCTCCCGCCGGCTTCCTGCAACGCCTCCCATTCCAGCAGGCGCACCCAGTCCGTGTCCTTGCACGCGGCCTCGAACCAGAAGGCGAGGCTTTCCGCCGGGTCACCCGACAAATTTTCCGCCCACGCCTGGCGCTCGGTCATTTTCAGCCGCAACACTTCGCGGAACAAATGTTCCTTGTTGCCGAAATAGTGATAGAGCATCCGCTTGTTGATCGCCGCGCGGCGGGCGATTACATCCACGCGCGCGCCGGCAAAACCCTTGGCGGCGAATTCCTTGAGCGCGGCGGCCAGAATGCGTTCGCGCGAGCGTTTTGGGTTTCGCGTGGACACACCGGGGCTGTTTTTGACCGGGCAGGCCATAAGTCGGATACCAAGTAACCAGCAAGTTACTTGAAACGCAAGCCTGATTATTGGTTCCGCAGGCTCCGGTCAGCCCGGGGCCGGTCCCGGCGCCGCCGGGGGCGGGTTCGCGTGCCGGATTTCCTGGATCATTTTTGCCGCCGCCTCATTGGAAAGGCCGTGCGAAACGGAAACGCCAAACCGCCGCTGCAGATAATCCTCCAGGCTGATCCAATCGCCTTCAAATTGCACCCGCCCGGTCCAGGCGCAGACGGTGACGATCTGCCGCATATGTTCAAGCCGGAGCAGGATGGCGACAACGGCGATGAGCGCGATGGCCGTCACGCCCACCAGGACCAGCGAGACGGTCTGGTCGAAAAGGAATCTGGCCTCGGCGGTTTGCTGCCGTGTGACCAGCAAATCCGTCTGCTGTTCGCGCATGCGGAACAGCACGCTGCGGATCTGGTTGATGGTGTCCCGGCCCTGGTCGGTCAGCGCCACCGCCATCGCGTCTGGCGCACTCGTTTTGATGGAGGAAATGTTGGCGGAATTGGAGCCCAGCCGCTTGGCGATGAGGTTTTGCAGTTCGTCCAGGCTGGTTTCCTGGACCGGATTGCCGTGAACCAGAATTTTCAACTTTTGAATGTTATTGTTGATGGCGGACATGGCGGTGTCATACAGGGAAAAATAGTCTGGGCGGCGGGTCAGAAGATAGCCGCGCTGGCCGGTTTCGGCGTCGGCGATTTGCGCCTGGGCTTGCTCCAGCAGGTTCAAGACATTGTAGGTCTGGGTCACGGAGGCAAACGCGGCGTTGAACTGGCCGTTCGTCACATGGGTCACCCAAACCGTCGCCAGCAGCGCAAACGCCGGCACGGCCAGGCCCAGCCAAAATGCGGTTTTGCGGATGCTTTGTGTTGGTATCATGAAAAAAAACCGTCCGGTTCAAACCGCCGGTTTCTGTTTATGCCACGCAGTATTTGTCTCATAAGCGCGGGCGATATTCAACAGCATTTCTTCGCCGAAAGGTTTGCCGAGCAGTTGCAAACCAATGGGCAGCTTCGGATTTTTCGTGAAGCCGCACGGAATGCTGATGCCGCAGATGCCCGCCAGGTTGCAGGAAATCGTGAAAATGTCGCTCAAATACATCTGCAACGGGTCGTCGGATTTCTCGCCGATCTTGAACGCCGCCGTCGGCGTGGTCGGTGTCACAATCGCGTCCGCCTGCTCGAACGCCTTCAAAAAATCGTTGCGGATGAGCGTGCGGACTTTTTGCGCGCGCAGATAATACGCGTCGTAATAGCCGCTGCTCAAAACGTAGGTGCCCAGAATAATCCGCCGCTTCACCTCCGCGCCGAAACCCGCGCCGCGTGTCCCGCGGTAAAGCTCCACCGGATCGTTCCCGTCCACTCGCGCGCCGTAGCGGATGCCGTCGAAGCGCGCGAGATTGGCCGAGGCCTCCGCCGTCGCGATGATGTAATAAGTCGCGATGGCGTAATCCGTGTGCGGCAGCGAAATCTCCACAATCTCCGCGCCGAGCTTTTCAAATTGTTTCACCGCCGCGTCCACCGCCGCTTTCACTTCCGCGTCAAGTCCGCCAATCATGTATTCCTTCGGCAGGCCGAGCTTTAGCCCCTTGATGTCGCCGGTCAGCGCGGCGGAATAATCCGGCACGGGTTGCGGCACGCTGGTCGAGTCGCGCGCATCGTGTCCGGCGATGACGCCCAGCAGCGTCGCCGCGTCGCGGACATCCTTGGTGAACGTCCCGATTTGGTCCAGCGACGACGCAAACGCGATCAAGCCGTAGCGCGACACGCGGCCGTAGGTGGGCTTCAAGCCGACGCAGCCGCACAGCGCCGCCGGCTGGCGGATGGAGCCGCCGGTGTCCGAGCCGAGCGCGGCCAGGCATTCATCCGCCGCGACCGCCGCCGCCGAGCCGCCGGACGAGCCGCCCGGAATCCGTTCCGTGTCCCAAGGATTGCGCGTGATGCCGAACGCGGAATTTTCCGTCGAGCTGCCCATGGCGAATTCGTCCATGTTCAGCCGGCCAAAAACAATCGCGCCCGCCGCCTTCAATTTTTCAATCACCGTCGCGTCGTAAGGTGAAATGAACCGGCCGAGGATTTTGGAGCCGCAATTGAGCGGCTGGTTTTTGACGGCGAGAACATCCTTGATGCCGACGGGAATTCCAAGCAATGGGCGGCTTGCGCCGCTGCCACCTTGAGAAAGTAATTTGTCCGCCGCATCCGCTTGCGCCAGCGCGTCCGCCGCGTCATAACTGATGAAGGCGTGGATTTTTCCGTCCACGCGCGTGATTTGGCCGAGGCACGACTGCACGGCCTCGCGCGCGGAGACTTCCTGTCCCGCCAGTTTGGCGGCGAGTTCAGAAATGGTGAGTTGGTTCAGCATTGGTTTTAACGCAAAGGCGCAAAGATGCGAAGGTGCCGGGAAAAGAAATGGCTTTGCGGCTCTGCGTCTTTGCGTCTTTGAGTTGATTTTTTGACATGAAAATCACTCCACGATTTTTGGCACGATGAAAAGTCCGTTGGCTTGTTTGGGCGCGTTGCGCAGGGCGTCGTCGTGCGGGAGCGACGGGCGGATTTCATCGGCGCGCGTGACGTTCACCATCGGCACGGCGTGGGCGGTCGGCTCGACGCCGGCCACGTCAAGCTCCTTGAGCTTTTCGATGTAGCCGAGGATGTGGCCAAGTTGCGCGCCGAGTTTTTTCTCCTCATCGGGCGCCAGCGCAATGCGCGCGAGGTGCGCGACGTATTTAATGTCAATTTCGGGGGCGGCCATGGACGAAGTTTCAAGTTTCCGGCTGCAAGTTTCAAGCTAAAGTGGCGCGGGCTTCCAGCCTGCGAAAAAAAATGCAAGTTTGCAGGCGGAACGCCCGCGCCGCGCTATTCCTCGTCGAACTTCCGTTTGACGAGGGCTTCGAGTTCGGCGAGGGCGGTTGAGGCGTCGTCGCCCTTGACGTGCAGCGTCAGTTTGCTGCCGGGGCCGGCGGCCAGCATCATCAGGCCCATGATGCTCTTGCCGTTGATTTTTTCCCCGTCCTTCTCCACGAAAATCTCGCACGCAAAGCGGTTGGCCGTCTTGACGAACATGGCGGCGGGCCGGGCGTGGACGCCCAGCTTGTTGGCGATGGTGACTTCCTTGGTGAGAAATTCACCATCCGGTAATTTCTTTGCGCTCATTTATTTTGCTCAAGCCAGATTAAATCATTTGAAGGCAAAGCGCCATTGAATTTTCACGCCGGCGGCGGATTTTTCGGCTGCATCTGGGCGATGAGGCGGTCGTTCAAATCCCGCGCCGCGTTGTAGCCGGACAGTTTCAGCTTGGTCTGGAACGCCGCCACCTCGATGAGCCGCGCCAGGTCGCGCCCCGGCCGCACGGGAATGAGAATGTGCGGAATGTCCACGCCCAGCACCTTGACAAATTCCTGCTCCATGCCGGTCCGGTCCACCTCGCCGACTTCCTCCCAGGACTTGAGCGTGACGATGAGGTTGAGGTTTTTTTCCTTGCGGATGCTTTTGACGCCGAACATGGCGGCGACGTTGATGATGCCGATGCCGCGCACTTCCATGTGATCGCGCGTCAATTCCGAGCTGGTGCAGACCACGTCGCGGCCATCCACGAGCGTGGCCTTGACGACGTCGTCAGCCACCAGGCTGTAGCCGCGCTCGATGAGCGCCAGCACGGTTTCGCTTTTGCCGATGCCGCTCTCGCCGCGGATGATGACGCCCACGCCGAGGATGTCCACCATGCTGCCCAGCTCGCTGCCGCGTGGCGCGAACATCATTTCCAGCGCGAACGTCGCGGCGTTGATGAACTTCATCGTCACCAGCGGCGTCTGGAAAACCGGCACGCCGGCCTTGGTCGCCGCGTCCAGCAATTCCTGGTCCGGCCGGAGGCCGCGGCTGAAAACCAAACATGGGATTTTGAAGGCGAACAGGGCGGCGCAGTGTTTTTCCCGTTCTGCGCGCGAAAGCGAGCGCAGGAAATACGCCTCCGCGTGGCCGACGGCCTGGATGCGTTTGTGGGCAAAGTAGTGTGTGAACCCGCTCAACGCCAGGCCGGGGCGGTTCACCGTCTGCTCGCGAATGATGCGCTTCATGCCGCTGCCGCCCGCCAGCAGCCGCATTTGCAGCGCGGCGCCGTGCTCCTTGAAAAACTGTTCAACCGTGATGGATGGGTGTGCCATAAATTTATAAATTAAATTCCGGGCCCAGGTAAATCTCCCGCGCCTTCGCGTCGTTCGCCAGAAATTCCGACGAACCCTCCACCAGCACCTGGCCTTTGTGGATGATGTAGCCGCGGTCAATTAATTTCAAGGTCTCCCGCACGTTGTGGTCGGTGATCAAAATGCCCAGCCCGCGCTCCTTCAGCCGCCGCACAATCTTCTGCACCTCGTAAACCGCAATCGGGTCAATGCCGCTGAACGGCTCGTCCAGCAGCAGCAGCTTCGGGCTGGTCACCAGCGCGCGGGTGATTTCCAGCCGCCGTTTCTCGCCGCCGCTGATTTGATACGCCATGCTTTTGGCGATGGGCGTCAAATCCAGTTCCTCCAGCAGATACTTCAGCCGCACCGCGCGTTCGGCGCGCGACAGCCTGCACGTTTCCAGGATCGCCAGGATGTTTTGCTCCACCGTCAGCTTGCGAAACACCGACGGCTCCTGCGTGAGATAACCGATGCCCAGCCGCGCGCGTTTGTGCATCGGCAGCCGCGCGATGTCGCGCCCGGCGAACTTCACCGCGCCCTCGTCCGGCTTCACGATGCCGACCACCATGTTGAACGTCGTCGTCTTGCCCGCGCCGTTCGGGCCGAGCAGCCCCACGATTTCGCCCGCGCCCACGGCAACCGACACGCCGTCCACCACACGCCGGCCATGATACGCCTTGGCCAGCTTTTCCGTGGCGAGCAGCACGCCATTTTCTATCGCGGCGGTTTTCATTTCAACAAATTGAACGGCCCCGCGTTTGTTCCATTGCCGGAGCTTGGAGCCGGCTTGAGGATTGTTTTGAAATCCGTGCCGGTGAACCGGTCGGCGATGTTGTCCCAGACCAGCGGCTCGCCGGTCATCCAGCCTTTGGCGTTTTCACCTTTGGCGTGGCCGGTGAAGGTGATGGTTTCGTTGGTGACGGCGTTCACGAGGCTGTAGGCATAAATCGCCTTGTCCGACGTGATGTGGTTCGTCTCGCCATTTTTCAAAAAATCAATCACCACATTGGTCTCCGCCACCATGGTGGATGGATGACCGCCCGCCGAACCTTCCGGCGGCAACAGGATGGTGAGCCGTCCGCATGTCAATTTTCCCTCCCAGTTGGTCGCCACGACATTGTTGTAATAAACCAGTTCCCGCGCCCTGCCGTCGTAGTAAAAGTGGTCGGAATGAAGGCCGACTTCCTGATCCGGCAATCCTTGCACGGGTGGATTTGTCTGCGACCAGAGCAGGCCGCAACTTCCGGCGAGAAACAGAAGGCAATAAAATTTCATGGCATGGTCGGTTTCCGGACGCTGGTTTTGATCACCGTATAAACATTGTTGGAAATGGTGAGGAAGGAATCGTCCTGCCGCCACAAAAAACCGTCGCCCTCGGTGCGGATTTTTCCGTCACTGCTCCGCAACTGCAGATGGCCCGCCGAATTCGCCGTGTTGTTCGGCGTGTCATAAACGCACTCCGGCGCCTCGACGATGGCTTGCGGGCTGCCGTTCGTGTTGAAGGTTTCCAGCTTGAACTGTTTGATGACGAGCAGGCCGCCTGGTTCCGGCTGCGCCTCCGCGCCCGAAAGCCGCGACTTCATCTGCGTCGGGTTTGGCTGCGTGTAATATTCGACGCAGGCGAAATCCCGCGTGTGGCCGGCGGCGTCCTTTGACACGGGAGCATCCGCCGCGATGTCGCCGGACTTTTTGCATCCGGCCAGCAACACGCCCGCCAGCAACGTCATTTGCGCGCATTTCATTTTCATTCGCGATAGACGGCGATGATTGGTTTCCATTTTCCCTGCGCCTGCAAAATCATTTCCACGGCTTCGCGCACCGCGCCGCGACCGCCGACCGCGCGCGTGACAAAATCCGCCGCCGCCTTTACTTCCGGCCGCGCGTCGGCCACCGCCACGCCGAAACCCGCCCGCGCCAGCGGCCCCAAATCCACCACGTCGTCGCCCACGAAACAAACCTCGCTCCAATCCAGTTTTTCCTGCTCCAGAAGTTTTTCCACCGCGCCGGTCTTGCTCAATTTGTCGCTCTGCTGGACGAGAAAATCAATTTTCAATTCTGTCGCGCGCATTTTTGTGGCCGCCGACGGTCGGGCCGAGACCCAGCCGACCTTCAAACCCGCGCGCCGCATCAACACCATGCCGAGGCCGTCGCGGATGTTGAACCGCTTGAACTCGCGTTCGCCGCCGATGAAAATCGAGCCGTCGGTCAACACGCCATCCACGTCGCACAAAAACAGTTTGATGCGCGCGGCGCGCTGGCGGATGGCGGTGGAAATTTTTGCGGGCATAGAAATTTTAAGAGACACGGCCGCCATGTTCCGTGATTTTTATCTCAATAAATGTTTTCGTCTCTTCAGCGAGTTCGCCAACTGGTAATGTGACAAAAGTCGGCTGATAAACATCGGTGAAAAGCAAAAATAAATCTGGAAATTTCCAAAGTCGCTTAATGGCTTGCCAGCGTAAAGCTGTGACTATTTCACCAGTATCTATGCTCAATGACTCCTGCTCAATGCGGGCAACCACACGGCGATTTAAGTCTTTATTACGAATTCGCGACATGACTAAATAACGCCGCCCATAAATCAGAACAGGAAATAACGGGAAAAATAGATATGGCCAATAAGCAGCGTGTGCCTCTGGCCGTGAATCAAATATAAGACCAGCAATACCAATCGCGGCAATGCCAAGACAAATGGATGTAAAAAGCCGGTAAGAACACCGCGACAAATAACGCCGCGCGCGAAGTTTCATAAAATCACGAGACCACAGGAAAGTTATTTCTTTCGGCAAGATGACTGGCGGCTTTTCCATTTTCATTTTGCCGCTTCGTAAATTTTTAACAGCGAGCGCAACACCGTGGCCATTTCGCCGAGCGGAATCATGTTCGGCCCGTCGCTCAATGCCTTGTCCGGCCGTGGGTGCGTCTCGATGAACAGGCCGTTCGCGCCCGCCGCCAGCGCCGCGCGCGCCAGCACCGGCGCGAATTCCCGCTGCCCGCCGGATTTGTCGCCGCCGCCGCCGGGCAACTGCACCGAATGCGTCGCGTCAAACACCACCGGGCAGCCGGTGCGTTGCATGATGGGAATCGAGCGCATGTCGGCCACGAGATTGTTGTAGCCGAACGACGTGCCGCGCTCCGTGAGCAGGATTTTCTTCGCACCCGCGCGCCGCGCCTTGTCCACCACCTGACCCATTTCCGCCGGCGAAAGAAATTGCCCCTTCTTGATGTTCACAATCTGGCCGGTGATGGCGGCGGCTTCGATCAGGTCCGTCTGCCGGCAGAGGAACGCGGGGATTTGCAGGATGTCCACCACCTCGCCGGCGATGGCGGCGTGGGTTTCGGTGTGGATGTCCGTCAGCACCGGCACGCCGAGTTCGGCGCGGACCCTGCCGAGGATTTCCAGGCCGCGCTCAAGGCCGATGCCGCGGAACGATTTGCCGGAGGTGCGGTTGGCCTTGTCGAAGCTGGCCTTGAAGACGTAGAAAATGCCGAGCTGCGAACAGATTTTTTTCAGAACGGCGGCGGTTTGCAGGCAGAGCTTCTCGCTTTCAATCGCGCACGGCCCGGCGATGAGAAACAACCGGCGCGGCGAATTGAGGTTTTTCCAGATGGCGTCGTCGTTGAACATATGGAAGTTTTAGCAGCCATGCCGGGGAAAGTAAATGGCGCGTCATTGCGCGTCATTGCCGGGTGCAATGCCGCAAATACGGCGGCGGGACGGATGAACAGCCACCGCCGTCCGCAGGTTCAGGACGCTGACGCCGACGCCGGGGAAGTTGACACGATTCGTCATTTACGATTCACAATTTACAATTTACGATTCCAAAGTTCACGCAGCGTGCAAACCGTATGTCGTGAACCGCAAATCCCAAATGAAATTGCTTGTCTTCGCCCATGTGCCGCCGCCGCATCACGGCCAGAGTTACATGGTCAAGCTCATGCTCGACGGCTTTGGCGGCGACCGGCGGAAGAAAAAGAACCGGACCCGGGAGCTGCCTCCCTTCGGCATCGAGTGCTATCACGTTGATGCCCGGCTTTCCAAGACCCTCGAAGACATCGGCGAAATCCAGAGCATCAAACTCGCGCGGATTTTCCTGTTTTGCATGGAGGCCATCTGGTGCCGGTTCCGTTACGGCGTGGATGCTTTTTACTACGTCCCCGCGCCGGGCAAGCGTGTGGCGCTTTACCGCGACTGGCTGGTGATGTTGATTTGCCGTCCGTTTTTCAAGCGCGTCATCCTGCATTGGCACGCCGCCGGCCTGGCCCAATGGCTGGAAACGGCATTGCAAATCCGCACGGGCGCGGCGACCAGCCGTTTGTTCAAACCGGTGGATTTGAGCATCATCATCTCCCGATATAATCTGGCGGACGCCGAGAAATTGCTGTCCCGGCGCATCCGTGAGGTGGATTACGGCATTCCCGATGCTTGTCCCGACTTTGAGAAAACTGTCCAACGCCGCCGCCAGGCGCGTGTCGCCGCCAGGAAAAAAATGTCCGCCGGCCAGCCACTGGGGCCGGCGGATTTGGAAAACACCGGCGACGATCCGCAAATCATCAAAGTGCTGTATCTGGCCAATTATATGCGTGAGAAGGGACTTTTTGCCGCCCTGGACGGAGTAGTCCGCGCCAACCGGATTTTGCATGAACGGAAATCCTCCCTGAAAATGAAACTGCTCGCCGCAGGCAGCTTTGTTTCCACAAGGGAACGGCTGGAATTCGACCGTCTGATGCAAAATCCTGAATACGCCGGGGCGGTGGATTGCCTGGGGTTTGTCTCTGGCAGCCAAAAGGAAAACGCGCTGCGCGAAGCCGATCTGTTTTGTTTTCCGACCCAATACACCGCGGAAAACCAGCCGGTCTCTTTGGTTGAGGCCATGGCTTTCGGCCTGCCCATCGTCACCACGCGCTGGCGTTCCATTCCTGAAATGCTGCCGCCGGACTATCCCGGTCTTGTCCCCGACCAGTCGCCCGAACCCATCGCCGATGCCCTGCTCACCATGATGATGTGGGAGGGCGGGGAAAAATTGCGCGAATACTATTTGGGGCGGTTCACCCTTGAACGTTACCTGCGCAACCTGGCCGGGGCAATTCGCAGCGTGGAAAACATTTAACTCTTCTCCAGCACCGCGCGATAATTCCCCGATTGCCGGGTCGCCATGGACACGCGGAAGTTTTTAGCAGCGGGGCGGTGGAGAGTTAATCAGATGTAATTTAACCGCAGATGGACGCAGATAAACGCGGATTTCCTGAATTCAGTTTGGGATGGACGATTGGGGGCGGCGTTTGAATCTCCGGCGCGCTGGTGTTGAAAGGCCTTGCCTGCCGGTTCAAACCCTCGCATGAAGCCGGTTCGCTGGACGCCTCACGCTTTGCGCGAAAGCGCCAGACGCGAAATTGACCGTGCCGAGGCTGAATTAACCCTCCGCCAGCCGGACGCGATCATTCCCGCGACGCCGGCGCGCCATTTTTACCAGCGCCGATGCGTTGACAAAACGCTCAATGAAACGATGCTGTTGCGGGTGCTGGTCGAGGAAACCGATTCGGAAATGGGGGATTGCTAAATAGGTATTGATATGCCGGCTCAGGCGTGGTAGGGTTTGGCATGAATTGCCCGCACTGCCACACTGCCCACTGCGTCAAGAATGGAACCTCCCGCCACGGCCACCAACGCTGGCGCTGCCAAGAATGCCATAAGACTTTTGGGGACCAAGACCGGCGCTGGGTGGCACCCGAAAAGAAGGCCGCCGCTTTGGCGCAATATCTGGAAGGGGTTGGCCAACGGGCGACGGAACGGCTCATCGGGGTCAGCCACAACTCCATTACCAACTGGGTGAAACAGGCGGTGTTCGGCAAGGTCTTGAAACCGACGCCCGCCGAAAAGGTGGAATGGGTCGAGGCGGACGAATTATGGACTTATATCGCCAAAAAAAAGATGATGGCTGGCTCTGGTGGGCTATTGATCGTGCTGCCAAATCGATCTTGGGTTGGACGCTGGGGGATCGTGGAACCGAAACGGCCCAGCGGCTGGCTGCGCAACTGCCTCACGCCCCCCAGGTCAAGTTTGCCACCGATTTCTGGCATCCCTACGCGAAAATCTTCTGTGGCCAAAACCAGGTCCAAGGCAAGGCGCACCCCTTTACCATCGAAAGCTTGAACAACCGCATCCGGTGCTACCTGGCTCGCCTCAAACGCCGGACGCACAACGACAGCAAGTCCACAGAAAATCTGGCCGCCAGCATCTTGTTTTTTATTATCAACAAATGTGGCGGGGAACTGGTATCAGCAACCCAATCAATACCTATTTAGCAATCCCCAAATAACGTCCTGCATTTTCATAAAAACCTGAACCCCGAACCTCGACTCCCCTGACTTATGGCATTTGACCCGACCAAACCCGTGGAATATTCGCCGCTGGACGCGGCGGAGATGCGCAATCAGTTGAACGCGCTCAAGGCGCTGATTGACGGCCAGCAGTCGCAAATGGCTGCTATGAATTCAGCAATTGCTGAATTGCAGGATGCGGTGAATGCCTTGCAGGGCCATTAGTGAGGCGGGATTCAGATGATGGTGCCGTGCGGGATGATGGCGCCCTTGGGGATGATGATGATGCCATCGCGGATGTAATAAAGGTCGTGGTCCACCGTTTCGGGCTTGCCCGCGGGCGAAATGGTCACGTTGTTCCCGATGCGCGCGTTCTTGTCTATGATGGCGTTGGTGATCCGGCAGTTGGCGCCGATGCCCATGCGCGGCTGGCCTTCTTGCTCGTGCTGTTTCACCGATTCGAGCGATTCGTAAAAGTCGTTGCCCAGGAGGACAACGCGGTTTAATTCGGTGCCGGCCTCCACGATGGTGCGCAGGCCGACAATGGTGTGGGTGATGCGCGCGTGGTTGATGATGCAGCCGTCGGAGATGACGGCGTGGTTGATCTGCGCGCCGTTGATTTTCGAGCCGGGCAGGAAGCGCGGGCGGCTGAAGACGGGCGCGTTCATGTCGAAGAAGTTGAAGCGCGGCAGTTCGGAGACGAGGTCCAGGTTCGCCTCGAAAAATGAGCGGATGGTTCCGATGTCCTCCCAGTAGCCCTGGAAGACGTGGGAGAAGACACGGCGGGTGGGGATGGATTGCGGGATGATGTGCTTGCCGAAATCGGACAGGGTGTTGTCGAGCAGCTCGCAGATGAGTTTGCGGTTGAAAACATAGATGCCCATCGAGGCGAGGAACGATTCGCCGGGCGGGATTTCAAGTTTCGCCTGCAAGCCGGGTTGCAGCTTCAAGGAATCCAGCGTGGCGGCATCGCCGGGCTTTTCGACGAAGCGTGTGATGCGGTAGTCCTCGGCGATTTGCATGATGCCGAGCGATTGCGCGGCGGCGCGGTTGACGGGGATGGTGGCAACGGTGATGTCCGCCTCGGTCTCGGTGTGCTGCGCGATGAGGGGGCGGAAATCCATCCGATACAACTGGTCGCCGCTCAAAATCACGAGGTGGTCGAAGTCGTGGCTCAAGAAGTGGACGAGGTTTTTGCGGACGGCGTCGGCGGTGCCCTCATACCACGACGTGTTGGTGAGGGTCTGTTGCGCGGCGAGGATTTCCACGAAGCCGGTGGTGAACTGATCAAATTTATACGTCCGCGAGATGTGGCTGTGGAGCGAGGCGGAATTGAACTGCGTGAGGATGTAGACGCGCCGGAAGCGGGAGTTGATGCAATTGGAGATGGGGATGTCCACGAGGCGGTATTTGCCGGCGAGCGGCACGGCGGGCTTGGCGCGGTCCTTGGTGAGCGGGAAGAGCCGCGTGCCCTGGCCGCCGCCCATGATGACGCACAGAACCCTGCTGGTGTTGAGCGATTGTCGTCCGGTCTGTGCCATAAAATTTTTACAGATGTCTGCCAGAATAATAATGCCACCGCCGGCCTTCGGCAAGCTGCGGATAATATTTTGTAGCAGCCGGGGTGACGAGGCTCAAACTGTTTGAAAAATGGAAATGAATCAGAGCCTCCCTGCGCCGGCTGCTACTTATTCACGATGTAAGCCGCGAATTCCGCGTGGTGATGCGGCGGGATGCGCGCCTTGAACCGCGCCGTCTTGCCGCTGTAGCGCCGCTCGATGACCTGCCCGATCTTGTGCAGCCGCGCAATGACGGCGGATTGCTCGTGGGGAATCCGCAATTCCAGAAACTCCCGCTTGGGCCGGAGCTGCGTGCCGATTTCGGCCAGCAGCGCCGGGACGCCTTCGCCGGTCGCCGCGGAAATGGCGACGGCGTGCGGAAATTTTTCCTGCAACCGGTTCAACGCACCGCCGCCTTCAGGTTCGAGCCGGTCCACTTTGTTGAAAATCATCAGCGTGGATTTTTCGTCCGCGCCGATTTCCTTGAGCACGGCGTCCACCGCGGCGATTTGCTCCTCGGCCTGCGGATGGCTGATGTCCACGACGTGCAGCAGCAAGTCCGCCCGCACCACTTCCTCCAGCGTGGCCTTGAACGCCTCGACAAGGCCGTGCGGCAATTTTTTGATGAAACCCACCGTGTCCGTCAGCAAAACATTCTGGTTGGTCGGCAATTTCAACCGCCGCGTCGTCGGGTCGAGCGTGGCGAACAAGATGTCCTTGACCATCACGTCCGCGCCGGTGAGCGCATTGAGCAAGGTGGATTTGCCGGCGTTCGTGTAACCGACAATCGAAGCGAGCGGCCACTGGCTGCGCTGGCGGCCGGCGCGCTGCGTGGCGCGCTGGCGGCGGACGGCATCAAGGTCGCGCTCAATCTTGTCAATGCGTTCGGAAACTTTGCGGCGGTCGGCTTCGAGCTGCGATTCGCCTTCGCCGCCGCGCATCCCGATGCCG
>Ga0224534_1000319_pt1 | contig 32021 bp, 17 predicted proteins | sample 714E12024metaG_FD_172012 | JGI IMG/M metagenome (GOLD analysis project Ga0224534, IMG submission 172012) | Peat soil microbial communities from Stordalen Mire, Sweden - 717 E1 20-24 | ecosystem: Environmental > Terrestrial > Soil > Wetlands > Peat | place: Sweden: Norrbotten County, Stordalen... | reverse complement strand
GGCGAGAACCAGGGAGGCGCTCGATGAGGCCATCGCCAAACTGCTCCCACTCATCACTGCCGAGGATGCGAAGGCCTGGTTCCGGCTCCCCTTTCAGGCTCTATAACAATAGGAGAAATGCTCTAGGCTGCCATGGCACAACCATTCATCCGATCCGTCACTTCCCGTGTCGCCGCCAAACTGTATTGGTCCTCAAACGTAGCGCCAGAGGAGTACCTATGGCGATAGCTGCGGACTGAAGGACCGCAACGGCAGTCGTGGCACAGCCAACGGCGTTATCACGGGATCCGCGGTGATCTCCATCGACTCCGAGCACTTGAACGCCAGATTCCTTTTTGGCCTTCTTGCGCGACCTGCACCAATGATGACATCGAGATAAAGGCCATGCAGTCCCATTTTGCACAGTCGTGAACGAAGCGGCTGATACCTTTGGTATGCGTTGACCAAACAATGCGGAAACGCGCTTACTTCCACGCACGACCGATGGCCGGGCACCGGATGACGCTGTTTATATGTATGCGTGCTGTCTGAGCTCGCGTTGATCGCAAACAGTCTTCCTGCTTGGAGTTTCTCGTCGAAGCCACCGAGAAGAAATCTACAAGCCAACTCAAAAGCGTCTGAGATATTTTCCCGCGTGAATTGGGAGAAAAATACAAGAAAGATAGCATCGAAGCGGGCTACTCATCCGAATCTTTAGGCATGTGTTCATCATGAGCAAGACGGAACAGGTTGTTGTTCCCGATGGTGTGATACTGGCGCTGAGCGCCATGCCGTTTTTGTGGCCAAGCGGGTCAAGGCAAATTCCAGTACGGAGATGACGATGGAGCCCGCAAATAATGAGTGCTAATAGCGTCGTCATCCCGGCATCAACAAGCCAACCGGCTAAGCCAGGTCAAAATATCGCCTTGACAGGGCTCACGAGTGATGAGGCGCATACTCGTCTTTAAAAAGACGGCCCCAATGCAATGCCAGATACGTCTGCTCATCCGCTGCGCAATGCAGTGGCTAAGTTCTGGGCGCCTGTTCCATGGTTGCTTGAAGCCTCGATTGTTCTGGAACTTGCGCTGAATAAGTATTACGAGGCTGCGGTCATTGCGGCCTTGCCGATCTTCAATGCAGCGCTTGCCTACTTTCAGAAGAGTCGCGCACAGGCTACCCTTACAGCTCTGAAGTCACGCCTTGCCCTCAATGCTTCAGTTCAGCGCGATGGCGCGTGGAAGGCTGTACCGGCCGCGGAATTGGTATGCGGCGATCTGGTTAAGTTATTGCTTGGCGGTGTGGTCGCTGCCGATGAGCATCTGACCGGTGGATCGGTCGAACTCGATCAGTCGATGCTCATAGGCGAATCCGTGCCCATTGAGGCCGGTCCAGGCGTAGACACATATGCAGGGGCTCTGGTACGGCGTGGTGAAGCAACGGCCGTGGTCACGGCTACCGCCCTTGCGGCGGGCTTGGCAAGCTGCCTCAATGGAGGCTCTTCAGGGGTGAGCGCAACCGTCAACGGCGGAACAGTCAGCGTCGTGCTGTATACCTCGTTAGCCCCTTCCTTCTACTATGTTCTCGAAGGAGGGATCGGCAACTCAATCCCCGGCTCTTTTTCGTTCAGCACCTCGGGAACGCTCACCAGCTCCGCCGTTGTGGCCGATGCGGGCACGGTCCAGGTGACCATCTCGAACGGCTCGAACAGTGTGACCACTGCGCCCGTCTACTGGGGCCAGACCAGCACCTCCACGACCCTGGCCACAGCCATCGCCTCGGCCATCAATGCCGTGGCGGGGGGAGAAGTGAAAGCCACTCCCGATGCGGTCGATCCCAGCAACGTCGACCTGTTGAGTACGGGAACCGGCGCCGCTGCCGACTACTCCATTTCCTTTGCGGTGAACGACACTCAGACAACTGCCTATCCCGCCTTGTTTCCCAATGCCTCCTTCACGGTGAATGAGGGCATCATGACCGGCGGGGCGAACCAGGACGGGACGAGTGTCCTCTACGATAACGGTACGCTATCTGCTCTTGTCAATGGCTGTGCAGCGAGTACGGGGTACGGAGGGGGATCGACATTCGCATCCCTGGCGTCCTCTCTGGCCTCAAGCATCAATTCATACTGTCCCACTCTGATATCGGCAACCGCCAGCGGGGCGGTGATCACTGTCACCGCCAAAGCACAGGGAGCGACGGGCGACTATTCGCTCACCTCCGACGGCGGCCAGAATAACGGCCAGAATAGCGCGCTGTTCCCGAATCCGTCGTTCACCATGACGGACTCTGGATCGGCAATGACTTCCTCTACCATCTACGACGGCGGCGGTCTGGTAGCTCTTATCTTTGTCACCCCAGGCCAGGCTCCTTGCTCCCCTGCGGCGGTGTGGGGAAAGGGATCGACACCGGCGATCTTGGCGACTTCTCTGGCAGCAAGCATTTCTAGTTCATGTGGGGGGCAGGTGTCAGCTTCCGCCAGCGGGGCGGTTGTTACCATCACGGCCACAACAGCAGGGGCTGCGTCGGACTATTCGCTGGTAAGCACTGGCGGCCATAGTAGTTCCTTCGCATCGCCGTCGTTCACCATGACGCCTTCCGGATCAGCCTTGAGTGGTGGATCAAGCCCAACCTACGCCGCGGCTACACTTACGTTTGCCGGGACGTTATTGGTGAGTGGTGGGGCATTCGGGGTTGAGATTGGTACCCCAACGGGCGGGAACTCCTGTATGGCTTCTGTGCAATTTGCAACCGGATCGACACTGGCGTCCTTGGCGGCGACTTTGGCATCGAACATTAACAAGGAATGTTCAGCGTTGGTCTCTGCGAATGCCAGCGGGGCTCAAGTCACGGTTACGGCGACACCCAGGAGCGGCAGGCAAGGATAGCATCTACACGTTTCTGGAAGGCTGTAGCTGTAGTCAATCGAATCCAATTCCGGGTCTCACTCTGACGGCTTCCGGATCGGCCTTGAGTGTTGGATCAAGCACAACCTACGCTACGGCTACGCTTACGATTGCCGGAACGGAACAATCGACAGTCCTAAACGCAACCGGTTCGTTCACAGTTTCCGGATCGGAGCAATCGAGCGGTACATTAGGCTCCAACGGAACCCTCTACTCCTATTTCGTTCCGCAGGGTGGTTACGCGCCCAACGGCAACCTTCTGTTACACTCTGACTCGATCATGGGCGACTGGAACTTCAGTTACGACGCGGTGGACCGGCTGGTGTCGGCCATGCAGGTTGCCGCCACGCTCACCTCCACCGAGTACCAGGGCAAGTACGGCTGCTGGGCCTACGACTCTTTCGGCAACCGCACGCTGGAGGCGTTCTCCACCGCGACTTGCTCGAACAACCCCACGCCGCAGGCGTTCACCACCTACCTCGCCAACAACCGGATTTCGTCTTCCACCGCTTCGCCGGCCACGGTGGCGGCGGGATCGTATGTCTACGACCCCTCGGGCAACACGCTCTACGATGGCAACAACCGCTACTGGTACGACGCCGAGGAACAGCTTTGCGCCGTCCAGAGCCAGCGCGTGGCGGGCGCGCCGATCATCCAGTATGTGTACGACGCCGAGGGGGCGCGGATCGCCAAGGGCACACTGGCCTCGGCGTCCGGCTCGTCTACGGCCACCTGCGCGCCGCCGCCGTTGGGCTCATCGAGCTTCCTCTCCAATCGCTATCTCGTCGACCAGGGCGGCGACCAGGTGACGGAACTGAACGGCTCGGGCGTCTGGCAACACTCGAACGTCTGGACGGGCGGCAAGCTGGTGGCCACCTACGACACCAAGGGCATCCACTTCGAGCTGTCCGACCCGCTGGGCACCAAGCGCGTCCAGGCCAACGCGCTTGGGCAGGTGGAGGAAAACTGCACCAGCCTGCCGTTTGGCAACGATGTCGGGAATCCGATTGGGGCAAGCTGCGCCCCGCCGGCCGGCGCGCCCACCACCGCCGACGACGCCACCGAACACCACTTCACGCAGAAGGAGCGAGACACCGAATCGGGGAATGACTACTTCCTGGCGCGGTACTACTCGTCGGCGCTCGGCAGGTTCACCACACCCGACTGGAGCGCGAAGACGGACCCGGTGCCGTACGCCGTCTTCGACGATCCGCAGAGCTTGAACCTGTATGCGTATGTGCGGAACAATCCACTTGTGAGGGTCGATCCGGATGGGCATGGCTGCAATGGTTGGGGATGCCTCGATCAAGCGCAGACGGAAGCAGCAAAACAGTTGAACATGACCGAAGCACAACAAAAGGCCCAACAGCAGGGCGCTGAAGGAGCTGGGGATAAGGCAAAAACGGCCGCAGGTGCCATTAAAGATGGTTATGGAATCGCAAAGGAATTGACTGGAGAGATGAGAGAGGCTGCTCAGTGGCACGCAATCATGCAAAAAGCATTCGATAATGCATTTACACCTCCTTCCAGCGGCTTGGAAGAGGAAAAGTTCTATTACTATTCAGTTTACCAATATGCGCAGCAGCAAGCGATATACCACGGCACGAACGCCGGTTTGTCGATGGTAGAAATTGAGAATGGTATGTTCGAACCACCGGCCAGCTGGTTCATCAAAGTCACAAATGAACTGATAACGTCAGGAATACGAGCATCGGCGAAGGCGAATATCGAGCCTATGAGACAGAAGATGAGTGAGGCACATGATGTCTTTGTGCAACGACTAATTGCAGCCTATGGCTCTAATCAATAGCAAGATAAGCAGAAAGGGAAAGCGAGGTTGACGATGTCGAAACCAGCGCGATACTTGAGTCTTTGGATCTGCGTGTTTGTTGCAGCGCTGATCATTGTTTTTCTCCTTGTCGATTACGCAAGAAACAGCGAATTCAGAACGGCAGATGCATGGCACAAGGCCCACGGTAACATCGTCCTTGTCGGCGGACACAAGCTCAGCCTATTTCAGGATTGGTGGGAAAAGAGTGAAGATGACGGCGGAAAGTTTTTAGTCGTGAAGGCCTCCAGCGATCTAACGCACATATCGCAAAGCGGAATTACGGTTGATCGAAAGGGCGTCGAGGAGAGCAAGAGAAGTGAAGACGAAATTCGCAAAACGCTCGAATCTTTTGTAGATAGCGACAAGAAGGGAAATGATCTCACCCAATCTTCATTGGTCGTTGTCAAGGCTGTATCGACAAATATGTACTGTCTGAAGACGTTGCTAGGTGGGAAGGACATTGAGCTGCGCTGCGATGTCGTTGGGGTACCGATCATTATTAAGTCTATCGGGCCACCGGAAACAGAGAAGGAGATAGAAAGAATCCTCTCGACGTTCGATTGATTCCTCTCTGGGTCGTAGATGTTGAAGGCCCAACAGCAGAGCACAAATAATGACGCGCCAACAGATCACTTTGCAAGTGTTTCGGACTGGCCGACGGGTGCTGGGGGTTTCCATCATACAGGTATAGCTGTCGATAGTGATGACACTCGAGGATTTTCTACGGCTGATCCAACGACTCCTTGGTGGAAGCGATTGTTCGGGGCTCCACAAGGAGCAATGGAAAACGATATTGCGCATCACACCAAGAACGGCGAAGTCGCGCCGCATCCTCCTAATATACATATTCCGATCACAGCCGCGCAGGCTAAAGCGATTCAAGCGGCAATCGACGCCTGAGTTACTAACGGCGGGCGATACAACTTATTATTCAGGAACTGTGCGGGTGCAATAGAAAGCTTCCTCCATGCCGGAGGAGTACCAGGTATCCCCCACAGTGAAGTAAATATTCCAGCCGTTCTACACGTAGTATTATTGATCGAGAGAACTTCGCAATGAACTCGTTCAAGCGACACAGCGCGAAACAAACGAAGAGGAGCGGATGCATGAAATGGATGTTTAGGCGCAAGTGGCTTAGAGCTACAAGCGGAGCAATAAGTGCGTTATTCCTCGTACCTGGCGTTTTTGCTGGAGGTCACAAGGATCACCCGTATAGATATTCCGTCGTGGATGTGCCCGTATCACTCGCGGTCGGAACTGTCCAGACACCTGAGTTTTCTGTTGCCTCGCACTGGTATTGGATCATGATTCAGGTAGAGAAGCCTCTCCCGTTCCGGCAAATGCAGTGCATGATGGGGGTCACTGCGGGACCGCTCGAATCGAAGGATTGCAGTAGCAATGATCCGCTGCTTCGAGCGGACTGGACTGTCTGGGATGAGGGCCATATGGTATCGAGTGGATCGAGCACCACTAAGGCCGATGATAAATATACAAACCAGTACATCTTCAAATTCCTTGGAAGTTTCGCGGGAGAAGCTGGCAAGAAGTATGTCGTGAAAGTGAGATTCACCAAGGATGGCACGCCGCTGAATGTCGCCAATCCGCACCTGATCGTTACCAGGGTAGGATACGAATGACGGCTATTGGGGTTCATCTGGCGATCCTCCGAGTACCTGTGCCGCCCCGATCAAAAGGCACGGTGCTTTGCACCGGGAGGATAGGACACGTCACCTTCTCCGCGCGTATCAAAGCGCAATAGCAAGTGCAATCAATCGCTAATCGGCGTGTGAGCGGACGCGCATTGATTAGCCGAATCGGTGTCCATGCTTTGCATGGGGGTATTTATGTCGCGGTAGGGACGGACCTCACGGCCCGCCCCCCGCACAGATCCGGACGGGCGGATTTCCCGCATCCCCCCTCTTGCCTCAGGTGGTGACGCGCAGACGGTGCGCGGGATAGGGATGGCAGATACGGGCCGGAGGCAGCCAGCGGCGGATGAGCCGTTTCATGCGCTCCCACGAGACGCGTCCCTTTTGGCTTCGGCGTGAGGCCGCCTTGCGGGGCTGCCTTGCTGTTGCTGTGGGGAGTCAGCAAGCGCAGTTGCGGTGCCCAGGAAGTCCTCGTCCCGGCGAGCCTCCCAAAGGACACGCCACTTCGCGTCGGGTGGACTATGACACACTACCCCAGAATGGTTGCTGTAGAGCAACCTTGGGTTTACCGGGAACGTGTTTAGAATCAGGCGGCTAAAGGAAAAAGGCTCGAAAAGCAAGGCGTTTACAGGTTGCTATATGGCAACCATTGAAAATAAAGCAGTTATGCGAAACTCTGCCGATCCAGGTTTACGCAGGTAAACGTGTTGAAAACAAAGGGTCGCGGCTTGGCTGGCCTTTTCGCGCTTACGCGCCGTGTACCCTCCGCTCCGGCATCCGCAAAGGCTCTCCGCTACGCCATCCCACACGAGCAAAAACCGCTCGTGCGGGAACCCTGGCACGCTCCGCCCGCTGCGCGGCTCCCTTCGGTCGGCCTTGACTGATGCCTCCGCTGCGGGTGTTTTTCAGCTATGAAAAGCATTTGCTTTTCATGTTCCCACGGGAACCTGCAAGCTCTTCATGGTGCTGACAACGATGGAGCACCGGGCAGGCTGGGACGCGATGTTCTCGGCGCCGAGATCGGTCACTGTAGTCGAAATTGTAGCTGTCAAAGCACCCCAGAACCACAAGGATCAACAAGATTAGGCAGGAGCATGGTAAACAATTCAATCAAAAGCACTTAAGTTCACTCAATTTCAACAGGTTTCAACAAACGATTTGACCTGCTTTGGGAGCAGATGGAGTCCCCCTCAGTAAGATAAGTAGAATCAATAGTTTGCCGTCTTGACAGTGTTGATCTTTGTTGTTCGAGGAGGATCTGTAGAGTACAAACCGACAACAGTGCATACGTCATCGCCTCCCTGGCCTTTATTTTCAATTATTTGCAGTGAGCCAAATGCAATGTTCTAAAGACAGATGGAGCTACCAATGGACCTTCATCCTGACTCCGCAGGAGGCCCCGCGCCAGGTGCACCTTTACCTCCCGCTTCGTCTCGGCCAGCTTGCTCGCCAGTCTGACGCGCACTCGCCAACTCACCGGGCGTCTCCGCGCGCAACATGGTTTCACGCTGCAAGGCGTGTCTCTCTGCCTTGGTCGCCTCGAAAGCAGCGACTTCGCCCCACTCTCGGCGCAGCGCAAAGAGGCGGTGCAAGCATTCTGGATAGCGTACTTCGCCGCAGGCTGTGAACAAACCGAAATCCATTTCGATGGCACGGGAATTCTCGCCGACGCGGAGCATGGCTGCTTTGGCGGCAAACGATAGCGCATATTCCGGGGAGAGAGGAGCATGACAACATGAGCGGATCGAACTTCATGCAGGGCTGGATGGTGCTCGCGGGATCGCTCGTACTCATTGCACTCATTCTGACCGCTTTCGGGCTCATGCTCGGCATCGTGAAGCCTGCCGATGCCCTGAAGCGCGTTGGAGCCATCCTGGGTATCGTCATCGTGCTGATGCCGATCCCCGGCGTCCTTGTGGGTGCTTGGTCGGGCAATATCTCTGTGGCAACATATCGCTCTGGTCGCGATTGGGGTCGGAGTCTGGCAGTGGCGGCGACCGCGGTAGCCGCTGTGCTGCCCGCTGATCGTGTGTGTTTTCTCTCAATTCGGTTGACAAGGCCGGGGCGATCCCAAGAGAATACACTGCGATAATTATACAAAGCTCTGCGCAGCTATGATTTTTGCCCGAAGAGGCAAGGACATCTGTTGCGCCGCCCTCGTTCAATGGGCGCACGAGCCAATGGTGCTGTCTGGTCCAGGTTCCAGGTTCAAGTGTTCGCATCCATTTTCCCCTTGGAGATTTGCTCCATGTCCGCGGAAGTTTTAGTGTGCCGTTTCAACCGGCCTTCACTGGCTATGGCACCTTCATCGGTGAACGATGACACGAAGACTTCTCGTGGATGCAGCCCGCAAGGCGACTCTTCTCTTGACAGGATCGCGTCTCTCGCCGAAGACGACCCTAAACCCTCAATGCTCACGAGCATCTTCGTCCGGGCTGCTCGTTGTATCCAGGAAAGGAGCCATCATGCGCAAAAAAATCATTCGTCTCTTGCGCCATTGCGTTCACCTCGCGCTTGTCGTCGGGGTGTTGTATATGAGCTAGGCAGCAACTCCCCAGACCGGCCAATCTTTCGGCAGCAGCTCGGATATTCGGCCATTTGCCCCGGCTCCTACATCAGTATCCGTGGCGGACGCAGACCCGCAAGCATATCGCTCCAGCCGTTTCGCCCCGCACTCTTTTGTCAACCTCAGAGCTGTCCTGCGTTCCGGTCGCAGCACCAGGGTGACCTTCAATCAATTCGACACGCTACGGCCTGCGCAGGCCTCCTGGGACGCCCCCGCCAATCCTTCGCCGCCCACTTGGTACTGTACTCGTGACGATCCGTGTTCACCGAACGCCCCCTCCCTCAGTCGATAATTCCTTCCAGAAAGGCCGCCTGGCTCAAAATCAAGCCCCTCTTTCGCCCGGATGGAATTTTGGCGAGACACAACCCAAGTGGTAAGGGAGAGGTCTGCAAAACCTTTATGCGCCGGTTCGATCCCGGCCCGCGCCTCCAATCCTTTCAATAGTTTATAGGCAAGCTCAGTCGAGGCCCAGTCCGCCCCTGTGGGGACTTTTGTGGGGATCCTTTGCATTCCGCCCCCTTTTTCGCCCTCATTGCGTCATGGCCAATTGCCTCTCGAAAGCGGCGATCTGCTGCTCTGCATTGAACCGTTCTAGCTGTGGAGGCTCAAGAGGTTGTTCCGATTCAACCCTGCTCGGGAAGCCGGAGTATTGGATACACGATGCATCTGCATGATTCGACATCAGATCGCTATTTTGGCGAGTCACGGCATAAAGGCCGCAGCGTGAAGTGCATCGCAGCCCGTTCACTCGCGGTCACAGCGGAGGGGTAGCTTTGCCTGGTGAAGACCAAGGCCTCAATGGCATCAGAGTGCGCGGAGGACGACGGTGGTGTCGCCCGCGGTGTTCGCGGAGAAATTTGCGCAGAAGAGAAGGTAGGATCCAGGTCCCCAGTTGAACTGGAAGGAGTAGTTGTTGCTGCTGGACGTGGCGTAGTATCCGTCCGGTGGGGGGACGGCGGGGGGTGGTCCGGTGTCGGTCTCGAAATTGATGCCGAACAGGTAGGCATTGTTGCCGGAGACGGCCGGGCCTCCGATCAGCGCGATGATGCTCTGATTGCCGGGGGTGTTCTGCATGGCAAGCTGCATCCAGCGGGGATTGGCAAAGCCCTGGGCGCAGGCTCCCGGCGCGAGCGAAATTCCCGGCGGCCCGATGGGCAGTTTGGCTGGTGAGACGCCGGGCATGCCTGGACCCATGAGCTGGATTGTAATCGGCGTGTTCTCGCCGGGGCTGCTGTTGGTCACCTTGAGGCTGTTGCCCTTCCAGTTGCGGATCAACACCAGCGCCTGATTGTTGAAGGCCGGCGCTGTGAGCGGGATTGAGGTTGACACAGACGGGATTGAGGTTGACACAGAAGTGAGCAGCAGGGAGCCGGCGTTATTGATGGTTGCTTTGTTCTGGTAGACAAAGATGGTCGAGCCAGTTGGAGTGGGGGAGAGGCTGGCAGACGTTTCGCTCTCAAGTGGGAGGGGCGACCCGTCCCACTGATCGGTGACCGAGACTGGCTGAAGGAGTGCGTATCCAAACGCTTCGGCATTCAGTCTGGTGGGCAAGCGTCCTCGCGTGTCATTAGAGCGCCGTTAGCGAAACCGAGGCGCCCAGGCTTGTTGCCGGCGACATGGCCGCAACGAATACAGTGGCCCCTTGCCAGTTCAACTGGTAGCTGTAGGTGGTCCCCATGGTAGTAGCATAATACCCCGCCGGAGGGGTCACGCCTGTGCCTGGCCCGGTATTCGCGCTGTCATTCAGCGAGATCACGTGGGCGTTGTTACCGGAGGAATCGGCGGGGCCTCCGATGATGACGAAAACTGTAAGGCTGCCTGTGAAGTTTGCGAGGTTCAGCTGCATCCAGCGCGGCAGGGTGGCGCCTTGCGCGGTAGCGAGGGTGGAGAGCTGCACGGTGGTGCCGTTCGTGGGCAGCGGCTGAGGCGTGTTGCCGGGCATGCCGGGACCATACGCTGCGACCCAGATGGGCGTATTCGGAACTCCACTCACATTGGTCACACTCAGATTGTTTCCTCCCCAGTTCCGGACCAGGAGGTACGGCTGAAATTGCAGCGCCGGAGCCGAAAGGAAGGCTGGGACGCTGCCGCCGGAGGTCCACGAAAGTTTGCCGGCGTTGTTCGCCTTTGTCTGATTGACCCACACCAGGACCGCCGAGCCAACCGGGGTCTGTGGAAGCCCGGCATTGTCGTTTCGCTGAAGCACGATGGGCGCGCCGGTCCAGGGACCGACGGAGAAGCGGTCGATGATCTCGTAGTGCATTCCGCGGGCGCGAAGCAGCTTGGGCATGATGATTCGACCTCCTGAGCGCCGCCCGGAAAGTCGCGTCCGGGCGGCGCCAGTAAGTTTACAGAGCGCGGATGCTGATGGAGCCAGCCGCCGAGGTTGAGGGGGATTCGTTGGCGACAAAGATCGCCGAAGATCCCCAGTTGAATTGATATGTGGCCATATTGCCGCTGGAGGTGGCGTAGAAGCCTGCGGGAGCGGGAGTGCCGGTGCCCGGGCCGGTGTTCGCCGCGGCGTTCAGCCCGAAGACGTAGCAATTGTTTCCGCTCGCATCCGGCGGTCCGCCGATGACGACCAGCAGGGTGTAGTCGCCCGAGGTGGCCTGCATGATCAACTGCATCCAGCGGGGGATGGCAACCCCCTGCGCAGCCTTACCGGAGACGAGGCTCACCTGGGTGCCATTCGTCGGCAGATTGGCTGGAGGGGTGGTGGAGAGGCCGGGGCCCACGACGGAGACCCAGATGGGCGTCTTACTCGAGGTCAGGCTGATGTTGGTGAGGCTGAGGTTGTTGCCGCCCCAATTCTTCACCACGATGCTGGGTGCGTTGGCTAGTCCCTGCGCGGTGAGGAAGACCGGTGCCGCGCCGCCGGACGTGAGCGAGAGAGTGCCGTTGTTGTTCATCTTGGCCATGTTCTGATACGCCAGACACAAGGACCCGTCGCTGGTTTGGGGAAGGTTCACATTGTCATTCGGATCAAGCGTGGTGGGTGCGCCGTCCCAGGTGACCGCGCTCTTGTCGATGATCAGAAATTGGTGCTTTTCCTTTTCACTCATGGTTGTCTCCTCTTTCCTTCGGTTATGGGAGCTTTGCACCTTGGTACGCGGCTCCCGGGGGATGACCGTCGCCCGGCGGAGAGGCAATATCTACGCCGGATCAACATCGCTCAGACTAAGCTGCAGCTTGCGCAGCCGGAGCAAGGGCCTGCTGTTTCCGCTGAGTTGCGCGAACAGCGTGACATCGAAGATGAGCTGGCCGCCAACCGGTTGCGGCGAGTTGCCAAAGACGATCTGGTTTGCCGCAGCCCAGGAGCTAATGGCCGCGGCGAACGCAGCGGCGAAGGTATCGATCTGGCCGCCGACGCTCGGGTCGATGTCGAAGGAGCGCGCCAGCACGATCGGCACCAGAGGCGAGATCGGGTTGTCCGCTGGAGGCAGTCCAGCCGCGGCATTGACGGGATACGCGAAGCTGCAGCCGACCTTCAGACGGTAGTTGGAAGAGCTGTTGCCGGCCACGCCGGCGCGGCTCAAGAGCTGGCCGGGATCGGTGAGCAGATCGGAGAGGATGGTGCTGATGCGCTGGCAAAGGCTCGCGGGCGACTGCGGGCAGGTCTTGCAGGCGCCCTGGTGGGGAAGTTGCGCCACGTTGATAACTGCCGAGTTGTCCAGGAACGGCGTCACCGGTTGCGTGGCCTCGACAAACGGTGTCATGTAGACGAACTCGGATTGCGTTGTCCAAGGTGTGCCCTTGGGGTAATCGAGCGAAATAAGGTTGCGCTCGATCTGGATGGCCGGTCGCGCGTTCTCGGCCGAGAGCACGTTGAGGCAGTCAACCTCAAGCTGATGCGTCACCCAGTTATCCACCACATCCGGCACGGCCAGGTAGGTGTCTGTGATGCCGTCAGGCACGGTACCGGTCTGCTGATTGGGGTAGGGAGTAAGGTCGGGGCTGAGTGCAGTAACTGAAATACTCGCGCCGGTGAAGGTCGATTCAGCTTTCTCCCACGTGAGGGTAATGACACGGTTGCTGTCCACGGCCTTATCGGTGACGGTGTATTGATCGGTCACCTGCTGCTTTTCGCCGGCCAGGCCGAATGCGGTTGGCGGCGGCGGGTTCCAGTCGCTGTTTCCGGTCACGTCTCCGACCAGGCTTGCGAAGGCTCCGGCCGCCGCAGAGAACAAGGAACTGGTCGGATCGCCGAGGATCGGCTGCAGAATGGCGTATCCGGCGGTGAAGCGGCACAGCACCTCGAACAGGGTGTACTGGGTGACCGTGAGAGCGTTCGCTCGCAGCTGTGCGTTTGAGCCCGCAACGACTGAGTTATAGGTTATAGAGGCATTTAACTGATCCTGGCTGATCAGCTGCGCCTGGTACTGCAATGTGTAGTGCCATGCGGCAGCCTGGGTGAGCGCGTTGGAGAAGCTGCATTGCTTGTTGGTCGAACTGCCGCCGCCAACACCGGATTGCGAGATGATGGTCGGCGGCGTGGGGTACTGGCGAAAGACGACCGGAATTACGGTCGGCAGCGGGATTTTGGTGCCCGCCTGGGTCGGGCCGATCGGAACCAGGTTAGACGGAAGCCCGCTTCCCGTCGGGCTGGTAATGAGTTGCAGCCACAGTGAGGGACGCGCCTCGTCCGGCGGAGTCGCACCCGCCGGCTCGGTGAAGACCTGGATATGCGAGAGGTTCAATTGAAGCGCGATCGAAACCTCTGCCGAATCAGTGGCGTCCGGAGAGCTGTACAGGAAGGTCAGCAGGCCCGTCTGGCCGGAATTGGGCACCTCGATCTGTGCAGTCGATAAGCCCGCGTTGTCGCCTTGCTTTGCGCCGGCAGGCTGTACCTGTCCATAGAGCGAGATCTGGCCGGCGGCTCCGGCAGGCAGTGTAACGTTCCACTGGACCGGGAACTGCACTATGGTGTCCACGGAATAAGCCGTCATCAGGGCGGCCCGCAGTTGCTGCTCGAAGGCCTCGCGCGAGGCGGTCAGCTGATCGGCGGACCCGGTGAACGGAGCCTGGCTGTTGAAGAGCCAGTCGACCTCATGGCTGCTGTAGCCGGTGGCAAGATGCTCGCGGCCGACGGCAATGGAGGTATAGGCCGGCTGGTTGGCCATGAAGACGGCCGCGGCGGAAGCCGGTTCGAGCACCTGATCGACGGCGGCAAAGAAGTTCCGGTTGAAGACGTCCAGGTCGACATCGACAAACGTCTGCGTCTGGCCAAGCTGGGTAAGGCCTTGCGGCATCTGGGGCATCGGCACCGATCCACTCTCCAGCGAATTGCGCAGCGGCTTGGGCGATGAGTAGAGAGGCTGGCCGGTGGAGCTGTTGATGGTCACGTTGAGCAGCGTTTGGCTGATGGCCCAGAATGACTGCGTGGCGGATGCGGACGGAGCTGAGGGATCGGCCAGAACGCCCTTCAACTTGCGTGCGGTGCGATTTGCCTTGCGCTTGCTTGCAGCAGAATTGGAGCCTCCGGTGGAATCCTGTGCCCCATTCAATCCGACGGTGAGCGCGAGTGCCGGGAATGCGGCTGCAAATGCGGTGGCAAGGGTCGCCAGCCAACCCTGCGCAGAGGATGAAGTGGGCGTGACACTGCTGCTGACGCTCTGCGTGGACGGGAACGTGAGGACGCCATTCACGATCAGGGACGGATCGATCAGCGCAAGGCTGCGCGCAATGCCGAATTGAACGCTGATGCCGAAGGCCGGCGGAAGCGGCGATGCGGTGGCCGGCAGCACTACGCTGAGAGCGGCCGCTGTAGCCGTGAACGGGGGGTTGGAAACGCCATTCGCGACCTGTATCAGATAGGCGATGATAGCGCCCACAAGCGTTTGAATCGATGTCTGCTGATCGCTGGTGAGCGTAACGCTGGCCGGGGATCCATTGGCATTGAGAGAAAGGTTCGACGAAACCGCGAACGAGACACCCGGCCCGCCAATCTGGTCGGCGATGGTGTAGAAGTGCGCGAGCGAAGCTGCCGCCTGATCCTTCGTGATGCCTTTGAAGGCGGCCTGGCTGGGCGTCAATGTAACCTTGACCGTGTTGGCGACGCCGGCGCCGAAATCGTAGGACGCTACGATGCCCTGCCACCGGTCGAGCGGCACGATGGAGTCGAAGTAAAGGTTGGTGTGCTGGAAGTCGAGTTCGTTGGGAAGCTGATTGCCGAACGAATCGTTGAGGTAGAATTCGATGTCGCAGGTGCCTGCGATGCTGGCGTAGCGATTTGGCGGAACTCCTGCGGACAACCCTTGATTGGCTGTGGCAAGCGCGTAAAGAGGCACAAAAGCGACGTAAGTGCGCGGGGCCGTGCTGCTCGAGCCAATCGGAGCCTGAGGTTGGATGGGAGCCGACAAGTTGCTGGCGATGAACATGCCCGCCGTCGCCGCCACCTGGTAACTCATCAGACTGTAGAGCGAGTTGAGTTGCGCCGGCGCCGCGCCTGCTGCCGCCAGCTTCTGGCGCATCTCTAGCTCATCCGTAACGCCGGCGTGTACCGCGGCCGCCAGGAAATGCGCATGCGTATGTTTGCCGCCGTTCTCGGCTGCGAGCATGGTGGGGCTCTGCGACCGCTGCAACTGTGCACCTACTGAGCCGGGCGCCACCGCGGCGTACTGGACATTCAGCGATGGGTCGACCGTCTCGGCATAGTAGACAAGAGATGTCTGCGCACTGAGCAGGACCAGGCTGTTGTAGTACGGCTGCACCTTCGCGGGCGAGCTCTGTGTGTTCTGTGAGCCGTCTGGGTTGTACGTGAGTAGAATCGTCAGCGGCGCGGGCCCCTTGGTGAAGAGATCGGCTGGAAGGTCTTTTCCGGACGCGTCCTTGTAGCGCAGATAGTAGCCCGGCGCGTTGGTGACGCTGGCCTGCTCGAGTATCTGCAGGAAGCCAATTGCGTTGTCGATCTGTGCGCCGACGGCAACCCCCGAGTCGATCGTCGCCATGGCGGCCAGCAGCATCTGCACCGGAGGAGCCGATACCGTGGTGGTGTTCGTCCGCAGCAGGAAGACGTCCGTCGGATTGACCGCGGCCGAGTTCAGTCCCGATGTGACCGCGGCGCTCTGGTACAACACCTGGATGGACGCGATCGGATTGCTTCCCTTCAGTACGTCGAGAATTGCCTGCAGGGTCTTCTGATCGGCCTGACTCGCCCCGCTGATGGCGTAGATATTCGGCAGGAAGCCCGATCCACCGGAGGTCAGCGGAATCTGCTTCGCGCTCAACTGAATACTGGTAGCCCATTGAAAGCTGTTCGCAGGCAGAGTCTTACCGTCCGGCAGATAAGCCGACCCGCCCTGCCGCGACATGACCACCATTCCGGTGGCGCCGGTTTCGTCAGCAGTGAGCTGCAGCATCGCGGATGGCGCCGGACGCAGGCTCGACGTGCCCGAGGGTTGTACCCACGTGGTCTGAGTACCGAAGGAGAAGCTCTGCGGACCGGTGCTGGTGAACGGAATCATGGAAGGCGCTGCCGGCAGTGAAACGGATGAGGACGTAAGTCCGGTGAACGGATCGACGATCACGTTGGTCAACGGATAGTTGACGTTCGCCGCGAGCCAGGGCTGCGTGGTGTCCGGCTGGGTCAGCTGTACGTTGTACTGCGTGGTCACGCCGTTCTGGCCGTTCTGGACCGGGCTGAGCTGGCCCACGGGGAATTGCTGCCACAGGAGGGAGTAGAGCGGGTTGGTCGACTGGCTGACGGTGGCGCCCGGAACCGTGAGCCCGGCCGTGTAGGGCAGGCGTGCGCCTCCGCGGAAGATGCTTGACATCTGTCCGGCCAGCGAAGCGAAGTGACCGGCGCCAACGGCCGCGCAGATCAGTTGATCCAGATTCTGCGAATCCTGGTTGGCGTCCTCGATGGTCTGCAGCAGGAGGTGGACGCCGCTGCGGATCAATCCGGCGAAATACTCGAGGAATATCTGCTGCGAGAGCAGGATGTTCGCTGGCGCCGCCGCCGCGGCCAGTTGCTTCGTGTCGCCCTGCGTCTGGTTCACGAAGAGCTGGTTCAGATACGCGTCGACTTCGTCCAGATAGGTCTGCGAGACGAGATTGTTTGCGGCGAAGACGAAGCTGAGATCTGCGGGCTTGCTGTTCCCGTCCAGGCGTCCGCTGGTTGCGAACTGCGTGAATGGCGGCATGGGAAAGCTCGTCGCGTTGTAGGCGACGCCCGCCGTTCCGTTCAGCACCGTCACCTGCGATCCCGTGAAGACGGCGAGTTGCTGTAACAGAAGACTGTAGTTGAGGAAGCCGACCAGCTGATCCGGTGTCTGGTCGATTGCGCTGAGAGCCGTCTTTGTCACCGGCGAGTTGTACGCCGGCAATCCCAATGACTGCATCAGCGCCCAGGTCGTCATCTGCGCGGTCAGCGCCTCGAACGGGGTGAACTGCGCGTAAGTCGGCGTGGTGGTCCAGGACGGTGTGAACGGGATGGCGAGCGACAGCGCGAAATACGGTGTCCCGGTAGATACACTGTCCGGAAAGACGACCGTAACCTCGGGCAGGAACCACAGCGGCAGGGCTGCGGTAAGGCCGGGGCAGAGAGCAATCGGAGCGGGTGTTGCGGCAGTGAGGCGCGCCGTCGCAATTGCCGAGGCCACCGCGAATGCCTGACTCTGCGAGTTACTGGAGCCGACCAGCGTCCACTGGAACCGGAAGGTAGCGCCGAAGCTGAAGCTGATGGTGATACTGAATAATCCCAGGTTGATGCTGACGCTGACGCTGAGCGAGACGCTGGCCTGCACGTACAGCAATATGCTTCCGTCGAAGCCCGCCACATTCTTTTCAAGATGCAGGATGATGCCGACCGATGCCGACAGCGTAACGTTCACGCTGGCCTTGATGATCTTGAAGTCGATCGACCCATAAATCTGACCGATGAGCCCGAACTGCCCGGTGAGCATCAGTGCATCCGGTTCGCGGAAGATGTCGATCGAGCCGGCCGGAGGGGGCAAGAGGTATCCGGTCGCGCCCTCGATGATGCCGAAGAAGGTGATGCTGACCCCTGCCGAGAGCGGGCCGGAGGTGAAGTCCTTGCCTACGCCCAGCCGGCACGCAAGCCCGAAGGCCAGGATGCTCGCATACTGCGCGATAAAAATGTTGTCCGTCGCCGAGCTAAGGCTTGCGATATAGAAGCCGCCCGCGCCGGTGACAGGAACCGGCCCGACCATGCACTGTACTTGGAAGCAGACGCTCCAGTCATCGCCCTGCGGGAAGCCCAGGTCGAGCTTCCAGTTTCCGTTGGTATAGACGCTTACCGCGAGGGAGGGCAGCGTCACCGAGGCCGCCCCCGCCTGGAATGTGCGCAGTTTTTCCGGCAGAGACAGGTTCGCGTAATAAAGTCCGATCGTATCGGTCACCTTGGTGTAGGTGATCTCGAAATCGAACATGTTCTCGACGTTGAGCGAGAGGCTGTAGAACGGAGTCACGTCGTAGAAAACGATGCCGAGTTGAACGATCTTCAGGATCTTGAGGTCGGCAACAGCGAGCCAGCCGCCATCGGGTTGATAGATGTCGCTGTAGTTCTGCTCGCTGAACGCAGTCCAGAAGTCCGTGGTCATGAACGACAGGAACTTGGCAAATGTGGTGGGCGGGGATGATGGCGACGGACCCACCCGCTGCCCCAGGCCGAGATACTTGATGTCCAGTACGCTATTGCCGTCGTCTGCCGGCTTGTCCGCTGCGAGGACCAATGTGCCGTCCTTGCCTGCTTCCAACTGCGGGGCTTTGCTTTGATCTCCGGATTCGTTGTTGTAGGCGACGATCCATCCGATCTGCAAGTTGCCGTCCGTCGGCTTGAAGAGCGCGAAATCGAGGTTGCCCTGCGGCGGCATGCGCTTGCCGAGAATCGTGATGGACGTATTGTGCATTGCGACGACCAGCATCTGCGGATCGCCGTTCGTGGGGCTCACGTAGCGAAGCACAAACTCCTCGATGAGGAGGTCGATGACGCCCTCGATCTTGATCTCGAGCTTTCCGTCCGCCTCCGGCATCTGCACGCCGAACGCGACACCGCCACCGTTCAGCCAGCCGATCAGGAAACTGAACTTGAACGCCGCCAGCGAACCCACCAGCGCTCCCGCGGAGCCCAGATCGAGGTTGAACAGCAACGCATAGTTGAATGTGTCGGCAACCGAGCTCAGTCCGGGAACACTGCCCAGCGAGAAGTAGTTCAGGCTCTCAAGCGTCTGATCCGCACACTGTGAGTACAGGAAGGACTTCAGCCGGAAGGGAAGCAGCGCAAGCAGGCTGTCGCTTCCTTCGCGCGGCGTCGTCGCGTTCAGGTCGAGGCGCAGATCGCCGGGAGAAAACGTGAGCGTGAGGTTCGAGGTGACGGGAGGCGACGAAAGCGTCAGGTCGAAGCCTACACCGATGCCCAGGTTTGCGAACGCGAGCTTGTCGAAGCTGAAAATATCCAGCACACCGAGCTGATTGAATTTCAGGCTTCCCCAGATTGCGAAGCGCGCGTCGATGTGGATGGTCTTGACGGTCGATCCGCCGCCCGGGTTCGACCCCTGGAACGAAAACTGGAGTTTGTCCAGCGTGATGCTGTCAAGATACTGATTGTCGGTGAACTTGAAATTGAAACTGTGTGTGGTTACGAATGAATAGACGCCTTCGCCTTCAGACGAGCCGCTGGAGTGATTCTGGTATGAGCCCTCAATCTGCACGATATTTGCATCCGCGCCAGCTTGCGACGCGTTGGAGCCGGTCTGAAGATTCACGCCCACGTCGAACAGCTGATTCAGGGTCAGGTTCACCTGGCAGGCAAAGCTGCGCAGTTCTGAGTTGGTAAAGAGCGCGCGGAGATACTCGACCTCGAATCCAAGCGGCACGAATGGACTGGAAGCCGCTGCCTGGTTGCCGGTAGGGGCGGGCTTTTCATAGTCCACCAGCGCGAAGAGCGAGCTCTGGCTGATGAACGGAGCGGGCTTGGAGGGGTCCGTATCGTTGATCTGGATGCCGACATGGTGGGCGCGGAAGCTGTCAACGTTGCTGACCGTCTGGCCATTCACCTGCTTCGTCATGCCGCCCAGCATGGCCTGGATTGCCGGAGGCAGCTGATTCAGCTTCAGGTTGCAGTTGAGTGCGAGAATGCCGGCGAAGTTCTGGTCTGTGACGGCGGCAACGAAGTTCGCATATAACGAGTTCCGATCCTTGGCGACCGACTCCTTTGCATCTTTGATGACGCCCTGAATGTAGGTTTGTGCTTCGGCCGCGATAAAAGAGCCGGTGTTCAGATCGTCTGGGCTGGACCACAACGTGACATTGTCCGTCAGGGCCTCGATCGTTTGTCCGTCGTAGAACTTGAAGATCAGGATGGGCGGAATGCCGTCCGGATTCGCCGCACCCGCCGGCGACAGGGTGAAGATCCAGTCCGAAATATCGATCTCGTCGTCGGGATCGGCAAAGCCGAACAGCGGCTTCGAATCCTTGCCGGTTAGCGTACTGATCACCGCAAAGATGCGGTTCTGATTCAGCGCCGTGCGGATCGCCGGTCCCATGTCCGTAAACTGCAGGATGCCCGAGGGAGACTGTGCAATTTCAAGCCCTGTCCAAACTGGCGGCGTGTCGTCCGTGAGCACGCTCAACAGGCCCTGCGGCGTCATCGCCAGCGTCGTTCCGCCAGCGGCATTGGCAGCCAGCGCGCGTGCCGTCGCGTGCGGTGCAGCGGCCATTGCATTCTTGCGCGTAGGATTGATCGCCCCTGTCTCCATTGCGCGGAAGGGCGTAAGATCGAGGCTCGCCGGAATACCGGCATACGGCACAAGCGGCACGGGCGGCGACGAGACCAGTCCGTTGCCGCTGTTCGGCTGCCACGCCGCAAGCGGCAAAAAGTCCAACAGGTGAACTGCATTCGCGTCCGCATTTCCCGCTGACAGGCTGACCTTCGCGTTCGTGGACTGCTGGAACAGCGGTCCCTGCTCCGGCTGCGAGACATACGCTCCCTTGCGCGTTGCAAACTGCACCCAGGAGGTGACGGTGGTGCCTCCGGAGTCGCTCAACTGCGCCGAAGAGGTTCCTGCAATCCCGCTCGCGTAAGCCGGCTGGCCTGGAACGAACGTCAACGTATCGGCCGACCCCGCGGCCACTCCGGCTTCGAAGAACTCCGTGCCGGTAATGCCGCAGAGCAGGATCGCCGAGCTTTGAGCCGAAGCGGAAGCCGTGCTCTGTCCGTCGATGGCCAGCGAAAACACACCCGCCGGCGCAAGATAGAAGTTATTGTCGTCGGAGACGGTCTGATTCGGGCGATTGCTGAAGACCAGCCTGCTCAAATTTGAGGTTGGCCCCGTCTGCGTGGTGTTCAGGGCGAAGATCTTGCCGTTCGCGGCCGCCAGATAGGAGCCGAGCGTGGGGTCGGTCGCCTGAAAATACGTGCGTTTCCCGTCCAGCGCGTTCAGAACATCGAACCAGAAGCTGAAGTTCAACGGTGTGCTGGCTCCTCCCGGAGCGCGCAGCAATGGGTAATGCAACGCGGTGAGCGGGTCGCCACTCGAGGAAGGGGGTGCAAAGAACATCATGCCGGCTTCGAACGCGTCCAGGTCAGAGGTAGCGAATTGGAAGGCTGCATTGATGGTTCCGGCGGCATCGCCGGTCATCGGAAGTAGCAACTGGCTGGAGGTCGATGGGAACGGCGGGGGGGGCGGTCCGCTGACTGGTTGGATGGTGAGCTGCACAGGGGCGCCACCTGCCCCCGAGTTGTCGATCGTGAACTGGTTGTTGGTGTCGTCCCACCCGATCCCTGGCGTGGCGAATGCGCTCGGTACAATCTGCAAAGTCGCATTGCGGTTGACGAATGAAGCGGTGGCTTCAAGCGTGGGACTTCCACTTCCCTGCCCATCCACCAGGAGAAGCGTAACCGGCGTCACCGCGCCGGCATTGCCGTCCGTGAAGAACGCGAACTGCGCCCCTGGGTTGGCAACAAAGGCTGCGCGCACATTAGAGGCGAATGCTGTCCAGTCGCGAGTGCCGGAAGGAACAAAGAAACAGAAAAAGCCCTGTAATTTCAGGTCAGCCCAGGAAGCCGCGTTCAGCTCGAACGTCGGATCCGTATGCGAGGAAACCTGGAACAGGAAGCCTACACGCGCAGTTGAGGGATTGGCCGCGTCAGCCTCTGTGAGATAGAGGCCGCCCTTGAATAATTTGAAGGTCAACATCGGAGAACTCCCGCCCCGTAAGGGGCGACTGGGGGGCGAATGGGGAGCAACTGGGGAGCAAGCCATGGGGCTTGCATGCTCGGCTTCGAATGCGAACTGGGGAAAATGTGAACTGGGGAAAACGAACAGCGAAACAGTGTTGCCAGCGTTGCAGGTACAGACTACACACAAGACGTTGAACTGCGCAACAAAAATAAACCTATGCCTCGCCAAAATTCCATCCGGGCATGACGAGGGGTCGTTTTGTGGATTTAGAAACAGCTGACTTCCGGGTTTTAGCCTGGCTGAAGGGGCGCGTGAAGACCTCTGAGCGCCTCGAAGACGCCGCGATGCGGGCGACCAAGGGTCGGCGGGCACACCTCTCCCACATTCTCTTTTCAGGTTCAAGGAGGATTTCGAAGCTAGAGGTCAGGCGGCAAGATCGTAACGATGATGCAGACCGCCGAGCTTGGGCATCGATATAACCCTGTGGCCGCTACCGAAATTCATCTCTGCTTCACGGCCGGCAGGGGTTCCCTTCGCCAGCGCAAGATGTGTTCGGTCTTCGTGATAGTAACGGACGTAATCATTCATCAGGCGCTTCAGATGCCGTTTATTCAAAACGATCACATGGTCGAGCAGATCGCGTCGGCAGTTGCCAACCCAACGCTCAGCAACACCGTTCTGCCACGGGCTTCGGAAGCTGGTCCGCTTGGGCTGGATGCCGAAGCTCTTCACCGCCTCGATCATCTCCGCATTGAAGCTGGAGCCGTGGTCGAAGATCACATAACCAGGTACCGAGTCGTAAGGGAACGCCTCGCGCAACTGCTGAATGACCCAGGCGCTGGTAGGATGCTTGGTCACATTGCAGTGCAGGATACGCCGCCGGTCATGTGCAATGACGAAGAAGCAGTGCAGCACGCCAAAGGTCAGCGTCGGCACGGTGAAGAAATCCATTGCTGCGATGGCTTCACCATGGTTGCTCAGAAAAGCCGCCCATCGCTTTGCCGCCTCAGGACTCCTCGGTGCCTTCCGCATCCAGCGCAGGACAGTTCGCTCCGAAATATCGAAGTCAAGCATTTTCAGTTCTCCATGAAGGCGCGGCGCACCCCAAGTCGGATTCTCGGCGACCATGCGAAAGATCAACTCGCGCAATTCCTTGGTAACGCATTTTCTTCCCACGCGGGTCCGATGCCGCGAGAGCCACGTCCAATACAATTTGAATCCTGCCCGATGCCAGCGAACGACGGTCTCCGGCTGCACGAGGACCAGCACCCGCTTCCATCCCGGCCATAGCCGCCGCAAGATCATCCAGAACAATTTGTCGGGAGCAGCAAAGCGCGGCCGAGGGTACCTCTGTTTCAAAACGGAGAGCTGTTGCCGAAGAGCCAGGTTCTCCAACAGCAGGTCGCTGCGGGACTGGTAGATCGAAGGAGCAGGACAAACAGGAGCCTCAGCGAACGCGGCATGACCAACTTGTAGCAGAGACAGATGAAAAGCTCAGCAGGAGGCGCCGATAAATTATCAAGGAAAAATTGTCAAAATTTGTGGGCTGTAGTCGAAATTGTAGCTGTCAAAGCACCCCAGAACCACAAGGATCAACAGAGATTGGCGGACACACGGTAAGCAATTCAATCAAAAGCACTTAGGACCACTCAATTTCAACAGTTTTCCATAAGCGGCCTGACCTGCTTTGGGAGCAGATGGAGTGCCCGAAATAAACCTAGCAGAATCAATGGTTTCGGAGAGACGCGTGTTGAGATCTGTTGAATTTGATAGATTTGTAGACTACAAGTCCGAATGCAGTGCCAACATCTCCATTGTTCTCAATTATTTGCAGAGGTATTTCGTGGTCGGTTCCGAAGACAGATGGAGCCACCTAGAAGGCGACAAGTCTTCGTCGCTAGCGTGGGAGAACCGGGCTATGCGCGAGTATGCCGCCCGGCGTGGTTGGACCATCGCCCTGCAGGTGAACGAAGTCGGCTCTCGAGCTTCCCAGCGGCAACTGCGGGACAAGTTGCTTTAAAGGACATCGCATCTCTACGGCCACTGTCCGGTTTGTACTCAGCGACTGCTAAACCCGGCCCATCGACAAAACAGCCCGAGCGCACTCTTTTCAACGTTTGTGAAAATGATTTTCCAGATCCTGTTCCGCCAATCCAATCAAATCAATAGCGGGCTCCGCCTATCCGGTCGCGCAAGATGGTGTGGCGTAATTTGCATATGTATACTGGCAGAACCAGGACTTCAAGAGCAGACTATCTCTTGGTTGGCGGGCTGCCCAGGTGTCTCCGAGTTAAAATCATCTTCGAAACGGTGCACCAGATGAACTTCTCGAAATCCATGTCCTTGCGACTAATTGGCATCCGCATTCTGCGGATACTGGCCTGTCTTGTGCTTGTCGCAGCAATCACTTGGATAGCCTTTTCTGTTTTGCATGTCAATGCGCTGATTGTTGGCTTCGCGTATGTACTTGCTGTGCTCATCGTGGCTGCAAGTTGGGGTCTAACTGAATCGTTTGTAACTTCTATAGCTGCGACGCTATGCCTCAACTACTATTTCCTGCCGCCTGTTCTATCGTTCACTATCGCCGATCCGCAAAACTGGGTGGCGCTTTCTGCCTTTATGGTGACAGCAATTACGGCGAGCAAACTCTCGGCGAGTGTTCGGAGCCGTGCTACGGAAGCCCAGGCTCGCAGAATCGAAGTAGAGCACCTCTATCAACTGAGTTTGTCGCTGATGCTGGTCGATACGGCGAAGGAACTCGGCCCCCAGATCGCCGTAAGCGTTAAAAAGCAGTTTGACTGCTTCGCGGTTGCTTTTTGCGATGGATTGACAGGAGAGATCCATGTGGCGGGTATCGATGATCAGAGGTTTGAACACGAGATACTCCGCGCTATCGCCATAGGGGAGGACGCGTGGTTTGTGTCACGAAAGGAATCTACTCCCGCGGGTGTAGAGGTAATTGTTGTCCCGGTTGCGCTCGGAGGGAGAATCCTCGGCAGTCTTGGAATGATCGGTCCCTCGTTGTCAGAACCGGCGGTGCAAGCTATTGCGAATTTGGCTGCAGTGGCTATCGAGCATGCCCGCCAACAAATCGCTTTGGCACGAATGGAAGTAGCGCGACAAAATGAGCGGCTACGAACCATTCTTCTCGACGCACTTGCACACGATTTTCTTACTCCCCTCACTTCCATCAAAAGTGCTATCACAACTGTCCGTTCCGAATACAAGCATGAGGCGGAGGAAGACGACTTTCTTGCGGTTGTCGAGGAGGAGGCGGACAAGTTGGGCGAAATGATCAACGAGACCACGGATATGGCGCGAATCGAGCCCGGTAAACCACGCATACGCCGCCACCAGCTCCCGATCATAGCCCTCATTCGCCCCTCTCTTGAGCGCATGAAGAATCTGCTGGAGGGACGTCCGCTGAATATCGAGATTCAAGAGGGTATTTCATCTGTCAATGCAGATCCCGACATGATGGGCCTTGCCCTCAGGCAGTTGCTGGGCAATGCTGTCAAATATTCCCCCCCTGAGACGACCATCGTGATATCGGCGAGTCAGGCCGATGATACAGTCACAATACGGGTTCGTGATCAAGGTCCGGGCATCCCCCCAGATGAATTTGAGTCGATTTTCGAGCGATTCTATCGAGGAAAGAGAATTCAGGAATCGGTAGCAGGAACTGGAATGGGGCTGAGTATTGCACGCGACATCGTAAGCGCGCACCAAGGGAGATTGTGGGTGGAAAATGCACCAGAAGGCGGAGCGCAATTCTCGTTCACGCTGCCCGTCTTCACAGAGGATAAAAAGTCATGAGAACGGCAAAGATTCTCATTGTGGATGATGAACCTCAGCTTCGGCGAGTGATGAAGGCGGCATTAACCAAGCAGGGATACATCATCGGCGATGTCCGAAGTGGCGAAGCAGCGCTGGAGAAGCTGCGAGAAGAACGCTATGACTTGGTCATCCTGGATCGCAATATGCCGGGAATGGGAGGAGTCGAAGCCTGTCGCGCGATTCGGGAGCATTCCGACATTGGGATCATCATGCTTACAGTCCGAAAAGCCGAGGCGGATAGAATCGAGGCTCTGGACGCGGGGGCGGATGACTACATCACAAAACCGTTCAGTATGCCCGAACTACTCGCACGTATTCGAGCCAACCTGCGGCGTGTCCCCCTAGCGCCGCGCCAGGGACCGAACGTTATCACGTTCGATGAAGTTCAAGTGGACCTGGGTAGTCACCACGTTTCAATTCAAGGCAGTGACATACGCCTGACTCCCAAACAGTTCGAGGTTCTAAACTATCTGATCGCGAACCCAAACGTTGCAATTCCTCATGCAAAGATTCTTCAAACGATTTGGGGACCAGACTATGGCGGCGAAGTCGAATATTTGCACGTTCTCGTCAACCAGCTTCGTAAGAAGATCGAGCCCGATCCCTCCAAGCCCCGATATATCCTCACAGAGCCATGGTTCGGGTACAGATTTCAGCCACCCCCCGGCAAAACCTAGCTCCTGCCCCTTCATTGGCAATTCGCGCAGACGAACCGCCTCGCGCCCATACCAATCTGAGCCAATCCCTTTAGGAATAATTTAGGCACCTTTCAGGACTTCATTAGAGATGGAGCCATAACCTTCCTATTGTGCAGGCTGGTGCTAGACAGCCTGTCTGGAAGGTGCGCCGTGGTTGCACTGGTCGTATTAAGCGCGTTTTGTGCCCTTGGCGTTGCATTCATGATCTATGTGTTGATCGGCACTCAGCGCGCTTTGAACCGTCAAAGAAGAGCCAATTCGCAGGGCCAAAAGTCATCTTCAAGATATTGGTGGAGATAAGACATTCGGGCTTGATGGCCTTAAAGGCAAGATTCCGCATAAGGCATAAACCCTGACTACCACTCGGTTTACGGCAGCGTCGGGGATCAACCTCCTGGGAAGTGACAGCCCCGGATGCAGTTCACCAGATGAAAAAGTGAGACATGCTATGCAAGATGTAACGATGTTGCTGTTCACGGTAGTTTTCTTCGGCCTGGCGTTTCTCTACGTCAAGGCTTGCCAGAAGTTGAGGTAACCCATGGATATCATCACTGGATTTGCGCTGATTCTGTCTGTTTTGCTGTTCGGCTACCTCATCACCACCCTGCTTTTCCCGGAGAAGTTCTAACATGTCCGCAAACGGTTGGTTGCAATTTGCCATATTCTCCGCGATTCTGCTGGCAAGCGTTCGTCCGGTGGGCATCTATCTTGCCCGCGTGCTCGAGGGCGAACGCACCTGGCTGGATCCGGTCCTCCGCCCCATCGAACGGCTCATCTACAAGCTGTGCGGCATCCATGCCGACAAGGAGATGAACTGGCGCGAATATGCTTATGCGGTGCTGGGCATCTCCGCCGTAAGCCTAGTGGTGACCTACGGCCTTGAGCGGCTACAGCACATGCTTCCCTGGAACCCTCAGGGACTCGCAGCTGTTGGCCCCGATCTGGCTTGGAACACCGCCGCCAGCTTTACCACCAACACCAACTGGCAGTCGTACGTGCCGGAAACCACCATGAGCTATCTGACCCAGATGGCCGGCCTCGCGTATCATAACTTCCTCTCGGCGGCGATGGGCATCGCGGTGGCTGTGGCCCTGATCCGCGCCATCAAGCGGACTTCTTCCGCCACCATCGGCAACTTTTGGGTGGACACGACGCGCTCACTGCTCTATGTGCTGCTGCCGGCCTCCATCATCGGCGCACTGCTGCTGGTCGCGCAGGGCGTTCCGCAGAACCTGCACGCATACACCTCGGCGCATACGCTGGAAGGCCAAACGCAGACGATCGCGCAGGGCCCCGTGGCCTCGCAGGAAGTCATCAAGGAAATGGGCACCAACGGCGGCGGATTCTTCAACGCCAACAGCGCCCATCCCTTCGAGAACCCCACGCCGCTCTCGAACCTCTACGAAATGTTCTTGATCTTCTCGATTGGCGCAGGACTCACGTATACACTGGGCCGCATGACCGGCTCTCCGGGACACGGCTGGGCGGTGCTGGCGGCCATGTATGTGCTGTTTGCCGCCGGATTCACCACCGTCTACTGGGCTGAGTCGCATCCGCATCTGCTTATTCACGGCGCCGCACAGACCGGCAGCGCCACCGCTCCGGCCGGCAACATGGAGGGCAAAGAGGTCCGCAACGGTGTCTCCCAGTCCTCGCTGTTTGCCACCATCACCACCGACGCCAGTTGCGGCGCGGTCAACACCATGCACGACTCGCTTACTCCACTGGGCGGCATGATGGTGCTCATCAACCTCATGTTCGGCGAGGTGGTCTTTGGCGGCGTGGGTTCGGGCCTCTACGGCATTCTCATCATAGTGGTGCTCTCGGTCTTCATCGCCGGCCTCATGGTGGGCCGAACCCCCGAGTACCTGGGCAAGAAAATCGAGGCCTACGACGTGAAGATGACCATGCTCTACGTGCTCATCTTCCCGCTCATCATCCTCACGTTTACGGCCATCTTCGTGCTCTCGCCCAACATCGGCCTCAGCAGCCTGGGCAATCAAGGCCCGCACGGGTTCACCGAGATCCTCTACGCCTTCACCTCCGCGGCGGCCAACAACGGCTCGGCGTTTGCCGGACTGAACGCCAACACCTGGTGGTACAACGTAATGCTCGGCTTCACCATGCTAGCGGGGCGCTTCCTCATGATCGTTCCGGTGCTGGCTTTGGCCGGCAATCTGGCAAGCAAAAAGAGCGTGCCGCCCTCGCCGGGAACCTTCCCTGTGAACACCGCGCTGTTCACCGTGCTGCTGGTCAGCGTGATTCTCATTCTGAGCGCCCTCACCTTCTTCCCGGCGTTGAGCCTGGGACCCATCCTGGAACACCTGTCACTCAAGGCAGGCCAGCTTTTCTAACCGATACCGCATCAGGACAAGGCGAAACGGACTGTCATGCTTGAAAAAAAGAGTCTTTGGAACACGGAAATCATGGCCCAGGCGCTTGTGGACTCGGTCCGCAAGCTCAATCCCCGCGGCATGGTCAAGAATCCAGTGATGTTTGTCGTCGAGGTGGGCGCTGTGCTCACCACGGCGCTGCTCATCGACAACACGGTTCATCATCGCGCCGGCTTCGGCTTCAACCTACAGATCACCCTCTGGCTGTGGGTCACGGTGCTGTTCGCCAACTTTGCCGAGGCCATGGCCGAGGGACGCGGCAAGGCCCAGGCCGACACGCTACGCAAGGCCAAGGGCGAAACGATTGCCAACCGCTACACTGCCGACGGAGGGTTTGAAGAGATCGCCAGCGGTCAGCTCCGCGCTGGTGACCTGATCTACGTCGAGGCTAACCATTACATCGCCGGCGACGGCGAAGTCATTGAGGGCGTGGCCTCCGTAGACGAATCGGCCATCACCGGCGAATCGGCCCCAGTCATCCGCGAGGCCGGCGGCGACCGCTCGGCCGTAACCGGCGGGACTAAAGTCTTGTCGGACTGGATCAAAGTCCGCATCACTTCCAACCCCGGCGAGACCTTCCTCGACCGCATGATTGCCCTGGTCGAGGGCGCTACCCGCCAGAAGACCCCCAACGAGATTGCGTTGAGCATTCTGCTCTCCGGCCTCACCATTGTTTTTCTGCTCGCCGTGGTCACATTGCAACCCTTTGCGATGTACTCCCATGCCCCGCAGACCGTCTTTGTGCTGGTCTCGCTCCTGGTCTGCCTGATTCCCACCACCATCGGTGGACTACTATCGGCCATCGGTATCGCCGGTATGGATCGGCTCGTCCAGTACAACGTGCTGGCCATGAGCGGACGGGCCGTCGAGGCCGCCGGCGACGTCAACACCCTACTCCTCGACAAAACTGGCACCATTACCCTGGGCAACCGCCAGGCCACCGAGTTCTACCCCGCGCCTGACGTGAGCGAGGAGCGCATGGCCAACGCCGCGCAACTCGCCTCACTCTCGGACGAAACCCCCGAAGGCCGGTCAATCGTCGTATTGGCCAAGGAGAAGTACAACCTGCGCGGCCGCGATCTGAACGACATGCACGCTGAGTTCGTTCCCTTTTCTGCTCAGACCCGCATGAGCGGCGTCAATCTGCCGGGCAAGATTATCCGGAAGGGCTCCGTGGACGCCATTACCCGTTTCCTGGAAGAGCAAGGCTCCTCGCTACCCAAGAAGGTCGCCGAGCAGGTAGAAGAGATCGCCGGCGCAGGCGGGACGCCCTTGGTCGTCGCAGAGAATGCCGCAGCTTTGGGCGTTATCTATCTCAAGGACATCGTCAAGGGCGGCCTCAAGGAGCGCCTTGCCCGCCTCCGCGCCATGGGCATCCGCACCATCATGATCACCGGCGACAACCCGCTCACCGCAGCGGTGATCGCCCGCGAAGCCGGAGTGGACGACTTTTTGGCCGAGGCCAAGCCCAAGGACAAGATGGACCTGATCAAACGCGAACAGGCCAAGGGAAAACTGGTGGCCATGACCGGCGACGGCACCAACGACGCGCCCGCGCTGGCCCAGGCCGACGTGGGCGTGGCGATGAACTCCGGCACCCAAGCTGCGAAAGAAGCCGGCAACATGGTCGATCTCGACTCCAACCCGACCAAGTTGATCGAGATCGTCGAGATCGGCAAGCAACTTCTGATGACGCGAGGCGCGCTGACCACCTTCAGCATCGCGAACGACGTGGCCAAGTACTTCGCTATCATCCCCGCCATGTTCGCGGGTGTCTTCCCGGTGCTGGGAGTGCTCAACATCATGTACCTGCACTCGCCCCAGTCGGCCATCCTCTCGGCGGTCATCTTCAACGCGGTCATCATCGTGGCCCTTATCCCGCTGGCCCTCAAGGGCGTCAAGTACGTGCCCCAGTCGGCCCATATTCTGCTGCGCAACAACTTGCTGATCTACGGCGTGGGCGGCATCATCGTGCCCTTCATCGGCATCAAGGCCATCGATATGTTCCTGGTTGCCCTGCATCTGGCATAAACATGGGGGCCGCATCCGGCCCCAAGGAGATTTACTGTGCATTCCGTGTGGAAGACTTCCATTCTCTTTACCGTCGTTACCACGGTTCTGTTGGGCCTGGGTTATCCACTGTTCGTCACTGGCGTCGCTGCTATGATCTTTCCGCACAAGGCCGCCGGAAGCCTCATCAAGCTCAAGGATGGCACGGTCGTCGGCTCCGAGCTGATCGCCCAGAGCTTCACCTCCGACAAGTACTTCCATCCCCGGCCCTCGGCGGCGGGCAACGGCTATGACGCCACCGCCTCCGGTGGCTCGAACCTTGCCCAGTCCAGCAAGACTCTCGTAACGCGCATCCAAGGCGACATCGATAAGTTGGCCGCCCAGAATCCCGGCAAGCCCGTCCCTATTGACTTGGTCACCACCTCCGCCTCGGGTCTCGATCCCGACATCACTCCCGACGCCGCCTTCTACCAAGCTTCTCGCGTTGCCAAAGCCCGCAACCTCAGCGAAGACAGCGTCCACAAGCTCATTGATCAACACATAACCAGCCGCCAATTAGGTCTCCTGGGCGAGTCGCGCGTCAATGTACTGGATTTGAATCTGGCCCTGGACGGACTGGCAGAGTAAACCGTGTGGCCCGAATGGCCTCGCAGGTTAGGAGATTGCACCGAAAGAGTGCCGTGTTTCTTGCCTCCGTCTTTGGCTGGATTCCTCTTTGTCATACAACAGACATCATTTTTTGGAAGGAACAGTGTCGATGTATATGAAACCGTATCGCTTGCTGCAATCAATGGCCGGAGCAGCAATGGCAATTGCCTTGATGTCCGGCGCACAAACACCGGCTACGCCACCAGCAACTGCGCCTGCACCCGCACCTGCTCCACTTTCCACATTCGTTCTCACGGGTCCGCTGCAATGGCTGCCGCCGGCGACCTTCGATGCCGGACCGTTGGGCAAGCTGTCCGTCAATGGCATTGTGACCGGTTTTTCGGTGTTCCAGAACAATTCCGTGC
>Ga0224534_1000315_pt1 | contig 32093 bp, 18 predicted proteins | sample 714E12024metaG_FD_172012 | JGI IMG/M metagenome (GOLD analysis project Ga0224534, IMG submission 172012) | Peat soil microbial communities from Stordalen Mire, Sweden - 717 E1 20-24 | ecosystem: Environmental > Terrestrial > Soil > Wetlands > Peat | place: Sweden: Norrbotten County, Stordalen... | reverse complement strand
TTTTGGAATTGAAGACAAAAAACGCCGGTGTCGTGATTTAAGTCGTAGTGTCGGTGCCATGCGCCGATTCATTCAAGCAATGGTCTGATGCTACAGCAAATCAGGATACTGCCAGACTCGTTTATGAAAAACCGAATAAGCAGCGGAACCCGCGGCGGTTATGCGCGGGGATTCACCCTCATTGAACTGCTGGTGGTCATTGCCATCATCGCCATCCTGGCGGCGCTGCTGTTGCCGGCGCTGTCGGCGGCCAAGCGGAGGGCAAAGCTGGGGCAATGCCAGAGCAACTTTCACCAGATTTCCGTGGCTTGTTACGTCTATGCGAACGACTACAACGATTATTTCCCAATTTGCTCGGTCGGGGGTAAAAACCCCCCACCCACGTTCAACAACCTCGGCGATGCGCATTACACCTATTATGTTTATGGCTCCAGGCAGGGGGCCAGCGGCCCTAATGGGACTCCCAACATTCACGTCAACCAAGGCATTCAAAGTGGTGTCTTTGACTGCCTTGGTTATTTGTATGAGACTCATGGGATGGCCAATGGCCTGGCTCTTTATTGTCCGGCTTATCCGGTCACTTCACTGTTGAGTCCTGCGCGCTATTCAAGCCCGTCATCGGGTGGTTTTATGAGCACGGATGGCGACGGAGAGGTTCGTGACACAATGTTGTATAATCCGCACCTCGTTAATCCAACCAATAGCACTTTGCGGCTATTTCAGAAAACCACCAGCATCGTCCCCGCCAGGCTGTTTGGAACCGATTATCTGGACACGCCGACCAGTGATCAAGGCGGATACACCGCTCCAAGCACAACGTTTGGCCCGGACTATTATGCCCACTATCCCAGCCAGGGGTTTGACTGTCTTTTTACGGACGGGTCGGTGCAATTTGTCCAGAGCGTCCCGGCGTTCAACATGATAGCCCAAGGGATCGTCACCGCCGAGACCACTGATTCGGCAATACAGTATGCGCAGATCTACTACTGGCTGGAAAATGGCAACTAACAATTCTGTGAAAAACTGGAAATGTTGAGAAGCCTGAACTTATGAAAAACGGAACCAGCAGCGGAACCAGCGGCGGTTGTTCGCGGGGTTTCACCCTCATTGAACTGCTGGTGGTTATTGCCATCATCGCCATTCTGGCGGCGCTGCTGCTGCCGGCGCTGGCGGCTGCCAAACACAGAGCAATCATGGCGCAATGCATCTCAAATATGCATCAGATTTCCGTCGGTTGTGCAGTCTATGCAAATGAATACGATGACTGGTATCCGGTCTGGGCGGATCACCTTACATCCGTTGGTTTGAATGGTCATCCGTTAAATGAAATCCACAGCCAGGAATATGCCTATTGGGCGGTTGGTCCACAGGCCGTCCCTTTAAACACACCAATACCACAAAATGCCAATAAAACAGTCTATGATTTCCAAAATCTCGGCCTGCTCTATTGCACCCGCTCGGCAGGCGACGGCAAAATGCTTTTCGACCCGGCTTTCAATGCTCCGGGTTCACCCACCCAGCCGAGCATCACCAGCTATTCGACCCCATCTTTTCTTTCTCCCAGCGGCAACATCGTGAGCGGAACCGGCGGAGCCGCCGGAACCGGCGGACAAGTATTTTGCAGTTATTTGTTCAATCCACGAATCGTAAATGCAGCCGGCTATCAAGCGGGTGCCCAACACGATCCGGCAACCCTGCGTCTCATGCAAAAGCAGAGCCAGGCATTGCATAAATTGTTCATGATGGACTTTGTGCAAACCCCGGATGTGTCCTCATCACCGGTTTTTGGTCCCGCAACATTCGCTCATTATCCATCCAAAGGATTCAGCGTTCTTTTTGCTGACGGCTCGGCCTCGTTTATCTCCAGCAAGGCTGCCCTGGCGATAGTCCTTTCCGGCACATTCACCACTGTGCAGACGCAGCCATCCTGCGTGGATTATGATAATCTATTCGACGCCCTTGAAGCCAGTGAGTAACAACGGTCAACCCATCTTTAACCAACAATCGTTTGAAGGTAAATTGTCTGAAAACAAGGAATCCAACCGGATTTGCCTTGATTGAATTTTTATCATGCACATTGGCCGGATGACAGAATTTTCCAGAGTGGCCTGGTTTTCCGTCGGAATGTTTTGTCTGTGCCTGCCCATCACGCGGGCCGCAACCATCTTCAAGGCCGACACTGCGAACAATCTCAATCTCGCTGCCTCCTGGAGCAACAATGTGGCGCCGGGCGCTTCCGATGTCGCCACGTGGAATCATCTGGTGGTCAACAACACCAATTCCGCTTTGGGCGCGAATTTGAACTGGTCGGGAGTTAAGATTCTGGATCCGGCCGGCCCGGTAACACTCGCGGCAGGAAACACGCTGACCCTTGGCGCGTCAGGCGTTGACTTGAGCCTGGCGGCGAACAGCTTGACGTTCAGCAATAATCTGGCTTTGGGCGCGAACCAGACTTGGAGCGTGACGAATGGCCAAGCGCTTACTGTTGCCGGTGTGGTTTCCGGTGCTCATGTGTTGACCATTACGAACAGCGGCACGGTCATTTTGGGCGGAACCAATACTTATTCCGCAGGAACTGTCATTAGTAATGCTGTTGTGCAGTCAAAAACTGTCTTCAGCTTCGGTTCTGGAACCGTGACCAATAATGGAGGCACATTGCTTTTGCGCGGTTTCCCCGCCGCCGGCATCATGACGAATGCGTTTTACGTCACCGGGACATCGTTCTTGGACATGGCGGGCGGAACCGCAGCCTATAACCTCAACGGAGCCTGGTCGGGCAATGGAACCATATTGATTACCAATGACACGTCCAGTGGTTCCACACTGACTTTTGGCGGAGCCACCGGCGGCGACATGGCAAATTTCACCGGCGCGATTACCGTCATCAGCACCAATGTTTCGGGAACAGGCAGCGCCGGCAATTTGCGGTTTAACAACACCTCGACCGAAAACAACTTCGGCAGCGCCAGTGCTAGTTTCAACCTTGGAAACGGCGCGATTAATTTGCAGAACCGCAATTCCGGGACCATCAGCCTTGGGGAATTGACCGGCGGTCCTGCGACATCCCTGGACGGGAACAGCAGCACCGGTGGCACAACCATCTGGAGCATCGGCGGCAAAAACACCAGCACGACTTTTGCAGGAAAGATCAAGGACAACGCCGCCAATGAGATTTCAGCCGTCACCAAAGTCGGCACCGGCACACTGACGTTGAGCGGCAACAACACCTATTCCGGCCCGACCCTCATCAGTGCCGGCGCATTGCAAATCGGCGATGGCGTCACCAGCGGCGCTGGAACTCTGGGAACCTCTGCAATCACAAATAATTCCGTTCTGATTTTTGCGCGGCCGGATGCCGTGACGGTTGGCAACGTCATCAATGGCAGCGGGAATTTGATTCAACTTGGCTCGAATGTTTTAACGCTGATGGCCGTCAATACTTTTTCCGGGACGACAACGGTTTCAAACAACGGAACGATATTGATCGGCGCGGCGGGCGCAATTCCGGATGGAACGGCGTTGATCCTCGGCGGCGGCGGCACGTCGGGAACGCTGGACTTGTTTGGAAACACCCTTTCCGCTGGAGCGTTGAACAACGGTGCCGGATCAACTGGTGCAACCATCGGCAACAGTGCCGCAGTGCCTGCCAGCTTGGTTTTCAACGGCACGGCAGCTTCGACATTTTCGGGCACAATCCAAGACACTCTGCCCGGAGGCAGCAGCACAGTTTCCCTGGCGATTCAAAACGGGAGATTGACATTGAACGGCGTGAACACTTATTCCGGCGCGACAACCATCAACGGCGGAACGCTCGCTCTCGGCGCGAGCGGATCAATCTCCAATACGCCGGCAATTATTTTGAGCAGCGCGGCTTCGATTTTTGACGTTTCGGCGATCAGCGGATTTAGTTTGTCCGCCAGCCAGACTGTTTCAGGTGTCGGCGCTTTGAATGGAAATTTTTCCGCGGCCAACAATTTGATTTCTCCCGCGACGAACGGCACGGCCGGCACGTTGACTTTCAGCAACAATCTCGCGTTGAGCGGGAGCAACACAATCGTCTTCGATCTTTCCACAACTCCGGCTTCCGGCAACGACCAGATTGTTGTCGCAGGCGGTCTGATTTTGAGCGGCACGAACACGCTTCAAATAAATCCGTTGATCGGCACCCTGGCGAGCGGCACCTACAAATTAATACAGTTTGGGAGTCTGGGTTCCGGCGGGACCACGAATTTTCAACTGGCCGGCTCCATCGGCAACGGATTGCAGGCGGCGATCAACGTGACGTCTGGGGAGGTGGATTTGGAAGTCAGTCCGGGCGCGGGCAGTTTGCTGGTCTGGCAGGGCGACGGTTCGGCCAATTTTTGGGACGCCACCAGCGCCAACTGGCTTTTGGACGGCGACTTGGTGGATTTTGGGGATGGCGATTTTGCGATTTTCAACGATACCTCGACCAACACCGTCGTGAACCTTGTTGGAGTTTTGCAACCCGGTTCGGTCACGGTGAACGCGGCGAACGGTTACACCTTCACCGGCGCGGGCAAAATTTCCGGCGCGCTGTCCTTGACCAAAACCAACAGCGGCACTTTGACCATTTTGACGGCCAACGATTTCAACGGAGTGACGACCATCGCGCAGGGAACCGTGCAACTGGGCAACGGCATTTACTCCGGCGCGCTGGGCAATAGTTCCATCGCGGACAACGGACTTTTGCTGATGCAGCAGCCGTCCGGCAGCACGCTGGGCAACGCCATCAGCGGCAACGGCCAGCTCGTTCAAGCCGGTCCGGGTGCGGTTACTCTCACGGCGAGCAATTCTTACAGTGGCGGCACGACCATCAACGGTGCCACGACGCTGCAAATCGGCGATGGCGGCACGCCGGGTTTGGGCGGCGTTCTCGACAACGGGACTCTGAATTTCAACGGCTCTGGAAACAGCACGGTCAATAATGTCATCAGCGGCTCCGGCAGCCTGACGCTTTCCGGTAGCGGCACTGTGGTGTTGACTGCGGACAATTCTTACAATGGCGGCACGACCGTCAGCAACGGCACATTGCAGGTCAGCAATCTCTCCGGCAGCGGCACGGGCGGCGGCCATGTCATCGTGGCCAGCGGTGGCATGCTTTCCGGTAATGGGGAAATCGGCGGCGCATTGACCGTCGCTAGTGGCGGAACATTAATGGCTGGAGGTTTTTCCAGCCCGCTGACAGTCAACGACAACGTGACGATCAATTCCGGCGCGGTTCTCAATTTTCAATTGGGCACGAACAATAATTTTGTCGCGGTGGGCGGCAGCTTGAATCTCGGCGGCACGCTCAACGTCGCCAATGCCGGAGGGTTGCCGGTTGGAGTCTATCCATTGTTCACTTACGGCGGCAGTCTGGCTGGCAGCGTTGCCGTGACCGCCGCGCCCGTCGGCAAATCCTACTCGATCAACACCAACACGCCGGGACAGGTCAGCCTGGTCGTTACCAATGTTGTCACGGTCACGGACAACGGCAGCACCGTCACTTTGAACAACGGGATTGTCAGCATCGTCATCACCAAATCGGACGCGCACATTGCCACCATGAATTATCAGGGGCAGAACCTGCTGGCCGGCGGCTACAGCGGCGGCGAATTTTATTGGAGCTGGAATCAGCCCAATTATCAAAATCCCGCCGTCACCCAATATGCCTTGGCGCAGGACCCGTCAACCAATGGCGGCACCGTTGCGGAAGTGGATTTGTTCAGCCAATGGAGCGGCAACACCAACGACGCGGCCCTGGACGTGGACATTCATTATTTTCTGCTCCAAGGTTCGCGGGGATTTTACGCCAGCTCCATCATCTCGCATCCCGCAAGCTATCCAGACAATCCCGGCGGCGAGTTCAGGATGGTGTGCTACGGTGGCACAACTTTTGACTGGTTGAGCGTGGACGCCCTGCGCAACCGGCTGATGGCTCCGGCGTCAACTCCGTGGGTTTCCGTGCCGGGCGCGCCGCAGGAATTCCAGCTTTGGACGGCGGGCATCTATCAGGGACAATACGAGTGCAAGTATTCTTATAGCGCGGATTATGGCGACGAAGACGCCTGGGGCTGGAGCAGCACGACGAACAATGTTGGCCTCTGGATGACGAAACCGAGTCAGGAGTATTACAGCGGCGGCCCGATGAAGCGCGAATTGATGTGCCATGACAACCAGGCGGGCGTTGGCCCGGTTTTGCTGAACATGGTCAACGGCACGCATTACACGATGGGCAGCGACGGCGAAATTCAAGCGGGTGAAACTTTTTCAAAAACTTTCGGGCCGTGGCTGGTTTACGCGAACAGCGTTCCCTCCGGCACAAGCAACGCGCCGGCGTCTCTTTTCGCCGACGCGCAGGCTCAAGCCATCGCTGAACAAAGTGAGTGGCCTTACACTTGGTGGCACAATGCGAATTATGTTCAAAAATCCGGCCGTGGCACGGTGGCCGGCACGATCAAGATTGCGGACAGCGGCAACCCGAATGCCTCGCCCGCCGGGTTGTGGGTCGGCGTCGCGCAAGCGCCGCCTTCGAGCGAAAACAGCGCCGATTTTCAACTGTGGGAAAAGAATTTCCAGTATTGGGTCAAGAGCGATGCGAACGGCAATTTCACCATCCCCAACGTCATCGCCGGCGCCAACTACACATTGTTTGCATTTGGCCCCGGTGCCATCGGGACATTCCAGTCACAATCTCTGACTGGAAACTCTTTGAGCACGGTGAACATACCGACGACGCCATTCAGTGTCACGGTTGCTGCGGGCGCCACCAACAACCTGGGCACCGTTACCTGGACACCGGCGCGAGTTGGCGCGACAGTGTGGGAGATCGGCGTGCCGGACCGCTCCGCCCATGAATTTTTGCACGGAACGGATTGGTGGCTGGCGGACGTCGGCTCCAGTCCGGCCAATCCCAGTCCCAATTGGATGAAGAGCTTTGATTTTGCGGCCGACTTTCCAACCGGCTTGGTCTATACGGTTGGCCAGAGCCAGTGGGCCACCGGCTGGAACTTTGCCCATGCGGCCTTGGGCACCAATGCCAGCAGCACGGAGACCTGGAAGGTTGTTTTCAATCTGCCTCAAGCTTCTGCGAACGGCGCGCTGGCTTCGCTTTACATGGGCTTCGCCGCCGATTATCAAGGCCCGGTGAAGGTGGTCGCCAACGGCAACACGGTGACCTCCGGCACCACGCCTCCCAGTGGCTCCGACGACACCATGATCCGATTGGGCATTCATGGCGTGTTTTCCGATGTCCGGCTCAATGTCCCCGTCGGCGACCTTCATGCCGGGCAAAATGAGATGGACTTCACGATGACCAAGACCGGCTCGGCAGAAAAAAGCGCGATGTATGATTACCTGCGGCTGGAGCTGTCCAGTTATATTCCACCGCCGCCGGCTAATCTGACGGCGACGGTGGATCATTCGCAGGCCGCCTTGAGTTGGACGGCCATGTCCGGCGCGACCAGCTACACCGTCAAGCGCGCAGCCACCAGCAACGGGACTTACACGGTCATTGCCACCAACATCATCGCGCCGGTGGTCGGCAGCGGCATCACCAATGCCAACTACTTTGACACCACCGCGCCCGTCGGCACGAATTATTATGTCGTCGCCTCGGTCAATCCCAACGGCAGCACAAACTCATCGCCGGTCAGCGCCATTGTGACGGTGACCACGCCGCCGCAAATCAACAGCCAGCGCATTGTGAACGGCGCGTTTGTCCTGAACGGCAACGGCGGAACATCCGGTCGCCTTTATTATGTGCTGACCTCGACCAATGTGTCATTGCCGCTGGCACAATGGATACCGGTTTACAGCAACAAATTTGACATCGGAGGAAATTTCGGCTGGACCAATGGGATGAACGTGAACGCGCCGCAGCAATTCTACCTGATTCAAGTTCCATGACCGCATGAATCGAGCAACAGGCCGCCCAAAGTGGCGCGCCGGTTGCAAAAGATAAATTTCCTTTCACCGTTACTGCCGAGCTTCGGCAGTCAACGCCTGTGCGTCCAGCTTCACCGGGCCGAGCAGGCCGGACGAAACCAGCGACGAATTTTTTGTGAAATAATTCCACGTTGTGAACGTGAAACGTCCTGACGACGGACGCGGCGTGCCTTTTACAAACCAGTCGGGGAATGTTTTTAATGGGCCGCCGAAACCCATGTCGCCTTTCCCGAAAACGCAATCCGCCGGTTGCTGCTCGTCGCCGATCAGCCGGTTTGCCCAGACGTTCGTGACCTTGATTTCAAGCTTGTTGCCTTTCGCTTTTACGGCCGAAGAAATGTCCACGCGCCACGGCGCCGTCCAGAGCACTCCAAGATTGTTTCCGTTCAGCCGGACTTCCGCCAGCGCGCGAACCGTGCCGAGGTCCAAAAACAGTTTTGAATTTTTTGGTTTTGAGCCTGGCAGGTCAAAGGTTTTGGTATAAACCGCCGTGCCGCTGTAAAACTTGATGCCGTCCTCGGTGCGCTGCGTCCAGTCATCCAGCCTTTCAAATACCACGGTCTTCGGCCCGCCCCATTTGGGATCGAATGCGACCCGCCACGGCCCGGAAATCTCGCCTTCGGTTTGCAACGCCGGAAAATTCCTGGATTTGCCAAACCGGTCAAAGCTGGAAACCGGTCTGCGGAAAACTATGAAGCAACTTTCCCCCGTCTCGAATGTCAGCGGCACAATTGTCCGGCCGTCCTTGATTTCAAACTCCGGCAGGTCGCACCGCGTGCCGGTCACCGGATTCCACAACTCCGGCTGTTTTCCCGCGACGCCAAACGAACATTTTGCCGCGCCATTTGTCCGCGCCAGATTGGCAACGAAATATATTTCCTCCGCGCCGTCGTTCCGGCAAATGCTTCGCAAATTGACACCCCCGCCGGCGGATTCGACCGAGAAATCGTTCGTTACGATTTTTCCCCATTGGAGCAGCGCGTCGCAGCGTTGCAGGTATTTCACCCAGGACTTGCCCGGCTCCCACCACGTCTGCGTGCGGTCAAAATGCGTGCCCCACTGTCCCATCGCCATCCCCGGTTGCCAGCGGTCGTCAAACGGCTGATGTGTGAAACGGTGCAGCATGAAGCGGTTGATGCCATCGCAGAACGCCGCGTCGCCGATGGGCTTGAGCCACTCTGGAGTCTCATTCCACTGGCTGGCGGCGGGGCTGGCGGTGAACGCCTCGGCGGAAATCAAATTCATCCCCGCCGCCCGCGCGCCGGCGACGACGGACGGCACCACGCCCGGCGAATATTTGCCGTCTGGGCGCGTCCAAAATTCCGCCGACACCTGGTCGAAAAACGGGACGGCCTCGGATATTTCCCACGGTCCGGTGTAAGGCTCGGAACGGCATTCCAAACCGGCGACGTGGCACTCCCGCTGGATGGTCGCGAAGTAAACGTCGCGGTAAAGGTCGTGAATCGTCTGCTGAAAATCCGCTTGAAACTTTTTAGTTTCCGCCGCGCTGCCGATTTGCCGTTTGGCGAGCGTGGGAAGAAACGGCGTCAGGTCGTAGCCACGGCGCGCTTGAAATTCCTCACGCATCTTTGGCGTCCATGTCGGCGTGCCGGCTTCGTAGCTGTCGAACCAGATATATTTCAGCCCGGTGCCTGCCAGATCGCCCAGATGCTGTTTCACGTCGCCGAGCAGGTGGCGCATGTGAAATTCCACCGCCGCGCGGCTCATCTTGTCGCATTCCAACCCCATCGCATCCCACTGGCACGGTTGGAGCATCGCGCCCGTCGTCGTGTGGCCGAAGCGGTAAATGATCCAGTTGCCTTCGGGAATTTTCCAGGTCAGATGGCCGTCGGTGTCCATTTGCGCGGACAAGTCCAAAACTTTTTCACTCGGCGCCACTCCGTCCGCCGGCAATGCCAGCACGGCAATGTCGCGGAAATAATTGGTTCGCGCCGGCACTTCAGGTTTGTCGAGCGTGCCGGTGCGCGGATTGTAAACTGGGAACGGCTGGTGCGCGTGAATGTCCGGCTGCGGGCGCGGCAGCGCGCCGTCAAATTTGCCCGGGCCGGTCACGCGCGTTTCCGACCAGACGACTTCCTGCATGGAAAGCTCCGACGTGATCCACGGCCCGCCACTGCTCTCGTAACCGGCGCAGTTGTGGATGCCGAATTCCAGGCCGAGCCGGCGTGATTCCGCCGCCGCGAAGCGCACGAAATTCCACCACGATCCGGACTGGTAGGCGATGACATCCGGCGTCGGGCTGTTGGAAATGATTCCCGCCCACGGCGTGCAGACGTCGGCCAGACTGCACATCGTTGTGCCGCCGAAACCAGCGTCCTTCAATGCCTCCAAGTCGCGCGTGATGCCGTTGCTGCTGACATTGCCGCCCATCCAAAACCAATAAACCTGCGGCCGCGCGGCGGCGGGCGGAATTTGAAAAATCTTTTCCAGTTCATCGGCGTGTGTTGCCATGCCGAGCGCGAATCCGCAAACCAAGACGGCAAAAAAATGTTTTAGGCGCATACAATTCAATGATTCAATGGGTGATCTTGAAAACGATGGCGATGTCGTTCGGGATTTTTTCCGGCGCCTTGATTGTGAGCGCGTCGGCGGTTTGCGACCATTGCACTTGCTTGATGCTGCCAAGAAGTGTGATTTTGTTGATGGGCTTGTCAAGCAGCTTCGCCGCCGTGCCGAGTGACTTGATCTGCAAATCTTTTTGCGGCGCGCCGAGCGCGATGGCATAGAGCGTGTCTCCTTTTGCGGTGAAGCGCACGTCTTCGGCGGTGAACGGCTTGCCTTTGCCTTCGTTGAACCCTTGGGCGGAGAGCGCCGACCCTTCCGAGGCCGGGCCTTCGCCGAACGCTTTCCACGGGCGCGTGTCGAAGATGCACTCCTTGTTCACGTCCATCCATTTGGCGATGCCTTGGAGCGCGGCCTCCTCCTTGTCGTCAATCGTGCCGTCGCCACGGATGGGGATGTTGAGCAGGAGATTGCCGTTTTTGCTGACGATGTCGCACAGCATTTGAATCACGTTTTTCGCGCTCTTGTAGCGGTTCCGCTCATAGAGTGAGCGGTCGTAATGCCAGTTGCCGATGCAGGTGTCGGTCTGCCAGGGAAACGGTTCAATTTGATTGGCCGCGCCGCGCTCAATGTCCCAGACAAGGCATTGGCGTTCGCCTTCGGTGAGCATTTTCCCAAGCAAGACGGCCTCGAGTTTGCCGTCATGTTGTTTCATGTTGAAGTTGTAAAAATCGGCGGCGATTTTCAATCCAGCATCGCTGACCGGCCACAAAGGCAGCGTGTCGTCGTCGAAGTAAAGCAGGTCTGGCTTGTATTTACGCACGAGGTCAATCGTGCGGTTGTAAAACTTTTCGCAGTAAGCCGCATCGGGAATGCTCGCGCCGTCAGTCCAATTCCACTGGCTATGGATGGCGCCGGCATTGTTGAAGTTCATGCTGGGCGTGTGACGCTGCTCATATAAATCCTGCGGGTCGAGGCCATCCCACCATTTGCCTTTGCCGTCGGCCTTGGTCAGCCTGCCGTCGTAAGGCACACCGGCGAGTGGGCCGTTCTTGTCGGCGCTTTGTGCAATTTCATAAAAACTCCACGCATGGGCGGCATGGACGCTGACGCCGAAGGGCAGACCTTGTTTGTGCGCCGCCTTGGCGAAGCCGCCAACGATGTCCTTATGCGGTCCGACGTTCACGGTGTTCCACGGCTGGAATTGGCTGTCGTAAAGATCGAGGTTGTCATGATGATTGGCCATGGCGAAAAAATATTGCGCGCCGGTGTGCTTGTAGAGCGCCACGAGTTTTTCCGGGTCCCATTTTTCGGCTTTCCAGATGTGAATGACATCCTTGAAACCGAACTGCGAAGGCGGGCCGTAATGGGCGACGTGGAATCTGTTTTGCACACCGCCTTCCACATACATATTGCGAGCATACCAATCGCCCTGTTCCGGCTCGTTTTGCGGCCCGAAACAGGCCCAGATGCCGAACTTCGCGTTGCGAAACCATTCCGGTGCCTGATACTGCTTGAGCGAATCCCACGTTGGCTGGAACTTCCCCGGCGTCACCGGCTCGGTCTTGGTGTTGACGATGATGACGGGCGCGGTGGTTTCCGGAATGGGTTCGACGGCACAAGCACATTCTGCGCCGCCAATCGCAACTAGAATGATAAAGAATTGGAGTTTGGCTTTCATATTCAACGATGGTAGTTGAGAAAATCAGGCGCGGGCATGATGAATCAAAACTGCCCCCCGCACAATTTTCTTCTGCCGCAGCGAATGTGGCAATCATGGCCGCAAGCACAAACCCCGGCATCCCGTCTGCCGAAGGCGTCATGGCCAGGGTCAGGCGCGGGCGGAAAAACTTTTCCACAGTTTTGCCGGCAACAGGCCGAGACAAATAAGGGCGAGCTGGCTGGCGATGAAGAGCATCAGCCATTTGAACGCCGCGTCGGTGAACCCGTAACTGTGCAGCCCGATGCCGAGCATGTTGACGCCGAACCAGGACCAGCTCGTGACGATGTTGCCGATGATGGCACAGTTGACGAGGCCGCGCTCGCGGATCATGCCGCCCCAGCGCAAATGCAGGATGAGCGCGTTCCACAGCACGATGATGAGCGCGCCGTTTTCCTTCGGGTCCCAGCCCCAGAACCGGCCCCACGATTGGTCGGCCCAAATGCCCCCCAGCACCGTGCCCACAAAGCTGAACAGCGTGGCGAAACACACGATGCCGTAAATCATCCGCGCCAGCGACTGGCCGGTGGCCGCGTCCAAGGTTTTCGTGAAGACGCCGCGCAAAATATAAATCAGCGCGAGGAACCCGGCGAGGAACGTGCTCGCGTAGCCCACCGTCACCGCCACAACGTGCGTCGCGAGCCAGAAATTCGTGTCCAACACCGCGCGCATCATTTCCATCGTGTCGCCTTCCAGTGCGAGGTGATGTGCAATGATGAGCGTGATGAAGCCGATGCCCGACGAGGCGACGGTGCCGATGCCGTTACGGTGAAATTTTTCAAGAATGATTCCGAGCAGGACCGCGCCCCAGCCGATGAAGATGGCGGAGGAATATAAATTTGTCACCGGTGGCCGGCCCTCGATCACCATCCGGTAAATCAGGCCGGTGGTGTGGATGGCGAACGCAAGGCCGACGAGCCACACCGCCGAGCGACGCAGAGTTTCGGACAAATTGAACCACGAAAACACCGCGAGCAGTCCGGCAAGGACGTAAATGACCATTGCGTTGTAAAACGGCTCCATCTGGTTGAAGAAGACCTCGGCGCGCGCCTTGGCGAGCGCGCCGGCCTGGTTCGGCACCAATTGCGAGCACAGGTCGGCGATGGCGGCGTTGAACTGGTCCGGCTGGTTTGCCGCGAGCGCGCCGGCCATTTTTGCATAGTCGTGGACAAAATTGTCAGCCGGCGTGCCGCGCGGCGCGTCCAGCAGCGCATCGCCCATGCGCCGCCAGTCGCGGCTGCCGTCCGGCGGGAGAACGAGCGGCGGTTCGAGACTGGCCATGAATTGGAAGCGCGAGATGTTGGCGGCGAACGCTGTGAAATTGGTCCGGTCAAATTCCTGTCCGGCCTCCTGCGCCTTCGCGGCGGCGATTCCGGCGGGGATCAATTTCCCAAACGTGGCGAGTTCCGCCGGCCAATCCTGCGCGTCGGCGGGCTGGATGGTGTTTTTCAACTGCGCGTAAAGCATGAGGCGCTCGTGCAGCTTGGCGATGGCGTTTTCGTAGGCGGTGCGGGACGCGGCCTCAATTTTTTGAACGCGGTCGTTTTCCTTTTCCAATGTGTCGATTAACGGTTGGATCTGGTTCCAGGAATAATGCTTGCCGTCTGATTTCTTCGCCGCGTCGCGGTCCGGCAGTTTCAGCAGCGAAATCAAATCCGGATTGTCCACGCGGAACACCGGCCAGCCGTCGGCGACTGCGGGGTTCATCATCACATTCGCCAGCCACTCGGTGGCGGGGATGATTTTGGGATGCTCATTCCAGCCTTTCCACGGCTCGGTGTTGAGCGTCTGTTTCTCGCGGATTTCGAGGAGCGAATTGCGCGCGACGGAATCCATCGGCTTCAACCTGCCGTTGAAGACGACGGGCAGCCGTCCGAAGTCGGTGAAGGCGAAATCCTTGTCTTTCGGCGCCTGTAACTGGCCGAAGAACCACGCGGCCATGACGAGTGCCAGAAGCGGCGGCGTCCATTTTTGCAGGATTTTTTTCATTTCAGCCTCCTTCGGGAAACAAAATCAGTCAAGTGCATCAGGAACTGGATGAGCAGTCCCGCGCCCACCATCGCGCATCCGATGTAAGGCGTCAACCAGCCCGGGTTGCGCACCACCTGCAGCACGGACGACGGCGTGCGCCCGGCCTGCTGGGCCACCTGGCCGGCGTCCATCTGGTATTGGTAAAATGTCAGCCCGCCGTAGCGCAGCGGATGGTTCATGGAAATCTCCACCTCGCGTTTCTCGCCGCTCGCGGCGTTTTCGATGCGGACACGGCTGCGGAAATCCTTCGGAATATCCGTGCCCGGATACGTCGTGTGCGTCGCCTTGAGCAGCGTCAGCGAAAACGGCTGGTAAAATCGCGTCGGGCGCATGACAAGGGTGAATTTCTTGCCGCTGATTTCGACGGACTGCGGCTGGACGAGTTCGGCGATGATTTTTTGCGCCATGGCCGCGCCCATCTGGTTGGCGTAATCGTTGCGGACGGCCTCGACCAGGGAGTCATCGCCCGCCCAGTCGGACACCACCCAGTCGCCGAGCGAGCCAGTTGGGCCGGCCAGTTCAATGATCGCCGTCGGCACGTTGCGCTCGTCTGTTGATTTGACGTCGGGCAACTGCCGGAAATCAAACGACAGCGCGAGACCGTTGGCCGCCAGCGGCGGGGCGTTCTGCATCATCGGCGCGCGGAACGACGGGTTGGAATTTTTCCAGAACGATTTCACATGGACGGTGAATAACCATTGCGGGGGAAAAAACTTTGGGAAACGGCTGGGTCTCGAGATTGCAACTTCGGCTCCGGTTTTCAGCATGGATGCCGGGACCGCATAGACTTCGTCGTCCGAAATGAAAACCAGCTCGTGGTCCGTCGCGCTTTCGGAATAAGCCCGCGTCTGGCCCTCGTCAAAGTGCATCTGCATTTCGCGCGCCAGCATGTCGGTCGCAAGCTGGCCGATGAGCAGCAAAATGACGCCGGCGTGCGCGAGCTGGATGCCGATTTTTTTCCGCGTGAGCTGGAACCGGTAGATGTGAGCGGACGCCAGATTCACCAGCAGCAACATGCCGATGAGATAGCCGCCGGGCAGAATGATCGGGATTTTTCTGCCGAGCAGATGCGCGCCGAGGACGAGCCATTGCCGGAAATAATGCGACTGCGCCGCGTAAAGCCCCTCGTCCACCTGCGCCAGCGTGCCGACGAACACCAGCACGATGGCGAACGCCAGCAGCACCACCGTGAGCCGAAGCGACGAGAAAAATTCGACGATTTTTTTAATGAGCATCGGGGTATTTGGCCGACTGAACAAACCGCATGAACGCGTCATTCTGGCCGGCGACAACTTTCGCATCGCCCATCAGTTTGTAAAACCACGTCTGGCCGGGCTGCGAAACGATGACAGCAACCAATTGCGCTGGCTGGCCGGTTTGAGCATTAGTCCCACTCATGTCCACAAGCTGCGCCTTGCCGCCGGCGACATCCAGCGGCGTTGTCAAAATCTCGGAAATCGGCGGCAAGCCAAGCTGGCCGCGCCAGCGGTTGACGTTCGCCGACAATCCGCCGCCGTCGCCGGCGGACATACTGACGTTGACCGCCGCCGTCGCGCCGCCGTCACCCGCGAGCATGAATTTGGCGACGAGAAATTGTCCGCCGGAAATTTCCTGCCAGCCCGCCGGCACCTGCCAGTTCGGCTGGCCATCGTGTGAAATTGGGGCGGAAGCCGTCGCTGGCGTTGTCATGTCACCGACTGCCGGATGTCCCGGCGGCAAGGTTGCGGGCATTTCAACCGCATTGCCGGAAACTGGCACTGCCTGAAATTTTAGTGATTTGAGAAATTCAACAAATGCCGGTTTTTGCTGCTCAACCAGATCGGCATCGCCGGTCATTTTGTAAAACCACGCCATGTCGTCGCGGTGCTGGATGACGCCGAGAATCCGGCTGGTGTCTCCGCCGGCGGGTTTTTTGCCGGGAATGTCGTAAAGCTCCGCTGGCTGGCCGCCGGCCTCGACCTTTTCCGCAGACTTCTGCAGCTCATCCGCCGATGCCGGCTGCAAACCAACCTGCCCGCGCCAGCGGTTGACGTTGGCGTCGTCGGTGCCGGCCATGCCGGGCAGCGGGACGATGCTCACGTCGGCCACTTTGCCGTTTGCACTCGAAACCTTGAACGAGGCGACGCGCATTTCGCTGGGCGCAACTTCCGTCCAGCCCTCCGGCGTTTTCCAAGTCAGCGGCGCCTGGGCGGACCCGGGGGCCAGCGGCGCGGCCATCGTTGGTGCGGACAAGATGTTCGGGTGTCCGGGCGGCAGGGCCGGGTTGGGGGAATCCGTCGGCAGGGCGGGCGCGGCTTGCGCCGACATTTGATTCTGACTGTCTGCGACGCGATAGACTTTGACTTCATCGCGGTGGCAGCCGGCGGCGAGGAACAGCAGCGGCGGCAAAATCAAAAACCACCGGGCGGATTTCACACATTTTTTTAGTCGGACAATTCCATCGGTCATAACACGAAACATTAGTTGATTAATTGGCAAGCATTCAAGTTCATTCTGGTCTTTTCATCAATAGGACGTGGCCGGGTGGTCCTTGCCGTGGCACGTCAGCGAGCAATTGCCGTGGAGCTGCCCGGTGCTGATGTATTCGAGCCGCCCGTTGGAGGATGGCGTCACATAGGTGGTGTTGAAATTGATGAGGTGCGGCGCGCTGGCCACGCCGTGCGAGTCGTGGCAGGTCGTGCAGGCGGCCTGGTCGTTCACGACGTGCTTGCTGTGAAACTTGAAGCTCTGGTCGGCGAGAATGCTGGTCCGGCTGTGGCATTTGTAGCACAGCGCATACGCCTGCGGGCTTTCCGATTGGAAATCCAGCGTGGTGAGGTTTCGCTCCAGAATGGGCGAGTAAATCGAGCCATGCGGTCCGTTTGCGCCGGAGCCGCCTGCGCTCGGATCTTGATCGCTGTTATGGCAATCGGTGCAGGCCACCAAACTCTTCGTCAACCACGGCGCGATGAGGCTGGGCACGTTGTTGTTTTGCCCCTGTGCTTCCAGAGGATGAAAACTCTGGTTGGCCGTGGAAAATTGGAGCCGCGTGTTGGTCTGGATGAACTGCCGGGTAACGGTGGCCGGCCCGCGCGCGAGGCTGTCTGCATGGCAGCGGAAGCAAAGCTCGTATTCGTGCTGCACCGGCTGGATGATGCCGCCCCCGGCGCTGACGCCTTTGGTTCCGGCGATCAGTCCGGAAGCTTTCGAGGCCGTCGCGGGCAGCGAATTCATTGCGTGCGGGTCGTGGCAATCCGTGCAGGTGACATGGCGGACGGGAGGATTCACCGCGTCCTCCGCCGGATTGTGCGCCCTGCCGTTGATGGTGATGGGATGAATGCTGGCCTTTTGAAAATCCGTCGCCACATTTTTCGCGGCCACGCTGCCGTTGTGGCAGATGAGACAATTTTGCTCCGGCGCGTCAAACTTCATCAGGAACTGTTTGGAGCCGGCCCGGTGCGTGGCGTGGCAGTTTTCACACGCCAGCGCGGCGACGGTGTTGTTGTTGATTTTGGCCGATTTGATTTGCGGCGCGGGCGGCGCCAGCTTCGCCGCCACCGCAGCGGGCAAAACCTTGGCCGATAGCGCGTGAGGCGACGATGTGAACGGCGGAATATTGTGACAGACGATGCACATGGCCGAGCCGCTGTTGTCCATGACGAGAAAATTTTCGAAGTGGTCGTCGTGCGGATTGTGGCAGGAATCACATTGCATCTGGCCGTTGTGATCCAGCTTGACCGGACCGGTCAGCGTCGAAGGACTGTTGAGCGAGGGATCCAACTTGACAAGCGCGGTGTCATAAGTAAAGGAAATGGGATGGTCGCCGGACAAATCCGTGCCGAAATAATCCGGATTGGAGGCGCGGTTGCCCGGCATGAGCGTCACGCCATTTTGCATTGGGATGGCCGTGGAACGGGTGTTGACGCTGCCCAGCGCAACCGTGCCGTCGTGACAGCTCAAACAAAGGCGCGAGGAACCGTTCGGCTGGCCGACGACCGCCTGCAATGTTAAGCTGTGGTAGACGATGTAATTCGTCACGCCGGACATATTGTGATTCCACAGGGGTGTCTGGCCGTTGGCGCGATGAACCGTGTGGCAGAAAATGCAAACATCGCTTTCGGTTGTCGCCTTGATGGTTCCGGGGCCGGTCACCGACAGGTTGTGAACCGAGTTGACTACGCTGTCGGCGTAAAGCGGCGCGGCGAACAGCAAAAGCCAGACGGACAAGCCGCATTGCCGCAGGCTGAATTTCAAAATCCGCATTTTTTTGTAATGGTTCATTGCTGGCCGGTGTATTTCAAGACTTGGACGCGGTGATTGTAACCATCGGTCACATAAATCTGATTGTCCAATCCGATGGCGATGCCGTTGGGCAGGCCGAACTGGCCCGGCCCGATCCCGCTTTCGCCAAGGCTCAACAGCAGCCGGCCGGACAGGTCAAAAATCTGGATGTTGTCGAAAAGCGCGTCCGCCACATAAACGTGCCCGAACGTGTCCACCGCCACGCCCTTGGGCCGCCCAAAATGTCCGGAGGTATCGCCGCCGCTGCCGATTTGAGAAATGAATTTTCCATCGTCGGTAAAAACCTGCACGCGGCTGTTCATCGAATCAGTGATGAACAAATGTCCCCGGCCATCGGTGCCGACATGGGTTGGAAAATTGAATTCGCCGGGCGCGACACCGCGCTTGCCGAATTGGAACCGGAATTTCCCCTGCAAATCAAAAACGAAAACGGAATGCGCCTGCGAATCGGCGACCACGAGCGCGTCGCCGGCTATCGCCAGCCCGACCGGGCGCTGCAACGGTTTGGAGATTTCAAACGCCAGTTTGCCGTCGTCGCGGAAGGCCAGCACCTTGCCCAGCTCCGAGTCGGCGACGTAGAAAATTCCGTTCCGGCGGGCGATGGCGACGGGCGACTGGAAATGGATTTTGCCGGCGGCGTTCCAGCGCCGCCATTGCCTGCGCTTGAAGTCGCAGTAGCAAACGGTGCCGTTGCCGGTGTCGGTGAGACAAAGGTTGCCGGATTCGTCGAGGGCGACGCCGAAGGGTTTTTGCAGCCGTTGGGATTCGCCGGTTTCGCCCGTGATCCAGTTCGAGAGCCGGTGCCAGGCCGAGAGGCTTTGCCCCACGTCCGCCGGACCGGAAATGGTTTTGACGAAGGCCACGCGCGGGTCGTCCGGCGGCGGCGGCCAGACGGGATTGGGAGCCGTTGCGACCGGCGTTTCATGTTTTGCCGAAACGCAGGAAACCGCCAGGCTGGCCAAGACCAGCATCACCAGCACCCCGAAATGGAATTTTTTCAGCACGTCAAAAATTTCTCCTCAATCTCAAAAAAACATAATCCTGCTTCCGGATCTGGCCGTTGAAATCCTGGTCTTCATGTTGATATCCCAGATGCACTTCCAGCTTGGCCACCGTCCAATTTAAGTAGGTGCGCACCGCAAACAAGTCCTGATTCGCGCCGCTGCCGCGCTGTTGTTGCAACCCGGCCTCGGTGTTCCAGTTCAGCCCGGCTGTGGGACGCCATTCATAATTCAGCATGTAATTATAGAAGGTGGTTTTCTGCTCCTGGCTGGCGGATGTGTCACTGCTGTATGAATAATCGCTCCATGTCTGGTTCAAATTGACTCCCACGGTGGAATGGGGAAATGCGCTTATCGTGTAGCTTTCGGTCAGATTGTAAGTCCGGTTGTCGTAAAACGTGGAATGGTCGTCGGTATAATCCGCATTCAAGGACAGGCCGTGCCAGTGGAAATCGGCGCCGGTCTGGTATTCCTCGTCGTCCTGCAGCACGAAGGCGGGCGAGTTGGCGTGATTGTCGGTGAAGTTGTATCGGGCATAAATCCCCACGAGACCGCCGAAAAAATCCAGACGCACATGGGACTCGTCGTTGAAGGTCGAATAGCTGCCGGAAGGGTTGGTTTGGATGGTGTAAGTCACCAAAATCGTGGTGGGCAGGGAAATATGATTGGGGCCGAAACTGTTGATCTGAATCTGCCATGGATCCGTTGGAATGACGTTGTAATCAAAACCCGGCCCCGCGCCCGGCCCCACCAGCGTGATGGTTCCGGTTGCATCGGTCACACTGGTGATGGAGACGTCGCGGGGTTGGTTCAAATGCACCAGACCGGAAACCGGCACGCTGTAGGACTCATTGGCGATCACTTGTTCCGTCCCGCTTGTCTGCTGGTCGGTCAAATTGTAACTCGCGCTGTTGCCGAGGGACAGTTGCGCCCAGTCGCAGAGATGTTTCGAGTAATTCAACGACCCGCTGGTTCCGCCGGTGTTGGAATCCAGCGTCGAACCGCCGGAACTGCTGTTCAGGGTCGAGCCATGGACCTCCAGGCTTGAAGCCAGGCTTTCGTAAAGCTGGTGCTGGATGCCCGCCGTGGCGTAATTTTGAATGGAATCGGAATCGTTGCCGCTATATTGCGCGAGCGAGTATGCATAATTGCCGTGCAGGTGCGGCGTGTGCTCGACATCGTAGTTCAATCCAGCGTTCAAATCCGACGAGGAGGAGTTTTGCGATTCGATGTCGTTGAACAGGATCGTTGATCTCAAGGTGCTTTTCCGAAAATGCTCCATGTCCGTCAAGGTCACGTTCTGATAGCTGTTCTCGCTGGAGTAACTGGAGCTGGAAATGTCGGTCTGGCGGTTGAACTGGCCAAACTGGTAATTCAAATCGGTCGCGTTTTCCTTTGTCCGCTCGTTTCGGGCGCGCAGATTGACCGTCGTCTGATCGGTCGTCGAATTCTGGCCAATGCTGGTGCTGTCCTGTTGTGATTGTTGAAAGGACACAGTCACCGGCACCGGCCCCTGCACATAGCCGGAGGCAACACCCCAGCCTTGCGAATCCACCGTCGCCGAGTTGAAAAGGTCATACTTCACTTCATCGCGGGAACGATTGTAGGTAATCGTTGTGGCGTAGGGTTTGGCCTGTAAAAGATTGGCCGAGAGACTGCCGTTCAGCGACAGCATTTCCGTTTGAGACATCTGACCGGGCGAGCCGCTTTCCTGCCAGACATAGCTGGGTTCAAACAGCAGCGAATACGTCAACAGATAAGGATGATAAATATAGCTGTCCCATCCAATCCCAACTGCGGGCGCCACATACAATCGCTCCGTCTTCTGCTGGCTGCCGCCACTGCCGGAAGAAACGTCCTGCTCGGCCTCCACGTCCGTCTTGATATACTTCAGCGTCGGCACAAAATCGCCCCATCGGGGATTCTGCTGATACCCCGGCCAGTCCGCATATTGCGCCCAGCCGTGCGATGTTCCCGCCGCCAGCGCCGCCAGGGCGATGGAACGCGGCAGCCGGAAATGCGCCGTTTTCATCCTCTGGTTCATGGCGGATTTTTATTCGCTGCGGCCGGGTTTTTGGCTGACGGCTTCAACAGGTTTTTGTCCTGGCCCACGTGCGGGTCGTGGCATTTCACACAGGATTGGGCGCCGAGGTCCGCGTGGCCCTTCACCGCCGCAATGTCCTTCTGGTCGTGGCAGTCGTAACAGAGCGCAACCACGCTCTTCTTCAACATCGCATTGTTGCCGGACCCGTGCGGATTGTGGCACGCGGTGCAGTCTTCCACGACATCGTGCGTGAACTTCGCCTTCTCCAAAAAGTTGTCGTGGCAGTCCCAGCACAGGGCCGGCGCGGATTTTTTCAACAGCGCCTTCTTGTCCGACGCGTGCGGATTGTGGCAGGCCAGACAATCGCCATCTTCCACCGGCTGATGAACCACCTTTGCCTGCTTCGCCGGGATGTCGTCATGGCAGCCGGCGCAGGTGTCCTTGACCGATTTTTTCAGAAGGCCCTTGAAGTTCGTGGCGTGCGGGGCGTGGCAATCAAGGCAATCGCCGGACTCGACCGCCTGATGTTTGACCTTGCCCGCCGCCAGCGGGTCGTCGTGGCAGGTGAGGCACAGTGACGGAACGGTTTTCAACAGCAGTCTTTTATTTGGCGACTGGTGCGGGTCATGACAGCTCAAGCACTCGCCGTTGTCCACCGGCTGGTGCTTCACCTTGTTGTTGCCGAAGAAATCCTTGTGGCAGGTGAAGCAAAGCTGCGGGACAGGCACCCGGGGTTCGGCCGTCATCATGTCTCCGCCGTGGCACTGGGCGCACTTGCCTTCGGCGTAAGGAGGATGCATGAAATTTTCAGGCGGTTTCGGGATTCGCGGCCGGGGCGCAGCCGCCACCGTCTGATTGGTGATGGTCAAAACTTGCGCGACGGGATGATTCGTCACGGACGTTTCGGAAGGCACTCCGTCAAAGAAAAAAGTGAGCCACTCATGCTTGGTTGTCGAGCTGCATCCGGTGGCCAGCAGAGCGCCACAGAGAATCGCCGCCGAAGCCGGGAAAAACCGCCGGCTGAATTTTACGAATGTCTTTTCATGTCTCACCGCGGTCAAGCTGGTTGGTGTGTTTGCCGCAACGGTTCACTGTTTGTGCCCGAAACCGAATACGCTCACCATGTTGGGGCCGACCTGATTGATGAGAATCACCAGATGTTCCAACTTGAAACCCGGCGCGGCGTAGCTTTGGAAAAAGTCCACGTCATCGTAATCCACCACCACTTTCGACGGCAGATTTTGAGCCACGCTGATATTTCCCGGCAGGCCAAACCAGGTCAGCAAACGCCCCTGTTCATCAAAGATTTGAACCACCTTGGACATGGCGTCCACCGCGTATAGCCGGTTGTCCCGGTCCACGGCCACGCCTTTCACCCGCGCAAATTGTCCGAGCGAATCGCCCACTCCGCCCACCGAGCGCAGATAAGTTCCGTCCGCGTCATACACCTGAACCCGGGAGCCTCCGGAGTCTCCGACATAAAGCCGTCCCTTGGAATCCAGCGCCAGATTGGTGGGCGTGAACAGCACGCTCGCCTGGTTCGTCGCGTCTTCGGGACGGGGAATGTCAAAAAGCAGATTCCGGGTATTCTTGTCAAACACATGGACGTCGTGCTTTTGCAAGTCGGCCACATATATCCGATCCCGGCTTGCCACCGCGTCGCGCGGTTTCATCTCTCCCTGCTTGCCCAAGGCGGCGAGATAACCGCCATTCTTGTCAAAAATAACCACTTGGTTCCGGCCGACATCCGTGACGTAAAGATTGCCGTCCGCATCCACCGAAATGTTCAACGGCTGGCTGAGTGTGCCTTCGCCTTCGGCATCGAGGATCTTGATGCGCTGGTCCTGCAAGTCCACCACAAACACGGCGTTCAAACCCGTGTCGCAGACGTAGATTTTTTTGTTGCCCGCCGCGGCGCCGTAAGGTTTGCCGAAAAACCTGTCGGGCGACTGCTCGCCGGTTAAAAACCTCATCAAACTTCTGTCTTCACGCCCCCGGAATTCCTTCTCGGAACTGAAGGACATGAGGAATTGCAGCCGCGGCTCGTTGGGAGGCGGCGGGAAAAAATAATATGTCCGGGCAGTCCTGGTTTGCGTGGCGCAACCGGCGGCCAGACAAAGCACCGCCGCCAGCCCGGTTAACCGGATTTTGAAGATATGTGGAATTTTCATGGTCAAATATATTTCAGCTAATTTCAGGCCTGAATCGAAACTGCCGGCGGCGAAAAAACCATCCGCGAACCCCGTTTCGCCATTGTTCGCCGGCCAGACGCGGAATCAGTTTGCGCCCGGACGGCTGCGTTACCGCACTGAATTGTCTTTCGGTTCGCATTTTATGTGTATGTCCCGATCCTTGCAATCACGCGGTCAAAACCCGCCTGCCGCCATGTTGCCTGAAGTTGGCGCCGTTGTCCGCTGGAAAATCTTCGTTCTCCATTCCATTAAAAAACGAGGCCCTGGCTGGCCAGGGCCTCGCATGGCATCCGTCCGCAGAGGAACGGAAGAGCGTTTTACTTGTTATGGCAGGTCAGGCACAGCGCGGCATTATTCACATCCACAATCAACAAATCGGTGGCCGTGGCCGAGGCGCCAATCGTGCGATGAATGTCATGGCAGGAGGAGCACTCAACGGTTCCATTGGGTGGCCGCAACATTCTGGAATACGGAAGGCTGGCAACCGGATTCAAATCCGGATCCTTCGACGCCGCCACCGAATACTGAACACCGATCGGGTGCATTTGGGTCAGGGCAAATCCGGTGCCATCAAATTTCCCGGTGGCCTGATTGACGGTTTTAATCGCCCAACTGGGAACGTTGGTGGCCACATTGCCGTTGCCATTGACTTTGCCGCCGATCTGGTTGACTGCAATTGAGCCGTCATGGCAGCTCAAACAGGCGACCGAAGAACCAAGCGTCAATGACCCCAAAGTGAGGGCGTTGAATGTGGCGCTGCCCGCATTATCGTAGGTGATGTATTTCGACGTGGCGTTGGTCGCAACGGTGTGATTCCACAGCGGGCCATTGGCCGCGCTGTAGGGGGCCGCACCGTGCGGAATGTGGCAGACCTGACATGGGTTTTGATAGCTGCTTGAGCCGTGTCCAAAGGTGGCAATGCCCATTGTGTTCCACGAGTTTGTATCATTGGGCGCGCCAGTGGAGGAGAAGTCATGGGGCGAACCAATGATGCTTGCTTTGCCAACGGATGGCAGGAATGCCACCATTGCTCCCAAGGCAAGCCCGCCGAGGAGTATGTTAAGTTTTTTCATAATCATTATTTGCACGTGCGTTTTTGTTTTTGAGTTTTACAAACGCGACCTCAATTGAATGTCGCGCTGTTCCAGCGAAAAATCAAGCAGCGAGCTCTGCGCCGTATTTTCCGTTGAAATTGGTTGTGTTGTCATAACAAATCTTCTTTGGCGGATCAGTTTGGGCAGGCGGCCCCGCCGCCCAAAATCCAGCCGGGCAATGATTCCATTTCCGCGCCAGGTTTCTTTTCGGGTGCCGGATTGATTCTGGCCATCAACGCCGCGCCACGCCGGGCGATGATTTCCCGGCACTTGGAAAGTTCCTTTTCCCGCATCCGGGAATTCTCGCGGACAACCGCCTCCAGATGGTCAATGTTGTAGAGATAAACATTCCCCAATTCCTCCACGTTCGGGGCGATGTCCCGCGGCACGGCGATATCAATCAAAATCAGCGGACGGTTGCGGCGCAGCGGCAGGATGGCGGCAATTTCATCCTTGTGCAGGATCGTCGTCGGGCTGCCGGTCGAGCTGACGACAATGTCCGCTTCCGTCATCGCGTTCATGCGTTCATCGAAGGGCAGGGGGCGACCGCCGAATTCCGAGGCCAGCAACTGGGCGCGTTCGAGCGAGCGGTTGGCCACCAGCACCAGACGGGCGCCGCGCTTGGCCAGATGGCGGACACAGGCCTCGCCCATTTTGCCCGCGCCCAAAATCATCACCGTCTTGTCGGACAAATCGCCGGCAAAAACCTTCTCCGCCAGTTCCACCGCCACGCTGCCAACGGAGGTTGCTCCCCGCCCGATGGCGGTGTGGGTGCGGATTTCTTTGCCGATTTGCAGAGCGGTCTGGAACAACCGGTTCAAAACGCGGCCGGTCAGCCCGGCTTGTTGCGCCGACTGATAGGCGTTCTTCACCTGGCCGGTGATTTCCGTTTCGCCGATGACCATCGAATCCAGGCCGCTGGTCACCGAAAACAAATGCTCCACCGCTGCGAAGCCTTCTTTGACGTAGATATGGGGAGTCAAATCAACGTCCGCCGGGCAAAGCTGGCGGAAGAGGCGATGCACCTTGCCCTGAACCCAGGACGCCGTCGTGCCATAAATCTCGACGCGATTGCAGGTGGACAGCAGCACGACTTCATCCAGCCCGGCATTAAGCTTGAGCCGGCAACCGTGGCAGGGCAGAAGCGACGGGCGCACCGCCAGTCGTTCGCGCACTTCCACGGGCGCGGTCTTGTAGCTCAAACCTGCGACGAATAATTTCATGCGGACATTTTTCCTGTGAGCGCATATCCACGCGCCGTCCATGCCATCGTGGCGCAACCGCCGCCAAACATCCGTCCGCCGCCGGCGTTGCCCGTCCGGCGGCCAAAAGTTCGGAATCGGCCTGCTTGCTTCACGAGTCAAATCTACAACGCGGAAAAAAAGCCGCTCCCCATTCATTGCCAAGCACTTTACATTTTTTGCCATCACAATGGCATAATTGTATTAGGTATTATAAAAATATATTTACAATATAAGGACACTCTTATTAAGTCCGCAAATCGTGTCCATCAATTGACCTGAAGGTGCTGGCGGGGCCGTGTCAAACGGGCGCTGGCGGGGCGTGGAACAGGCCGCTGGCGCACCTCCGGTTGCAATGTGGTGGCGGGAATGGCCGGGGATGAGTCGCTTGCCTGTCTGAAGCCGCGCGGCAGCGCGGCGCTTTCTTGAAAATTTGCCGGGGCGGCAGCAGGCAGGCGGCATCTATTTGGCCCGCCTTTGATGCCTGCCGCCCGGATTGTTTGATGGACGCGGCCTTGAGTCTTCCCCGATCAATGCGCCAGCCGGGTGATCATCGCGTAGATGATGAGCACCAACAGCACCATGCCCAGCCCGAAGAAAAAGTAGCCGAATGTCCGTGCGATGTTTTTCCAGCGCATCCACTCGTCCTTGACGCGGAAGTCCTCCAGGCGGCCGGTGGCTACCAGCCGGTCATACCAGCGCTTGCGCTCGTGTAGCATTTCTGTCTTGGAGACGCGGCCCGAAAAGATGACGGTGTCCATCGGGAATTTCTCGATGCGGAAATGCGTGTTGAAAAAGTGGATGGAGAAGATGAAGCCCGCCGCGAGCAGCGCTTCATCCGAATGGATGAGCAATGCGATGTTCAACACCCAGCCCGGCAGGAACTTCGTGAAAAATTCCGGGAACCACATGAGCAGGCCCGATGTGCCGATGATGGCCACGCCCCAGAACACGGCGAAGTAATCGAACTTCTCCCAATACGTCCAGCGGTCGAATTGCGGTTTCGGTCCCTTGCCGAAAAACCATTTGTTGTGCGCGACAAAATCCTTCCAATCGTGGAGCGTCGGGACCATCGAGTCCGGCCCGAACAAAACCTGCCACAGCCGTTTGAAATGGAATTTGCCGTCCGCCGCGCGCAGCGACTTGCGCCCCTTCCACGTCTTGCCGACCAGCGACATCAGGTGCAGCCCGAAATAGATGAACGTGATGACCGCGCCGAACCGGTGCAGCGTGCGCGCCGTCTCCGCGCCGCCGATGACGGTGAAAATCGCCTTCGCCCAGTCTGTGTAATAAAACTTCAGTGGCATCCCCGTCACGACCAGCAGCAGGAAGCTGGACACCATCATGAAATGCAGGAGCCGTTCGAAGGGCACGAACCGCGTGAACCATTCGTCGTCCGTTTGCGTCGAGATTTTCGCCTCGCGGAACGTTTTCGAATCGTGCATGTAGAGCCAGACGGCGCGCACGAGCCACATGAGCGTGTGCAATCCAAAGAAGGCGAACGTCCCGATCAACAGGCCGGTCATGCCGAGAAACACCATGTGGAGCAGCGGATAATTCTTCGCGTCCATGGGATTGGCGTGCGGCTTGTATTCGGTGAACTTGATGGTGGCACCGGGATGGCATTGCTGGCAGGTGGTCAGGATGTTGGTCTTCGAAAGGTGCGACGCAGGATTTGAAGGCGGCTGCACGTCATGATGGCCGTGGCAGTCGTAACAGGCGGCCACGGCAGGCGCGACGTTGGGTTTGCCCAGCGCCATGGCTTTGCCGTGATAGGTGTCGCGGTAATGTTCCAGCCGGTCGGCGTGGCATTTGCCGCAACGCGTGTCACTGATAGCTTTGAAATTATTGCCCTCGGGATTCACGATGTCGTGCGCGGTGTGGCAGTCCGTGCAGACCGGCCCGCGCGAATCACCCTTCGCGAGCAACTGCCCGTGAATGCTCTTGTTGTAGGTTTCCTCGATGCCGACATGGCATTTGCCGCAAGTCTTGGCGACGTTCGCGTGGTTGATGGGCGAATCGCGGTCCACCGCGCGCTTGATGTTGTGCGTGCCGTGGCAATCGTTGCAGGACGGCGCCACGATCAACCCCATCTTGAGCAACGCCTGGCCGTGGATGCTGTCCAGGTATTGCGACGCGGCCTCCGGATGCTTCATCTGGTATTCGCGCGTCAGGTCGGGATTGTTGTGGCAACGCGCGCAGGTCTGCGGAAGGTTCAATTTGAAGACCGGCGACGACGGGTCCTTGACGGGCAGGATGTCGTGCGAACCGTGGCAGTCCCAGCAATTGGCAGCGCCCGACGCGCCCATTGCGTGGCTCACGCCGTGGATGCTGGACGCGTAATCCTTCGCCTCTTTGTCATGGCAACCGGAACAGTCCGGCGGCGGCAGCTTGGGGTCGTGAACCAGTTCCTTCGCGCCGGTGTGGCAATCCGTGCAGTCCAGCATGCTGTGGACGGATTTGTTGAAACCGTTCGTCGGGAAAACCGCAAGCGGAACCTTGACGCCGTTCACCACCCGGGTGTTGTGGGGATCTGTGTGGCAATCGAGACAATCCGAATTGGCAAGTTTCTCAACAGCGTTGGTTCCCGCCGCCGGTGCTGACACAGCGAGGCCAAAAAACAGCCAGCAAAGCATCGCGAGAATCGCGAGCGGTGCGCGGCGAACATTTTTTGTCGGCAGAACCCTACGGCCCGCCTGTATGGCAATCGGAACAAGAAAGGTCATAATCTCCGCCTGGATGTTTGAATTGCTGGCCGCCCGGAGTCAGTTGGTTGAGTTCGTCGCCTGCGCCCTGCGCCAGAATGGTATGGCAAGTGTTGCAATCATTCGCCTTGATGGTCCGCTTGCCGTCCTCGGCCTTGTGATTGCCGTCGTGACAGCGGAAACAGCCGGGCCAAATCATGTGGCCGAGGTTGTCCGGATAAACGCTCCAGTCAGCCTTCATTTCGGGGAAAAAATTGTCGCGGTAAATCTGCTGGACCACCGGGATCACGTCATGGATGCGCGAATCATTGGGATATCGTTCCGCCAGCGCGGTGGCGATGCCGTCGCGCGCCTGGGTGTCGGTGGAGTATTTGCGGGTCAGGACATAGACGGCGTTGGTTTTGATCCAAGGAATGGTGCGATCAATCTGGCCCAGTTCCATGGCCAGGTTGACGGCCTGATCCGGCGGCACGTAACGATGCGACGGACGGTTATGGCAATCCATGCAGTCCATTTTGCGGATTTCGTAATTGGAGATGTCGTTCGTGAAATTCCGCGTCTTGAAGACCGTGACGACGCCCTGCGAATCGGTCATCCGCACCCAGGGAATCTTTTGCCGGGCGGCGTCCGTCGCAATATATTCCACCGTATTTCCCACCACCATGTGCCAGTGAATGCCGCCGACCCGGCCGCGGGTGGGGTCGGCGCCGCCGATTTTGATCGAGAGCTGGATGGAATACGGCGAGTTGGAGGCGTCGTTCTGGAAATAATTGATCGTGCGATCCAGGTTGCCGGAGAATTTTTGCGGCCAGTGGCATTGCTCGCAGGTTTCGCGGGCGGGACGCAAATTTTTAATGGGCGTGCTGATGGGGCGCGGATATTTGTTGAAGGTGACGGCATACACCTGATAAGAGCCGGAAAGTTTTGAGCGGACAAACCAGCCCACTCCCGGTCCCACATGGCAGGCAACGCAGGCCACACGGGCGTGCGGCCCGTGGTCGTGGGTCGTCAGCTCGGGTTTCATGACGCCGTGACAGGTTTCGCCGCAAAATGTCACCGACTCCGTGAAATTGAAGGCGTTGTAACTGCCCACCGCCGCAAGCATGATGAACAGCAGACTGCTGACGACGAAGGTGACGAGGATGCGCCGGTCGCGCGGGCGGGAAAGATCAATTTGCACCGCTGAAACCATCGAAGCGCTTCCCACGCGTTTGTGCCGCGCACGCAGCACGCCAATCAAAGTCAAAAAAAACCCAAAAACGAGAAACGCCGGCGTCACCATCCAGGTCAGGATGCTGATGTAAGGATTGGAAAAGTGCCCGATGGCATCCAGCATGAGCAGCATGAAGAACGAGAACAGGCCGCCGGTCACAACGACCAGCCCGGTCAAACTCATCCAATTTTGGAGCAGAGACGGCCGGTGAGGCCGCTTCCCCGCGTTCTCGTTGTTCATCATATATTGGTCAAATTGGTCAAGTTGCCATCATCGGAATTTGCCCGGTTTTGTATTTGTCAGTTTTCCCGCAGGCAAATAATCCCACTCCCGGGTGCGCGGACATTTTCCACCCCGCGCCATCCGAATTCGTTTCGGCTGTTTTTGGAACAACCACCCCTGTCGCCGCAATCTATGCCGGTTATTCACCCGGCAAGGGCTGTCGGGGTCAGCTTACTTCTTGAACGTCCGCATATACGCGACCAACCCGCTGATGTCGGCGTCTGACAGGCCTTCAGCCGGCTTCATCAGTGTCTTGCCATCCGCGTCCTTCACTCCCTCTTTGATCGCCTTGATCGCGGTATCGTCCTTCATGTCCGCCTGGACTTTGGCGTCCGTGAAGTCCTTGGCGCCAAGTTTCTGGCCCATTTTGGTGTCGCCTTTGCCGTCGGCGCCATGGCACTTGGCGCAACTGGCGTCGTAGGTGGTTTTCGCATCGTCCGCCCGGGCGGACAGTGTGGCAACGGCCATTGCCGCGATGCCAATAACGAGTAGTTTTTTCATAAGTTTATTTTCTTTGTTCAGTTAACCAACAAACTCCGGTCGTCACCCATTGTGGCGAATTTGCGAATCCTCGCGGAATCCCACCCGCCTTTCAAGCGCGTTCCACGAACCGATTCCGACGGGCTAATTATTTGGAACCGCTCTGCGGCACATTGTGTCCGCTGGCGGGCAATCGCTCGGACAAAAACAGTTTCACCAGCACCGTCAGAATGATGAACGGCAGGCACAAAATGACGGCGCTGATGAGCCAGCCTTCCTGTCCCGCAAATTCCATCTTGTAACTCATCACGCCGCGCAGGCTCTTGGAGAAAAACTGGCCGCCCATGACGACGTTCCAACGCATCATCAGCACGCCGAACAGGATCATTGCTCCGCTGCAGAAAATCATGGTCCGCCGGGCCGCCTCCGGCACGCGCTGGCGCAAAATCTGGAGCGAACCCAGCATCAGCAGCGGGAGCAGCGTGCCGACGGTCACCTGTCCGATGTTCAGCGTATAGAATAATTTCTCGCGGATCATGGTCTGCAAAACCGCGAACCCTTCCTCCGCCGCAAAGCCGCGATGAAGCACATCCAAAGTTTCAACGACGGCATCCACCACCAGCGCGTAAAAGAGAAACATCGCCATGGCATCCAGACAGCGCATGTCCACGGTCTTGCGGCGGATCCAGGTCAGCACAATGTAGTTGAACACGCACAGCGCGATGCCCGACACGATGGCCGACAGGATGAACATGATCGGCATCAGGACGTTGCCCCACCACGGATTGGCTTTGATGGAGCCGAAAATGAAACCGACATAGCCGTGCAGCAGAAAGGCCGACGGAATTCCGACAATCGAAAGAATCCATTCCATCTTCATGTCCAGGGCCACGCTTTTTTCCGAGACATCCGTCACGCCCAGAGTCAACGCCCGATAAATGATTCCCCTGAAGCCGGACGTGGCTTGGGACCATTTCACAAAGTCCTGACGGAAATCAAACCACAATTCCAGCAGCAGAACCGCCATCAAATACCAGGCATAGACAAAGCCGAAAATCGCCATGGGCGAAGTCATGTGCGGTGTCATCATGATTTCGTAGCACCGTTCGGGATGCCCCAGATGGCACAGCAGCGGCAGGGTGGCGCAAAGCAAAAACGCCAGCGCCGTCAACATCGAAAGCCGATACACCGGCGCCAGCGCCTTGACATTGAACACGCGCACCAGCGAGGCCATGATGAAGGCGCCCGCCACCAGTCCCGTGATGTAGGGATAAATGACAATCAACGTGCTCCAGACCGGATGCAGGCTGGCTTCATTGGGATACACATACCCTTCAAA
>Ga0224534_1000314_pt1 | contig 32110 bp, 21 predicted proteins | sample 714E12024metaG_FD_172012 | JGI IMG/M metagenome (GOLD analysis project Ga0224534, IMG submission 172012) | Peat soil microbial communities from Stordalen Mire, Sweden - 717 E1 20-24 | ecosystem: Environmental > Terrestrial > Soil > Wetlands > Peat | place: Sweden: Norrbotten County, Stordalen... | reverse complement strand
GATGCCTTGAACCGCCATTTTGGAGGCGGTCTTGCGCACACTGGCTTTGGCGGTTCAAGGCATCGCCAATCTCACCCCGGCCAATGCCGAATTGTCCGGCTTTGACGTGATTGTGGCCGGCCCCCATGCGCCCGTGAGCGTGGATGTGCCGGTCATCCTTGATGTCACCAATCCTGCCAGCACAAAACTGGGGATAAAATTGCAGGGGGTGAATGGAGCCAAATCGTATGAGTTCAGGGGCACGGTGGGCGCTGCCGCGCCGGCGCTTTTGGGCACATTCCCCTCCACGCGCGGCATTGTGCTGGAGAATCTCGTGCCCGGAACGCTCTATGCGCTTCAAGCCCGCGCCGTGTTCGGCAACAACCGCTTCAGCGAATGGAGCGAGCCAGTCAGCCACATGTGCACATAAACCGGCCAACCATCGAAAGCAATGGGTAACCATAAAACATTGGACCTGATTGTCGGGATTTTCTGGGCTTTGTTCGCGGTTTATGGCCTGGTTGGCTTCCTGCCGGCCATGCAGCGGCTTCAGCACCGATGGGAATCGAAAAGAAAAGGCCCCGGCAGCCAGATTGCCCCCGTTTACCCATTGCGGCGATGCGTATTTGTTCTCCTTTGCTTGCTCGCGGCCTCAATGGTTTTGGCGGGTGCCTTTGGCCGCGACCTCGGCGTAATGATTGGGGTCAGCGATAGGCACATTTGGTTCCTGCTGATGATTCTTGCCGTTCTCGGAGTGTTATTGGGCAATCGCGACCGGCGCATCTGGCGCAAGAAAGTCCAGAATGACCAGTGAATCGCGGAGAATTGATGTGCAGAAATTGAAGCGCGCGCCGTATTTGGCAACAAACGCTACAGCGAATGGAGCGAGCCCATCAGCCACATGTGCACTTGAGGGGGGGGAAATCCTTTTTCAATCCCGAAGGCATTGAATCATTCAGCCGGGCATTGGCCGCAAAAAGTTGTGGTATTTTTTGTTTGATTTAGCAAGAGAATTGAAGATTCTTAAGGGGTTTTCATTGTAATGCTAAAAAGTCTCCATATAAAAAACTTTCGAGGATTCCGGGACTTAAAGATTGAACCGCTAAAGCGGGTCAATCTGCTCACGGGACAAAACAATACTGGCAAGACAGGAGTTCTTGAAGCATTGGCATTGTTGCTTGAAGAGCCTACGCCAAATCGGAACATTCGCGGCAACTTGCCCAATTTATTCCGAACTTCAGGGGGCGAGTGGAATGAGAATTTTTGGAAATGGTTATTTTACAACAAAAGTCTTACAAAAAATATTGAGATTTCTGCAACACTAGATAATCAAAAGACGTTTAGGTTAATTTTGCAGCCACATCGGCAATGTCCGATAGATTACGAATCATCACTGCTTCACGGCGCTGGGATGTTAGGTGGTTTTCAATCTTATACGGTCGGAAGCCATGAAGGAGCGGGGCATAAACCAGCAATCTTTTCCACAAACCCAAGTAATCCAACGCAAGATGCCGTTGACTATCAGCGGGTCATTTTGAAGCGGCGGAAGAAGCAGGTTGAAAAGCTGCTCCGTGAAATTGAGCCCCGCTTGGAGGCCGTGGAAGCATTGCGGATTGGAGATCAAAATTCGTCACCCTCGCCGCTAATTTATGCCGATTTGGGCTTGAGCGAAATGATTCCTGTGACGCAACTCGGACAGGGATTCAACCGACTTTTGGATATTTATTCCGAAATCGTGGTGGAAGATGCAAAGGTGCTGTTAATCGATGAGATTGAAAACGGATTGCACCATAGCGTCATGCCGGTGATTTGGAAAGGGCTTTTCCTTGCCGCGAAGGAATTCGATGTCCAAATTTTTGCGACAACCCATAGTTGGGAATGTATTCAGGCGGCAGACGAGGCGGCGCGTGCCGGTGAGAATTATGATTTAGCTTTGATTCGCCTTGACCGTGTTAAAGACGACATCAAAGCCACGGTGATTGGCGAGAAATCTTTGAATACTGCAAAAGAACTCCATTGGGAAATGCGATGAAATTCGTGTTCTGTGAAGGCAAAGATGATGTGGCCGTCGTTCGCGGTCTCGTATCACAATTGAAACTTGATATTCAAGTCGAGGAGTATGGAGGGAAAAACAATTTGCCCATATTTCTGGAGAGCCTTCAAAAGCGACCTGACTTTGCACAACAAAATGTCAGCGCTTTTGCAGTCCTTCGGGATGCAAATGGTGATGCTGATGCTTCATTTGACAGCGTTCGTGGCAGATTGGAGCAAAATGGTTTTCCATCACCCGATGCTAATGCGACATTCGCTGAAGCTGTTCCGCGAGTCGGGGTTTTTATCGTCGGAGTCAATGGGCGCGGCATGATCGAAGATGTTTGCCTGAATTCTGTTAGTGACCGTCCGGAATTTTCGTGCGTTGACAATTATTTTAACTGCATTACCCAGAAGTCCGGGCGTTCTGATTTCTCCTCGAAAGCAAAAGTCCGCGTTTGGATGGCATCTCACGTTGATTATGATTATCGTGTCGGCTTGGCGGCAGAGGCAGGTTATTGGCCTTGGGAAAGTCCAGCGTTCGACTCGTTAAAAAACTTCCTGCGAGCTTTGTAGCTAAATTTCACGCATTCACCAGTTCCGGCTCGACCCACTTGTTGTGTTCCTTGATGAGGTCCACGAGGCGTTCCACGGCCTCGGCTTCGGTTTCATCCAGCGGCCATTGCTGCACGTTTGCCATGCGCCGGTTTGGGCGAATGGACGAGCCGTTTGCCGGCCTTGACCTCCTCGCCGCGAACGAGTGTGGCAAGGCGCTTCAAATCGTAGCCGCATTCCGCGCCGATTTGATCGCGGACGCGCCACACTTCCTTCAATAAATCGTTTTTCATATGCCGTATTATAGCATCAATTCCAACGGTGTGCAGATGACCGGCGGAGCATAGCCCTTGTCGGCACACGCCGCACGCACTTTGTCCACGGTGGCGGCATTTGCAATGTGACGGCAATTCCAAGTCAAAAGGAAGTCCATTTCATGCACCGCTGCCACGGCGATGTGGGCGGCATCCACAGCAGCCTTCGCTGGCAACAAATGTTGTGCCAGAATTTCCCGCGCGAGATTCTGCGCGGCTTCGGAGTATTCCAGGACCTTGCAGTTCGCCAAAACTGTTTCCCTGGCTTTGGCGGCGGTCGCGTCACCGCGACGCGATTCGGCCAGCACAAGACCGGAAATGAAAAGTTGATATTCCTGTCGGCGGTCATCCCACCAATCCCGTGTGGCCTGTTGTTGACCGGCAATCAAAACATCCCGGCTCGGCCAAGCGGTCAATAAACTTGGTATCGTCGTTTCGAGATAGACCTTTGGTTTCACGACATGGCCATTTCTTTATTCTCCGGCTCGACCCACTTGTTGTGTTCCTTGATGAGGTCCACGAGGCGTTCCACGGCCTCGGCTTCGGGGATGTTGAACTTGATGGCCTGCTTGCCAACGTAGAGGTTGATCTTGCCGGGCGCGCCGCCCACATAGCCAAAGTCCGCGTCCGCCATCTCGCCGGGGCCGTTCACGATGCAGCCCATGATGGCAATCTTCACGCCCTTGAGATGCTCCGTGCGCGTCTTGATGCGCGCGGTCACGGTCTGGAGATTGAACAGCGTCCGCCCGCAACTCGGGCACGCCACGTAATCGGTCTTGAAGCTGCGGCATCCGGCGGCTTGAAGAATATTGTAAGCCAGCCGCAGGCTTTGGCCGTGCCCGGCTTCGCCGCGAACCAGAATCGCATCGCCAATGCCATCCGCCAGCAGCGAGCCGATGACGACTGACGCGCGGAGCAGGGCAATCTTGGGCGGTAGTGGCACGGGCGTCTCGCCCGTGTGTTGCCCGGTTTTGAAACTCACGGGCAAGATGCCCGTGCCACTACTGAAGCTGATGCAATCCTTCAGCAGAATCGGATTGTTCCGGCCAAACCGCTTCAGCTTCGCCGCAAGCAAACGGAACGCGGTGATGGCCGGCAGCTTCACGCCATCCTTCACCGTGACGATCTGGGTCTCGCAATTGATTTCAAAGTCCTGCGTCGGATCAATCTCGGCAATGTTCAGGTCTTCGTATATCGCCTCCGGCTTCACGTCATCCTTCGGGCGAATCTTCGGCGCGACTTTGTCCCAAGCGGCCTTGGTTACGACGACGCGGATGAGTTGTTCGCCGCCGCATTTTATTCCATCGGCAAGTTCAATCTCCGGTGTTTCACGGCGCTCGAAGTGAAATGGGTCGAAGGGGAAATCGTTTGGAGTTCCGGCTTTAGCCGGTTCCCCCGATGCCGCCTGAAGGCGGAACTCCGAACGTGTCAGTTTCGGAATCTGGGCCAGCAAATCGCGGCAGACTTCGATTTCGCGCGGCGAATCTTCCGTGAGCGAGACGCGGATGGTGTCGCCGAGCCCGTCGCAGAGAAGGGAACCGATGCCGATGGCGGATTTGATGCGTCCGTCTTCGCCTTCGCCCGCCTCCGTCACGCCGAGGTGAATCGGATAATTCCAGTCCGGCCCTTCCTGTTCGAGCCGCGCGACGAGCAGGCGGTAGCACTCAATCATCACCTTGGGATTGGACGACTTCATGGAGAACTTGAAGTTGTGGAAGTCATGCTTGCGGCAGATGCGGGCAAATTCGAGCGCGCTCTCGACCATGCCCAGCGGCGTGTCGCCGTAACGGTTCATGATGCGGTCGGAGAGGGAGCCGTGGTTCGTGCCGATGCGGATGCAGCGTTTCAGTTTCTTCGCTTCAAGCACCAGCGGCGTGAATTTTTCCTCGATGCGCTTCAGCTCGGCGGTGTATTGCTCGTCGGTGTATTCCTTGGTGGCGAATTTCTTCGAGTCGGCGTAATTGCCGGGATTGACGCGGACGACCTCGACCCATTTCACGGCTTCCATCGCGGCTTCGGGCTTGAAATGGATGTCGGCAACAATCGGCACGAGGCAGCCGCGCTGGCGTAGCTCGGCGACAATGTTCTGCAAATTCGCCGCGTCCTTGACGGTCGGCGCGGTAATGCGGACAAGCTGGCAGCCGACGGCGACGAGTTCGAGCGATTGCTTCACGGACTCGGCAGTGTCCATGGTGTCGCACGTGAGCATGGACTGCATGACGACAGGATGGTTGCCGCCGATGATGACGCCGCCGCGCGCCGGATCGCCGATGATGATTTCGCGAGTCTTGCGGCGTTTGTAAAAGAATGGCGATTCGCAGTAGCGCATGAATCACTTGGATTGCGTGGACGCGGCACCGGCCGGCTGGGCGGTTTGCTCGATTTGCACGTCGCTTCTGAACATGGCGCGGTAAAGCCCAAACCGTTTGAGGTCGCCAAAAATCGTGACGTAAAGCATGAACGACATCAGCAAAACAAAGAAGCAGGTCGTGGTGTATTCAACAAATTTGAGGCTCAACGGACGGCGTCGGATTTTTTCGACGATGGCCATGACAATGTGGCCGCCGTCGAGCACGGGGATCGGCAGAAGGTTGATGAAGGCGAGGTTGATGTTGAGCAGCACGAGAAAGCTCAACGCGAGGCGGTAGTCGCTGTTCACCTGCGAAGCGAGAATGGCCAAAATGCCCACCGGGCCGGCCAAGTCTTTCGCGCCAACGCCGGTCTGTTTGGAGTGCGCCAGTGCAGCGAACGTGTCGGCCATTTTCACGCAAACATCCTTGACTTGCGCCCACGGCGTCGGGTGTTGCACCTCGTAAATGCCCATGCTGAAGCCGATGCCGATTCGGGCGCGTTTGGTGGCCGGATCGTATTGTGGCGTCACGGTCACACTTTTCCTTTGACTATTGCGGTCGAAAACAATTTCACACGGCTTGCCTTCCGATTTTGAAATCAACTCAATCATCTGGCCCTGGCCGGGCACGGGAATTCCATTTACGGACAGAATCTTGTCACCCGATTGCAATCCGGCCAACGCCGCCGGCTTGCCACTGTCCACCACGCCAACGACGGGATGTTCGCGCGGGTCGAGGTTCAGGGTTTTCAGGCCGAGCACATTGCTCACCGTGGTGGCGAGGTTGTAGATGTTGGAAACGCCGCCGTGCTCGATGACCACCGGAATCACGTTTGTGCGGGCGAGCATCGTGAACTCCATGATATCGTCCCAGGACTTGATGGGCTTGTTGTCCACCATCACCACCCGGTCGCCCTCGTGAATTCCCAATCTGCCTTCCGCGGAGGCGGGATCAACCGTGCCGATGACCGGCTGGCTGTCCGGCACGGGCAGGCCGATAAAATAAATCAGCGTTGCGATGGCGAACGCGAAAACGACGTTCATGAACGGACCGGCGGCGGCAACGATGATTTTGCGCAGCGGCGGCGCGGGGGGAATTTGCTCGTCCACGTGGCCTTCGAGCGTTTCGGAAGTGATCATTTGCGGCAGTTTCACGAAACCGCCGGCCGGGATCCAACGGATCGAGTATTCGATGCCATCGCGCTTCCAACTGTAAATTTTCGGGCCGAAGCCGATGGCAAATTCCTCCACCTTCATCCCCAGCTTGCGCGCCGTCCAAAAATGGCCAAGCTCGTGGAAGAAAATGCACGCGCCAAATGCCACCACGACGGCGGCAATCACGTAAATGATGTTAAGAATGGTCATGTAAAATCAATCCTCCAGAGTATAGCAGCGAAAAGTCTTTCCGCTATTCAAATTGACGTTGTGCGGCGCGCCCAACCGTCTGCTTCCAGAATCTGCTCCAGCGACGGGTGCGAAACGACCTTGTGCGCGTCCATCGTGCGGCGCACGGTTTCAAAGATTTGCGGGAAATTGATTTTACGGTTCACGAACGCTTCGACCGCGACTTCGTTCGCGGCGTTCAAAACGGCGGGCAATGTGCCGCCGATTGTGCCGGCCTTGCGCGCCAGTTCGACTGACGGGAACCGTTCCAAATCCGGCTCCTCAAACGTGAGGCTGCCGAGCCTGGCGAAATCGGTCTGCACGCGCTCGCTCGGCGCGCGGTCGGGATAGGTGAGCGCGTATTGAATCGGCAGGCACATGTCCGGCGTGGACAACTGCGCGAGCAGAGCGCCGTCCACGAACTCGACCAGCGAATGGACGATGCTTTGCGGATGCACCAGCACGCCGACGCGCGCCATCTCGATGTCGAACAGCCAGCGCGCTTCGATCATTTCGAGGCCCTTGTTGAACAGCGTCGCGGAATCAATCGTGATTTTGCGGCCCATGACCCACGACGGATGTTTGAGCGCGCGTTCGACGGTGATTTCGGGAAACTTTTCCTTCGGCCAGTTTTTTCCGTCCCGGAACGGCCCGCCGGAGGCCGTGAGCCAGAGTTTGCGGACGGAACTGGAGGGCTTGCCATCGAGGCATTGAAAAATCGCCGAGTGCTCGCTGTCCACGGCCAGCACGCGGACGCCATATTTGCGCGCCTCGCTCATCACGATTTCACCGGCCATGACAAGAATTTCTTTCGACGCGATGGCGATGTCCTTGCCCGCGCGAATCGCGGCGAGCGCGGGCTGCAAACCGGCGGTGCCGACAATCGCAATCAAAACGATGTCTGCGCCCGGCAGCGTGGCGAGTTTCATCAGGCCGTCCGCGCCGGAGAAAACCTTGGTCGTAAATCCCAGTCCGTTTTGGATTTCCTTCGCCTTCGCCGGGTCGGTGATTGAAATGGCGTCCGGCCGGTGCTTGCGGGTTTGTTTGAGCAGCAAATCGGCGTTGTTGCCCGCGGCGAGACCAATCAGCCGGATGCGGTCCGGCAAATCCTCGGCCACCTTGACGGTGCTGGTGCCGATGCTGCCGGTGCTGCCCAAAAGAACAACATTTTTCATTTTAGCCACAGATGTTCACAGATGAAACACAGATTAGAAAACCATTCGTTTGTATTCAACCCGCTCGCGTCCGAAATTGATGAGATAGCCAATTCTTATTCCCGTGCCGCGAAGTTCATTCAACAATTGTGCTTCGTGCAGTGACTGATATTCAGAATCGGTCTTTAATTCAACAAGAATTTTGTCCGCAACGAGCAGGTCGGCGGCATAATCGCCGACAATCACGCCTTTGAATCGGACTTTTATCATTGGTTCCAATTCAACTTTTACGCCGCGCAATTGGAGCTCAACCTGCATTGCGCGCTGATAAACACGTTCGAGGAATCCATAGCCAAGAACATTATGAACCTCGAAGGCCGCACCGATCAGTTGTTCAGTAATTGGCCGAAGCGAGTAATCTTTTGCCGCATTTATCTGTGTTTCATCTGTGTTCATCTGTGGCTCAATCAAGGGTGCGTCAAGATGTGCCGCAGATACAAATACATGATGGGCGCATTGAACAGCAAACTGTCGAGCAAGTCGAGGATGCCGCCGATGCCCGGAAACAGGCGGCCGGAATCCTTCACGCCCGCCTCGCGCTTGAACAGCGATTCAATCAAATCACCGATGACCGCCGTCACGCTCAAAACAATTCCGAGAATCGTCGCGTGCAGAAAATTCATTCCAACCATCCGGCCGCCGAAGGAATGCACGAAGACGAGACTCGCGGCGGTGGAAACGAGAACCGCGCCGGCGAAACCTTCCCACGTCTTGCCGGGGCTGATGCGCGGAATCATCTTGTGCCGGCCGATGAGCGAGCCAACGGAATAGGCGCCCATGTCGCTGAATTTGGTGACAAGGATGAAATAGAGCAGGAAGAATTTCCCCTCGACGTCCGGGAAGAAATTGATTTTCTGGATGAAATTCAGGAGCCATGGCACATACATGAGGCCGAGGAGCGTTGTGGCGATGGCCGTGATTCCCGCCGCGCTGGATTTTGAAACCAGTTGCCGGACGCACAGGCCAAGGACAAACAGGATGATGAAACCCGTCTCAAAGTCATTCACGCGCGCCGGTGAACCCTGCGTGCCGATGCGGCCGATGAGGTTCAAAAAAGTTCCCACCATCAGCAGCGCGCCGCCGAGCAGTCCGCACCATTTGAAACAGGCCAGGCCGCGCTTCCCGGCGAGGCCGTAAAATTCCGCCAGCCCGGCCAGCGCGAGAAAGACGATGATGACGAGAAACACGCCGTCGGAAACCAGCGGGTTGCTGGAAAACAAAGACGCGAGGATCACCGTCCAGAGAATCACCGAGGTGATCAGCCGGCGGAGAAATACCCGCGCCTTTGAGGGCGATGGGGCTGCGGCAGCCGCGTTGGACATTCGCGCGAAAATACCAGACGCGGCGCTGATTGCCAATTCTCAATTGGCGGCTCTCGATTGGCGGCTGGCATATCCGCCCGTCGCCCGGCTTCCGCACGCGGGATTGGGGGTTTGTTTTGCGCGCTGGAACCGGGTCCGGGGAATAATTTGGGTATGAGAAATATTAAATATGTTATCAGCGCGTGTTTTAGCAGTGTTTGTCACCATTTCTGGTGATGGCAAATGGCGGCCCGATGGTGCATTTTATTGCAAGCGTTGCGTATAGGTCGCCCGGTTTTTTGCCCGGAGCGGGGCAGTTTCCCGCGCGCTGCTGTAAATCGCCGTATGAAAATCAAATCCTGCCTTTGCCTCGCCGGTGCAATCATCAAGCTGATCCTGCTGGCCGTCGCCTTGTTTTTAATCGTTCCGGGCGCGAACGCGCAGCGCCAGATGGAGAAGCTGGGACGCGGCGTGGTCGCCGTCCGCACCGGCAGCAGTTCGGTGTATGTGGGCTGGCGGATGCTGGGGACCGATCCGGACGACATCGGGTTCAATGTCTATCGCGTGCCCAATGGCGGCACGGCGGTGAAGGTCAACAGCGCGCTCATCACCAACTCATGCAATATCGTGGACTCTGGCGCGACGCTGTCGCAAACCAACGCTTGGTTCGTCCGTCCGGTGACCAACAGCATCGAATGGGCGGCCAGCGCTTCGTTCCTGCTGCCGTCCAACTCGCCGGTGCAGCAGTATCTTTCCATTCCGATGCAAATTCCGGCGGGCGGAACCACGCCCGACGGCGTTGCTTACACTTACAACGCAAATGATTGCAGCGTGGGCGACCTCGACGGCGACGGCGAGTATGAAATCGTTGTGAAGTGGGATCCGACCAATTCCAAGGACAATTCGCAAAGCGGCTACACCGGCGATGTGTATCTGGATGCCTACAAATTGAACGGCACGCAGTTGTGGCGGATTGATTTGGGGAAAAATATCCGGGCCGGCGCGCACTACACGCAGTTCATGGTTTATGACCTCGACGGCGACGGCAAGGCCGAGGTGGCCTGCAAGACTGCGCCGGGCACCATTGATGGACAGGGCAACAACGTCATCATGGGCAGCGACGATCCCAACGCCGATTACCGGAATTCCAGCGGCTACATTTTGTCCGGGCCGGAGTATCTCACTGTCTTCAACGGCCAGACCGGCGCGGCAATGGTCACGACCAATTATAACCCGCCGCGCGGCAACGTCAGCGACTGGGGTGACAGCTATGGCAACCGGGTGGACCGTTTTCTCGCCTGCGTTGCGTATCTCGACGGCGTGCGTCCGAGTCTGGTGATGTGCCGCGGTTATTACACGCGGGCCGTGCTCGCGGCTTGGGACTTCCGAAACGGCCAGCTCACCCAGCGCTGGGTGTTTGACAGCAACAACTCCGGCTACTCCGGATACATGGGACAGGGCGATCACAGTTTAAGCGTCGGCGACCTTGACGGCGATGGCCGGGATGAAATTGTTTATGGCGCCTGTGCGATCAACCATGACGGCACAGGAATTTATACCACCGGCTGGGGACATGGAGACGCCCTGCATTTGTCCGACATGGATCCGGACCGGCCGGGCCTGGAAGTGTGGAATGTCCATGAAACCCCCAATCCCACCTGCGGCGGCGGGGAATTTCGCGACGCGCGGACCGGCCAGCTTTTGTGGGGTTATCCGGGCACGAGCGACACCGGGCGCGGCCTGGCGTCGCACATTGACCCCGCGCATCCCGGCTATCAAATGTGGTCCTCGGCCACCGATGGCACCTACGACAACAAGGGCGTGAGAATTTCCACGAGCAAGCCGTCGGTCAATTTCGCCATCTGGTGGAATTCCAGCTTGAGCCGCGATTTGCTGGACGGCAGCAACAACGACGGCGGCTCCACCGGCGCGCCGCACATTGACCGCTGGACCGGGAGCGGCACCACCACCGAGCTTTCCGCCACCGGTTGTTATGCCAACAACTCCACCAAGGCCACGCCCTGTCTCACAGCGGACATCTTGGGCGACTGGCGCGAAGAGGCGATCTGGCGGACGGCGGACAGCAGCGCGCTGCGCATTTACATCTCGACCGCCGTGGCTACGAACCGGTTTTACACGCTGATGCATGATCCGCAATACCGGCTCTCCATCGCCTGGCAGAACGTGGCCTACAACCAGCCGCCGCACACCGGCTTTTACATCGGCGAAACCATGTGGCCGCCGCCGCGCTCGCCGGTTTCCGACGCGGACGTGGCTTGGCGTGGTGGCAGCGGAGGCAATGCTTGGGACATCACGACCACCAGCAACTGGTTTTTCAACGGCATCTGGACAAACAACGCCCTCACGACCTTCGCCCAAGGCAATTCGGTGCTGTTCGATCTGCGCGGCTCAACCAATCCGGCAGTCAATCTTGCCGGCAATCTGGCGCCGGCAAAAGTCACGGTCTTCACCTCGACCAATTATTCTTTTGCCGGCAGCGGTTCGCTGACGGGGCCGATGAAATTCTACAAAACCGGTTCGGGCCGCCTCGTCCTGAACAACACCAACAGCTACACCGGCGGCACGTTTGTCAGCGGCGGCTCGTTGTTCGTCAACGGCGCGCTGCCCGGAAGTGCGGTGACGGTTGAACGGCGCGGCACGCCCGAAGGCCCGGCACAGATCGGCGGCGGCGGCTGCCTCGGCCAGGGTTTGACCATCCAGAACGGCTGCACCCTCACCGTCGGTCCCGGAACCAACTCGGCCGGAACGCTCACGGTTTCAAACAGCCTCGCCGAGCTGGGCAATGTGTTGAACCAGTTCGACCTCTCCAGCGACCAGACCGGCATCACCCGGACGAACGACCGTGTCAGCATCGTTGGCAATCTGTTCCTGACCGGCACGAACACCATCGCGGTCAACCAGCCGGATGGCGGGCTTGGCACCGGGATTTATCCGCTGTTCCAATACACCGGCACGCTGACAGGCGGACTGACGAATCTGGTTTTGACCGGTAATTTTCTCCAGTTTGTGATGCTGACCAACACGCCGGGTGTGATCGGCCTGTTCGCCATCATGCCAACGGCGCCGCCAACTCCGCCCAGCGGGCTGACCGCGACGGCGGTGGGCGCGCTGCAAATTGTTCTCACTTGGACCGACAACTCGACCAACGAAAACGCGTTTTTCATCGAGCGCTCAATCAACAACGTGACTTTTGCGCAGATTGCCTCGGTGGCCCCGGGCGTCACCAATTATTCGGACTTCGGCCTCACGCCCAACACCACTTACTATTACCGGGTGCGGGCCAATAATCTGGCCGGGCCGTCAGACTATTCCAACACGAACAATGCGACGACGCTGGCCACGGCGCCCTCGCTGACCTGGCGCGGCGACGGCACGCAGAACTCATGGGATGTGATCGTCACAGCCAACTGGCTGAACGGTGCGAACGTCACCCTCTATGCCGATCCTGCTTACGTCACCTTCGACAACACCGGCTCGAACAGCCCCGCCATCAACCTTGCCGCCGTGCTGCACCCCGGCTCGGTGACAGTCACGGGAACAAAAAATTACACCTTCAGCGGCGCCGGCTCGATTGCGGGCACAAACATGCTGCTCAAATCCGGCACCGGCACGCTCACCCTCAACATCACCAACACCTACACCGGCGGAACCGTCATCAGCAATTCCGGCGCCATCATCCTCGGCGCGATTGGCGCAAACAGCGCGGCTTGGGGCTTCGGCCCGATCACTTTCAAGGGCGGCACAGTGCAATTCAACGGCTATGGCAGCTCCAGCACCGGCACCGATTTTGGAACCTGCACCAATCCCTTCGTCGTCCCGTCCGGTCAGAGCGGCACGTTGCAGGTGCCTCCGCGCTTTGGCTACAGCAGCGCGTTCAGCAGCGGACTTTCGGGCGGCGGAACACTTAACATCGTGGATGATTACGTCCGCTGCAGTTTTGCCGGCGACTGGTCCGCGTTCACCGGACAAATCAATGTTGGTCCGCGCAGTGGCACGGCGGAATTTCGGATCGCCAATGCCTTTGGTTATGCCGGCGCCGCGCTTTATTTGAGCAACGGCATCACCGCGTATAACAGCAATGCCAGCGGCCAGACGACCGACATCGGAGAACTGGCCGGCACTATCTGGACCACCCTCGGCCCCGGCAATGGCAATTCCACAAATCCCACCTGGCGCATCGGTGCGCGCAATACGACCAGCACCTTCGCCGGACGGATCATTGACGCCGGCGTTACTGCGCTCATCAAGGCCGGCGCCGGCACGTTCATCCTTACCGGCGTGAGCAACGCCTACAGCGGCGGCACCGCCATCAACGGTGGTGCGCTGCTCGCAAACAATGTCGCCGGCAGCGCCACCGGCGTTGGCGCGGTGACAGTCAACTCCGGCGGCACGCTCGGTGGCATCGGCATCATCGGCGGCGCGGTGACGGTGAACGCCGGCGGTGTGCTGGCGCCCGGCGCCAGCCTCGGAACATTGACCATCAGCAACAACCTGACTTTGCAGACGGGTGCGGTGCTGAACTTCGAATTGGGCGCGATCAACGCCAGCGACAAGGTTGTCGTCTCCGGCGCGCTGGCCATTGGCGGCACGCTGAACGTGACGAATCTGGCTGGATTCGGCACGAACACTTACACCTTGTTCACCTATGGCGGTGCGTTGAGCGGAAGCCTGCCGGCGATCGGCGTGATGCCGTCGGGTTACAGCTTCAGTATAAGCACAAACACGCCAGGATATGTGAATCTAGTAGTGAAGATTATCAAGCCCAATCCCGCCGTCTTTGGCGGCACCGCCCTTGCCGGCGGCGGCCTGGCCTTGAGCGGTTCGGGTGGAACGTCGAACGGAACGTATTACGTTTTGACCTCGACGAACCTGACGCAGCCACTGGCGCAATGGCAGTTCATCGCCACCAACCAGTTCGACACCAACGGCAATTTCAACGTGACCAACCTGGTCTACACCAACGCGCCGCAGCGCTTTTATTTGCTGCAATCGCAGTAAGATGGGATGTTAACCCACACATTTGAATATTTCCTGTCCGCCAAATCGGGGCGGGGCCAACCCGATGCGCAGTGTGAATTGACAGCATTTTTCTTTATTGTATTAATGAATGGACGTTATGAGCCAGTCGAGCAATAAGCGTGGCAGGACGGAGCAATGGGTGGGCTTCATCATGCTGCTATGTCTCGTCGGCATTGCGGCTGGCGTCTATCTCAAACAATTTTCCTTCAACCCCGCCGTGCTCGTTGCTACCACGGTCGCGCCCGAAGCGGCCAAAACGGCTTCTTCGCCGGTGTCGGGCGAAGCGGCATCAATGCTGCCGCCGGAATTCACCGTGTTGAGTGCGCCGGAAAATTTCGGGCCGGACGACGTTTACAACAAAATTGACGGCAAGGCGGATTTGTATCTCACCGCCGGGTTCGTCCACCTGACTTGCCAGCGGTTTGCGCTCAAGGCGACCAACGACGACTGGATGGAATGGTTTGTCTATGACATGGGCGCGCTGCCGCAGGCGTTCTCGGTGTTCAGCCTCCAGCGCCGCGCGGAGGGACAGGCCATCGGCCTGACTCCGTTTGCTTATCAAACCGAAAATGCAATCTACTTCGTCAGCGGGCGTTATTACGTCGAGGCGGTCACGGCCATGCCGGTGCCGGCGATGATGACGGGGATGATGGCGATGGCGCGGTCGTTCGTCGCGGCGCATCCGCCCGGTCCGTCGGTGATCCCGGAACTGGAATTGTTTCCGCCGGAAAATCTGGAGGCGGACAACGACGGGCTGCAAATGGCGGATGCCTTCGGCTTTGACGGGTTCACGAATGTTTTCACGGCGAAATACCAATTGCCAAGTGGCGCAACGAACGTCGAGGTGCTCGCCTATTTGAAAATAACCAAAACCGCCGCCGATGCCGCGGCGTTGCGCGACGCCTACCGTTCCTTTCTGCTGTCGAACGGCGGCAAGGAGATGGAAGCCGGCGGCGCGGCGGCGCTGGGCAAGCCGATCAATTTCATGGACAGCATCGAAATCGTTTTTGCGGAGAGCAACATCGTTGCGGGCGTTCATGCCGCGCCGGACGCCGCCTCGGCGGCAAAGGTTGCGCAGCAATTGGCCGACCGCCTGCGGAAAGGAACACCATGAGCCACTCCAATCCGCTGGATCGGCGCGATTTCCTGATGCGCGCGGCCAAGGCGGGCGCGGCCATCGCAGCAGCGGGCGGCGTGGGTCTGTGGTTGCACGACCGCAATGGGCCGTCCGGCAATATCGTCAGCGAATCGGCGACGCTGCCGGATTTTTCCATGCCGTCTTCCACCGCGCCGAAGATGAGCATCATCACCGGCGCGGACCGCGTGAAAACCGTCAACCGCGCGCTCGCGGCGCTCGGCGGCATCGAGCGGTTCATCAAATCCGGCGACCGCGTGGTTCTGAAAGTCAACGCCGCCTTTGCCTCGCCGCCGGCGTTGTCGGCCACGTCGCATCCCGATCTGGTTGCCGAGGTGACACGCCTTTGCCTGCGCGCCGGTGCCGCGTCCGTGATCGTGACGGACAATCCGATCAACGATCCGCAAAGCTGTTTCGCGCTCACCGGCATCGCCCGGGCGGCGGAATCCGTCGGCGCAAAAATCGCCCTGCCGATGCCGTCTTCGTTCAAGCCGACGACACTGGCCGACGCCACGTTGATCAAGGATTGGCCGTTGCTGTTCGAGCCATTTCACGGCGCGACAAAACTCATCGGCCTCGCGCCGGTGAAGGACCACAATCGCAGTGGCGCGTCCCTGACGATGAAAAACTGGTATGGATTGCTCGGTGGCCGGCGGAATGTTTTTCATCAGGACATCAATACCATCATTTTTGAACTGGCGCGGCTGGTCCGACCCACGCTGGTCATTCTCGACGGCACCACGACGATGATGACCAACGGGCCGACCGGCGGTTCGCTGGACGATCTCAAGGCCACGAACACGATGATTGCCAGCACGGACGCCATGGCGGCGGACGCGTTCGGCGCGACGCTGCTTGGCAAAATCGCCGCCAGCCTGCCGTTCATCGGCAAGGCCGCTGCTGCGGGATTAGGCACCGCCGATTTTGAATCCTTGAACCCAGCGAGGGACCATGTGGATTAAGAGCGTATCCGAGAATTCAGGTTTGGAGTTCCGCCTTCAGGCGGCCTCACGCCCAAACCGCCTGAAGGCGGAACTCCGAACTCCGCACTTTCGCTTTCAACGGCTCATTGAGACTTACCATGATAGAGCATCATCATGGATCACCGCTCGAAAGGAGCGCTGCCAATGAAAATCGTCAACGTCCGGCGCATGGCGCAAATTTTTTTCTTCGCGCTGTTCGTGTGGTTTTGCGTGGTGACCACCGTCGGTGACCGCTGGTGGCAACTGCGCGGCTGGCCGGTCAACTGGCTGCTGCAACTCGATCCGTTGGTGGCGCTCGGCACGCTGCTCACCACGAAGTCGGTTTATGCCGGACTGCTTTGGGCGCTGGCCACCGTGGTGCTGACCATTCTGCTGGGCCGGTTCTTCTGCGGCTGGGTGTGTCCGTTCGGCGCGCTGCATCAATTTATCGGCTGGCTCGGACGCCGCCGTAAAAAACACGCGGAGCGCGTTGCCATGAACCAATACCGCAGCGGCCAGGTGATCAAATACTACATCCTGATCACCATGCTGGCGGCGGCCAGCGGCGGGTTGTTGGCGGAAGTTCTGCGGTGGCCGCGCGAAAAACCGGCGTCGGGCTTGGTCGTGCTGGCGGCGAGCCTGATTTTGACGCTCTGGTTTGCCACGCGGAAAGTGGTGAGCGGTTGGAGGCAAACCGCAGAATTGTTCGCGGCTTTGATTTTTCTCGGCACGGCGCTGGGATTTCTCGTCCGGCCGGAAGTCATGGTCGCGTCGTCATTGCAGACGGGTTTGCTCGATCCGATTCCGCTCATTCATCGCTCGATGAATCTCGTGGTTTTGACCGCTTTTGACGGACTCGCGACGGCGTCCCGGTTTTACGTTGCCGCGTGGTCCATTGCCGCCGTCTTTTTCGCCGCGCTGCTTTTGAATTTGTGGATTCCCCGGTTTTATTGCCGATTCATCTGCCCGCTCGGCGCGCTGTTTGGCGTGCTGGCGCGCTGGACGCCGTGGCGCATCGGCAAGCGCCAGGGCGAATGCACCGGCTGCGAGCTGTGCGAGAACAATTGCGAAGGCGCGTGCGATCCGTTTGGCAAAATCCATCCGCACGAATGTCTGCTGTGCATGAACTGCCTGCGCGCCTGCCGCCAAGCGCAGATGACCTACGGCCCGAACCGTTCGGTGGCGGGCGAGGTTCCGTCGCCCGGACTCACGCGGCGCGGTTTTCTCACGGCGGCGGTTTCCGGACTGGCGGCGGTGCCCGCCGTGCGGCTCGCCGGGTCGCTGAATCAAAACTGGAATTCCGGCGTGGTTCGTCCGCCCGGCGCATTGGCGGAGGAGGATTTCCTGTCGCGCTGCATCAAGTGCGGCCAGTGCATGCGGGTCTGCCCGACAAATGTGATTCAACCGGCCACGCTGGAGGCCGGGTTGGAAGGTTTGTGGACGCCACTGCTGAATTTCCGTGTGGGCACCAGCGGCTGCCAGCTTAACTGCATCGCCTGCGGCAACGTTTGTCCGACGTCCGCCATCCGCCCGCTGTCGCTGGATGAAAAACTTGGCCGCGACAAATTTGAGGATCGCGGGCCGGTCCGGCTGGGCACGGCGTTTGTGGATCAGGGACGCTGCCTGCCGTGGGCGATGAACAAACCGTGCATCGTCTGCCAGGAAAATTGTCCGGTCAGCCCCAAGGCGATTTACATCCGCGAAGAATTTCAGGTGGTCCGCGACGGCGCGCGGACAATCACCACCGCCACGACGGACGGCCTGACGCTCGATGGCGCGGCACTGCCATCGGGCACGCTGGGCACGGGCGACTATTTTGTCCGGCTGGAGAACGCCGCCGGCGAACGCCGGGCAATCGCGGACAATTCCGGCCAGGACGTGAAGCTTGCCGGGCAGTGGACTGCGGCGCCGGCAGCCGGCGACAAGATTTCCATTGAAGTGCGCCTGCAAAAACCTTGCATTGATCCCGCGCGGTGCATAGGTTGCGGCATCTGTGAACACGAATGTCCCGTAAGCGGCTTGCGGGCCATCCGCGTCAGCGCGGAGAACGAATCGCGAAACAAACGACACTCGCTCATGGCGAGGGCCTGAACCAAATACCAAAAATCCTATGAAAGAAAACAATGTTTCCCGCCGGGACTTTGTCAAAACACTCGGCGCTGTGGGTGTTGGCTCGATGGTCGGCGCCGGCCAGATGCTCGCCCAATCCAATGCTCCCGCGGCCGCAACCACAGCCAGTCCGGTCACGCCGGCAAAAGTTCCCACCCGGACGTTCGGCAAAACGGGCGTGCCGGTTTCCATGCTCGCCCTCGGCGGCATCTTTGACATTGTGTCCAACCAGCTTGTTCTGCAACAGGCCCTCGACTGGGGCGTGACCTACTGGGATACGGCGGCCGGTTACAATGGCGGCAAGAGCGAGGGCGGCATTGGAATGTTTCTGGAGAAAAATCCGCAGGCTAGAAAGAATCTTTTCCTGGTGACCAAGCATGACGGCGGCCAGATGACCGATGCGCTGAACCAATCGCTGGAGAAGCTCAAGACCGATTACATTGACATGTATTTTTTGCACGGCCTTGGCAACACCAATCGGTTGAATGACGACTTGAAGGCGTGGGTGGAAAAGGCGAAGGCCGACAAGAAAATCCGTTTCTTCGGCTTCAGCACCCATTCCAACATGGAAACCTGCCTGCAAGAAGCCGCGAAGCTGGGGTGGGTTGACGGCATCATGCTGAAATACGATTTCAGCCTCATGCAGACCGATGCCATGAAGGCGGCGGTGGATGCCGCCACGAAGGCCGGCATCGGCCTGACCGCGATGAAGACCCAGAGCAAAAGTCCGATTGCGACGGAAACCGAGGCGGACTTGAAAATGGGCGGCCATTTCATCCAGCGCGGATTCACCCAGCAGCAGGCCAAGCTCAAGGCCATCTGGGAAAATCCGCAGATTGCAACCATCTGCTCGCAAATGCCGAACCTGAACGTCCTCCACTCGAACATCGCGGCGGCCCTGGACAAAACCAGCCTCACGGCGGCGGACCACGCGGCGCTGCGCGAATACGCGGCGGCAACGCGGTCGCGCCACTGCGCCGGCTGCGCGCAATTTTGCGAAGCCGCGTTCGCTCATCAAGTGCCGGTGGGCGACGTGATGCGCGCGCTCATGTATCACCGTTCCTACGGCGACCGTGAGCTGGCGCGGACGGTGTTCCGCCAATTGCCGGCAACGGCCCGGCGGGGACTGGCTGGTTTCGACTACGCGGCGGCGGAACGGGCGTGTCCGCATGGCTTGCCCATCGCGCAGTTAATGCAGGAGGCGACCGAATTGTTCGCGTAAGCTTGAATGATTTTGGCAGCGGGGCCGGAGGCAATTTCGGCCTCGTTTTCATTTGTTTGAATTGCCTAAATGCGGAAATGGGAGTATTAATTAGATAGAATGAGTCCCCACGGCATTTGTTCAACCTGTTGCAAGCTGATTGCAGCGGGGCTTTTCGTGTTCCAACTGGCTGCGGTCGGCGAAGCCAAAAGCATCCGGCTGCGCAACGAACTCATTGAAACAGATTCCGTCACCAATCGCGCCTTGATGGCCGCTGCCATGCGCGCCCAGACTGCCGCCTCCGGCCTGTTTCTCGTCCAGTTCAGCGGTGCGTTGGCACCGGCGCGCCGGGCGGAATTGCTCAAGGCGGGCGTGGAGTTGATCAAATACGTCCCGGACGACGCCTTCATCGCCAGGTTCAATAATGTCTCGCTGGCGAGTGTCGGGGCGATGAGTTTTGTCACTTGGGTCGGGCCTTACCGGATGGAGCACAAGATTCATCCGCGTCTGGCCGCGGCGGCATTGGTCGCGGCGCAGACCAACGAGACGGTGGACGTCAACATTTTGCTCTCACCGTCGGCGACGACGGCGGAAATTGCCGCCGTGCGCTCGCACCTCGCGCTGGTTTATCACGAAAGCCATTTGCGTCAGGGGATTATTGTGCGCGGTGAATTGTTGCCCGGCCATTTGGACGTGCTGGCGCAATCAAGCGTGGTGCTTTGGATCGAGCGTGCGCCCAGGCGGAAACTGGTGGATGAAGCCGCCGCGAAGATTGTCGGCGGCGACGACGGCAACGTCGCCACGCCGACGGTCACGCAACAACTCGGTTTCAACGGCTCCAACGTGACGGTGTGCGTGGCGGACACGGGACTGGATTCCGGCAACACGAACACGATGCACCCGGACATGCGCGGGCGCGTGACGGGATTTAAATTTTATGGTTCGCTGACGGACGGCTCGGATGGCTACGGACACGGGACGCATTGCGCAGGCATTGTCGCGGGCAACGCGGCGACCGGCGAGACGGACCCGGACACCGGCCAGTTCTACGGTCTCGGCGTCGCGTCCGGCGCCAGTTTGTTTGTCGAGCGCATCTTTGACGACGCCGCGAACGAGGTCAGTCCGTTTCCCAGCGACGAAACGCTCACGCACGATGCCGTTCGTCATGGGGCGAAGATTGGGTCGAACAGTTGGGGCAACGACGTGCAGGGCGAGTATGACACCGATTGCGCGCAATTCGATGAACTCGTGCGCGACGCGGACGCGGGCACGGCGGGCGACCAGCCTTACATTTTGGAATTTTCCGCCGGCAACGCCGGGCCGGACACGCAAACCATCGGCAGCCCGGCCTGCGCCAAAAACGTGATTGCCACCGGCGCGTCGGAAAATATCGCGGGCACGCTGGCGATGACTTACGGACTTTATGCTGACGGCCCGGACACGATGTGCGATTTCTCCAGCCGCGGGCCGTGCGCGGACGGGCGCATCAAGCCGGATTTGGTCGCGCCCGGAAGCTGGATTGCCTCCGCCGCATCTTCCGCCGCGCCGGACGAGTCCTCGATTGCGTGGACCGCGATTGATGATTATTACGTTTACATGGGTGGGACGAGCATGTCCGGTCCGCACGCGGCGGGCGCGGCGGCGGTGTTCGTGCAGTATTACAAGAGCCTGAACACCAATGCGGTGCCGTCCCCGGCGCTGGTCAAGGCGGCGTTGATCAATTCGGCGGATGAACTGGACGAATCCAACGGCGGCCCCGGCCCGATTCCAAACAACGACGAAGGCTGGGGGCGCATCAATCTGGAAAACATCATCATCACCAACGTCAATTCCGCGCCGCGCTATTATCAATTTCTGGATCAGACGGTGCTGCTGACGAACAGCCAGGTTTATTCCCAGCACATTTTTGTCCAGGGTTCGGATCAGCCGCTGAAAATCACGATGGCCTACACGGACGTGCCGGGATTTCCGGGCGCGCTGCCCGCGCTGGTGAACGATCTGGATTTGGAAGTCGTCGGCCCGGATGGGACGCTCTATCGCGGCAATCAGTTCGGCGCGGGCGAATCGGTGCCAAATGCGCCCACGCCGGACAAGCTCAACAACGTGGAGGGAGTTTATCTTTCGCAACCAGCGCCCGGCGATTATCTCGTGCGGGTGCGCGCGAGCAAGGTTGTGCAGGATGCGGTTTCCAACACGCCGGCGATTGACCAGGATTTTGCGCTGGTCACATCCGGCGATCTCGCGCGGCCAAGCGTGGGAATTATCCTGCTCGACCGGCCCAGCTACACCGCGCCGGGCGTCATGCAGATTGAGGTGCTGGACGCCGCCCGCGCCGCCAGCAACACCGTCAGCGTGCTGGTGACAAACCTCACCGAGCACAGGGGAATAACCAACTTGTTGCACACCCTGGGAAATTACGGCGCGTTCACCGGCGCGGTCGCCACGGTCGTCGGCGCGGCGGGCGCGGGGCAAATCCAGATTGCCAACGGCGACAATTTGGAGGCGGATTATTTGGATTCGACCGGAACGAAGCGGATTGCGACAGCGGTGGCGGATCTCGTGCCGCCCGTGATCAGCGCCGTGACGATCACCACCGATCTTGGCGTCCTCACCATCACCTGGCAGACGAGCGAGCCGGCCAACTCCATTGTTCGTTACGGCACCAACAGTTCCAACTTGAACCTGGGAGTCACCAATGCCGCGCTTGTGACGAGTCATGTCGTGAAGCTGACCAGGCTGATTCCCGGCAAGACATATTATTTTTCAGTCAGCTCCACCGACGCCGCCAGCAACACAGCCACGAACAACAACTCCGGCGCGTTTTACACTTTTGTCGGCGTGGCGACGCCGCTGGTGCTGCTGGTGGACGCTTATGACACCGCGGCGGAAGAAGTGAATGGTGCGACGGTGATCCCCGACAGCGCCTACACCAATGTGCTGGCGTCTGCCGGCGTCACTTTTGGTTTTTGGAAGGTGAATGATCGAGGCTCTCCGCAACTCGCCGACCTGACGCCGTTCCCTGTGGTCATCTGGAGGACAACCGATGACATCATTAACTATGGCGTGGACGAAGATGGTCTTCCCGACCCGACCGCCACCAACAACACGCTGAACGCCCAGCAGCAATTCATGATTCAGAGCTACCTGAACGGCGGCGGCTCGTTCTTCATGGCGTCCATGGGCATCCTCTCCCAATTGGGCGACGCGCCGTTCGTGCGGAATGTGTTTCAAGTGGCCGGGTTCATACAGAATCCCGATCCGCCGGCGCCCGATCCATCGGGCGACGAGGATTTTGGCGTGCCGGCAATTCTCGGCGCGCCCGCGTCCGTCGCCAGCGGCATGAACATGACGCTGGATTACAGCAGTTATCCAAGTTTCGACGATGGTTTTGGCGATGTCTATGGCCCGGATTTTTCGGACACGTTCACGCCATCGTCCGACGCCACAGCCATCACCTTTGAATCGGTGTCCGGAAAACCGTGCGGCATGAGCTATCCGAACATCGGCGTGGACAGTCCGGGCCGGGTCGTGTTCATGTCGTTCCCGTTCGACGCGGTGCCGACGAACGGCGCGGCGCCGAACAATGCGGTGGTGTTGCTGCAAAACATCATCAAGTTTCTCGCGCCCGGTGCCAACGGGGCGGGGGTCATCCTGCTCGACAATACGCTTTACACGACCAACGCCGTGGTGACGGTGGAGGTCGGGGATTCGGACCTCGCGGGCACGGGCCAGACCACGGCCAGCTTCGTGGCCAGTTCCAGAACCAACCGGACGACAGTGACGCTTTATGAAACCACGCATCCCGGATTGTTCAAGGGCTTCATCACGCTGGTGGGCGGGAATGCGGCGACCAATCAACTGCTGGTCCGCAATGGCGACACCATCACGGCGACTTATTTTGATTCCTCGAACAACAGCAATGAAACCGCCACGGCGACCATTGACACCGTGCCGCCGGTCATCTCGCAGGTGGCGGCGGCCACGGATTACTCCAACGCGAAAGTGACGTGGCTGACTTCGAAACCGGCGGACTCGTCGGTGCAATACAGCGAATCGCCGCTGCCCGACCGTGCGTCCTATGTCAGCACGCTCGTGACCAATCACGCCGTTACGGTCAGCGGACTTTCCGCGAACCGGACGTATTATTATCAGGTGGTCAGCACCGATCAGGCCGGCAACACGACCGTGGATGACAACAATGGAAACCTGTTCGTGTTCCAGACGCTCAAGGCGCCGGCGCCGCCGTGGTTCGACAATCTGGAGAGCGGCGCGCTTGGCTGGACGGTCGTTCCCGATCCATCGTTCGGTTCCGACATCAACTGGACGCTGGGCACGCCCAACAACGCCTTGGTGAAAACCGCCTATTCCGGGACCAACGCCTGGGGCAGCGACCTTGATGGCAGCCAGGACTTTTTCCTCGCCAGCAGTTATCTGTATAGTCCGGTCATAGATCTCTCCGGCCTCACGTCGGCAACGCTTACGTTTTATGATGCCTGCGATTTCAGCGAGATTTATGAGGACGGCGTGGTGTATGTCAGCACCAGCAGCAGCACGCCACCCGGCAACCTGCCGATGGCGGCGGATTTAACCGGCGCCGTGGACCTCTGGGACCAGGAAACCGTGGATCTGACGCCGTGGGTCGGCAAGACCATTCAAGTCGTTTTTTATTACGAGGGCATTGAGTTCGGCCAAACATTTTATGGCTGGACGTTGGACGACATCAGCATCACCGGCGTCGCGGCGGGCGGGAACATCACCATCACAAAAAATCTGGGACAGGGAACCTGGTCGCTTTCCTCGCTTTCACCCATCGGCCTTGTCCCCGTCCAATCCGGCATTACTCCTTCCGTCACCATCAGCAATCTGCCTGCCGGACAATACGTCGTGCAATTCGGCGACGTGCAATACTACATCACGCCGCCCGACCAGACGAACACCCTGGCCGCCGGCGGCACACTCAACTTCAACGGCAACTACTCGTTTTTGGACGTGAACCATAACGGCATTTCCGACGCGTGGGAAATGGACTATTTCGGTTCCGTCGCCACCAACCGCACGCAACTGACGGACAGCGACCACGACGGCATGACCGACTACGCCGAATTCATCGCTGGCACCGATCCGACTGACGCGGCCTCGCGGTTTTATTTCACGGGTGAGACTATTCAAAGCAACCGCCTCGTCCAGATGCAATGGACGGTCGTCACCAACCGGCTGTATCAAGTCAGTGTTTCCACCAATCTTGTGAGCTGGCTGCCGGTCACGGACTGGTTGCAGGCCTCCAACGATCCGACGATGAATTACACTCCCACCAACTCCGGCGACGGCTCGCATTTCTACCGGGTTCAAGTGCGGCCTTGACGAGTCAGCAGGCGCGGGCGAGTCATAAACGGGCCGGTTTCCCGGTATTGGCACAAATCCTGAAGAGGTTTGGACCACCGCAATGTCAGGCCAACGCCCGGTCTAAAATAGAATAAGCCGCCGGTGAACGTGTTGGTTGCCACCGGAGACCAGCCGGGATTGGCCAGATCCGTGCGGGCCTCCACCACGGCAGATTGGCCGCTGGCCCAATTGATGTTGAATCCGAATTGATTCGTCCCGAATTTCCCATTTGTCCCGCCGGCAAAGGCGGCAATTTCATCGTGCCGGTTGCCGCCGGATTGCGCCATCCGCTTCCATTCCGGCAACGAGCGGGAAAATGTCGCGTTGCAGACAGAACGCCACGTCGTCGCGCAGTTCGGGAATCGCCAGCAGCCGCCGCGCGTTCGTGGCATTGCGGACCGCCGCCGCCAAATCGGACTTTGCCTGCGCATAAAAGTGCCGGGCGATTTCAGCCGATTCGGAAAACTTTGGAGTGCGCCGATATGTCGGCGCTTTGGAAAGCGGTGACATGTCACCGCACTCCAAATCCAGCCCGCCGAGTATTTCGCACAATGCACCGGCGGCCAAAACATCTTCATCAGCTCTGTCTTCCCGAGTGCCGGCGCAGACGAGCAGCACTTCCGCAGGCTGAAGCTTTCGGATGAATTCCGCCGTTGCGCCGAGATTCAAAAAGGAGCCGGCCAGAACCGTCTTTGCGCCCGCGCCGGCGCGCAATGCGCGGGTGCCGTTCGTCGTGGTGGAAACAATTATTCTGCCACGCACCTTTTCGGATGTGAATTCGCGTGGTGAATTGCCGAGGTCGAAGTCGGTTCCGCCGGTCTGCGCGGCGCGAATTTTCACGCCGTCACGTTCGCCGCCGAGCAAAACGTCCGGCTGTTTTTTCCTGATGGCCAGCGCCTCGGAAATTTCGCCGGTGGGAATGATGGCCTTCGCGCCGTTGTGCAACGCGGTCACGAAGGTGCTCGTGGCGCGTAACACGTCGAACACGACGCACGCGGTTTCGCGCAAATCGCGTTTGGCAAGCGCGGGCAGTTCCGCCGGGGTCAGGATGGCGTCAATTTTCATCTTGTGAATTGTAGGAGACGACGTAAGGAGTCTCACTTCCAAAATGGAGAAATCAGAGCCTCGTTGCCCCGGCTCCTACATTCATATTTTAGTCCGGATGTAATGGAAAAGATATTGCTGGGCGTAACCGGCACGCGGCCCGAAATGCGTGACGGCGAAGTGGCGCAATTTCTTCTCGCTCACGCGCCGCTGGGGAAAATAAAGCTGCCGCAGCGCGCGTTCCACCCACACATCCACCGGAAATGCGGAATCAAAACCGTAGGCGAACAGCAAAATGCAATCGGCGATTTTCCCGCCGACACCACGCAACTTCATCAATTCTGATCGCGCTTCGGCCAGCGGCAAGCCCCGGATTTTTTCCAAATCCAATTTTCCTGCGGCGATTTGCCGCGCGGCATTGAGCAGATGCGGCGCGCGAAAGCCCATTTTGCAGGCGCGCAGTTCGGTTTCGGTCAAGGCGGCGAGGCGGTGCGGCGAGGGGAAAGAGCGGTTTTGGAGCGCCGGTCTCCGACCCGGCGCGATTGTTTCATTCACCAACTCGCCGGGTCGGAGACCGGCGTTCCGAACCAATGGTGCAAGCGGTTCCCCAAACCGTTCGCAGAGCAGGGCGATGATTTGCCGGATTTGGACGATTTGCTTGGTCGAGGATAAAATGAACGATGCGAGGCATTCCCACGGCTCCTGACGCAGCAGGCGCAATCCGCGGCAGGCGGCGACAGCGCGCTGCATCGGCTCGTCGCCGGGAAATGTTTTGAGCACGGCGACCAGATCGGTTTCGGTCTGGAGAAAATCGCGGAGCCAGTGCCAGTCGGCAACCGGCGCGACGGTTTCAGCGCGGATGCCGTCGTGCGTCTGCGTGAGCCGGACAAAATGTGTCCCGATGATGCCCTCCCACGAATTTCCATTTTGCCGCCAGCGGAAAACCTGGCCGGAGTCGAGCGTTGCGGCCAGATCGTAATCGCGGACGGGCAGGAATGTTTCCATCGCTGTTTTGTTTTCTAAAATCATTTTTTTCGAAACTGCGAAAATAGGAGAAACGGGGTGGAAATGACGAATGACGAATGACGAATGGCTGAAGGATGACCAAGCCCAAATGTCGAAACGGAACAAGCCGATGGCGGAATTTGGGGATTCGTCATTGGGAATTACTTCGTCATTAGGGTTTCGTCATTCGTCATTTCAGATTGGAACACGCCCAGAGGTGGACGCGGTGGAACACGCGGCCGCCGATTTTCACGTCCTGCTCGCCGAGGTCGGTGACGGATTCAAATTCCTGCGCGATGCGCGGAGGCGGTGGGGCCGGCGTCGGTGTTCCGGCATGATTCACCGGTTGATGCGCGAGCCATTTCCAAACCCAGCCGCTTTCCAGTTTGTAGAGGCCGGCTTCGGCGACATAGATGGCGTTCTGGCCCTTGCGCCGGTCGCGATAGTTGTATTCCGGCCAGAAATAAAACTGGTTCACTGGTTCGTCCGAATCCGCGGAATAAACGAGCGGCCCGGATTTCAGCGCGGCGCGGGCCTGCGGAATATAAAACGAATACAGCCCGGTGATGCCGTAATGGCCGGCGATGATGAAAGCGGGCTTGCCTTCGGCGGCGAGTTTTTCGCGCGCATTTTCGACGAGGGCGGCGGACTGGCTCCATCCGCGGACGCGGCGTGACGGGTCTTTTTCACCGGGCAACGGCTGGCCGGCAATTCTGGCGATGAGGTTGCTTTGATACATGACGGCCATGGCGAAAATGCCCAGCGCCACGCCGATGCTGAAAACCGGTTTCACAAACCGCCAACCCGAATGGAATTTTTCATTCCAATAAACCACCATGAGGCAAAACATCGGCAAAATGGAAACGGCAATCCAGTTCGGCAAAATGCGCGAGTGGAACGACCAAAACAGGTGGCCGAGAAACACCGGCGCGCCCATGCAGAAAAAATAAAGCCAGAGCGGACGATCGCGCCGGAGTTTCCAGAAGCCAATCATTGCCCAGATCGCGCCGAGGAAGAAAATCGGATTTAACACCAAAAATTGCACGACCATGAAGTCGGGGAAATAACGCAAAGCATCTTCTGGTTTCCACTGGCTATGCAGGCCGGCGTCGCCACCCACGTCGTTGAACGTGGGCCAGCCGCGTTGCGAATTCCAAACGACGACCGGTAACGTGCAGAGCGAAAAAATCAGCAGCGCGAGCCACGGACCGGGCTTTCGCAAGTGAATCCGGGTTGCTGGCGCGAGCACGAATAAAAACGCCCAGCAGACGATTTGCATGACGGCGGTGTATTTGCAGAGAAAACCGAGTCCCATCGCCAGGCCGACGACGAGCCAATCGCGCGTTTTGCCGTCCGGCTGCGCCGCGCGCCAGCCGGCGACGAGCGCCCATGTCCAGCACAAGACCAACGGCGGATCAACCGTCATCAAAATCGTGCCGATTCCGAGCAGCGGTGTTGCGGTGGCGATGAGCAAGAGCCAGAACGACGGTCGCGCGCCGGTTTCCCGCGCGAGAAAGCGCAGCAGCAGCAGGCTCGTGATTGCGGCGAACAGCGGCGAGAAAAACCGGACGCCAAATTCCTTGTCGCCAAAAATCGAGGTTCCGGCGAGCTGGATGAACGCGATGGCCGGCGGTTTGCTGTAATACGACAGCGCGGGATGCTTGGACCAAATCCATTGATAAGCCTCGTCCTGGCTCAATTCGATGGCGCCGCTGGCCAGATAAATCCAGCGTCCGATGAGCATGACGAAAATCAAGATGCAGCCGAGTCGGAGCCATTCAAGTTCGGAGTTCGGAATTCGGAGTTCGGAGTTGGCAGACTCCGCGCTCCGCACTCCGCGCTCCGCGTTTAGGAGCGATGGCATTTGCGCGTGCCAGAGCGGAAACCATTTTTCCCCAATCCAGTTCCAAGCGGCTTGCAGCCCGATGACGGCGGCGGCGGCATAGCCCGCGCCCAGAATCGCGCCGGCCAGAACGTCGCCCGGATAATGCACGCCGTTATAGACGCGCGAAAAGGAAACGGCCAGTGCCATCGGCAGCATGAACCTCAAGCTTTTCCGGTAAAAAAGGAACACGACCATCGTTGCTGCAAACCAGTTGCTGGCGTGCGACGACGGCATGCTGTTGCGGCTGCCTTTGTTGGCCGCCATGTCCACCCCGTATTGATTGATTTCCGGTGCGACGTAGCCATTGCCGATGTTGCCGGACACGCGCGCCTCCGGCAGCGTGACGAACGGGCGCGGACGGGCGACGGCGTGCTTGAGCGTGTTGCAAAGCAATCCGTCGTTGGTCGCGACAATGAGGACCATCAGCAACACGCAGAGCCGCGCGCGACGGTTGCCAAACCAGAGCAGGGCGAGGCCGGCCGCAATCGCCAGCAGGATGAACTCGTTCTTTACCCCGTTGTCGCCGCTCAAAACCGGCATGAGCCAGTCGAAGAACGGATTGGCCAGCGACCGGTTGACGAACAAAAACAGGTCCGTGTCGAGTGTTTGCAGCCAGTGCATCGCCGCCAAGTGTAGCGCGAAATGCGGAGTTGAAAACTCAATTGCGCGCGGATCTCCGGCCTTCGCTTTCCGCTTTTCAGCTTTTCCCCGCCTCTCAACCTTCCACCCTCAACTTTTTCTCGCCTCCGCCCAATTTCCCGCGCAAACTCTCTCGCCGTGCCAACCGAATCCGGGAAAGATAAATTCTTCGCCGAACTGGAAACACTCATCGCCAAGGCGCGGGAGCTGCAATCCCACGGTTTTGACGAGCAGGAGCCGGAGGCGGCCACCTGCCATGAATTGATTCTCCCTTTGCTGGCTTCTCTCGGCTTCCGCACACGTAACATCAAGCCGGAATTCAAAGTCACCAATGAGTCATCCGTGGATTACCTCCTGAAGTCGGAGCGCCCGCTGATGTTCGTCGAGGCCAAGAGCCTGCTGGACTGCCCGGACAAAAGCCTCTTTGGCAAGCATCGCGAGCAGGTTTTCCGTTACATCCAGACTTACCGCTTGAGTCGCGAAATCACGCAGATGGAAAAGCCGGTTGCGTGGATTCTGCTCACCAATTTCGCCCAGCTTCATTTCATCCGCGTCAACGAAATCACGCCCTCGTTTTCATTCAAGCTGGACGACCTCTGGAAACGCCGCGAGGAACTCTGGGAACTGCTCGCGCTCGAAAATCTCGAAGCGAACCGCATTGACGAGCTTTACGACCAGCACAAGAAAGCCGATCTCGACCAGCAATTCCTCGCCGACCTCAAACGCTGGCGGCTGCTCATCGCCAATGGCTTTGCCTTGCGCAATCAAAAGCTTTCACTGGAAGAAATCACGCTTGCCAGCCAGCAACTCCTCGACCGCTTCATCTTCTGCCGCATGTTGGAAACATTCCGGCTGGCGATTCACAATATGCTGCTGCGGCGGTTCGCCCAATACGACGAGCTTTATGGCGGGCTGGACACGGTTTTTGGCCCGCGCCACGGCATTTATTCGGAAAAAGTCCGGTTCACCTTCAGTGAATACCTCCGCCAGCAGTTGTTTCTTGAAATCAAGGAGGACTTCAATACCGAACTGTTCACCCAGCCGCAGCTTTGCGACGGACTGGCGGTGGACAATCTCGTTCTGGCCACGCTGGTCGGCCACGAACCATTGCGCCCCGAAGTCGCCGCGTTATGCGGCTTTGAATCCGGCCAGGGCGAACTGCTTTCGTTCCGCCACCTTTACAATTACGATTTCAGCCGCCTGTCACTCGACGTGATGGGCGCGGTCTATGAACGCTTCCTCGCCCATAAACTTTCCCGCTCCGGCGGACGCATCATCGTCGAGGACACCGACGAACTGCGCAAAAAAGAAGGCATCTATTACACGCCAACTTACATTGTGGACTACATCGTCACCCACACGCTCGGCGAGAAAATCAGACCCATCCTCGCCGGGGCCAAAACGCTGCTCGGCTACAAGAATTTCAAGGGCGCCCTCGCCAAAATCCGCGAACTCGGCGAAATCAAGGTGCTCGACCCCGCGATGGGTTCCGGCTCGTTCCTGCTCCGGGCGTTCGACGCGCTGGTCGGGGCTTACGACGATTACAATCAGGAATGCCGCCGCATCAAAAAAGACCGCAACGGCCACGGCGCGCTCTTTGACGCCGACCTCGTCATCGCCGAGGAAGTGCTGGAAGCGCCGCACCATGTCCTCACCGAAAACATCTTCGGCGTGGATTTGGACAAACAGGCCGTGGAAATCGCCATGCTTAACCTTTGGATTCGCTACATGGCGGTGGAAAAGGACAACCTTCAGGAAAAGCTCCGCCGTCGCGAACACGAGCTGCTGCCGGCGCTCGCCAAAAATCTCAAGCGCGGCAACTCGCTCATTGCCGACAAAGCCGTCGCCGGTGACGCCGCATTCGACTGGGAAAAGGAATTTCCGCAAGTCTTTCAGGTAGGGCGGGCTGTCCCCAGCCCGCCGCGGCGCGATGGGGACATCGCGCCCTACCAAGGCGGCTTTGATGTCGTCATCGGCAATCCGCCTTACGAGCGCATTCAGGTGATGCAGGCCAACGCGCCGGGAGCGGCGGAGTTTTTGAAGGCAAACTATCGCGCGGCGGCTTCCGGCAATTTTGACATTTATGTCTGCTTTATTGAGCGCGGGCTGGAATTGCTCAATGCCAATGGATTCTTCGGCTACATCTGCCCGCACAAATTCTTCCAAGCCGAATATGGCAGAGAATTAAGGACGGTGCTCACGGAACAAAAACACGTTCGGCAGATTGTTTCTTTTGGCGACGTTCAAATTTTCCCGCAAGCGACGACTTACACCTGCCTGCTCTTCTTAAACAAGCAGCCGCAAACGGAAAGCCGGTTGATTAAAGTGGACGATCTCGAAGCGTGGCGCGTTTCCGGTGAAGCTGCCATCGGCAAAATTGCTCCAACCAGCCTCGCGGGCGAGCAATGGAATTTTGTGTTGGGCAATGGCGCGGAGCTTTTTGCCAAGTTGAACGAAAACCCGATCCGGCTTCGCGACGTGGCGGAACGAATCGCGCAAGGCATCCGCACCAGCGCCAATCCGATTTATGTATTGGATGTCGTGTCCATGAACGATTCGACCGTCACGGCATTTTCGGAGC
>Ga0224534_1000313_pt1 | contig 32143 bp, 27 predicted proteins | sample 714E12024metaG_FD_172012 | JGI IMG/M metagenome (GOLD analysis project Ga0224534, IMG submission 172012) | Peat soil microbial communities from Stordalen Mire, Sweden - 717 E1 20-24 | ecosystem: Environmental > Terrestrial > Soil > Wetlands > Peat | place: Sweden: Norrbotten County, Stordalen... | reverse complement strand
CGCTGCTGTTTCCAAGCCAGGCCGGCGCTGATGAAGGCGATGGTGAAATTTGCCGCCGCCGCCACCCGGAGCGTGTGATGGAATCCGAGGGTTTCCACCAGCACGACGGCGGTGCAAAAAGTTCCGCTCATCGCACCCAGCACATTCGCCAGGTATAGAAAACTGAAACTCTCCGTGTTCCGGGCATCCAGCTCCCGGACGTAGCTCATCATGAACGGAAACGTCGTGCCCATGCACACGCACCATGGAAAAATCGAGATCGCCAGCGCCAGCGCGGAGAACAGAAGATAGCTGAACGAATCCATCTGGCCGGCCGGCAGCAAAATGCGTTCGCCCACCGCGAACAGTCCCGGCACCGCAAACGCCCCAAGCCCGATCAGCAATTCCGCGCCGCCATAAAAAGCGGCGGCGGACAGCTTGCTTTTCTTCACAAGCACGGCGATGAACCGGCCGCCCGCCCACGACCCGATGGCCAGCCCCAGCATGAAAACCGACAGCACCACCGACAGCACCGGCATGATGATGCCGAACGACGCAAACGCCATGCGCGTCCAGACCACCTGATAGACAAGGCTGGCGAACCCGGAAAAAAAGAACAGGAAAAAAAGGACGCCGCGCGTGAATCGGTTCATGCTAAACGGCTATTTAACCGTCACATCCGGTTTGCACAAGATTCAAAATCCACCCGCGCGCCGATGCCAGCCGCGCCCGATGATTTTGCCGCCCTTCACGAGCACCGCGCCGACCATTGGATTTGGCGAAGTCATGCCGCAACCGAGCGGAAGGGCGAGACGCATGAATTGGGCGTCAGACATCGCTGACAGCGTAGCCGCTGACGGGAAAAGGCTCAAACGAAAAGGCTGACCTCCGGACAAAAATCATCAACGGGTGGCTGACCAATCTCCAATTTGCCGGTTAAGCAACTTTACTTTCGACCATGTAAAGACCAGATCGGTTGTGGATGTATCAGCCTGTTTCTTGCTGGGGATGTTCTTGCCCAACGACTGCTTTCGATTCCTTGTTGAAAAGTATCGGCATCAGGCACTCAAAATGCTGCTTCCAAGCCTGTTCGCGATGTCACCCGGCGATAAAACGCGGTTTGTCCAGTTTTGGGGCACAACGTGTTTCAATTCTGGTTTTGAATGGGGTTCAGTTGCGGGTTCCTATACGACCAATGCGGAACTGATCAAGTTTTTGACTCCGCCCATGCAGGCGGTGATCGCCAAATTGGGAGGGCCGCTGGGACATAATGTTGCCATTGATGGCAACGAAACCGGAGCCGTGATCAATTTCCTCGGTGAATTGCAGTCCGCCGACAACTTCCTCGGATCGTGGAACGACGTTACAAATATCAGCCCATACACGGTATCGGCTACCAACGTTGCGAAGTTCGACCGTGCCGTCGAGTAATAACGGTCGGGATAGCGGCTGTGTCCACTGGACCAGCCGCAGCGGCAATTGGCTGGTTTCGCCTTTCCGTTGAAAACCCGGGACTTCGACGGGTGTTGTTTGAGTCTTATGGGGTGTTCACCCCATTGCGGTTGTTGTTGGCGGTGGTAAAAATTGAATCGGTTTGTCAATGGAGCTGGACGGTAAAAACGAAAGTAGAACATATGAAACTAAATATTACCTCAATCATCAGCCTCTCGATTCCACTATTGCTTCCGGTTTCCGGAAGCGGAGCCGAGCTGGGGACACGCCAGCAGACGATTTGTCCGGTCGCCATCCCGACAAACACGCCGCAAATTCTTCCGAATGACGTCCCCGATTACGCGGTCCATGGCTACAGTGCGTGGCAATTGGGGCCCGGCGAAAACGAGGGACAGAGACTCGACCTGATGACAAACGGTTATACGGGAGCAACCAATGCGGCGCGGCTTTTGTCTTACTTCTCCATGAGCGACATCCATATTACGGACAAAGAATCCCCGGCCCAGTCGCTCTATGTCGGTTGGAGCGCGCCTTTTGGCGCAGGTGGTTTATATGCGTCGGCCTATTCGCCGATCGTCCTCTCCACAACCCATGTCCTTGATGCCGCCGTCAGAACCATCAATGCGGTGCATCGGCTGACCCCTTTCGATTTCGGCATTTCTCTCGGTGATGATGCCAACTGCTCCCAGTATAACGAACTCCGATGGTTTATTGATGTCATGGATGGGCAGTCTATTACGCCCAGTTCCGGCGCTCACCTCGGTGCCACGAACATTGACTATCAGATGCCCTATCAGGCCGCCGGTCTCAACCGTTCCATCCCTTGGTATCAGGCTATCGGCAACCACGATCAGTTTTGGATGGGCACCTACTACCCGGACGACAAACTTAGGAATGGCTTGGTTGACACCAATATTCTCAACATCACCACGAACTACCTTCCATTGAATATGGATGGGACCGGCCAGTATGTTGGCGTTGTTGACGGAACCACACCCTACGGCATCGTGATCGAAGGAGGGCCGACGAATCTCTATGCGACACCCCCGACCGTCGTCGCCGACACGAACCGCCACACCCTCACGATGGCTACCTCTTTGAACACCATTTCATGCACGAATTTCATGAGCGAATTCTTCAATACCGCATCATCCCCGGCGGGGCACGGATTCACGCAAGGCAACATTCAAAGCAATTGGGCCTGCTATTCATTCGAGCCGCTGACGAACATGCCTATCAAGGTGATCGTGCTTGATGATACTTGTAAATTGATCATCTCTAACGGCGGACCCATTTCCGGCTTTGGCTGGATCGACGCGGCACGCTACGCCTGGCTCACCAACGAACTTCAGATGGGTCAGAATTCGAACCAACTTATGATTCTCGCGTGTCATATCCCCATCAATCCGCAAGCAGACCTCTTCGATACGAACAACGCCAGCCAGCTATTCTGGGTCACTTCCGCTAATCAAGCGTCATTTCCCGGTTTTTACACCGAAGCGCAATTGATCGCCACACTCCACAACTATCCAAATCTCATCCTATTGATGGCAGGGCATCGCCATATCAACGTCGTGACACCGCAACCGTCATCTGACCCGACCAATCATCCGGAATACGGCTTCTGGGAAGTTGAGACCCCATCGTTGCGGGATTTCCCTCAACAGTTCCGCACCTGGGAAATCCTCCGCAACAGCGACAACAGCATTTCCATCCTGACGACCGATATTGATCCCATGGTCGAGCCCGGATCGCCTGCGGACAAATCGCGCGGATATGCCATCGGTGCCGCGCGAATATCCGGCGGCAACGCATCCTTCACCGACACAAGTTCGCATGCGTATAACGCGGAGCTGGTCAAGCAATTGAGCCCAGCCATGCAAACGATAATCGCCGGTTACGGAGGGCCGCTGGGTCATCATGTGGCCATTGATGGCAACGAAACTGGAGCCGTGATCAATTTCCTCGGTGAATTGCAGTCTGCGGACACCATCCTCGGACCGTGGAGCGACGTTACGGACACCAGCCCCTACGCGGTATCTGCTACGAACAGTGCGAAGTTCTACCGCGCATGGGAAAGCGATGGCTCAAATTCCACACCAATAGCTACTGATTACTCAAAAACCAACCATTGGTTGACGGTGCCGGCGACCAACATACTGCCGGTGGACATCTTTTACCTCTATCCGACGTCTTGGACGAGCACGAATTCAAATTCGGAGGTTTGTGCCATCGACAATCCTTCCATGCTGCAATTGGCGCCCCAAGCTTTCGCCAAGACAGCCACCGCGTTTGAAACCGTAGGTAATATTTACGCGCCCTTCTACCGACAATCTAACTTAACGTCAAATGCTCTGGCAACCGAAGCCGGCATACCCACCACGGATACCATTGCGGCCTTCGACTACTATATCCAGCACTTCAATCAAGGCCGTCCGTTTATTTTAGCCGCACATTCGCAAGGCGCCTATGTCTTGAGCAAACTGTTGGCCCAATACATGAAAGACCATCCAGACGTGTATGCCAGAATGATTGCGGCCTATGTGATCGGCTGGCCCGTAACGGCCCAGTATCTGGCCGATAATCCGTATTTGAAATTCGCCGAAGGCCCCGACGACACGGGAGTGATAATTTCGTATAACACACAAGCCCCCGATGTTCCTCCGGGCGTCAATCCCGTCTTGTGGGGGATGGTGGGTGTGGTCATCAATCCCCTCACCTGGACAAGAGACGAGACTTTGGCGACCACGAACCAAGGCTTCGGGTCATTCATGCCGGATACCAACGGGGTATATGTCCGAGTGCCGCAGTATGCCGATGCCCGGATTGACATCATCAACGGGGTGCTGATTTGCAGCACTGCAGATAAAAGCACCATCGGTATTCAAGGCATATACCATAACTTCGATTATCCGTTTTATTACTTCAACATCAGATCCAACGCCGCCAACCGGGTTACGAAGTTCTTGGGAAGTTCTTGGCTGCCGAGCAATAAGAACGATTTTAACCGGCGTCAGCCTTAAAAGATTTAGAATAAAACGTTGGACCAACACAAATGAAAGCAATCGCCATGAATCCGATCTCTCCAAATATCGAACCTCAACCATCAACCCAGCGCCGAAAAGCGGTTGCCAAGAATTTCCTTAAAACTGTTCTGTCCGTTCTGTTGCTCGCCGTCGTCATGGATGGGCCGGTGCTGGCCCAGACGACTAATGCGGCGGATGATGGCACCATTCTCAAGCAAATTATCATCTTTGGCCGCCATAGCATACGCTCCTCCACATTTGACACCAACACCTTGAACCAGTTTTCGGCCAATCCTTCCCCCGGGTTTGCCGGAGTTCCGGTCGGCTACCTGACCCCGAATGGACAACTGGCGGCTGGCTTGATGGGCTCTTACTTCCACGACTATCTGCTCCACGAAGGGCTGCTGACGGGCGACACGAATACCGATCTGGCCCACTCGTATTTCCGCGCCAATACCATTGAGCGCTCCTACATCACCGCGGCCAAATTCGGGGCGGCGTTGATTCCGGGGGCAAGCATACCGGTTCACACGTTTCCGGCGGGCGCTCCCGACCTGGTTTTTGATCCCCTTTTGGCCGGGGTGGCGAGTGTCGATCCAGGCCGCGCCCTGGCCGAAATTCAAGGGGTTTTCGGCAGCGGGACCAACCTGTCATCCGCCTACAGCAGCGAGCTTTCCCTGATCAGTAAAGTGCTCTATCCGCCAGGAACACAGCCGACCAACAACGCCACCCAGGGCTCGGTTGATCCGACCACCCAGTTGATTCTGCTGGCTACCAATGCGCCCCAGTTCTCGACGAATTATATTACCGGAAGAGTGTTTGTCATGGGCGGACTGGATTTAACGGTGAACGCAATCGACCCGTTTGTCATGCAATACGCGGACGGGTTCCCGACCAACGAAGTAGAGTGGGGCCGATTTACGTTGGATACGCTTTCGCAACAGACCCGGCTGGTTACATTGCAATTTAATATTGCCTTGCGCCAGCCCTACCTTGCCCGGGTGCAGAGTTCGAGCGCCGCCTCCCACGTTTTGCGTTCCATGCTTCAGGTCACGGGCGGGGTGCCGCTTGACGGAGCCTTGGGGACGCCCGAATCACAGGTTCTGGTCATTATCAGTTCCGACGGCTATGTGGCGGGATTGGCGGGACTGCTTGACGCGCATTGGTTGCTCCCCGGCTATCAACCGGACTTTTGTGCTCCGGGCGGCGCCTTGGTTTTTGAACTGCGACAGGTAATAACGAATGGACAGTATCTGGTTCGCGTATTCTATACCGCACAAACTTTTGACCAACTGCGTAATCTGACTCCGCTGACTCTTGGGGCGCCACCGGCCACCTTGCAACTCCATGTTCCCGGTGGCGGCTATTCGGCTACGAATTTGGACGTGGATTTTACCACCTTCACCAATCTGATGAACGCAGCGATTGGTCTGGAATATGTGCAGCCGTTCGTGGACGAGATTCAGCCAATCGTGCAAGACCCTTACACCACCGATAATCCGACGAACATCACGGCCAGCGTCAGCAGCAGCACGCTCACGATCGCATGGCCGGCCGATCATCTGGGTTGGATTCTCCAGGCCCAAACCAACGGCTTGAGCACCGGCCAGTGGTTTGATCTGCCCGGCAGCAGCGACGTCAACGCGTTAGCCATTCCCATGGACCCGGCCAATCCAGCGGTGTTCTACCGCCTGCGCCTGCCATGACCAAAGCGAAGTATTTGCGATCAAAGCAATCAATCCCATGAAAAAAAAGTTTATTCCAATAATCATCTGGGGCATGGGATTCCTGTTAAGCAGCGGCGCCACGGCCCAGGACATCACCGCTTTGTCAGGCAACGGCACTTTGAGTTGGACCAATGGACTGACCAATGGCACTTACGAGGTCCAGTGGTCGTCGTCGCTGACACCCGGCGCGGTGTGGACCAACGACTGGAGCCAACTGCAAGGCATCCAAGGCACCCAATCCGTGTTCGCTGTTCCGGTGCCGATGTTCTACCGGGTCAAAGGCAGTTCGTTCCCCGAGGTGACCGACAGCGCCGATTGTTATGCGTGGTATTCAAACGCCCTGTTGAATGCCGCGGTGGCGCTGCCGGAAGAAATTTCCACCCGGTTGCGGCCGGTGGCTACCAACACGCCGGGAACCGACTGGCGCACCTTCACCAACTGGGTTGATGGCACCACCAGCCGGTGGGTTCGCGTCGCAACCATGCAGTTCACCGGCGGCTGGGATTGGAACAATGTGCTGACCCCCGGCGCTCACACCATGAGCAACGGCTGGTCGGCGGAAATCTGGGTTACCTTGTATCCCGACGGGCGGCAGCTTCTGGCAGGTTACACCGGAACCAACAGGACCTTGCGCATGGAAAAGGCCCTCGGCCTGCCGCCCCGCACGGGCACTTACGGAGTGGCGGAGTTTTATGTGGACCCGAAATACCTTTTCCGTCCGGCGGTCAGCCCCGACATCCATTCCCCGTCCGCCGGGCTGGCTCCGGAAGAATCAAGCCCCTATCTGACAGCCAATGCGTTGCAGGGGATTTCACCGGGCTACGCTGCCTGGTTCAATGCCACCTACGACTCGCGAGGCTACGCCGCCACCAACCTCAATAACAGTTGGCCCTGGACGCGGCTGGGATACACCTTTGACTACGAGAACTCCGCGCACTACCCCGTCGGGCTTAGTGAATATGTGGTGCCCAGTTGCAGCGACACCAACTACTGGGGTGCCGGCCTGGTGATCCCCATCTATGTGGACTCAATTTACCCGGCGGCAAACTACGGTCTGTAAAAGGAGCCGCTAACCAAGGCTGTCGCCGGATTTAAGATGCCAGTTTGGCATCCGGCAAAGTCGCGCCGCAGCCGCGCCGGGCGAGCCGGAGGGCGAGGCGCATGAACTAGACATCAGTCATCATCATTTCGCTGCAAAATTTGGCGGCTGAATAAAAGAGTGAACAAATTTTACATACTCTTCCGTTGAAACCATCTGAAGACTGTAGGCGATGCTGGCATTTTGCAACCCCGCAACAAGCACCTGTTCTGGATTAACAATTTTGTTGAAAGCGATTTGTTTTGCCTTAGCTCGATTGCGACTCCCAGCGACATCAAAATTTTTATGCGGACAAATTAACTCCAAAACTGCGGACGAACAGATACAATCAAGTCTGTATTCGGCCTCCTCGGAATTTAGATTGAGACCTTTGATAACTGGTTTTGGTGAATTCTTCGTTTGATCAAAATAAAATATTCCTTCAAGCACAAGTATTGGACTGATAGGCAAGATGAAATGCTTGGCTTTTATATCATCCAACCGAAAACCAATTAAGCCTATGTCTGACATTGGAAGTTCAAGCGGAGAATTAGAAATCGTCCATTTGCTGTTGATGAAGTCCGCATAGTTAGAATTCAACAGCCGTTCAAATTGAAGTCGAAACACTGTCTGCAAAACATTCTCGGATTCGATTATGATTCTACCACCTTGGAAATAGCCTTCACGAAAACGAAGTATCACCTCATCTGGAGTTCCAAGTTCTCGCAGTAAAAAATAATGACCTCTTTCGAGTTCCAAATTGATTTGCGCCAAAAAAGTCACCACAGCTCCCGGTTTTGCGAAAAGCGATGTCCCCAACAAGAAGGTGCAATAACTGCAAAGGTTTTCGTAGATTTCTTTAGGCAGATCGGTGGATTGGTGATTTGCTGCAATCTCCAAAGCCTTGAATGTCTCCGGAAGGTTGGTTTCCACTTTGGAAAAAGAGTCCTCGATGGCGTTGTTCATATTGCTACCCACAAGCAATTGATTATAGCCGCGCGCAGAGCAAGCTCTCTCGATACTCTTGGGTTTCCACAATCCGATTTGGATTTGATAACACTGGAGCGATTTGCCGGTGGTTTTGAACCGTTTCAACAAAACCTGCGAAACATAATGTTGGCGCTCGTTTTTGTTATTCATCGCTTTGCCAACTTTGTGTGTTGGTGTTAAGGAGGAATTTATTCCTCAAACAACGCCTGCGCGAATTGCTTCGCGTCGAAGGGCTGCAGGTCGTCCGGCTGCTCGCCGAGGCCGATGAACTTGATGGGGAGGCCGAGTTCCTTCTGGATGGCCACCACCATGCCGCCTTTGCTCGTGCCGTCCAGCTTGGTCACGATGAGGCCGGTGAGCGGCACGGCCTTGTGAAATTCGCGCGCCTGGTTCAGCGCATTCATGCCGGTCGTCGCGTCCAGCACCAGCAGCACTTCGTGCGGCGCGCCCGCGAGCTGCCTGCCGATGACGCGATGCAGCTTCTGCAATTCCTGCATGAGATTGTGTTTGATGTGCAGACGGCCCGCCGTGTCAATGAACAGATAATCCGCCTTGCGCGCCTGCGCGGCGGTCACAGCGTCGTGCGCCACCGACGCGGCGTCCGCGCCGTAATTGCCGGCGATCACCTCGACTTTGAGGCGCGCGCCCCACAATTTGATCTGCTCAATCGCCGCCGCGCGAAACGTGTCGCACGCGGCGAGCAGCGCGGTTTTCTTCTGCGATTGAATCAAATGGGCGAGCTTGGCGGCGGTGGTGGTTTTGCCGGTGCCATTGACGCCGACGATGGAAACGACGGTCGGTCCGTGCGCAGCTTTGAGCAAATCAGGTTTGTTCGACGAGAGATTTTTTCCGACTTCGTTGCGCGCGATGGCAAAGACATCGTGGCCGGTCGTGCCCTGCAATTCGTAGGCTTGTTTGACGGCGACGACGATTTGCTGGGTGACGGCGATGCCGAGGTCGGCGGCGATGAGGGCGGCTTCCAATTCATCGAGCGTGGCGGAGTCCAGCTTTGGCGAGCGCGAGACGATGCGCTTGATTTCATGAACCAGCTTGCTGTGCGTCCTGGCCAGACCGGCCTTGAATTTGGAAAACAGGCCCATGACTTATTTCCGATTTCCGATTTCCGCTTTCCGCTTTTGTTTAGCGGCGTAAAGTTTTTCGACGCGCTCGTAAGACAGTTTGACACCGCCGATGAGCGGCTTGCCCTTGCTGAAGCCGTGGCAGTCGGAGCCGCCGGTGACGAGCAGATGGAATTTCTCCGCGATTTCCAGGTAGCGCTGCGACGTCGCGGTCGAATGCTTCGTGTGAAAACACTCAATGCCGTCAAGACCGGCGTCCACCAGCGCGGGAATCACGTCATCGGTCCGGTTCAGCCCCGGATGCGCCATGACTGCGAGTCCGCCAGCTTGATGGATCAAGTCCATGCCTTCACGCGCGGACATCCTGGCCTTGGGCACCCACGCGGGGCGGTTTTTTTTGAGAAACCGCTCGAATGCTTCGTCCAGATGTTTGACCAGGCCGGCCTTCACCAGGGCGCGGGCGACGTGCGGGCGGCCCGGCGATCTGCAATTGGCCAGCGCAAAAACGGATTCGACATCGAGCGGCACGTTCAATTCGTTCAGCCGCGCCACCATTTCGCGGATGCGCTGCTGCCGGACCACCTGAAACCGGGCGATTTCGGTCAGCAGCGTTTGATTTTGCGCGTCCAAAAAATAACCGAGAATGTGAACCTCCGTGTGGTCTTGTTCGGCGGTGAGTTCCGCGCCGACGATGAACTCGATGCCCGCCGCCGCGCACGCCGCCGCCATCCGCGCGCAGCCCTCGACCGTGTCGTGGTCGGTCAGCGCCAGCGCGGCAAAGCCGAGCCGCGCGCCATGCCCGGCCAGTTCCTCCGGCGTGAACGTGCCGTCGGAAAACTGCGTGTGCAGATGCAAATCAGCAAATTTCATTTCACAATCCGGGCGGGGCGCATGAGTTCGCCCTTGATTTTGTCGAGGATGCCATTGACAAATTTGCCGCTGTCCTGCGTGGAGAATTTTTTGGCAATGTCCACCGCCTCGTTGATGCTGACGACGGGCGGGATGTCCTCGCGGTGGAGCATTTCGTAAATCGCCAGCCGCATGATGTTGCGATCCACGGCGGCGATGCGATGGAATTCCCAGTTTTTTGCGTGGGCCTTGATTTGTTCGTCAATCGCGTCGCGGTGCTGGAGCACGCCGCGGATGAGCGGCTCGGCGAACAGCCGCGTTTCGGCCTCCTCGGCGGTCGGCGGCGGCAGTTCAACCTGCTGTCCCCAATGCGCCGGCCCCTTTTCCTCGGCGATGGCGGCCGCGCGCTGCGAGTCCCAGAATTCATTCAGCGCCCGCTCCAAATCCTCCGGCGGATTCAGGTCGTGCTGAAACAGGAATTGCACCGCGTGTTCGCGCGCTTCGCGTCGTTTGCCCATGAAGCGAAGTCTAAAGGCTAAAGGCTGAAGGCTAAAGCTCAAATTCAAACCCCGCGCCGCGACTTTGAAACTTGGATTTGGGGCGGCGGGCTGATAACTTTTGCCGATGAGCAAGGTCAACAAGCTCCTGCACACGCGCTACCGCGTGAACGATCTGGAACGCTCGGTGAAGTTTTACCGCGACGTCCTCGGCCTTGAGGAAATCAAGCGGCACAAATCGCCGCGCGGCTCGGAACTCGTCTTTCTCAAGGCGCCGGGCGGCGAGGAGCAGATTGAAATCACCTTTTTCCCCGGCAGCGGCCCGGTGCAGGTGCAACCTGATCTCACGCACCTCGCATTCGAGGTGGACAGTCTCGACGAATTTGCGAAACACCTTGCGAAGCACGGCTTGAAATACTCCGACGGTCCGGCCACCACTTCCACTGGAACCGTGTTCGCGTTCATTGACGCGCCCGAAGGCTACGAAATCGAGCTGATCCAAAAAGGCCGCGGCGGCGGCTGAATTTCCCCAGAACCCAAACCCCAAATCCAAGATCAAAATATAAAATGAGCGTATTAATCGTCGGTTCCACCGCACTCGATTCCATCAAAACCCCCACCCGGGAAAACCCGCGCCTGCTCGGCGGCTCGGCCAGCCACGCCGCCGTCGCCGCGAGTTTTTTTTCGCCGGTCAAACTCATCGGCGTCGTCGGCGAGGATTTTCCAAAAAAATACATCAAACTTTATCGCCGGCACAAAATTGACTTGAGCGGCCTCCAGATTCTGCCCGGCAAAACTTTTCATTGGTCCGGCGAATACGAAGCGAACATGAACAATCGCCGGACGTTGCTGACCGAGCTTGGCGTGTTCGAGACCTTCACGCCCAAGCTGCCGAAGGCGCACCAGGACACGCCGTTTGTCCTGCTCGCCAACATCGCCCCGGCGCTCCAGCACCACGTCCTCGACCAGATGCGCAAACCGAAGTTCGTCGTGGCCGACACGATGGATCTCTGGCTGAACATCGCGCTGCCCGATTTGCTGAAGCTGCTTCCGCGCGTGGACGGCTTTGTGCTCAACGACAGCGAGGCGGCGCAACTCGTGAAGGAGGACAACATTTTTGTGGCCCTCAAAAAAATCCACAAGCTCGGCCCGAAATACGTCATCATCAAAAAAGGTTCGCACGGTTCCATCCTGTCCGGGCCGAAAGGCATTTTTATCTGCCCGGCGTATCCGCTGCACACGGTCGAGGACCCGACCGGCGCGGGCGATTCGTTCGTCGGCGGCATGATGGGTTATCTCGCCTCGGCCAAGGGTTCGATTGACGCGAACATCCGCCGCGCGATGGTTTATGGCAGCGTTACCGCATCATTCTGCTGCGAAGGTTTCGGCCTGACCTGCACGACGAAAACGAAACGCGCCGACATTGAAAAACGCGTGAAGGAACTAGAAAGGCTGACAAAGTTTTGAGACAGAATTAACAGAATTTTCAGAATTGAATTTTGTCCATTCTGTTAATTCTGTCTAAATCCGTTACGAAACGAACTTCGGCTCATGCACGGTGCCGAGCTTGTGCTTGCGGAGCAGCTCGCAGAATTTCGCGATGCCGCGTTTTTCGTCCGAGCCGAGGTGGAAATGGATCTGCCAGCCGAGATAATCCTTGCGGAAATCGAGGTCGTAAGCCTTGTGATTGCGGATGATGACCTCCAGCGTATCCATCCCGAAACCCTTCGTCTCCAGCAGCAGCCGGCGCAGCGCCTTGTTCTCCACCCCGCGTCGCAATGCCCAGACCGCATAGACAAACGGCAGGTTCGTCATTTCAAACCACGCCGCGCCAAGGTCGAAAATCTCGTATTTTGTGTGCGGCGCGCGCTGGAAATCAATCGCCCGGTCGCCGATGAGCAGCACAAAATCCTTCTTCCTGGCGTCCTTGTAATTTTCCAGCGGCTTGAATTCCGGCTTCAACCCGCGCTCGGCCAGCAGCACCTTCAGCAAATTCACGCTCGTGAGCGACGCCGTGTCGCAAAAAATCTCCTTCGCCTCCTCCAGCGGCTTTTTGTGCGCGAGCAGGACGCTGAAGACCTCGCCGAGCGACGCGATGGCGATGCCGTCGAGGATGTCGTAACGGTCGGTGAGCAAAACCTCGGAGACGCTAACCAGCGCGGCGTCCAGCTCGTCGCGGCGCAGCAATTCGGCGAGGCGCGCGGGCGTGGTGAAAACAATCTGGTCCTCGATGCCGCGCGTGAGGGGCACGGCGTTGAGATATTCCACCGAGCCGACGCGGAACGACGCGAGGGACTGCTCCAGGCCGAACTCGCGCTCGCGGTTCAACGCCCGCTGTTCGTGCTTCAATCGGTGCGCGATTTCCTCCGCCGATTCCGGCGGGGCCATGCGCAGTTTTGGGATGTCTTCCGGCGAACTCATTCCGCGCAATCTTGCACGGCGACGAATGATGCGCGAGCCAATTCAAGCGGGTGAAGGCTGTTGTAGCAGCGGACATGAGTCCGCTCATTGTTAAGCACAACAACGGCTGCGGCGGGCTTCGGCTTGGCAGGCCAAAGCTTTGCCCGCAACTTTTCCCCTCCACCGGAGTTTGAAACAATAAACCGTGAAACCAACATTTTTCAATTCGGAGGGATTATGCGTAATTTGCTCGTCGTTCTAATTGCCGCCGGCTGCTGGCTGGCCTTTGCCGCGCGCGCGCAGGACACCAACGCGCTCAAGACCGAGATTGGGATTTTTGAATCGCAGACCGGCGTGGTCGTCGTCAAGGGCTTTGGCCAGGTCGGATCGGTTTCCACCAGCGCCGCCGTCATTTCCGTGCGCTGCAAGGAAACCGCCAGCGCCGCCACCAGCCACAAGGATTATGGCATCGCCGTGGTGATTGAGGCGAACCAGCAGCGAGAGGTGGCCATTGTGGATTATGACGAACTGGATGCGCTGCTGAACGGCATGGATTACATTGGCAAAATTACCTACAACGTGACTTCACTGCCGGGCTTTGAGGCGACCTTCACCACCAAGTCCGGTCTGGAACTCATTGCGTATGGCAACAAGCAGCAGGGCGGCATCCGGACGTTTTTGCAATACAATGACGGCCCCAGGATTCAGCTCGCGTCGGACCAGTGGATTCAACTGGCGAACCTGATCGGCCAGGCGAAAACCACGCTCGACTCGTTACGAACTCCCAAGTGACTTTTGCAGCACCGTGTCGCGCTGCGCCCAGCCGGGATCCGGGTGCGGATAATCCAGATTGTAATGCAGCCCCCGGCTTTCAGGCCGCAACGCGGCGCAACGCACGATCAATTCCGCCACCGTCGCGATGTTGCGCAATTCCAGCAGGTCGCTCGTCACGATGAAATTCCAGTAATACTCGCGGATTTCCTGCTGCAAATGCGCCAGCCGGCTTTGCGCGCGCTGGAGCCGCTTGCCGGTGCGGACAATGCCGACATAATCCCACATCAGCCGCCGGATTTCGTCCCAATTGTGCGAGACGACGACGAGTTCATCCGGGTTGTGCGCATTGCCGGATTGCCACAGCGGAATCTGGAGATTTGAAATTTCAGATTTGAAAATTGAAATCGCCCGGCCCGCCGCGCGATGCGCGCAAACGAGCGCCTCCAGCAGCGAGTTGCTCGCCAGCCGGTTTGCGCCGTGCAATCCCGTGCAGGCGACTTCGCCGACGGCGTAAAGTCCGGCGATGTCCGTCTCGCCGTCCACGTTGGTCGCCACGCCGCCGCACTGGTAATGCGCCGCCGGCACGACGGGAATCGGCTCCTTGGTGATGTCAATGCCATAGCCAAGACACGTCTGGTAGATGTTCGGAAATCGTTCGATGATGAATTTTGCCGGCTTGTGCGTGATGTCGAGCAACACGCAGTCCGCGCCGGATTTTTTCATCTCGCTGTCAATTGCGCGGGCCACGATGTCGCGCGGCGCGAGCGATTTCAGCGGATGATAATCGTCCATGAACTCGCGGCCCTCAATCGTCTTCAGCACGCCGCCCTCGCCGCGCACTGCTTCGCTGACGAGGAACGACTTTGCTTTCGAATGATACAGGCACGTCGGATGGAACTGGACGAACTCCATGTCCGCCACCGCCGCGCCCGCGCGATACGCCATCGCCACGCCGTCGCCGGTGGCGATGTCGGGATTCGTCGTGTAGAGATAAACCTTGCCGCAGCCGCCGGTCGCCAGCAGCGTCACCGGCGCGGCGAACGCCCAGACGCGACGCGATTTCTTGTCGAACACATAGGCGCCAAGACAGCGGTTCTTGCCGGCGTGACCCAGTTTCTGGCTGGTGATCAAATCAATCGCGATGTGGTTCTCGAAAATCTCAATGTTCGGCTGGCGTGAAACTGCGTCGAGCAACGCGTGCTCCACCTCGCGCCCGGTCATGTCCTTCGCGTGCAGAATGCGCCGTTTGGAATGGCCGCCTTCCCGGCCCAAATCCAGTTCCCGGCCGCCGTCCTCGCCCGGCGCGTCGCGCTCGGAAAATTTCATGCCCAACTCGATCAATTCCTGGATCCGCGCCGGGCCTTCCTCGACGATGGTGCGGACGACGCTTTCCTTGCACAGCCCCGCGCCCGCCGCGAGCGTGTCGCGCACGTGCAACTCGAACGAGTCCTCCTTGCTCGTGACCGCCGCGATGCCGCCCTGCGCGTAATTGGTGTTCGACTCTGCGCGGTCCTTTTTGGTGACAATAGCCACGCGCCCGCGCGGCGCGACCTTGAGCGCGAACGAAAGCCCGGCGATGCCGCTGCCGAGAACCAGATAATCGAATTGTTTCATGTCGCAAAAGAATTAACGCAAAGACGCCAAGGTGCAAAGGCGCAAAGAAGACTTCATCATGCCGCGTCTTGGCGGCTTTGCGCCTTTGCGTTAATCATAGTCGCGCGTTGTCAATCAACCGCGTCTTGCCGATGAAGACCGCCAGCGCCATCTGCGTGCCGCGTTTCACCCGGGCAACCGGGGCCAGCGTTTCGGGATTGAAAAACTCCATGTAGTCCAGCCGGGCCAGTGGAGCGGTGGTGATGAATTCCTTCAGGTCAGCCTTCAGGCGCGCGGCGGAAACGGGTTTCTTTTTCACTGCCAGTCTTGCTGCGCGCAAGGCATGAAACAGAACAACCGCCTGCGCCCGCTGTTCCGCGTCGAGAAACTTGTTCCGCGAACTCATCGCCAGCCCGTCCGGTTCGCGCAACGTCGGCGCAACGATGATTTTCACCGGAAAATTCAAATCGGCCACCATGCGCTTGATGATGGCCGCCTGCTGGAAATCTTTCCGCCCGAACACCGCCACGTCCGGCAGGACGAGGTTGAACAGCTTGGCCACAACCGTCGTCACGCCGCGAAAATGCGTCGGCCGCGCCGCGCCTTCCATCGTCTGCGACAATTTTTCCTCAACAACGTAAGTGCTGAAATCTTGGAGTGCGCCGATATGTCGGCGCTTTGAAAGCGGTGACATGTCACCGCAATCCAAAGTCGGATACATTTCCGCATCGTTTGGCGTGAACACCACGTCCACGCCGGCTTCCCGGCAGAGTTTCAAGTCGCGCTTCAAATCGCGCGGATATTGGGCGAGGTCCTCCGTCGGCGCGAACTGCGTCGGGTTGACATAAATGCTGACGACAACTTTACCGTTTTTACCGGCGCGCTTGCGCGCCTCGCGCACGAGGCTCAAATGGCCGGCGTGCAAATAACCCATTGTCGGCACAAAGCCGACACGAACACCCATGCGTTTCCATTGCAGGGTGCGTTTCTGCATGGCGGCGGCATTCGAGATGATTCGCATGAGACTGGTTTAACCGAATCTCGCGGTGATTTCACTAAAGAAAAAGCCGCGCCGGAAAGTTTCGGCGCGGCTTTTGTTCCCCACCTCAAATTCTGGTCAAGCTTCGGCGAACAGATGCGTGTGCTTGCTGCACGACTCATTGGTCGGCGCGTCGGGCACGCGGTCGTTTGGCTGAACAATGCCGTTCGCCAGCATCCACGCCTCGACTTCCTCGCCGCTGACGTCGGCGAGCATCTGGCCGTTGATCTCGACGCACGGGCTTAACGGCTGGCCGCTCTTCTCGATCATTTCCTGGCGCTGCAACGGGTCGTTGACGACGTCGCGGTCTTCAAAGGGCAGGTCGTATTTGCGCAGCACGGCGCGGACGCCCTGGCTCCAGCCGCAGGTCGGCTTCAGATAGGCGGTGATTTTCGGCTTTTCAATGGTTTGCATAAATTGTTATTACGATGGCAATATAGTGCCACAACCATCGCAATATGCAAGATGAATTTTAACGCTCCGTTTCCCGCCTGCGCTGGGCAAGGATTTTTTGCGACGGCGTGTAATTGGCGATGAACTCGCGGTAAAATTCCGCGAACGTTCCGGCGGCAATCGCCGCGCGCGCGTCGGCCATGATCTTCAAATACAAATGCGAGTTGTGAACGCTCACCATGCGCAGGCCGAGGATTTCATTCACGTTCAGCAGATGCCGCAGATACGCGCGCGTGAAATTTTTGCAGGCAAAGCAGTCGCAGTTTTCCTCAATTGGCCGGAAGTCGGCCTTGAACTGACCGCCCTTGATGCCGATGGCGCCGCGCCGGGTGTAAGCGGTGCCGTTGCGCGCGACGCGCGTCGGCAGCACGCAATCAAACATATCCACACCGCGCGCAATCAGTTCGATCATCTGCGCGGGCGTGCCGAGTCCCATTGCATAACGCGCCTTGTGCTCGGGCAGATGCGGCTCGGTGAATTCGATCGCCTTGAGCATTTCCGGTTCCGGCTCGCCGACGCTCACGCCGCCGATGGCGTAACCGTCAAATTCCATTTCCACAAGCGCTTTTGCACATTCCTCGCGCAACGCGGCATTGGAACCGCCCTGGACGATGCCGAAAACTTTTTGTCCGTCGGCGCGCGGTTGTTCGCGGCATTCGCGCGCCCAGCGGACGGTGCGTTCGACGGCGAGGCGTTGTTCCCTAGCGGGCGCGTCGTGCGGCGGGCATTCGTCGAACACCATCGCGATGTCCGAGCCAAGCACGCGCTGGATTTCCATCGCCTCTTTCGGGCCGAGAAACAAAAGCGAGCCGTCGAGGTGCGAACGGAATTCGACGCCGTGCGGTTTGATTTTCCGGATTTTGGCGAGGCTGAAAACCTGGAAGCCGCCGCTATCGGTGAGAATCGGCTTTCCCCAATTCATAAACTTGTGCAGGCCGCCGGCGGCGCGGATGATGTCGAGTCCGGGGCGCAGGTTGAGATGATAGGTGTTGCCGAGGATGATTTGCGTGCCCATCTCCAGCAGTTCGCGCGGGTCGAGCGCTTTGACGCTGGCCTGCGTGCCGACGGGCATGAATACTGGCGTTTCGACCACGCCGTGAGCGGTGGTCAATCTTCCGAGGCGCGCCTTGGTTTGCGAATCGGTTTTAAGAAGCTCAAACATTTTTTCGTAGAACAGGCGTCGCGCCTGTTTCTATATTATTTCAATTAAATGGAGACAGGCGTGCCGTCTGTCCTACGCCTCGGCAAACGAAACATCCACCAGCAAATCGGCGGCGATCTTTTCCAGATCCGTTTTCAGCGCGGCGAGATTACAGCCTTCGGGCAGTTGCAACCGCGCGCCGGCCTTGAACAGCGTTTCGCCGGACATCGGCGCGCTGACAACCTCGCTGGAAAATTCCTCGACGTTCACGCCGGCGCGGGCGAGCGCGCTGGTGATTTCGCGGACGATGCCCGGCCGGTCGCTGCCGACGATTTCCAGTTTCGTCTGACGGCCCGGTGTCGCCGGAACTGATTTTGAGTCGGGCTGAACAACGACGTTCAGCCCCGGAATTTTCTGGAGCGCGGCCAGCAACGAAGCTTTTTCCGCCGCTGGAATTTCAATCCGCAGGATTCCGGCGAACTCGCCGCCAAGCCGGCACATGCGGCTTTCGAGCCAGTTGCCGCCGTGGCCGGCCACGGCGCGCGCGACGGATTCGACCAGCCCGGTGCGGTCCGGGCCGATGAGGGTCATCACCAATGGAATTTGCATGGGGGTTTGGTAGCGGTTTCCGGCGCGGCTGGCAAGCGATTCTCCCCGGCGGCAATCATCAGTTGCCATGAATCTGACAATTCGCCAGACTGAAATCGTTGTAATACTCGCTTTTTCTGCATTTTTTCCTTTTCAGTTCCGCTTATTTGTGCTAAAGTTGGAGCAAACGAAAGGCTCATTATGATACTCGATTATGCACTGGAAAAATTCCCGCTTGCGGCTGAATTGCGCGACGGCACGGCGGTCGTCGTGCGCCCGCTGGCCAAACGCGACGCCGGCCGCCTGCACAAGTTCTTCCTCGCCGTGCCCGAGGAGGAGCGGCTGTTCATCAAGCAGCCGATTTTTGAGGGCACGCTGTTCAAGCAATGGTGCCAGCATCCCGATTTCGAGCACAACCTGCCATTGATCATGCTGCATGGCGACCGGATCATCGGCGAAGCGACGTTGCACCAGCGGCTCGGCGGCTGGAAACGGCACATCGGTTTGATCACCGTGCTGACGCATCCGAATTATCGCGGTCGTGACGTGGCCAAAATGCTGGTGGAGGAGCAGGTCGAGATCGCGCGGAACATGGGCCTGCGCCGGCTGGAGGCCGAGTTGAACGGCGAACGCAAGGTCGCCATCCGCGCGCTGGAGCAGATCGGTTTCCAGCCCCTGATGAAGATGGAGGAGTATGTGCTCGACATGAAGGCCGTCATGCACGATTTCGTGCTCATGGGCATGGACCTGCGGACGGACGAGGAATACGCGGGCGTCGGCGGCTGAACGTCAAGGCTGATGGGTGATCTTCCGCCAGTCCACGCCCTGCGTGCCGGCGTAAATCGCAAAGGTCTTTTCGTTCTGAATCAGCACCGCGCGCACGACGCTTGAGTCGTCGGCGCGGCCCAGATCCAAAATGCTTTCGGGGATGAACCCCATTTTTTTGTGCGCATAAAGCAGCGCGAACACCGCCTGCGCGACGGTGGCATAGGGCAAATCCTTGTAGGCGCCTTCCACCGCGTCCTCGACCGCGTTGGCGAGAAATTCGAGCTGGTTCACGAGGTGCGGGAATTTCGGCGCGTTGATCTGGGTGAATGCGAGTTTCCACTGCGGCAACTGGCGCAGGACCTTTTCGGCGATGGCGGGCGTGATGCTGGCCGCGCCGCCGTTGACGAACTTTGCAATTTCAGGCATGGCGGCGGCAATTTATGAAAATACCCGCGCCCGTCAAAGCGAAATCGCCGCGACGAATCACGTTTTCATCCGTCCGGCTTCCTGCTAGAAATGCGGCGTGCAAGATTTGATCGCCAAAGCTGAAACGCTGCTCGAAGCGCTGCCGTATATCCAGAAGTTCAGCGGTGAGACGTTCGTCGTCAAATACGGCGGCAGTTTCATGGACTCGCCGGACGAAAAAATCCGCACCAGCGTCGCACGCGACATCGTTTTTCTCGAAGCCGTCGAAATCAATCCCGTCGTTGTCCACGGCGGCGGCAAGGCCATCACGCGGGCCATGGAAAAAGCCGGATTGAAGGCGAATTTCATCCAGGGCCAGCGCGTCACCGACGAGGCCACGGTGAAAATCGTGGACGACGTTTTGTCGGGCGAGATCAATCCGGAGATTGTCAAAACCATCAAGGCGCTCGGCGGCCGGCCGGTGGGCTTCGCCGGGCGGGACATTTTCAAATGCCGAAAATTGTGGCTCGCCGACAGGGAAAATCCCGGCATGAAAATTGACATCGGCTACGTCGGCGAAGTCATCGAGGTCAACGTTGCGCCGCTCAAGGAATCCATGTGGTGCGGCTTCACGCCGGTCATCAGCCCGACGGCGCGCGGCGAAGACGGGAAAATTTACAACTGCAACGCCGATGTTGCCGCCGCCATGTGCGCCATCGCGCTGAACGCCAAACGACTTGTGTTCATGTCCGACGTGCCCGGCCTGATGCGCGATCCCAAGGATGCTTCAACCGTCATCGCCCATTTGCAAACCGGCGAAGTTCCCAGCCTCAAATCCGCCGGCATTGTGGACAAAGGCATGATTCCGAAAGTGGACAGCGCCGTGGCCGCCATCAAGTCTGGCGTGGAAAAAGTTTCCTTCGTGGACGGCCGCGTGCCGCACGCCGTCATGCTCGAAATCTTCACCGACAAGGGCGTCGGCACGGAAATCGTGCTCTGACATTTACGATTGATGATTTGTGATTTATGATTGGCATGCGAGCAGGCAGTCGGTTTGCAAATTGCAGATCATAAGTCAAAAATGAACCAGTCCGCATACATTTTGCGGGAGAACACCGGAACTTCCGGATTGGTGGGGTCTGCCCGCGACGCAGTCGCCGTGCTGGCGGAACATGACATTCCGCATCTCATCGTGGGTGGACTGGCGGTGCAGGAGCATGGCTATCCGCGCCTGACGATTGACGTGGACATTGTCGTGCCGGACGTGCTGGAGGCCGTGGAATTTCTCACCGCCAGCCTGACCGGGCCGTTTTATCGCGTGGCTAAGGTTCAAGACCGGGTTGAAGACCGGCGCAACGGCGTGTTGATTGATTTGCTGCCGGCGGGAAAGGTGTTGAAGCGCGGCTGCAAAATTCCGTTTCCGCAACCAGCCAAAGTCACCGGAGAAATCCAAATCGTGAAGCTGGAAGAATTGATCTCGCTCAAGCTCGACAGTTGGGCGGGTTCGCCCGTGCGCCGGCACAAGGATAAAACCGATGTCATCGAACTGATCAAGTATCGCAACCTGCCGCGCGACCTTGCCGTGAACCCCGCCGTTCGCGCGCTCTACACAGAAACGTGGGACGCGCTTCAGGCGGAAAAATAAATTTTTTGTGTCCTTTGCGTTCCTTTGCGGTTAAAACAATCCGCCGATGAAAGAAATATTTCCATCACCGCCACCGTCCGTCCGTTAAAAAATTCCGCAAAAACATCTTGCATCGCCGGGCCAGGCACTTATGATGGCGCGCGTCCCTTGAAAGTATTTCTGTTGGTTCAACGGAACGCTTGGTTCTTGGACGCTTGGAAACTATGGGCCGGGAATGGCATGCGAAGTCAGGGTTGAATCGAATCGGAAGAATGTTGTTTCACTTTCCGATTCCCTCACGGGGAAGATCTGTCTCTCGATGCCGCCAATCCCCGGCGACAAATACCGGCTTGATACCGTCGGCTTCCGATCTGATACCGCCAAGCCCGGTTTCGGTGGGGCCAAGTCCGCACTTGGTAAAACGAAGTGCCGGCCTGATACAACCAACTCCGGGAATGATACAGCCGGCTTTCCGCCTTATACAGCCAAGTCCAAACCCGATACGGCCAAGTCCCGTGTCCGTTCCGGGCAAATCGGCGCCTGTAACCCATTATTCCCGGTCAACTTCAGCGACGATTTCCGCATTATTGGCTTATTTACAGCCACTTGCGCGTTTCAATGGCGCTATGCCGGGACGCCGTTGCGTTCCGCACTCCGCACTCCGCATTCCGCATTTAACTGCCCTTCAACCGTTAACCTTCAACAATTGAAACATTATGCCAGACCCCGCACCTACGCCCACACCCGCACCCAAAACCCCGCAAACCCACGGCGACCTTGACAAAAGCCTCCTCGCCGACATCAAACTCGGCGAAGACGTCGCCGCCGCCGCGCAAGACCCAGACCACGCCCCCCGGCTCGCCAGCGAGGAGCAGATAGACGCCGCCACCGTTGCCAATCTCGTCACCCTCACCGGAGACGCACGCACGCTGGCCGGGCAGGTGGTCACCGCCAAGAAAGCCCGCAACACGGCCACCGCCACCGAAGTCGCCGCGCAAAAGACGCTGGTCAAGGGACTGCGCGACATCCAGCAGCGGGCCAAAGCCAAGTTCACGGACAAACCCAAACGCTCCGCCTATTGCATCAACCAGGAAAACTTCGGGCATGACCGCAGCAGCCTCGAACAGGACGCCACCAACATCATCAACCTCGGCGAAGCCGACGCCCTGCGCGGCCTGACGCCCGATAAAATCGCCGCCGCCCGCGCCGCTTTGGCCGCTTGGAAACAAACCGATGTGAACGAAGGCAAAGCCGAAGAAACCCAGAGCGAACTGTTGGACCAACTCCAAACCAAGGTGGACGCGATGAACGCGGCCCGACGCGAAATCCAACTGGCCGCCGACACCTGCTGGCCCGCCAGCGACAAAACCAACGCCCCCATCCGCCGGGCGTTTAAAATTCCGACGAACAAACCCATTGCCAAATGAAATCACCATTCCCAGTTTGAGGTTGAAAATTCAATGCTCAATCTCTCAAACCATCAACCATAAACTTTTTGCCAACTCATGGCCGCACACCTCACCAACGTCGGCGGCGCGCCGTAGCCTCCTCGTTCAACTGCTCATGTGCCAGCGAGAGCTGCGGCGCAATGGCAGTTCATCAGCCAGGACGTTTTCTGCTCAACCATGAACACCCTCAGAAACTTGTTGAAAGCGCAGTGCCCCGAACTTTCTGAGGCGCTGGAACGAAGCTGGAAGATCGCGCTTGATCAATGGCTTCCCGCCATCAGTCCGAGCAGCAGTTCCTTCAATACCTATCCACATTTGCGGAACATTGAAGCTTGCCTAGATAGCATCATCACCACCTTCACCCCTCGGTCAGTTGGCGCATCTGAGTGCTTTCTGAATCCGCTTGAAATCTATGTGCTGCTGGCCGCGGTTCTTTTCCATGACATCGGACGCGTGCAGGAGGAAGCCGCCGTCAAGTCCACGCTCAAACACGCGGTCTTCTCCCGACAAACGGTTGTCAGCAACTTTGCACAGTTGGGCATACCCGGTCGTGAACTGGCAGGCGTCATCGGCGACATCGCACTGCAACATGATCCTTCTGGCGACACACCCGTCAACCTGCCCGAAACAGCCATCGGCCCCTATGGCCGGTTACGTCGCCAACCGTTGGCAGCGCTGCTCATTCTGGCCGACCATATGGACGACGCCTACAGCCGCACGCTCCCGGTCTATCTGCATCCGGCTCAGGAAGTGGAGATCAAAGGTGCCTTTCGTCGCGAAGTTCTGGCCGTGCAAACCGATCCCAAGTCACGCCTGGTTCTGACGGTCCTGAGCCATGAGTTTCCGACCATACCAGACAAGACTGAGTCATGGATGAAACCTTCTTACAAACGTGTTGAAGGGGTGCCAGCACTACCAACACTCAGTTCTCGGAAGAAATCACCGGATCTCATTGCACGCATTTACCGGAGATTATCGGATGCCTTTGAGAAAAGGCGAAAGTCAGACAAAGGTTTTGATAAATATGATGCCATAAAGCGAGCAGGATTCACCCCGCTCGGGACCACAGACGACCTCAACGCCAGAAACAGGTTTGTAAGTGAGGGAAAATACATAGTCAATAGAACAAACGATGAAATCCGCATCTGGCCTCCAGGCAGCCTGCTCGCTGTTGTCCTCGGCGACTTGAAGAAAAACCGCGACAAACTCAAGGATGAGAAGGCGGACCTTGCTGCCATCGGCGTGAACCTTGCCGACTGGCTGGTCGAATACCAGGGCCATCTTTATGATACGGAAGGGCAGGAAACAATCGAGCCGGTCTTAAACATTGAATACTTGAAGGAAGTTACAAGAGCCATGTGGCAATTGACTGCGGGCGTCTTTGCCCAAGGCCTGTTCAGTTATGAGGAATTGGCCTCCGAAGTTGGAGACTATGACTTGCAGAGAATCAAACTTGCAGCCCGTCGGGTGGCGATTCTCACGGAAGAGAAGATTGGCAAGGTGTCAAGCGATGAATATAGCGCATTTCAGGTTTTAGATAATCGCTGGAGATGGCCTTTCACTAAAAACCTCAGCCATGTTCTAATGGAGGAAGTGTTCAAAGCGCTTGATACGCTGCCGAATCCCAGCCAACCCGTCAAACCATGAATGACATTCAACCACCCGAGGGGATCATTCTCGGATTCCCTTTCGATCATTTGATGGACCGCGAGTGTCCGCTCGAATCGCTCTGGCCGAATTCGCCAAACTACAAAAACCCGGATTACAAAAAGGCCGTGCCTGGTATCAAGGTGTATAGTGAGTTGAATAAGCCTAGCACAGGGAACATCGTGATCTGTGGCGAGCCGGGCACAGGAAAATCCACGTTGGCGCTACAGTTCGCAGTTAAATGCGCCATGCATCGGGGAAACAATTCGATCGCTGCCTACATCCCGCTGGAGTCCACAGTCCAAGATGTGCAAGCGAAGGCGAAGTCCTTCGGATGGGATAAATATCTCCAACCTTTACAGACAACCAAGCCGTGTGATGACACTGCCAGCATAGACGATATTAGGAAGTCCCTTGAGGAATGCTTCCAAAAGCCCTTGGAAAAGTGTAAGAATTCCGGCTGCGTCATCTTGCCGAGCCTTTCACCCCGGCATACGCGGCCTGCTGGCGCTGCCGATCTCTTTTGGCACCGTTACCAGCAACTCGAAAGACTGCTCGTGGCAGGAAAGGAATTGGAGGAGGAAAAGAGTGAGGAACTGAAGCGGATTCGGTGGATTTTTCCGATTGTCGTATTGGACAGCCTGAATATGTTCGGCTTTGATTCTCTAACACGGGATCAAGGATATATGCTTTTCAGGCTTTTCCACCGGTTCAAAAGGATTGGCATTTTTGTCGTCGAAACCAGCACCGCGCCCCTCTTTGATTCCACCATGGCGGATGTGGTCATCCGGCTTTCCGCCACAAAGGACCAGGACTATTTTGTCCGCCACTTGGAGATCGAAAAATCGCGGTTTTTCAACCAGGTTAACGGCCTCCACCCATTCAAGACCGAAAGACTCAAGTATCAGGAGAGTCCTGATCCCACAGTTCCCCTACAGGTTCCGACCGTGCCCGCAGCCGATCCGCAGGACAACAAAGGCACAAAACCAAAAGCGTGCGGCATTGTGGCTTATCCGTCTCTGCACTACTTGGTGCAGCAGACGGAGTGGAACAAGCCCAAAAAAATTCCTGGAGCAAATACGACTTCACAAAAAGCTGTCAGCCGCATAGATTTTGGGATCAAAGCGTTTGAGGGGATCCTGCAAAAAAACCTCAACCGCGGTGACGTAATCACCATTGTGGGGCCACCTGCAACCTTCAAAACAACATTTGCGATGAATTTCATTGCTCGCGGCTTGGCTGATGGGGAAAGCGCGATGATCATTCGACTGTCAGAGTATCGGTTGCTTCAACCTGGATCAAAGCAAAGATTGGAGGTTAAGGATAAACCACGACTAAGTGAGGAGTTATGCGGGTTATCCGATCCTTCCAACCTTTTGTCGAAGGATACACTGCCATTGTTCGACTGGGACTGGATGGAGTGCGCCAGAAAATGTCTGGAGCAGCGAAAGAGTGCTGAAGATATGGAATATGAGGAGAGAATGTCGCAATATGACCACACATGGGAAAACCTCGCGCCAGCATCGAAAGCACTGATTACGGCTTGGCGGCTTACGGATGATGGCATTGGTAAACTCTTTGAGCAGCTTATTAACAAAGAGCCTGTAAGCGAACAGGATTTGCGAACACGATTGGCGCGCATGAGATTATTCGAATTGGACTTTCGAGGTGGTGCCATTTTGCCCGAGGAGTTCGTCCATATACTGCGCGAAATCCTGATCCGCCGCCCCGACGATCCAGATGCCATCCGACGGGTTTTTTTTGGCGACATCAGCCAAATTGGCGTCAGCTATCCCTTCCTGCGCCAAAGCATCTCCACCGGAGATCTCTTCCTGCCAACATTCGTTCACATCATGCGCAATCACGGCATAGACCTCGTGATGACCGGGACAACCTCCGGACTTCCGCTGGCCAACGAAGCGGTGAACCGCGCCTGGTCACTGGCCGATGCGACACTGTCCTGCGACTTGTGCGACGTCTTTGGTGACCGCCATGTGGTGGTCAGAGGCCCCGGACAGATGAGCGCAGGCCCTACCGAAGCTAGAAGTGAAGGTGAACTTGTGCCCGCAGTCGTGCAACTGCTAGGAAAAAAACACGCATTTAAAGTGGATGACAAGTATCTGGAAGGTCTGGTCGGATTTGACACTCCGCCCATTCATCGTCCAGGTGTGACGATCCATGTATTTGAACAAAACCCCACCGTGCATGGCGCGTATAATCGGGAAATCGAGGCCATGCTTTCCGCCGCACTGCTTTCACGTGAGGAACTCAATCCATCAGCAGGGAAAACCGATACAGTCATAAACCGCATCGGCATACCGCGCAAGGTCCACGTTAAACCATTCTGTAGCAGTTACTCCGGGGCGATTCATGATTCACTAAACGTATTGGGTAAGCAGGCACCTTTGGAGGAAACCGTGCTTTACACGGTTGATGAGTTCGTCACAGAGTTAAGCTCCCGCTTTCATGATTATGGCAGAACGCTTGCGGGGGGGTTTTTGCCCAAGCCCGCAATCAGATCCAAGTGGGGGTTCGGGTCATCAACATATTTTTGGCCCTACTGCTCGAACGTGCTGCTGCTGGCATATCGCCGGAATTGGCTTGCGACATTCAATCCAAAGTCATGGAATGACGTTCTAGCCAAAGCACGGAATACTCCCTACGACAAATTGAAAGCACCGCCCGGTCTCAAAATTCAGTGTTTGTTTTGGTATGATCGCACCGCAAGTGAAACGCTTTCGTGCGCATTGTTGGACGCTTTGGTCTGTCAGTCTACACAACGTAAGAAGCTGCGAGACGCCGAAAAGGAACTGCGAGACGCCGAAAAATTGTCCGACAAGATCGAGAGCGCACACATGAAAAAGAAGAATGCAATGAATAAGCTAAACGCTATCTGGAGCAAACTGATAGAACAGACCAAGCTTACGTCCTCGCAGAAGAAGAATGTTCAAGCACTCTGCGCTCTGTTTCATGAAATGTATAGTCCCGACAAATGCCACAGCAATGAGGCAAACCAGAATGATGAGGCAAACCAGAAGGCTAAAGCAATCCTGGATGCCGAACAGCAACAGATGCCTTCTGATGCGGGCATCTATTTGTGTTGGTATTCCCAACTTCGCGACCTGATCAAGCGAGAACCCCGCCTTGCCCAAGAGCTTGCCGTGTGCGCACTGCCGGGAGGTGGCTTCACGGGCGATTGGTTCATTGGAGTCGTAAAAGGCTCTGTAAGCCTCGCCCTGGGTCAGCAAATTATCAGGATGCTCTGTAGTCAGGAGGAAGACTATAAAAGGTTCACTCATGGAGTCGGCCTGCCTGTCTCAAAGTCGTTTTACAAACCAGACAAAACCAAGTTTTACGCGTGGCCACACGCGATGGATGTTTTTCTGAAAGACATTAAGGATATATACGACGATGCACATTCGCGGGCTGAAATCCTGCATTACCGAAAATTCCACACGGCCTTGAGCGTTCTTGCCCGGCAATTGGCACCTCCAGACCTCTCGGTCAAGGCCACAGACGATGAGAAGAAGAAGGCTCGAGAAGGCGCGGTTGGCATTGTTGAAAGAGTGTTCGCCCAAATTCAGACCCTTGCGCCCCCAGATAAATAACAGTGCGAAACCAACAGGCGTCACGCTTGGGCTATTTTCTCGTCGCTAGGAATCATTGCGATTTCTTTGTGTTCTTTGGGGCGATTTCCGGTTAAAACAATCCGTGATGAAAGAAATTGTTCCAGCGCCGCCGCCGCTCGTTCATAACCAGTTCGAGGCCGTGCGCGATTTGTTCTCGAAAAATGTCGTGCCGAGCTACGGTCGTTTTGAACTCGCGTTGAGCCACGGTGCCGGCAGCTATGTCTTTGATGTCGCCGGCAAACGCTATCTCGATCTTGGCAGCGGCATCGCGGTTTGCTGCCTTGGCCACGCGCATCCGGCCATCACCGAGGCGCTCGTCGAACAATCCAAAAAACTCATCCACGTCTCGAATCTTTATTTCACCGAGCCGCAGGGAAGGCTGGCCGCTGAAATCGTCAAACGCATCGGCGCGGGCAAATGCTTTTTCGCCAACAGCGGCGCGGAGGCGAATGAAGGGCTTTTCAAATTGGCCCGGAAATTCGGCCACGACGAGGGCCGGTTTGAAATTCTCACAGCGACGAATTCTTTTCACGGCCGGACGCTCGCCGGCATTGCCGCGACCGGCCAGGACAAGGTGAAAAAAGGCTTCGAGCCGGCGACGCCGGGTTTCCGGCATATTCCGTTCAATGATTTGGACTCCGCGCGGAAAGCGATTTCGCCAGCCACCGTCGCCATTTTGATCGAAGGCGTGCAGGGCGAAGGCGGCGTCACGCCAGCGACGCCGGAGTATTTGCTCGGCCTGCGGCAATTGTGTGACGAGAAAAAACTGCTGCTGCTCATGGATGGCGTGCAATGCGGACATTATCGCACGGGAAGATTCCAGAGCTTCCAGCGGATTTTGGAAAATGTTCCGGGCGGTGAAAATTTTTTGCCTGACTGCCTTTCGATGGCCAAGTCGCTGGGCGGCGGATTTCCCATCGGCGCGTTCTGGGTGCGCGCGCCGTTCGCGGATTTGCTGGGGCCGGGCACGCACGCCACGACTTTCGGCGGCACGCCGCTGGCCTGCGCCGTCGCGCTGAAGATTTTTGAAGTCGTCGAGCGCGAGCGGCTGGACGAAAACGCCCGCAAGCTCGGCGAACGGCTGAAAAACGAATTGGAACGGCTCGTGAAAAATTATCCCGGCGTCGTCAAAAACGCGCGCGGCCTCGGCTTCATGCTCGGACTTGAATTCGTGGAAAAGGAAAAAATCCCCGCGCTCGCCGCCAGCGACAAGACGGTGGCGGTTCAATTGACGAACCGGCTGCATCAGGCCGGCGTGCTGGTGATTCCCGCCGGAACGCAGGTCATTCGTTTGCTGCCGCCGCTGAATTTGAAGCCGCAGGAGGCTGGCGAAGGCATCGCCAAAATCGAGGAAATCGTCAAGTCACTCGCCTGATATATTGCATGACGCCCGCCGCCCACAGGCATTTGGCCAAAAGCGACCCGGTGATGCGGCGGCTCATCCGCGAGCACGGGAAATGCGATCTCATGCCGGAAAAGCGCCGTTCGCCGTTTCAATCGCTCGTGCAGGCCGTGGCGCACCAGCAGCTCAACGGCACGGCGGCAAATAACATTTTGACCCGGTTCAAAAAATTGTTTCCCGGCCGGAAATTTCCCAAGCCGGCAGATTTGGCGAAAGTGACTGACGCGCAAATTCGCGCCTGCGGATTTTCATTCGCCAAAATCAAATCCATCCGCGACATCGCGGCAAAGGCGCTCAACGGCACAATTCCGTCGTCGCGGCAGATTGTGAGACTGTCTGACAACGAAATCATCGAACGGCTCACGGAGGTTCGCGGCGTGGGGCGCTGGACGGTGGAGATGCTGCTGATTTTCCAGCTTGGCCGCCCCGACGTTTTGCCGGCGGACGATTTCGGCGTGCGCACCGGCTTTCGCGTTGCCTACAAAAAGCGCGACATGCCGAAGCCGAAGGAACTGCTCGCATTCGGTGAAAAGTGGAAACCGCACCGCACAACCGCCGCATGGTTTCTCTGGTGCGCGGCGGACGCGGCAAAGAAAAAGAAGTGACTCCGGGCCGGGTTTTGGCTACAAAATTCCCTTTGGGATAGTTTCCAAAGACTTTTGTGCGATGAACAAACAGAACGTCATTTTGAAGTTGGCCTGCTTCTTAGCAGTGTATTTGCTTTTTTATGCCACGCCACTTTTTGTGCTACAGGTAATGCCATTGTCTCTAATGAAGAATCTCCCAGGTTGGATGGGTAATCTCTGTTTTTTTCTTCCAGAATATGCCTTTCCGTTTGATAAAATCTGGTGGGGGGATGATCTAAGTTTGCCGTTTATTTTTAACGAGCCTACCGCATGGCTGATTACAGGGCTTTATCTTGCGTTACTCGACTTGTTGTTTTTAAAATTGACCCGACCTATCGAAAAGTTTCGATGGATAATTCCTCTTGGGTTCTGTTTTTCTTCATTATCAATTGTTTTGTTAAATATAGTTTTTTTGGCTGGCGGCGTTACTGTTGACCTAAATGGACCATGAAATGAAACATTTGCTGTCATTGGAAAAATTGCCGGTCGCGGACATTGAAAAAATCCTGCGCGACACCGCCGTTTTCAAGCGCGAGCGCGGCCGTCACAAAAAGCAACCGCTCGCCGGCCAGACGTGGGCGCTGATGTTTTCCAAGCAGTCCACGCGCACCCGGCTGTCGTTCGAGGTCGGCATCCGCGAACTCGGCGGCCAGCCGATGTTTTTGAGCGCGGTGGACATCCAGCTTGGGCGCGGCGAGCCGATCAAGGACACGGCGCGCGTCATGGGCCGCATGGTCCACGGCTCGGTCATCCGCACCTTCGCGCAGAGCGACGTCGAAGAGTTCGCGCAATTTTCCGGCATCCCGACCATCAACGCGCTGACCGACAGCGAGCATCCGTGCCAGATTCTCGCGGACATTTTCACGTTCCAGGAGAAACACAGCCCGATCAAAGGCAAAACCGTTGCGTTCATCGGCGACGGCGCCTGCAACGTGGCAAACTCGTGGATTTGGGCGGCGGGCAAACTTGGTTTTGCACTGCGCATCGCGTCGCCGAAAAAATTCCAGCCGTCCAAAGAGCTGTTGAAACGCGCTGGCGGAAACATTTCCGTGACGAGCGACACCCGGGCCGCCGCGCGCGGCGCGGATTTGCTTTACACCGACGTTTGGATTTCGATGGGCAAGGAGGCCGAGGCGAAGGAGCGCATCCGGATTTTGACCGGTTACCAGATCAACGCCGCCCTGGTGAAGCTGGCGAAAAAGAACGCGCTGGTGATGCACTGTCTGCCGGCGTATCGCGGCAAGGAGATTGACGAGGAAACGTTGGAGGCCCACGCCGGCACGATTTTTGAGGAGGCGGAAAACCGGCTTCATGTGCAGAAGGCGGTTCTTAACTGGGCGGTGGCGTAGGGCAGGCATCTTGCCTGTCTCTGATTTTTGAAATGGTCAGGGTCAAAAGTCGCCGCTGCATCGGGTCGGATTCAGCCGGAACCAAGCCGGACAAACCGCCTGTAATCGAATCGCCAAATCGGTTCAGAAAAGCCGCCGGGAGGAGTTTGTGAGTTCATCCAGACTTTTACCCAAACGCACGGCGTTCCGCCACTTCGGTTGCGGCGTGGCCGCGCCATGCCTTTGCGTTGGATTCTTTCACACCGCCACCGGCGCTTTGATGCCCGGATGCGGGTCATAGCCGGTCAGTTCAAAATCCTCGAACTTGAAGCCGTCAATATTTTTCACCGCCGGGTTCAATTTCATCCGCGGCAGCGGACGCGGCTCGCGCGACAGTTGCAGCTTCGCCTGCTCGACGTGGTTTTTGTAAAGATGCAAATCACCGAACGTGTGGACGAATTCGCCCGGCTTCAACCCGCACACCTGCGCGACCATCAGCGTGAGCAGCGCGTAGCTGGCGATGTTGAACGGCACGCCGAGAAAAATATCCGCGCTACGCTGGTAAAGCTGGCAGCTCAACTCGCCCTCGCTCACGTAAAAC
>Ga0224534_1000310_pt1 | contig 32358 bp, 30 predicted proteins | sample 714E12024metaG_FD_172012 | JGI IMG/M metagenome (GOLD analysis project Ga0224534, IMG submission 172012) | Peat soil microbial communities from Stordalen Mire, Sweden - 717 E1 20-24 | ecosystem: Environmental > Terrestrial > Soil > Wetlands > Peat | place: Sweden: Norrbotten County, Stordalen... | reverse complement strand
ATCATCGATGATACCACCGGCCAAGCTATTGGTCAGGAAACCTCTGAAAAGATCTGGGATGCGCTTGTAAATCAGGGCTATCTGGATGAGCATGGCGATATCACCGAAAAGTTTGTTCCGGAGAAGGATGGGTTCCGCCTGGAACTTCCTGAAGAGATCAAACTGCTTGGCACTGCCATTGCTGATGAAATGCAACGCTACATATTCAAGAACCGTGTCGTAAACGTCCGCGATCGTCGTAAATTCAAGTACAACAAGCGCGTTGAACTTAATGATGATTTTCAGGCCATCTGGCAGAAAATTAATAGGAAAACCCGCTATTCAGTCGAGTTTCAGACTGATGAGCTCATAGAGCGCGCTATTGAAAAAATAAAGAAAATGGATCGGATCCAGCCAGTCCGGATCCTGATCGATAAGACCGAAGTGGATATCAGCGAGGCCGGTGTTGAGGGAGGCCGGATCTGGGAAAGCCGTACTGAATATGTTGCCGGTTATCAACTCTTGCCGGATATCCTTGCCTATCTGCAGCGGGAAGCAGAACTGACACGGGGCACGCTGGTGGAAATTCTCAAACAGTCTCACCGCTTAAAAGAATTTACCGTCAACCCCCAGGCTTTCATGTCAGCGGTCGCCAAGCTCATCAACCGTGCTCTCAAGGAGATGTTAATCGATGGCATCAAATACGAACAACTTGAAGGACAATATTACGAGATGCGACTCTTTGAAGAAAAGGAAATAGAAGAATACTTGTCCCGACTTTATGAGGTAAAAAGCAAGGATGACCGCACCCCGTATGATTATGTACAATTTGATTCAGGGGTGGAGCAGGAAATTGCAGAAAAGCTCGATTCCGATCAGAACGTCAGGTTCTTCTGCAAGCTGCCGCGCTGGTTTGTCGTGCCCACACCGCTTGGGGATTACAACCCCGACTGGGCAGTGGTAACTGAAGATGACGAAAAGCTCTATCTGGTCCGTGAGACTAAGAGCACGCATGACAGGGACGGACGCAGAGAGATCGAGAACCATAAGATCGAGTGCGGTCAAGCTCACTTTGATGCCCTAGGAGTCAATTTCAAGGTGGCCACCGACATTCACGAGGTGCTGGCAAAGTAGGCGAAAATGAGTTTTATTGAGACAAAAAGGCAAGCATCTCGTTGGAACACGCAAAAGGTATCAATTTTGGTTGATAGCGACGAGGATCTGCGGATGGCTCATGTCGGTAAATTGGTGGCTTTGAATCTTGCAAAACCTGATTTTATAAAGGCTGTTGAAAATATGCGCCACCAGGGGAGAATCAGTTCATGAAACGCAACCGGTTTGGAATTAACCTCGATCAGGGGGTTCCTCTTTTAACCGAAGATGATTTTGACACACTATATGTTGACTGCTTTAATAAAACGACAGAGCAATTGATTTCCTGGATAAAAAAGGGCAGGCAGCCTCTATTGCTTGGGGGTCAGATTGGCTCGGGGAAAAGCACGATCGTTGCCAAGGCTATAATGGATGCTTCTCTTAATCCAGATATTACCCTTCATTTTGATCGGGATTCGATTAATCTGGATGCCGGAGATTTTTGGGGAATTATTCTTACCGAGTTCATTAAAGAGGCATTGGAAAAAGGGATAGACCTGTCATTTTGTAAGTTACCACAAGAGCTGGGCGGATATCGACCAGATCAGTGGGAAGTGCTATATTATGGCTTACATCCAACAGAATTTTCAATGGATACCTATGCCACAAAAATAAGTCTTCGAAAAAAAATAGTGGACAATGCAGGATACATTGAAGAAATAGTTAATGAAATTGGCAAACGCATTGAAGGTGCTTTAAAACATAGGCTTTTTATATTAGCTTCTGGTCTGGATAAATTTCAGCCTGATAGTGCAGCATCTTTTGCTTCACAAAGTGTTTTTCAAAATTTATTGAAGTTTAAAACATTATATGAGGTCAATGCTGTTCGTCTATTTGCTAGACCAGGTTCACCGCTGGATTCAATTGAAAGGTTGTTTATTCCAATTGCCAAGCGAGAAGCTGTGGTTGAAATGCTTTCAAAACGTATGGGAATATATGCAAAGCCTATTGTTAAGGAGTTAGGAGTTTTAGCAGAATGGTCCGGCGGCAATCCAAGACAGGCTATTCGGCTATTAACTCATTTTGAAACTGCAAAAAAGAATCGTAAGTTGAATAAATTAGAACGTATTGCGTTAGCCATTCATGAAACTGAAAAAGATTATTTTGCATTTGCACAGAAACCCTCTGATCAGCTTATGAAAGCTATCATGCGAACCGAAAAAATTAATTCTTCTCTATTTTTACTCCCAGGTGATAAAGATACGGCACGGCTGGCCCTATATGGAAATTGGATTTTGATAGATGAAATGCTTGATGATATTTCTTGGAAAGCAGAGATCAATCCGCTTGTTAAAGCTGCTTTTGATAGGTCAGCTATGCCAGAACAGCCGGAGATAAAGTTTTTGGAACAATATGCTGGCGATGCTGATATTGGCGTAATTGGTACTGATGGACAGCGCAGAGTGCATGTTGCAGATGGGGGAAAAGGTCAAGAGAAAATCAGTTTTGAAATTTTATACGATATTATTAATAAAAACATAGAACAGCCGTTACCAACAAATCTGAGTGAAATGTTTGATGCTCTCAGCGGAGCGCTTCTTTCAAAGGATCGTTCAGATAGGATAATTATTTCATATAAGAATCAAGATGCGGCTAAGGCAGCCAGGAACTATCTTTTTGCCAAAGCCAATACCTACGAGTATCAGCGATATCTTCACGTCATTTTAGAGGGTGGGGCGAACAAACAACCTCTGCAAAAATTGGAAGAAATTCTTTCGCAAGACACTGATATTTATTCTTTTGAGTTTGCCGGCGAGTGGACAAAAGAACAGTTGGAAGCATTAGATAAACAGCGGGATGATTTTCTCAACTATCAATTGCTCTGGTGGATTCCATATGGAGCATTAGATAAATATCTCCCACATTGGATTCAGCTACGCCAACTGTTTGAAATATATGTTCTTGAAGATGAACTGCTGGGGAGCATTTCTATTGATGAAATCAATGCAGATTTGGCATTCATCAACGAACTTGCTGAAAATGGTGAGGATTCCGCTTCGAATGTTGTAACAAATTTTAAACAGGTTTTAAAATATTTGAAGAAAGTCAGAAAGGGAGAGAACTATGGATGACGAGATTATCCGTGCCTATCTTTGGCGAGATGTTATTAGGCTTGGATTTTCTCCTTCGAGCACAAAAGAACGTAAATGCTGGCTGCGAGAATATCAAAACAGTCTAAGATATTTTTGGGAAGTTGATTCATACCCGGCTTCTCTAAGTGAAGAACGAGGTATAATTAAGGCGCAAATTAACTGTGATAAGCTTAATTTATGTCTTGATTATGAAATTAAACCGAACAGTAATTTTAAGGCTAGTTTTTTATTTTTACAGCAATCAAATGTAGAACTGATATTGATCCATGATGTAGATGATAATTATTATACTTTCCCTGATCAATTGTGGCTTACAATGGATAATAGGCGAAGCATGGCAGTAAGGAATTATTCACAAGATCACGCCAAAGCAGTCATGGATGGATTGATTTTTCATCCTGCTGTTCATTTGCATATTGCATCACCAATAGATAATCATGAAATCAGGATTGGTGGAGGTATAAATAATCCTTTTCAATATCTTTTCCAACTCAGATATCAATTCTGTCCTGATGAGATAAAACGACAAGCAGAAAGGGATCGTCTTATCGCACTCTTTTTTAATGCTGTCAGGGCTAATTCTCCTATAGCTGCTAGTAATTTGATGGCTCAGCCCAGGAATTTACGAACTGAGGAGGGTAGCTTATGAAAGACGATAAGATATCTATAACCGAGGAGCATGTCCGTAAATTGGCCGATGGATCCAGTTTCATGCGCGGGAGCGATTATTACGCCTCCGGTAATATCTGCAACCCCATTCGTCAGGGAAAGGAACTGCGCGGGGAGTGCTACGGGTCTCGCGACCAGCCATATAAAGTGAGGGCTGTCTTGAAGAAGGGCGGCATCGAGGATGCATCATGCTCCTGCCCGCGGGGTGGATTCTGCAAGCATATCGTCGCCCTGCTGCTGAAGTATGCGCATGAACCCGATTCCTTTGGGGTTTTGGCATCCCTGAACGCCACCCTGGCACGGCTCAGCAAGGAGCAACTGATCGCTCTGATCGGCGATCTGATACTGAGAGAGCCGGCTCTGGCGTCGGTGGCAGAACTGGCTGCAGGAACCGCCCGGGGGCAGACGCTGGATGTGTCAGCCTTGAACCGGGAAGTGTCCAGGGCATTGAACCTGCATGATCCCTCTGATATAGAGGCGGATCTGCGACATATTTTGCATACTGCCGAACGCCTGGCCGGACAGGGGGATTGGCCGGGGGCGGGAACCGTCTACGATGCGGTGCTGGACTCCTTGACAGATAGCTACGAGGATGATCTGCAGGAAATGGACGAGGAAGGCGAGATTGCCTGTGTTGCCCAGGAATGTGTGGAGGGGCTGGCGAAGTGCCTGGCGTCCGGCGCCATCGACCCGGATCGGCGGCGAGACTGGTTAGCAACTATCATGGAGGCCGAACTGGCCGATATTGACATGGGTGGCATCGATTACGCCGGTGAGGCCATGGGCGCCATCCTCGAGTATGCCGACGAACAGGACTGGGAACTGCTACAGACCTCTATCCAGGAACGGATACCGGGCAAGGATGGATGGGGACGGAAACGTCTGGTGAATATACTGGTAGCCTGGGAGGAACAGCATGGCCGCCAGGAGCAGGCGCGGCAGTTGATCCGGGAACTGGGCACCATCGAGCAGCAGACCTTCCTTACGATAGAGGAAGGCCGACCGGAAAAGGCGGTGGCCCTGGCCAGGCGGCATTTGCAGGAAGAACCGGGTCTTGTCAAGGACCTGGCCAACGCCCTGGACAAAGCCGGTGCCGGTGAACATGCCGTCACCCTGTTGAGCGAGTTGGCGGGCACTGAAAATACATCTGACGGCTACCTGGAATGGCTGGCGGATTACTATCTGCGACAGAACAAACTGGACACAGCATTGGCCTGGCAGAACCGGCTGTTTCAACAGCATCCCACTCTCGCCTCATTTAAAGCGCTACGCAAGATCGCACAACAACTGGGGGTATGGCCGCAGGCGCGGGACGGGGCATTGAAGGTGGTGGAACGTAAGGAGGATGCCGGCCTGCTGATCGAGATCGCCCTGGACGAGAAGGACGTCGCCCGGGCGTTGGAGTTGTTGCCAAAGCTCGCTCGCTGGAACCGGCATGACTATCGGGGCGAGGTTGCCAAGGCCGCCGAAGCGAAACATCCCGGGGAGGCGCTCGGGATCTACCGGGAAATGGCGGAGTCTATTATTGCACAGCGTCAGCGAAATCAGTATGACCAGGCGGTGCGCCTGCTGTGCCGCGTGAGGGACCTTCACCAGCGCCTGGACGACAGCGACGGCTGGACAAGCTACCTTTCAGCCCTGAAAAACCGGTGTGCCCGTTTTACCGCACTGCAGGAGGAATTGAGAAAGGCTGGTCTATGAATTTAGTTGATGACTCTTCCCACCAGGTCAACCGTGCTATTCTCTTTCTCATGAATGAGGGTATTGTTGAGAAGGTGGACCGTGGTCGCTATGCCTTCGGGGAGAAAATGTTCGCCGACTATGTGCGTAGTTTGAGCCCCTAACGGCTGTAACCTTTTGCTGAGATTCGTTGTGTTAAAATCAATTTTGAAAGATAATCTAAGATGAGGTGATTGCTGTGTTGGCAAGGGATATCATGAATAGAAATGTTATTAGCGTCCAAGAAGATGCGACCATCGAGGAACTGGCCGGAGTTTTGACAGAAAACCATATTTCAGGAGCGCCCGTAATCAATAAAGAGGGGAAGATGGTGGGGATTGTCTCCGATGCCGACCTGATCCACAAGGAGACGAGCCCCAGAACCCCAGGCTTCTTCAATATACTGGGCGCCATCATCTACTACAGCGGTGTGGCCAGATACCGGGAGGACTTCAAAAAGCTTGCCGCCACCAAGACCTCTGAAATAATGACCTCTGAGGTGATCACGGTCGGTGGAGATGTGAAAATCGAAGAGGTGGCCGCCCTAATGGTGGACAATGACATCAAACGGATTCCGGTGCTGGAAAACGGCGCGGTCGTCGGGATCATCGGCATTGCCGACATCGTGAAAACTCTGGCCAGGCCGGGGGGCCGCTAGCCACCTGTGAACAGGTTGCAGCCGGAGTTTTATCAGAGGGAGACGCTGGCGGTGGCCCGGGAACTGCTGGGCAAGCTGTTGGTGCACGAGTCTCCGGATGGGGTTGCCTCGGGGCGGATCGTCGAGGTGGAGGCCTATATCGGGCCGGGTGACCGGGCCGCCCACTCCTATAATAACCGGCGCAGCAAGCGCACGGAGATCCAGTACGGTCCGGGAGGCTATGCCTATGTCTTCCGGATTTATGGCATGTACAAATGTTTCAACATTGTCACCCAGGCGCCGGGCAGGCCCGAGGTGGTGCTGGTCAGGGCGCTGGAGCCGGTTGTAGGCCTGGAGTTGATGGCAAGGCGGCGGAAGATTGTCGATCTCGGGCCGGGTCGCCTGGCTAAATTGACTGGCGGGCCGGGCCGGCTGTGCCAGGCGATGGAGATTACCATGAAGCATTACGGGTCAAACCTGTGCTCCGGTTGCCTCTATCTACTTGACGATGGGACAAGTGTTTCTGACCAAGACATTCTTACGACTCCGAGGATTAATATCGACTATGCCGGAGAGGCCAGAGATTATTTATGGAGATTTCTTATACGAGGAAATCCTCACGTATCTGTAGAAAAGTAAAGGTGTGACCTGAATCTGTAGGAGGGCCTGACTTGAACAAGTTATGGGGTGGCAGGTTTGCAAAAGAAACGGCGTGGGAGGCGGAGGAGTTTCTGAACTCCCTCTCTTTTGACGCGCGGCTGTGGCGGCAGGACATCAGGGGGTCGATCGCCCACGCCCGGATGCTGGGTCGCCAGGGGATCATCGACCTGGACGAGGCGGACGAGATCGTCGGGGGACTGGAGCAGATCCGTGACGACATTGAAAAGGGGACGCTAGAGTTCGATCCCGGGGCGGAGGACATCCATTCCTTCGTCGAGGCCTGTCTGGTGGAGCGGATCGGCGAGGCGGGGAAGAAGCTGCACACCTCCCGCAGCCGCAACGACCAGGTGGCTACCGACCTGCGCCTCTACCTCAAGGAGGAGGTCGAATCCCTGGGCAACCTGCTGCTGGGCCTGATCGGAGCGCTGGTGCAGCGCGCCCGGGAACACAAGGAGACGATCATGCCCGGTTATACCCACCTGCAGCGGGCGCAGCCGATCACCTTCGCTCATCACCTGCTGGCGTACTGCGAGATGCTACGCCGGGATTACGCCCGCCTGCGGGACTGCTACAAGCGCACCGACGTCTGCCCGCTGGGGGCGGGGGCGCTGGCCGGGACGACCTTTCCTATCGATCGTCCCTACACTGCCCGCAAGCTCGGCTTTCGGGATATCGCCGACAACACCCTGGACGCCGTCTCCGACCGGGACTTCGTGGCGGAGTTCATCTTTACCGCCTCTCTGATCATGACCCACCTGAGCCGCTTCGCCGAGGAACTGATCCTCTGGTCGAGCAGCGAGTTTAGCTTCGTTGCCTTAGATGACGCCTACACCACCGGGAGTAGTATCATGCCCCAGAAGAAGAACCCGGACGTTCCGGAACTGGTGCGGGGCAAGACCGGCCGGGTGTATGGCCACCTGACGGGTATCCTGACCGTCCTGAAGGGGCTGCCGCTGGCCTACAACAAGGACCTCCAGGAGGACAAGGAGGCGGTCTTTGACACCGTCGATACGGTGCGGGGCAGCCTGAGCATCCTGATCCCGCTGGTGGAGACGCTGCAGGCGAATGAAAAGCGCATGAGGGATGCTGCCGGACAGGATTTCACCAACGCCACCGACCTGGCGGATTACCTGGCCTGGCACGATGTCAGCTTCCGGGACGCCCACCGCATCGCCGGTCAGGTGGTATTATACTGCATCAGCAAGGGAAAGCGCCTGGAGGATCTGTCCCTCCGGGAGTATAATTCATTCTCGCCGGCTTTTGACTCCGACGTCTACGAATACATTTCCGTCGAGGCCTGCGTCACCCGGCGCGACCTGCCCGGGGGGCCGGCTCCTTCAGCGGTGGCCATGGAGATCGCCGAACTGAACAGTTGGCTGGAGGACATCCGCGGTTTCCCCTGGTCGCAGCCGGTGCCGGACGGGGATGAAGGGATATCCGGCTGTGAGGGAAGGTGACATCCATTTAACACCCGTTGAGCAGATCTTCCGGGAGGTGCTCACGGAGAAGATACCCGATTGCGAGATCAGGGAACAGCAGATCGAGATGGCCCTGCTGGTGGAGCGGGCGCTGCAGCAGGAGCGGCACGCCCTGGTGGAGGCCGGTACCGGCACCGGGAAGAGCTTCGCCTACCTCGTCCCCCTGGCGCTCAGCCTGGATGGTGGCCGGGCGGTGGTCAGCACCGGGACCATTGCCCTGCAGGAGCAACTGATCCACAAGGACATCCCCTTCCTGGAGCAGGCTCTGGGTTTAGATTTCCGAGCACAACTGGCTAAGGGGAAGAGCAATTACCTCTGCTTACTGCGCTTCCGGGAGGAGATAGAGTCCCCGTCCCTGTTCGAGGCGGGCCTGTTCAACAGGCTGCTGGCCTGGGCGGAGCACACGGCCACCGGCGACCGGTCGGAGTTGGATTTCAATCCGGGTGAGGTCTGGAGCCGGGTCAACCCGGATGACGGCTGCCCCGGGAAGAAGTGTTCCTTCTACCGGGACTGCTTCTTTTTCAGCGCCCGGGCAAGGCTGCAGGACGCCGGGCTGATCGTCTGCAACCACGCCCTGTTCTTCACCGACCTGAACGTGCGCGCCGTCAGCGGTGGCCGGGCCTCCCTGCTGCCCGACTACCAGGCGGTGGTGCTGGACGAGGCGCACCACGTGGAGGACATTGCCCGCCAGAGCATGAGCACCGTGATCTCCAGCATGCGGTTGCCGGTATTGCTGTTCCAGTTACGCCGGCTGGACGGCTGCAACCTGGATGCGGTGAACAACGCCCTGGGGCTCAACGACGGGTTCTTCGCCGCGGTGGCGGAGTATGGCCCCGGTGGACACGCCGGCAGCGGGGACCCGGGCCGGTTTCTGCTGCCGGACAGCGACAGGCTGAGGTCGCTGGGTGGGGAACTGTTGAAGATGGTGGCGCTGGTGAAGACCAGTTTCGCTGCAGACCTGATCGGGGAGCGGGAGGAGGCCCTGTTGGGTTGCCTGGACCGCTACGGCAGCGATCTCCAGGAGATCCTGGACGCCGATGACGATAATAAGGTGTTCTGGGTGGAGCAGAGCCGGAGCGCCCGGCGCCTGCTGGTGACCCTGCATTCCACTCACCTGGACATCTCCGGCCACCTTGCCCAGTCTCTGTTCGAGAGTGAGGATATCTCCACCGTGGTCATGACCTCGGCCACCCTCAGTGTCGCCGGCAGCTTCGAGTACCTGAAAAACGCCGTCGGCTGCACCTCGGCCCTGGAAGCCGCCCTGCCGTCCCCATTTAACTTTTCCGAGCAGTGCCTGTTCTATGTGCCGCCGGATTTGCCCGACCCGCAGCGCCCGGACTTCCACACCCGGGTGGCGCCGGTGATCGAGTCCATTTTGAGGAGCACGGACGGGCGCGCCTTTGTGCTGTTCACGTCCTACAGGGGGATGAACGAGGTCTACAATCTGCTGGCGGACCGCCTGCCCTGGAGAGTGCTCCGCCAGGGCGACCGGCCCAGGCAGAAGTTGTTGGATGCGTTCCGGGAAGACCTGCACTCGGTGTTGTTTGCTACTGCCTCGTTCTGGGAGGGGGTGGACGTGCAGGGGGAAGCACTGGCCTGCGTGATCCTGGTCAAGCTGCCCTTTGCGGTGCCGGATGACCCGGTTACCGGGGCGATGGTCAGAGCAATCGAAAACTCCGGCCGGAATGCCTTTACGAACTACACCTTGCCGGAGGCGGTGTTGCGGCTCAAGCAGGGCTTCGGCCGGCTGATCCGGACACAGCATGACCGGGGTCTGGTGGCCATCCTGGATCTCCGTATCCGGACCAAATGGTACGGCCGCTGGTTTCGGAATGCTCTTCCCGACTGCCGGGTGATCTCCAGCCTGGAGGAGGTTGACGTATAGAGAGGTTTAGAGCAGTACGACGTTCGACGCCTGCTGACCGCGCGGCCCCGTAGTGATTTCGAACTCCACCCGCTGGCCCTCACTCAGACTCTTGAAACCCTCGCCCTGGATCGCCGAGAAGTGGACGAAGACGTCGTTTCCGCCATCGCTCTCGATGAAGCCGTAGCCTTTGCCGTCGTTAAACCACTTGACTGTTCCCTGCAATCAGAATTCCTCCTTGTCATTTGTGGGAAATTGCTACTGCTCCGCATACTGCGTATGCTACGCAATTGGAGTCGCAATTTTCGTACTGCACTTGTTATTATTACCCTTCTTGGCCCATAACTTGCATTATTTTTGTGCGTCCCAACGGCCGGCTACTTCTGAAAAGCGTAGGCGCTGGCGGCCAGGCACCTGGAACTGGAGATGCTATAGGAGATGCGCAGCGTCTCGCTGATCTCCTGTTCGGTAGCGCCGAGGTCCCTGGCGCGGCTGGCAAGCACCATCACGCCCCGCTCCGCCCCGATGTAGGCGTCCAGGGCGAGGCTGATCAGGGTCTTGGTCTTGGCGTCCAGGGCTCCCGGGGTCATGGCCACTGACAATTTTCACAAATACTTACATTCTTCTGGTCTCTGGTTCATCATTGCATGATAAGATAAGAGAGGAGTTAGCCTTTTCCAATTGGCCGCTGTTGCAGAGGAGGTGCGGTTTATGGGGGTATTCTGAAGGCGATCTCTTTTTCGGGTTTTTACGATTCACGAGCATGATTACACACAAAAAAGGGGGACGAGAAGAGTGGACGTTGGCAAGGCGTTAGGCTTTCCCTTCGAGGACAAAGACTGGATCGTCAAGATTCTAATCGGCGGTATTTTGTTATTGATTCCTATCGTTAACTTTTTTGTATTCGGTTATGTTTTTAAAGTCTTGCAAAAAGCCGCCCAGGAAGGGGTTTACGAATTTCCCGCCTGGGGTGACTGGGGGAGCCTGTTTGTACAGGGATTCTTCGTATTCCTGGTGGGGCTGATCTACTTCCTGGTTCCCGGCATCCTGTATGCTATTGGAGCAGTGTTTCTTGGGGGTTCGATCCTGGCGGGAGCCGGCCATTCTTATGGGGCACTGCCTCTGGCCGGGCTGGGCATCCTGTTTCTGGTTTTAGGCTGTGTTATCGGCTTTGTGATCTCGCTGTTTGTCCCGATGGCCATGACGGTGTATGCGGCCACGGGTGAATTCGGCCAAGCCTTCAACTTCGGCGGGATCTTCTCCCGCATCAGCAGCAACGCCGGCAATTATGTGGTGGCGATTCTCATTTACATCGGCCTGGCAATCGTGCTTGGCATCATCAGACGAATTCCCTTTCTGGGCCTGATCATTGATATCTTTGCAGGCTTCTATGTGACGGTGGTCATTTCCTACCTGTTTGGCTTCGTCTACCGGGGGATTGCCGCTTTGACCCCTCCCGCCGCTCCAACAATGTAGCAGTTTAATTCTTTCCTGCCTCCGAAATGTGACCCGACGCTTGAAAGAGGCACTCGGTAAACACAAATTCAGACGCTACGGCTTATACCTTTCTGGGCTAGCCTGATCACATCGTTGCCGCGCCCGGTCCGCTGGACCCGGCACCGCCGCTTGTGGGCGCGGGGTTTCCAATGCATGGCGCCCGTGTTGTTCATGCCGGGCGCCATGTATTTAAGCCGGCTTGCCCTCCTGGAGCAGGAAGTGACTTCCGCATCCAGAATTATTTATCACAGATGACTACCCGCTCTAATACCCCCGTGCGGAGCACATCCGAAGCGGTGGGATAAGAGCGGCTACATCACTGTATTAACTGGCTCTAAGCTTCAGTGGGGGAAAAGCAATCACCCTCTGAAGCCAAGACCCAGTTGAACACAAAGAGTCGATGAGGGGATAAAATTGCTGGCTACTGCAGATATGTAGATATAGGGAGGTTGCAAGGATGAGTTTCGAGACAGGTAAAAAACTGGCCGGTGCCTGGCGTGACCCGGAGTTCTGGGAGGAGGCCTGGCACGCCGCCTGGGAGCAGTCTCTGCTGCACCGGCAGCAGCCCGGCAGGTCGGGCAGCGACTACTGGAACCGGCGTGCCACCCGGTTTACCGCCCAGACCCAGGAGAATGGCGTTCTTGAGCGGATCATGAAGGTGGTGCACATGCTGGGGCATAAGGATGCCCTGAAGAGGGACTCCCAGGTGCTGGACATCGGCTCCGGCCCGGGGAACTACGCCATCCCCATCGCCCGGAGAGTGCACCAGGTGGTTGCCCTGGACCCTGCGTCGGAGATGCTGGAGATATTGAAAAAGCGCGCTGCTGAAGCGGACCTGACCAATATCGTGACGGTGCATCAGGCCTGGGAGGAGGTCGACCTTGACCAAGCTGGCTGGCGGGGCGCCTTTGATGCGGTGCTGGCCCTGATGGTACCGCCTCTCAACGGGGCGGACAATTTTAAGAAGATGCTGGCCGCCTGCCGGGGAGTATTCATAGCGGGCGGGCACCTGCGGCGGGACGATCCGGTGCGCCGAGAGTTGTGGCAGGAGCTCGGTCTGGGCGAGATGCCCGACTTCTGCCCCGACCCCTTCTACGCCTATCACTGGCTGTATGCCTCCGGCTACTATCCGGATCTGGAGATGGAGCACTACTACTCCCTGCGTCAGTTGACGCCGGACGAGGCCCGGGCGGAATTGGAGGACTCGGTCTACCCCTACCTGGATCTGACTCCTGCTGTCAGGGAGAAGATCCGGGGGTTTGTCGAGCAGCGTACTCATGGAGGCGTGTTCCTGAGCGCCCGCTCGGCTGTTGCCGGTTGGGTGATCTGTGCCGTGGGCGCTCCAGTGCCTAAAGAGGAGCAGGTACACATTCACCACCATGGCCACGATCATGATCATCCCCATGACCACGAGCACGGGCATGACCACGATCATCATCACGAGCATGATCATAGCCATGTGCACGAACACGATCACCAACAAGATCACGATCACCAGCACAGCCGTAATCATGATCACGAATATGGTCATTGACATTGAGTGTTCTTCTGCCCGGTGAGTGGGCTCAGGCGTGGCCGGACTGTTTTGTTGAATCACTTCTGCCGGGCGCCCGCAAGCGGGCGCGGGGGTTTCAGAAAAGGGGGCTTTGGCAATGCCAGATACGACCCACGACTTGCTGACAACTGCCGAGGTCTGCCGGGAGTTGGGGATCACACCGCATGACGTCCACCGCCTGGAGGCCGAGGGTTACCTGGAAACCAAGCTGGTGGACCGCAACAAGCACGGCGAGGCATCGCTCTTCAGCAGCCAGGATGTGGCATCGGTACGTCTGAAGCTGCCTCGCATTTTAAGGAACTGGGATGATTCGGCCGGGGCGGTCGGTGGCGCCGCCGCCGCTCGGAAGCGGCAGCATGACTGGGTCACTGCCCGGGAAACCATCGCCCGCAAGGAGCGGTTTATGGAGGGGATTGCGGATCTCCCCGGAGGCAGCGCCATGCTGCTCCGCACCGCCTACTACCTGTTCCATTTGAACCATTATGCCAAGTCCGGCGAGACCTACCTGTACGAACTCAAGGAGCGGGTCCTGGCGGCTATGGCCGCCAATTTCACAACTTTTGACTGCCTGCAGATCTACTTCATCCCCGGCCCCGCCCGGGTGCGGCTCTGCCCGGACTGCCGCAGCCGGGCCCAGGAGCAGCGCAAGAGTTACTTGGAGTATGCCCGCCTGACCGGGGGTTGCTCAAACTGCCAGCGGGACGAGGACTACTTCAGCCTGTACGAGTTCCTGGTGGCCTGGGATCAGCACCGGTTTTGCTTTCATTCTCCCTTCCAGATCGGGCGTAAATGGTTTAAAGGCCGGGATATCCCAGCCAAGGAGGGGTCGGAGCGGGAGGGCGCCTACCCCTTTGGCAGGCCGATCTCTTCGGGAGAGGCGGCGGCGGTAAACCTGTCCGAGGTGGTGGATGAATTGGAGCACTTCCTTATTTCTTAGAAAAATCTTATTAAATAAGGGACTATATTAATCTACACTATTGATAGCGGCTGTCAACAACTTTATGGCGATAATTATGGAGGGATGCTGATTGAAACCCCTGATCCTGGTTGTTGATGACGATGTCAAGATCACGACCATGCTGCGGCGCAGCCTGGATTACGCAGGCTACCGGGTGCGGGAAGCCAACAATGGGTTGGAGGCCCTGGAGGTCGCTGAGGCGATCAAACCAGAGCTGGTGATCCTGGATATTATGATGCCGGAACTCGACGGGCTGGAGGTCTGCCGCCGCCTGCGGAGCGGCGGAGAGACCCTGATCATGCTGCTGACTGCCCGCGATGAGGTCTCCGATAAGATCCGCGGGCTGGATAGCGGCGCCGACGACTATCTGGTGAAGCCCTTCGCCCTGGAGGAACTGCTGGCCCGGGTGCGAGCCCTGCTGCGGCGTAATGCGACCGAGACGGACAAGACCCTGGCTTTCGAAAATCTCAGCCTTGACCCGGTGCGCCGGGAGGTGCGGCGTGGTGACCGGCTGCTGGACATTACCAACAAGGAATACGAACTGTTGCACCTGTTTCTGTCCAACGCCTGCCGGGTATTGACCCGCGAGGAGATCATGGAGCGGATCTGGGGCTACGATTACAGCGGGGAATCCAACGTGCTTGAGGTGTACATCGGCTACCTGCGCGGCAAGATGGAGAGTGGCGGTGAGAAGCGCTTGCTGCACACGGTGCGTGGGGTCGGCTATGTGCTTAAGGATTAGAGGTGGCCGGACATGTCGCTGAGAGTGCGCCTGACCCTTTATTATACCGGCGTCCTGGCCCTATGCCTGTTCCTGTTTGTCTTTGGCCTGTACAACCTGGCCAACCTCTACCTGGAGCAGCAGACCGACCGCATGCTGGTCAGTACTAGCCTGCAGGTGATCAGCGGTTTTCAGGTCATTGATGATCCGGTTCACCTGAATGGTGAAATCGTTCTGCCGAACGTCAACGTCTTTTCCAGCCCCTGGGTCTATCTTCAGGTGATCGATGTCAAGGGGAATGTGGTGACCAAGTCCCTGAACCTCGGAGAGCAGACCCTGCCTCACGATAGCCGGACTATCGATGCTGTCAAGGCAGGCAGGCCAGTCTTCACCAATTCGGAGGCGGACGGGGAGACCCTCAGGATCTATAACTCCCCGATCATCATTCAGGGGCAGTTGGCAGCCGTGCTCCAGGTGGGACGCTCCCAGCAGATGCAGCGCATCCTCGTTGCCAGTATCGCGAAGTTCCTTGGCCTATTCAGCCTGCTTATCCTGGCGCTGTCCGCCGGCCTGGGATTCATTCTGGCGAGGGTCGCCCTGGCGCCGGTGGAGCGTGTGACCAACGTGGCCGCCCACATCAGCGAGACCCAGGACCTGGGCAAGCGGGTGGAGCACCAGGGGCCGGCTGACGAGATCGGCCGGCTGGCCTCTACCTTTAACAAGATGCTGGAGCGTCTGGCCTCAGCCCGGCGCTCCCTGGAGGAGGCCTACGCCACCCAGTTGCGCTTCGTGGCCGATGTCAGCCACGAGTTGCGGACGCCCCTGACCACCATTCGGGGCAACCTGGAACTGTTGCAGCGCCTGGATACCGGCGGCGACCAGGAGCAGAAGGAGATCCTGGCGGACGCGGTCTCCGAGTCCGGGCGCATGATGCGGCTGGTGCACAATCTGCTCGTTATCGCCAGGGCCGAGGCCGGGCGCCACATAGACAAGTGCCCGGTGCAACTGGGCCAGGTGGTCCAGGCCGAGGCCCGTCTGGCGCCGTTGTTGGGGGAGACCAGGTTTGAGACTGAATACCTGGAACTGCTGGAGCAGGCAGTGGTCGCCGGCAGTGAGGACTACCTGAAGCAAATGCTGATGATCCTGATGGACAATGCTTTCAAGTTCACGCCACCCGACGGCCTGATCACCCTGGCCGGGCTACACCAGGATGGCTGGTGGGGGATCGAGGTCGCCGACACGGGTCCCGGGATCGCCTCCAAGGACCTGGAGCGCATCTTCGACCGCTTCTACCAGGCCGGCAACCGGGCGAGCGGTGGCTCCGGCCTCGGGTTGGCTATTGCCCACTGGATCGCCACCGAGCATGGCGGCCGGATCGAGGTGGCCAGCGAGGTGGGGAAGGGCAGCCGCTTTACCTGCTGGCTCCCTGCCATTTGACCTGCGCGCCGCATCCAGTGAGAAGGAGAAGTGAGAAGCAAGGGGATGATAAAAAGGATCATCCCCTTGCTTCCTTCATTTTTTATTTTTTTTAAGATTGTTTTCGGGTAATGGGGACACACTTTTACTGAAAACAATCTACGTTGAAGGGGGTGAAAAAATGAAACAACGGAAGAAATGGCTGGTGATCGCCCTCGCTGCAGTGATCCTGGGGACCATCGCCGCAGGCGCGGCAATGGCAGCCAGTCCCCAAAGTCCGGCTGATTCGGGACAGGTTTTCCTGAACAAACTGGCTGGCGCCCTGGGCATTGACAGGGCCAAGCTGGACGCGGCTCTGAAAACGGCTGCCAACCAGACGGTAGGCCAGGCACTGCAGGAGGGACAGATTACCCAGCAGCAGGCTGACCAGATGCGCTCACGAATCAGCCAGGGTTTCCCGTTCTTCGGGATGAAAATCGGAGGCGGTAAAAATGGGGCTGGCGGTGGCTTCAAGGTTACTTTAAAGCCTCTTGCCGATGTCCTGGGTATGGCTCCACAGGACGTGATATCCGCCCTGCGTAGCGGCAAGAAGGTCTCCGACCTGGCCGCATCCAAAGGGATGACGGTGGCCCAGGTCCAGGACAAGATGCTGGCTGCGATCAAGACCCGGCTGGATCAGGCGGTCAAAAGCGGTAAACTGACCCAGACCCAGGCTAGCCAGGCCTACAGCAAGCTTCAGCAGAACATCACTTCCGGGAGTTGGATCAATCAATTGCAAAACTGCTGCCAGGGATTGCAAGACCGGAACCAGAGCCAGCCGCAGCAGCAGGCGTCATGAATAACACCAAGCCAGGCGCCACATGAGAATAGTGAGATACGGGAAGCGAGAAGTGTTCGCATCCTAAAAAGGCCGGGGCTGCATCCGCAGTAACCCGGTTTTTTGATGTCCAACTTGATGCAATAGACGGGAGATGAGTGCAGGAGGCTGAACAAACTATGCCGGAGCACGCGCCAAGATGTGTGACGATTCATATACTATATCGGAATCGCCAGTTATTAAAACATATGAGGTGGTGGCTTTAATGGCTTACGCTCGATTCATGCACGGTGCTCCGGGTACCTCCAATTTTGATGTCTATGCCGGCGGGAGACGTCTGTACTCAAATCTTAACTACGGAATGTACTCCGATTACCTTTATATCCCGGATGGTCTTAATCAACTCGCTTTGTATCCGGCAGGAAGTCTGGTTAATCCGTTGGTCAACAGCAGCATCGCCCTAACCCCTGGGGGCTACTACACGTTTGCCCTCAGCGGCTTTCCCGGGGGCGTAACCATGCTGCCCCTTCCAGAGCAACTGCCGGCCATAAGCCCCGGGCAGTCCTATATCAGGGTCGTGCACCTATCGCCCAACGCCCCGAACATGGATATTTCCCTGCCTGACGGTACTGTACTCTTCGGCAATGTCGGGTATAACGCACGCACCGGTTACGTTGCCCTGAGCCCGGGCGCCTATTCGCTGCTGGTGTCTCCGACCGGGACGAATCAGGTTATCATGACCATACCCTCTCTTTCTCTGGCGCCCGGTGCTACCTATACCGTAGCCCTGCTCGGACTGATGGGAAGTAGTTCCAACCCCCTGCGGGCTCTTATTGCCCAGGATGGGACAGGGATCCCTATGGGGTGAAGACCTGTGGTTAAGGCGAGCGGGTGTGCCAGGAATTATGGACATATTCGTACAGGTGCCGGTGTGCCAACGTTGCACTGAAGCAGGAGTTGGGGGAAGCAAAGGGCCGCCCTCTTAATTCCCCCCCTGCCTATCTTTTCTGGAAAATCAGAAAGAACTCGTGCACCTTGTTGATCCGGAATACTGATGGATAACCAAGGGGGCGCAGGTTGTTGTATTCCTGTCGCCGGTCCCAGATAATGATGTCATCGAGAGTGAAGCCTATCTCCAGCATCTTTCCTGTAACATCCATGTGTAAGGGGTAAAAATCAGATTTCTTGCGGATATCCATGACGACCACAATACAGTATGCCCTCGCCTGCAACACTAGGTAAACCTTCTGAAAGATCGCCTGCAACCGGCCTAGAAAGTCATCATATCGCTCTATATTGCCGAGATCGTCTGGATCATTCCCGTAATTACGGATGGTTTTTCCATCTGCTGTGTGCTTCTGGCTCAAGATGTCCCAGTATGGGGGCGATGTGACACAGAAGCTGACAGATTCTGGCGCCAGGTACTGCAGAATGTTCGAGCTGCTGGCGTTGATCAACTGCGGGTAGTATACCGGGGCTCCCTGAATCCCTTCGAGCCTTTTTTTGGTTAATTCCAGATACTCTCCTGAAAGCTCAAACCCGACCGAGGGCATATCCTTGCCGTAGGCGGAGCACATCGTGCTTCCGCTGCCCATGAAGGGGTCAAGCACGATACCCCTTCCCCGGTTGAATATCTCCAACAGCTTGTCTGTCACTGCGCAGGGAAACATTGCCGGATGGCCGTAGGCGCGCTCTTCACTCGTCTTGACATCGTCCCAGATACTGATGGAGTAGCGCAGCCAGGTCTTGCCATCCAGTTTGGCAGGGGATTGCTGCTGGCATCGGTTATCAATGATGGCGCCCATGTGGTCACTTCCTAGACGGATTGGTCAGCAACAAGATTCAACTGGGTCTTGGCTTCAGTGGGGGATTGCTTTCCCCCACTAATGTATCTTGCCTTTCCGATGGGGTATTCAAAGACATTTTCGACGCAAGAGAACATTTCCCTGCTTTGCCATTAATTTATCCCTGCCTTCTAAAACGTTGCTGCGCTGTGAAGGGAGACCGGGGAGATCACCCGATGAAGGTATTTATCATTTGATGTCGAAACACTCACGTAAGCTACAAAAAGAAAATTTTACAAAGGTGATTGCTATGTCAAATGATTCAATGAGACGGATTGACCGGGGTTTGACGGTAGGGAAGATGCTGGTGGCCCTTTCTGTTTTATTCTGGTTGAGTTTGTTTATCTGTAGCACTGTTTATGCCAGCGGTGTCAATGACATTAAAGGCAACTGGGCAGCTCCGGAGATCGAACAGGCCATCGCCGCCGGCTATGTGCAAGGCTACCCCGATGGTAGCTTCAGACCGGATGGCGGAGTGACCCGGGCCGAGTTCGTCACCATGGTGGACAGCGCTTTTCAGGTGGCGGCAGGGCAGGGTAAAGGCTCCTTCAAGGATGTGCTCAGCCAGGATTGGTTTGCCAAAAATGTTCAGTCTGCCCTGGCGGCGGGTTTTGTGAACGGCTATCCGGATGGCACTTTCCGGCCGCAGCAGGAGGTCAGCCGCCAGGAGGCCGCCAGTATGGTTGCCACGCTGTTGAAGTTGAACGGGGGAGGCAATCTGAGTTTTTCCGATGTCGACAAGATTGATACCTGGGCCAGGCCTGCTGTCGCTGGGTTGCTTGCCAAAGGGGTCATGTCCGGCTACCCTGACAACGCTTTCCGTCCGCAGCAAACGATTACTCGCGCCGAGGCCGTGGTGATGATCAATAAGGCACTGGCACTCTCATCGTCCACAACGGCGGCCACCGAACTGCAGGTGACAGGCGTTTATGTCAATGTCCGCTCGGGGCCTGGTACGAATAACCCGATTCTCGGTCAAGTGCAGCAAGGGGACGTCCTCCAGGCAAAGGCCAAAAGCAGCGATGGTTGGTACCAGATCAGCTTTTCCGGCGGGACAGGCTGGATCGCCGGCCAGTACGTTCAGGGCTACCAGGCGGCGCCGAACAACCCGATATCTCCGACGACGCCAACGACCCCGGTAAATTCGGGAACAGGACAGGGCGGTGTCAATCAGGGGACGCTCAATTCGGGAACAGGACAGGGCGGTGTCAATCAGGGGACGCTCAATGTCCAGGTCGAGCAGGACAGTAACGGGATCACGGTGGACATTACCGGAGCACAGGGCGCCTACCAGTATACGGAGGAGACCAACCCCCAATGCTTGCTGGTGACCGTACCGGGAATCATTGCTGTTCAAAACCCATCGGAGATCGATGTCGGGGCAGGCGGCCTGGACAAGATCATCACCAGTTTCCCCGTGGGGGCGCCAGGAATTGCAACTTCGGGGACAACAACTTCGGGGATAACAACCGGAACTCCACCGGTGACATCATCTGGAACCGCTTCGGTGACGGCGCCTGGAACTGCACAGGTGGCAATCTCATTCGTGGCGCTGCCTGCACCCCTGACCTACAATGTCACTCAGGGGGGGACGGGAGAACTGCTGATCACGCTGCCGCCGCAGATCTACCAGGTGCAGGCCACGCCAATCTCGGACTTCGTGGCGGTCACCCTCTCGGCAACGGCGCCGCTCAGCTTCACCCCAGCCGGTTCTTCTACACAACTTGCTTTTGACATTACCGGTTCCGCCCTCAATACCTCACTGCAGTCCTGGCAGCAGCAGGTCAATGCCCTGGGGGTCACCAGCGTGCAGGTTAGACAATACCAGCCCAATGTGGTCAGGCTGGTGGCGCAAGTAAGTCCCGATGTTTTCTACACATCAGAAACCAGCGCCGGGGGAACGCAGCTCACACTGTGGCTGCAGGAGCCGGCGGCTAAAGAAGAGTTGCTGGCAACACCACCAAGTGGCGCCTTTTACTATGGTTTCGATACATCCACGTATCCTGGTGATAATGTGATGCAGGCATGGTGGAACGGCTCGCCATTTTGTTATACCGGATTCTATCTCGGACCGAGTGCCTACCACTCGGATGCGAGTTACATGTATGAGAGGCAGACTCTGATCAGCCAGGGATGGGGGCTGTTGCCAGTCTATGTCGGCCGTCAGTCGGACAGCGAGCACCTGGATACCCCGACCGGAATCGCAGATGCCGATGAAGCCGTAAATCTGGCAGTTTACGCAGGATTCTCACGTAATACCACTATTTACCTGGACATCGAAACCGGGTTCCCGTTGACAAGCAATTACCTGAACTATGTCACCGCCTGGGGCAGGGAGGTTCAAGGCAAGGGGTATGGCGTCGGGATATACTGCAACAACAAAAACGCCGATCAGATCAGGGGTGCGGTTCCGAGCGCCGCATTCTGGGTGGCGCACTATACCGGTGACAACCTGCCGTCGTCCGTTCTCAGCTTGGCGGACACCGGGGTTTCTTATGCCGGCTCGTGGCAATTTACCGGAGACAGCAGCCTGACTTACGGAGGGTATCCGCTATCGGTTGACCTGGATGTATCCACTAATCGCGATCCTTCGACAGCATCCGGAAATGTCCCCACAGGGAGCGTATTCCTGTGGTAGGATGGCTCATGCTTGGCTTCACGAAGTAATATCCAGGGTACTGCCATCGAGTGTGGCTTGCAATCCGAGCGCAGATGCCTTGATGTAGGTTACGCCGTCCCAGAAGCCGTCAACGCCCGGTTGATAGTTTTGATACGCTGCAACGGCCAAGGCATTGCACCCAGGAATGTTGACCGTCTCCTGACTGCCGTCCCAGTTTGCGTAAATGCCGAAAGCGCCGGATTCAAGATACCACTCTCCGTCCAGATACTTCGCGTCGAACTTGCTGTCGGGATTTACCTTGGTAGCAATGGTGGTGAAATGCACTTTAACGGATAACGGCGGGCTGGTGGCCAGTTTGGGGCTGAGAACGGCCGTTTTGTTGACGAAGCTCGCGGTAAACCCGAAAGTATCTGCCGCGGTGCGCACCGGAATATAACTGGTACCATCGATCACGATGGCATCATTTGTCAGTTTCTGGCCGTTGATGAAGACTGGGTAAGTCGCGTCCACCTCCTTGCCGATCATGTTTATGCCTTCAGCATAGGCCATGGTGGTCCCCAACAACACCATAACAAAAGCCAGGCCAATCAAAAATCGCCGCATTACCCTACCCCCCTGTTTTGGGCCTATTATATCCAGTAAAAACATATATTGTCAAATAGTTCAGGTGGGGGTTTGCTTTCCCCCACCTGTAGCTTATCAGGAAAACTTGGCTTGCGCCGAGCCATAGGCGAAGGCGGAAGCCTTAGTTGCGCTGATCCAGGGACGTGCCCATGTACTCCGCATTCTTTCCTCCGCATCCAGGCCTTTGGCCTGGATGCGGAGGAGGGCACCTGGCTCTTATCTCACCGCTTCAAAGGAGCGGGGGCATTAGGGATGGTAGTCATCTGTGATAAAAGGCACAACCGCTCTTGTCAGGCTGGCTGCAGTTCTCAGAGCAGGTGGTACAAGCATATAAGAGAAGAGACATGCTGAACCCACCCGGTACTAGTGCATGCCCTCGTTGCATTTACCTTTATCGGTATTTGAAATGCCGAGGATGTCACCAATATCACTTTAGTGCCGGGTTGTCTGAGAACTCGGAGGCTAGCGATGGATCGCATCCACTTGGTGGCGCTGTTGACTGCAATCATACACCTGACAGACACCCTTTTCTACGCGGTGCGCCTCTCAGGGGTGAGAACCCGCCGTCTGATCACAGCACTCTCCCTCTTTCAAATGATTGCCCTACTGGCAGGAGTGGCCAATATGGTCCAGGCGCCTCTTCTGTCCGCTATCGTCGAGCAGGCGATCAACGCCGGCCATGCCGCACATCAGGCTAACCTGGAGTACCTTCTCGGAGGTATCCGCCTGATCATTCTGGCATCTTCCGCCGGCACCATTGCTGCCGCAGCGATCGCTCCCATCTTCATCTTTTTCATGAACCGGGCGGTCTTCGTTTACGAACGGACGGGCTCGGTCTCACAACTACTGCTCCTGCTGCTGTCTCCGTCCCGGATTGTCCGGCTGTCCAGGGAGCTTTCCGCTGCCTTCGGCCAGCAACGCCGCGCCGCGCCCGCTAAAGCGCGCACTCGCTGGCCCCGCCCCGGCGACACCCGGCGGCGCTCTCCGCGCCGCAGGGGACTGGCGGCATTGGTCTGCTTGATCTTGCGGAGCAGGCCGCTGCCCTTCGTCCTGCTCCTGGTGCATATTCTGGTGGTCTCCATCTGGACGAACGGCGTCCTGGCCGCCCTATATGCCGGAGCGCTGCTGCCTGCCTACCGCTCCACCGCCAGCCTATTGTCCGGCATCGTCAACGGTATGGCCGCAGTGCTGTCCAATTTTATGATTGACCCGGTGACCGCGGTGATCACCGACCAGGCCCTGCAGGGACAGCGCGATGAGCGGGACATGATCAACCTCACCTACTGGATGATGTTCACCCGTTTGCTCGGCACAATTCTGGCCCAACCATTATTCATCCCCACCGTCCACCTGGTGGAGCTGCTGACCAGGATGATGACCTGACCTGGAGATGAATGGCTGGGAGGGGGTCGCAGAATCCTGAGCATCCGGCCTGGACGGGAGCGCCGGTTTGCTGTTTCTCATCCTAGCGGATCGATCAGTAGTTGAAATAGACAGTATTCCAAGGGAGTCGGACGACATCCCTGGCTTTTGTCAGTGCGGGCGACATTTTCGCAGTCCGCTTACAGGGTGACATTTTCCCTGTCCAGATGAATGCGTTTTAGGGTGACATTATCATAGTCCGACGACATGTCAGTGCGGGCGTGTTGCATTTTATCAGATTCCGGCTTATACTATACTAAAATTAAAACTGCAAAATCTATGAAGGAGAAAAGTAAGCCGGACCCAGTCCACCAGGGAGGAAGTGCCGTTGACTGTGAGCGCTTCCGGGAGATGGACGGCCGAAGTTCGCTCCGGAGATGCCGGCTGAAACCGCCGTTGGCGGCAAGTAGGCAGGGCCGTATGCTCCCGGCGTTACACGGGGATGGTATCGGAACCAGGTTCCTGTACCCGGCGATGAGTGAGTCCGGAATATTCAATCCGGGCTAACCAGGGTGGTAACACGGCAGGCAAACGCCTCTCGTCCCTAGCGGGCGAGAGTTTTTTTGTCGGGTGTGGCCGCTGGCCGGTATAGGAAACGTGATTTCCGTATCTTGAATCGAGGTGGGCCGTTGTCCGGCCAACTAGGGTGGTACCGCGGAAGCTCGCTGCTTTTCGTCCCTGGAGGGGAGAGCAGCGGGCTTTTTTAGTTATAAGAACATTTTTAATGAAGGAGGAGCGAGCGATGGTTGTGGTGATGAAGTTGTCAGCGGGAGAGGCCGCTCTTATCCCACCGCTTCGGATGTACTCCGCACGGGGGCATTAGAGCGGGCAGTCATCTGTGGTAAAGTGGATGATTTCCAACCCTGCTGGAAGACGCAACTGGGATTCAGATATGTCACGGAGGTGGTTGTATGAGTGAGTCAACATACCGGATCGGTTACTTGGGGCCGCGGGGCACCTTCTCTGAGCGGGCGGCGCGGCTGTTCCTTGACGGCCGGGAGGGAGAGCGCAGTGCCTGCGATTCCCTGGAGGAGGTGCTGGGCAAGGTGGCCGCGGGCGATCTGGATGAAGGGATAGTGCCGGTGGAGAACTCCAGTGAGGGAGCGGTGGGGGCCACCCTTGACCTGCTGGCCCTGCATTATGATCTGGTGGTGCGGGGCGAGTTGGTGCTGCCCGTCTCCCACTGCCTGATGGCCCGGCCGGGGGTGAGGATGGCCCAGGTGGAGCGGGTACTGTCCCACCCCCAGGTGCTGGCGCAATGCCGCAAATACCTGCAACAAAAGCTTTCCCGGGCACTATCCGTCGAGTGCCCCAGTACGGCTGCGGCAGCGGCCCGGGTAGCGGACTGCAACAACCCCTGGGCGGCGCTTGGCCCTGCCGATGCGGCAGATAACTACGGCTTGGCGGTGCTGGATCTCGATGTTAACGACTGCCCGGAAAACTCTACCCGCTTCTGGGTCATCGGCCGGGAGCCGCTTGCTAGCCCAGGCGCCGGTGCCAAGACCTCGATCGTTTTCAGCATCAAGGACCGGTCCGGCGCCCTGTACCACATCCTCGGGGAGTTTGCCAGGCGCGGCCTCAACCTGACCCGAATCGAGTCCCGACCGGCCAAGAAAAAGCTGGGGGACTACCTGTTCTTTATCGATTTCATGGGGCACACCAGTTTGCCACAGGTGCAGGATGCTTTGGCAGGAGTCGGTTTCCGGACCCTATTTCTCAAGGTACTGGGGTCATATACCTGTTTACCTTAGAAACAGCAAGGCTCCCATGTTTCGGGAGCCTTTGTTTTACCCCAATTTTACCCCAGTTTGAGTAAAAGCTTACGGCTTTTACGAGGAGCACAAAGATAAATAAGCACTGTCCGGTAATATAGCATGTTGTAAGAGGGAACTGAAGAAGCTGGGATATTCTGAGTGAAATTAATCTGTAAGTGTGCGGGGGGAACAGACATGATTCATGAGATACATCTGCAGAGTCAAAGACGGGACGAAATGATTGACATAACGGCGCAAGTTGAGAAACTTCTGGTTCAGGAAAATGTTCAAGAAGGGCTTATCGTTGTGTATTCTTCCCATACTACGGCAGGGGTAATGATCAATGAAAATGCAGACCCGGATGTACAAAAGGATATTCTGCGGAGGCTTGGTGAGATCTACCCATGGGAGGCTAAAGATCGGCACCTAGAGGGGAATTCTGCCGCCCACTTGAAAGCAAGTATAGCAGGGACATCCCAAACCGTCATTATTCATAACGGGAAATTGCTCCTAGGCCGCTGGCAGGGTATTTATTTTTGTGAATTTGACGGTCCCCGAGCGCGTATCTGTTATGTGAAGATTCTCAAGTAAACCATGAGGTGACTTAAAATATAGACTTTCAAAAGAGAACTTTCATAAAATAGGACAATACGACGATGAAGATAAGACATACGTCGAATTTAAACGGTATGAAGCTTTATCAGAGTGGTATGGTGAACATGCAAATAATACATTAAGTAAAATTAAAAATAAATTGGTTTACCCTCTAAAGTGGCTAATAGCCGATCTCATTGGAGTATATGCAACAAGCCCATAACAGTGGGGGATTGCTTTCCCCCACTGAAGCCAAGAACTCGTTAATACAGTGATGTAGCCGCTCTTATCCCACCGCTTCGGATGTACTCCGCATTCTTCCTCCGCATCCGGGCTACGCCCGGCCTGAAGAATGCGGAGTACAAGGCCGGGCTGTAAGCCCGGATGCGGAGGAAGCGGGAGCATTAGAGCGGGTAGTCATCTGTGGTAAAAAAATAGTCCTTGCCCGGCCCCGGAAGTGGTTGACTCTGGCTTGCTTTAGTCAGTATAATTATGGCACATCAGGAAGTAGCAATCCTTTCGTTTAAAGACGAAAGGATTGCTATTGTTCGGGGGTGTATGCTGCTTGGAACTCAAGGTCTACAATACGTTGGCCAGGAAAAAAGAACAGTTTGTGCCGAAGCAACCCCACCATGTCAGAATGTATGTCTGCGGGCCGACGACCTATAACTTCATCCATCTGGGTAACGCCCGCGCCCTGGTGGCGTTCGACACCATCAGGCGATATCTGATCTACCGGGGCTTTCGGGTTACATACGTCCAGAACTTTACGGACATCGATGACAAGATCATCAACCGGGCCGCGGAGGAAGGTGAAGATCCCTCTGCCCTGGCGGCGCGGTACACCCGGGAGTATTTCCGGGATGCGGATGCCCTCCGGGTGATGCGTGCGAGTGTTCATCCCAAGGCCACCGAACACATCGAGGAGATGCAGGAGATGGTGCGCGGCCTGCTGGCCAAGCAAGTGGCCTACGTCCTGGACGGGGGTGTCTATTTCTCGGTCCGCAAGTTCCCCGGATATGGCAAGCTGTCCGGACGCACCCTGGAGGAGATGCTGTCCGGGGCCCGGGTAGAGGTGGACGAACGCAAACAGGACCCGCTGGACTTTGTGCTCTGGAAGGCTGCCAAGCCGGGCGAGCCTTCCTGGGACAGCCCCTGGGGGCCGGGACGGCCGGGCTGGCATCTGGAGTGTTCGGTGATGTCGAGCAAATACCTGGGGTTCGGGTTCGACATCCACGGCGGCGGCAGCGACCTGATCTTCCCCCATCACGAGAACGAGATCGCCCAGGCGGAGGCCTACCAGGACGACGCTCCTTTTGCCCGTTACTGGCTGCACAACGGTTTTGTGACCGTGAACGAGGAGAAGATGTCTAAATCCCTGGGCAACTTCTTCATTGTTCGCGACCTGCTGCAGGAATGGCCGCCGGAAGTGTTGCGCTTCTTCCTGCTGTCGACTCACTACCGCAGCCCACTGGACTACAGTACCGAGGCCCTGGACCTGGCCCGCCGCAGTTTCAACCGCCTGCGCAACACCATAGAGCTGATCGACGAGATCACCGGGGGGCAGGAAGTGGTGCCCGCCGGCAGGCTCTCCAGGGAAGCGGGGGATTTCCGGCACCAGGTTCTGGCCCGGGTGGCGGAGTTTGAGGATGCCATGGACGACGACTTCAACACCGCTCTTGCCCTGGCTGCCCTGTTCAACCTGGGACGGGAGGTCAACAGCTTCATCAACCGGGATGAGTTCGTCCAGACCCCTGCGGTGGTGCACATCCTGATCCACGTCAGCCGCTACTTCAATTCACTGCTGGGGGTGCTCGGCCTGATTCCCGGAGAGGCCCGGGGCCTGGGAGGAGAGTACGCCGCCCAGTTGCTGCAGGTCGTCACCGGTCTGGCGCCGGGCGACCGGAACCTGCTGCCGGAAGGGCTACCCACCGAACCCCGGGCGCTGCTGGACCTGCTGCTGCAAGCGCGGGAAGCGGCACGAAAGCAGAAGAACTACCGCCTGGCCGACCGGTTGCGGGACGAGTTGCGGGAGACGGGGATCCTGATCGAAGATACGCCCCGGGGGGTGCGCTGGCGCCTGGTGTAATTTGGTGGTCGGTGGTCGGGTGCCCAGCCCTCAAACTGAGGCTATTACTTTGAAAACCACTAACAACTAAAAGGGCTGGTGAGCGCATGCATGTGGAGTTGGTAACCTATACGCCGGAGCCGGAAGCGACTGTAGCTCTGGCAGCGCGCCTCTGCTATTCCGCCCGGGATGTCACGGAGCTGAGAGATAACCTGAACCGCAGCGAGGTGGAATCGCTGCTGCGGCACCTGGTGTCGGCTGGACACCTCTCTCCGGCCGAGCACGCCAGCTTCACCTTTGCCATCGCAGGGGTCAGCCGCGCCCTGTCGCACCAACTGGTACGCCACCGGATCGCCTCCTATTCCCAAAAGTCCCAGCGCTACGTCGATGAGAAAGATTTTACCTACGTCACGCCACCGTCGATCGCTGCCAACCCGGAGACGGCGGCGGTGTTCCAGGCCCAGATCGCCCTCATTCAAAATGCTTACTGGGAACTGGCAAAGGTGGTGCCCAGGGAGGACGCCCGCTACCTGCTGCCCAATGCCACGGAGACCCAACTGGTCTGCACTTTCAACGCCCGTTCGCTGTACAACTTCTTCCGCTTGCGCTGCTGCCGGCGTGCCCAGTGGGAGATCCGGGACCTGGCATATATGATCAGGGAAGAGGTGCGGCGGGTGGCGCCGGTGCTGTTTGCCCTGGCGGGTCCCTCCTGTGAGACCGAAGGGATCTGCTGGGAGGGGGAATTCTCCTGTGGACGGGCAGAAGACGTCAGGCGCCGGGAAGTGGGCGCAACAGTCAAGGAGGTATCCGATGGACGAGACCATCTGGGGCCGTAACGCTGTCTGGGAGGCCCTGCGGGCCGGTCGCCCGGTTAACAAGATTCTGATCGCCCGGGGCACCCATGGCAAGGCCCGGGAGATCATGGACCGCGCCCGGGATACCCGGGTGCCAGTGCAGTTGGTGGACCGGGAAGTCCTGGACAAGCTTGCCGGTGGCGCCGGCCACCAGGGGATCTTCGCCTACCTAAGTCCCAAGGGCTATGTGACGCTGGATGAGTTGCTGGAACTGGCGCAGGGGCAGCAGGAGGACATGCTGTTGCTCGTCCTGGCTGGCTGGGAGGATCCCCGGAACTTTGGCGCTATAGTCCGCAGCGCTGAGGCTGCGGGGGTTCAGGGGGTGATCATTCCGGAGCGACGGGCGGTACCCCTGACCGGGGTGGTGGCCAAGACCTCGGCCGGGGCGTTGGAACACCTGCCGATCAGCCGGGTGGGCAACCTGAGCCAGATGCTGGAGCAACTTAAGGGATCGGGGTTCTGGGTCGTCGGCGCCGCCGCCGGTGCGGCTAAAGCATATTACGAGGCTGACCTGACAGGGCCACTGGCCCTGGTGATCGGCGGCGAGGACAAGGGCCTCGGCCACCTGGAGCAGATCTGCGATCTCCTGGTGCGAATCCCCATGACCGGACACGCCGGTTCCTTGAATGCGGCAGTGGCAGGCTCGATAGTGCTCTTTGACATCCGGCGGCAGCGGACGGCGAAGGGCCGAACGGGTATGGGTGTTTGAGGGGACTTTTCGAGAGTTGGCGCCGCCGGAAACATGCTGCGTCAACCAACCCGGACCAAGTTGGTGGCTGGTGATCGGTGGTCAGTTGTTAGAAAAAAGACCTGCAGGCAAATTCCCATGACCAACGTCTCACGGCCAGAGCAGAGGCGTCCAGGGTGCAGCCTTGCACCACCTGGGTTCGGAGCCGTTCTGCAATGGCGCCTGTGAACCAACCCAACCGGGTGAGGAATCCGGCGCGGAAGATTGGCCGGAATTATGCCTTGACAATCATCACTGCTTTACGTATAATTTGCTTAATTGTGCGGACAAACACAGACAAGCTCACAGCCCCCTATATCAATTATTCCATTTGGGCACCAGCATCTGTTATTGCCTTCGAAGTTGTTTTTGCAAGGGGTGCTAATGATTAGCAAAACTGCATGATGTTACAGATTCACACCCACCAAAACGCTTACGGGAGGCGATGTGTACACAATGAACAGTCTCGCGCAGCAGGAGGTATTCGAATCATACCTTTACATGCCGGACGAAGATGCTGTAGAACTAGCCAAAGATGGGGATGCAGTCGCCGAAGAGCACTTGATCAACAAGTATAGGAATTTTGTCCGTGCCAAGGCGAGGTCCTACTTTCTGATCGGTGCTGACCGCGAAGACATTATCCAAGAAGGAATGATTGGTCTTTTTAAAGCGATCAGGGATTTCCGATGCGATAAGCTTTCCTCCTTCAGAGCGTTTGCGGAGCTTTGCATTACCCGGCAGATTATCACTGCCATCAAAACGGCGACCCGCCAGAAACACATTCCCCTTAACTCCTACGTATCATTAAATAAGCCGATCTACGACGAGGATTCAGACCGCACCTTGTTGGACATCATCTCCGGGACCAGCATCAGCGACCCGGAGGAGTTGATCATCAGCCGCGAGGAGTTCATCGACATCGAAGAGAAGATGGGGGAGATCCTCAGTTCTCTGGAGTGGAAGGTGCTGATGTCGTACCTCGAAGGTAAATCCTACCAGGAGATGGCCTGCGAGCTGAAGCGCCACGTGAAGTCGATCGACAACGCCCTACAGCGGGTGAAGCGGAAGCTGGAGCGCTATCTGGAAAAAAGAGAGCGCTAAAAAGGGCGTCAAGCCGCGGTTCCAGCAAGCTTGATCTCCCTACCGAGCCGTTGTATAATACGACTTGTCTTGACCGAAGGCCGGCGTAGCTCAACTGGTAGAGCATACGACTTGTAATCGTAAGGTTGTGGGTTCAAGTCCCTCCGCTGGCTCCAGTTATTTGATATTTTTTAGTGACAGGTAGTACCTGGAGGGGTGCCCGAGTGGTTAATGGGGGCGGACTGTAAATCCGTTGGCTCAGCCTACGAAGGTTCAAATCCTTCCCCCTCCACCAATTAAACCGCGGGGTGGAGCAGTTGGTAGCTCGTCGGGCTCATAACCCGAAGGTTGCCGGAAAAAGCCTTAGCCCCGTTTAAACCTAATCCGTTAATCCTCAATTAGACTATTCAGGTACAACAGAATTCCTTCGCTGCTTACTTACGCAACACAAGCAGGGGAGGGATTTTTCTATGTACTGGAAGGATTGTTTAGAAGAATTCTTGGCGCCAGATCTCAAGAGCTTTTCGAAAAGATCCGAGACGCCATATACCAACAAAAACGAGACCCATTGGATTAGGTGTTGTTCGATTTTGCTAAAGCGTGGCGGGGCCAGCAATCAGCCCCGCCGTTTTCTTTATATGCGCCCGGTAAGCTGAACCCAACATAAACCGCCTCAACAAAATCTAACCCGTTTGCTTTGACTTTGGTCCAGTTATTCTTAGCATTCATTCAGTTCCCATTCACGTTGCTCTCAGGAAACTGTAGTAGGATTACAGAGGCAAGACATTAAAGGAGGCGAAAGAAATGAAACTCAACAAAAAGTTGCTGGCAATCGTTCTGGGCGTGGCGGTCCTGGGTACTACCGCTGCTGGTGTCGCATTTGCGGATACTAGCACCGCTCCGGCCCAGCCTACGCAAAATCTGTCCCAGACCTTCCTGGGCAATCTGGCAAGCACCCTGAATATCAGCCAGTCAACGCTGACCGGCGACATCCAGACTGCCGAAACCCAGACGGTGAACCAGGCGGTGTCTAACGGTCAGCTAACCCAGACGCAGGCCACCCAGATCCTCTCCAGGATCAGCAAGGGGAACTTTCAGCTCCTTGGGTTCGGCGGCAATAGGAAGGGCGGCAACAGCAAGGGATGCGGGGCTTTCATGACCCTGAAACCCCTGGCCACTACCCTGGGCATGACCCCGCAGGCCGTGATCTCCGCCCTGCGCGGCGGGCAGACCGTGGCTGCCCTGGCCTCGACCAAGGGAACAACCGTGGCCGCTCTCCAGAGCGCCATCCTGAGCAGCGTGACGAGCCAGTTGTCTCAGTCTGTCACTAATGGCAAGCTGACTCAGGCCCAGGAAAGCCAGATCCTGCAGAACATCAACTCAGGCAATTGGGTCACCCAACTCCAGAACATCGGACAGCATCAACAGTCGGCGCCTCAGCAGACACCAACACCGACCCCGACACCAGCTCAATAAAAGACTCCGTCAAGAAAGCCAGCAACGCTGCCCGATGCAGTTGCTGGTTTTCTTATTGTCTACCGCCGTCAATTAAAAAA
>Ga0224534_1000307_pt1 | contig 32448 bp, 27 predicted proteins | sample 714E12024metaG_FD_172012 | JGI IMG/M metagenome (GOLD analysis project Ga0224534, IMG submission 172012) | Peat soil microbial communities from Stordalen Mire, Sweden - 717 E1 20-24 | ecosystem: Environmental > Terrestrial > Soil > Wetlands > Peat | place: Sweden: Norrbotten County, Stordalen... | reverse complement strand
GCAAATTTCGTTGCGCGAATCAGCGCGTCGGCAATTTTCAAAGCAGCCGAGCGTCGGCTCGCTCCGTGTGGATCGAGCAGATACAAAACTTTTTCCTCGCCAACCGGCGCAGACATCGGAATGCCGGCGGTTTTGATTTCGGGAAAACTGGCTTTCAATGCCCTCGCTCGGGTGACGATGCCGGAAACGCCAAAGCCGATGTCGTCCGCGCGCTCGTAACACAAAATCTGCGGCGGCATTCCGGGCATGACGGCGCTTTCGACAGCGGGCGTGCCGTCGGCGTTGACAAGTTGTTTGGACAGCGTGGTGAGAAACCCCGCCGTGGCCGGGCCAAAGCCGACGCAGACGATGTCCGCGTCCATGCGGGGGCGTTCGATTTGCGGTTGTGAAACGTCCATGCTCAAACCGGATAATCCAGAGCCTCGCGCGTCATCACTTTCGTCAGCGATTCAGCGGCACGGTCTTTTGCGAGGCGGCAGCCGGTGAGACAGCCGTCGAGCTTGGCGCGCAGGCGGACGAAGTCTTCGAGTCCGGCAAATCGAACGCATGGACCGGCCTTGAGCGGATGGGACTCACCGGTTTCCGACACGTCGGAGTATGCGCGGGCCGAGTCGTCAATGCCGGGAATGATGCCCTCGAGCGTTTCCAATTCGGCGGCGCAATAGCAGGCGTGGCAACTGGTTTCGTCCCAAGCCGGATGGCGGTTGTAGCCGTGGACAATTTCGGCGCAGACGCGGCCCGCTTCGCCGGCGGCGCGCGCGGCTTGCACGTGGCAAAGGTCGGTGAAGAATGCCACCGTGCCCGCCAGCCCGTCGGCGAGCGCGGGATTTTCCGCGCCCTTGGTTTCCAATTCGACCACGTCGAGGATGAATTGCCTCGCCGCCAGCAGCCAGCTCAACGCGTCGGCCAGCGAAAATGTCACGCCCTGCCGCGTTTTGTGATAGAGCTTTACGCCGTCGGCGTCGGTGGCGTTTTGAATGTGGTTGAGCGACCAAAGCCAGAGCTGCATGGCGGTGGCGAGCGTGCAGGCGCCGGAGCCGGGACGGTCGGAGGCGATGCGCCGCATTTCGACAATCCATTGCTGGAATTGCGCGAGGAACAGCTCATTGGTCATCGTGATGGAAAGCTGCAAACGCTGCACGGCTTCCGGGCCTTCGTAAGTCGCTTCGAGCTGGGCGTCCATCCATTTCTGGCCGAGAAAACCGGGACAATCTTCCGTGATGCCGTAACCGCCCACGAGGCTGACAGCTTCGCGCATCATGTTCGCGCCGTGGCCGGTGTTCCAGAGCTTGCACGCCGGGCAAATGACATTTGCGACCGAGTCGAGGATGGAAAATTTCACAAGCGGGTCGGCTTCCAATGTTTCCGTGCGCTTCAGGTCGCGCTGGCCGACGGGCTGGGAATTCAGCCGGACCAGTTCCAACGCCTCCTGCTGCTTCTTCATCAATTCCTTGAACGCGGCGCGACCGGTCAAGTTTTTCCCCGCGAGCCACTGGTCTTTTTGCTTTTCCAGCGGATCGAGTTCGTCGAACAGCCGCGCGGCGGCAAAGCCCAGCGACGCGCTCGCCTCGCCGGTGGCCCAGATGTCCACCAGCCGGTGCAACGCGTCCTCCTTTTGCTGAATGCCGGATTCATAACGCGGCGTGCCGGGCGCGCCCTCGCCGCCGCGAAACCGGCGGCGATGGTAAAGAATCACCGGCTCGACGGCGGAAAGCAATTTTGCGGCGGTCATTAAACCAACGGTCACGCGTGTCCGGCGGAAAACGGCCTCGATGATTTCGCCGTGCGAATAATTCGGGATGATGACGCCGTCCTTGATTGTGTAACCGCCGACGATGCGGTCGGCGGAAACCTTCAAATTGAAAACTGGATCGTTCGTCGAGGAAAGCTGGTGGACCAGTTTTTTCGTCGGCGTGCCGCGATCAAAAACGCCGGGATCGCCCTCCTCCAAAATCACCATGCAACTGCCTTTGATGCGTTTGTCATCGGAATCCACGGCGGCGGTGACGATGTTGGCGAAGCCCATGTTCGTGATGAAGCGCCCGCGCTTTTCCACCTGCAATACCGGCTCGCTGCCGTCCTTCCAATCCGCAACGCGCACCTTGCCGGCCAGCATGCCGGTTTCGACGCCGACGAACGGCAGCGGCTCGGTGAGCGCAAACGCGGCGCGCACCTGTTTCCGGTTTTCGCCCGGCTTCAACGGCGCGGCGGCGGCAATGTATTCTGCCTGCTGCTCCGGCGTGCCGCGCTCGTGAATCGGCGCGAGGCCGAGGTTGCCCGCCAGGCTGCCGGTGGCCGCGCCGGCGTCCACCCACGCCAGTTCAAACGCGATGAGCGCCAGCACCAGATTTTTCGGCCCGGCGACAAACCCGCCCTGTTCCGGATCCAAAAACGCGGCGGTGATGCCGCTTTCGTCGTAGTGCTGAAGCAGGCTGTTTTTCTCCGGCGTCCACTCGTGCGAATTGCGCCCGCCAGCGGCGACGAGCCGGGCGACCGGCCCGCGCGCCACGCCGCGCGCCGCCTGCACCAGCATTTGAAGTTCGTAGCGGTCGGCAAAGCGCCACATCAACTGGCGGACATCGTCGCCGGGCAGGGTATTCAGCCCTGGTGAGGATTTTTCAACGTTCATTGCTTCCATAATAATTTCGTTCGGCAGCGGACGTTTTCGTGGTCATCGAAAACGTCCGCGTTTCTTCGACAACCTGTGAACAGACGCCGGATGCTATTTAAGAAGTTGCTGATTTTCAAGCCGCGACCGGCCTAATTGATCTTTTCCGCGACCTGGTATTTGAACATCCGCTTCTTCATCCAGCGCACGGCCAGCAGGTCGTAAAACGAGGCGAACAGCCGGTTCCACACGCCGTAATTGCTCTGCCCGGCGAAGCGCGGATTGTTGCTGACCTCGATTTCCGTGACCGTGTGGCCTTCGATCTTGAACAGCGTCGGCAGGAAACGGTGCATGCCCTTGAAGAATTTCAGGTTCTCGATGCACTCGCGTTTGAACGCGCGGTAGGTGCAGCCCGCGTCGGCAATCTGTTCGCCGGAAAGCTTGTTGCGAACCCAGTTGGCGATGCGCGACGACGCCACGCGGATGAAATTGTCGCCTTCGCCGCGCGCCTTCACCCGCGTGCCGCAGACGCAGTCGAAATGCTTCAGCGCCTCCAGAAATTTCGGCAGGTCCTTCGGGTCGTTCTGCAAATCGGCGTCAAGCGTGAAGAGATACTTGCCGCGCGCGGCTTTGAGTCCGGCAAAGCTCGCCGCGCTCTCGCCGCAATTGAACGCGAATTTTTGCGCGCGGATGCGCGGGTCTTCCGCCGCAAGTAGCTTGAGAATTTCCCACGACTTGTCCTTGCTGCAATCGTCGGTGATGACGATTTCGTAGGAAATTTTCAGCGGCTCAACCGCCTCGCGGATGGCCTTGATGAGTTCGCGCAAATTGCCTTCCTCGTTGTAACAAGGAATGACGAGGCTGATTTCGGGACTTTCGACGTTCATCGGCTGGAAATGAAACCATGAAATCAGAGAACTGGCACGAATTTCTTTATAGCGAATGAATTTTTCTTTGAAACAATCGAATACAGGTTTAATTTTGGTGCATGAACAGCGGTAGCATGAAAGCAATTAGCCTCTTTTCCTCGGCTGGAATTGGCGATTTAGCGTTTCAAAAACTGCCGGTTGAAGTTTTGCTTTCCTGTGAATTGCTTGATGACCGGCATCAGGTTTATCTTCATAATTTTCCTGATACTTTCACCGTCACGGGTGACATCTGGGAAAGAAAAGCATTTATCGTGGAAAAGACGAAGGAGCTTTTGAACGGTGATCAACTCGATATTCTTTTTGCCACGCCGCCGTGCCAGGGAATGTCAAAAAACGGGCGAGGAAAACTTTTAAGTGGAATTCGGGAGGGACGAAAGCCAAAGCTTGATCCTCGAAATCGGCTCATCATTCCAACATTGGAAATCGCCCGCGCGTTAAATCCGCGCTTGGTCGTCTTTGAAAACGTGCCGGAGATGGAAAGCACGTTGATCGAAAATTCAGACGGCCAGCTTGTCCCGATCTTGGGACTCATCGCCAGTATGCTGGGGCGCGAATATGCCGGAAGCGGCGAGGTCGTTGAATTTGCGGATTATGGAATTCCTCAGAGAAGGCAGAGGTTAATTACGGTTTTTTCACGCGAGCCGCAGTTCAAAAAGCACCTTCACTTGGTTGGTTCTTTGCTCCCGGCGCGAACCCATTCACCAAAGGGAACTGGCAAATTAAGACGGTGGGTGACGGTGCGAGACGTGATTGCTGATTTGCCGCCGCTTGACGCAAAGGACGCTGGTTCGGCGCGCGGCGAGCATCCGCTTCACTTTGTGCCGCTGCTTGACGCAGACAAATACTTTTGGGTCAGCAATACACCGCCGGAAAAACTGGCTTTTGACAATCAATGTGTGGCCTGCGGATTCCAAGGAAACCCGGGCCACTTCGCGGCGCGCGACGAAAATGGAATCAATCGCGCCTCCAAAGAAACACCGATTCGCTGTTTGCGTTGCGGAGAATTGCTTCCCCGCCCGTGGGTTCGCAAAGGCGGCGAGATTCGCCTGATGAAAGGTTACACCAGCGCCTACAAGCGCATGGCCTGGGATCTTCCCGCAAGCGCGCTGACAACTAATTTTGCCTACGCTTGCAGTGATAACAAAGTTCACCCTTCACAAAATCGCGTGTTTTCAATTTACGAGGCGCTGCTATTGCACACGGTCACGGATTACCGATACGAGTTCAAACGCAAAGACGGCAAGCGGGTGGGTGCGGGATTGATTTACCACGTCATCGGAGAAAGCATTCCGCCACGCGGGCTTGAAATTATTTTCCGCCACTTGCTGGGGCTTTTGAATGGAGATTCCGACGGAATGATGGAAGAAGATTTGCCGTTGTTCTTCAAATCTAATCTTGAGACCGAGTATCAAACTGCGTAGCTGCCTCGCGGTTTATCAGTTGGCCGCGATTGTGTGAGTTTAGGAAGTTGATGTAGCGGTCGTCATCCAAAACCACCAGCCACCCACGATACATCACCGCGACGCCTTCGCGCGTCATGATGGAAACGCTGGTTGTCCGCCCGCCGCCTTCGCGTGGCTGGATGATTTCTCCCCAGTGTTGGATTGTTAACACGTTTGAATAAAAAATCGCGGCGATACTGGGCGCGCCGTTGACAAAATCCCAAAGAACGCCAATCAAGTTGTTTGTGTCCCGGTGATGCGCCTTCCAATCGTAACCCTTCAGCCATTCAATTCGCTGGTCGCCGATGTCCGGTTTTTCCAGATTTTTTCTGGCAAAAACCTGTGGCGTGGGAACGCTGCCAACCGTGGCCTTGATTTCGATTCCGCCCGTGGCAAACGGGCTGAATGGCGTTTTCTCCCGCGCGCGAGGCGCGAGCGATTCCCACAGCGGCTTGCCGAACTTGTCCAGCAGAAGCAAATCGGGATAACCATCTTGATGTGGATTTTTGACAAACAAACCGTCCGTTTGTTTAAGCAGATACGAGCCGAACAACTCACCAACGAATGAACTCAAATTTCTCATTCCCAACAGCCCAAAAATATCCACCTCAAAATCGCGCAGGCGCTTGATTGCTGAATCAAAGCCCTCTATGGATGCCTTGATGATTTCCGGTTTGAGCTGGCCGTAGGAACTGTCCGGGCGTTTGATGCTAATTTGACACCCGTTGCGGAGGAGGTATTTCATTTCTTGCCCCCTTCAGAAAAAATGCGCGACACAAATTCAAGTGGCTTAACCCGCAGCCCGCGCGCCAAAGCAACGATGACATCCAAACTCGGACTCTTCAAACCGCGCTCCAATTGACTGATGTAGGTTCGGTGCAAACCAGCCCGTTCAGCCAGCTTTTCCTGGCTGATCCCGGCCAGGTTTCTTGCGTCGCGCAGCGTTTCGGCAAATCGCCGTCTATGAGTCATTCCCTACCGTAACAAGATTCATCGTTCGGGAGAAACAGACTAAAGTATTCAACGGCAGAAGTTCATGTTCCTCGACATTTTCTCATCTTTTGTTAAATATTTTCCATGAGTCGCTGGCCCGGTCGCAGCAAGTTTGCAAAAACGTCTTTTGGCGGGTTGTCCCGCTCCAAGTTGATGGCTCGAATTCGGAGCAAGCGAAACGCGACAACGGAATTGAGATTACTGTCGCTTCTGCGCGCGGCCCGGTTGCACGGCTGGCGACGTGGCTTCCCGATGTTGGGGAAGCCTGATTTCGTTTTCCCAAAGTCGAAGCTGGCCATATTTGTTGACGGTTGCTTTTGGCATGGTCACGGTTGCGGTCGCAACTTGACACCCAAACGAAATGCAACGGCGTGGCGTGCAAAAATCGAAGGAAATCGAAATCGAGATCTGCGAATTATCCGGAAGCTGCGCGCAACCGGCTGGAAAGTTATTCGGATTTGGGAGTGTTTGCTGGCAAAGCAACCGAAAATTTACGTTGGACGGATTCGTCGGATGCTGTGACCGGGAGTTGCTTTTGAACACAACCTCTTGATACCCAGCAAACAAAAAACCCGCGCCCGTTTCTGAGCGAGGGTTTTGCAATCGGCTGTCCGCAGCTTGCCGCTTATTTCTTCCCGTAAAATTCCGCTATGGCGTCGCAAACCTTGTCCGCCGCGTCGAGGCCCATCTCGCCGTGGATCGGCAGCGACAGGATTTCCTTCACCGCTTTTTCGGTTTGCGGTAGTTTCGGGATGTAGGGGAACAGGCCGATGACCGCCGGTTGCAGATGGTTCGGCTTCGGATAATGGATGCCGGTGTCGATGTTTTTCTCCTTCAGAAATTTTTGGAGATCATCGCGCTTCTCGGCGCGCACGACATACATGTGATAAACCGGCGTGGCCCATTCGCGCACGGGCGGTGTCTGCACGATGCCTTTGAGGCGTTCGTTGTAGCGCGCGGCGATCTTGCGGCGGTTTTCGTTGAATCCGTCAAGATGCTTCAACATCACGCGACCGATGGCGGCGTTGATTTCGTTGAATCGCACGTTGTAGCCGGTGAATTCGTGGTCGTATTTTCCCTGTCGGCCATGATTGCGCAGCATCCGCAGGCGGTCGGCGTAATCCACCTTGTTCGTCACGACGCAGCCGCCGTCGCCGAGGACGGTGAGATTTTTCGACGGGAAGAAGCTGAACGCGCCGAAGTCGCCCATGCTGCCGACGGTTTTGCCTTTGTATTTCGCGCCCTGCGCCTGCGCGCAATCTTCGATGAACCACAGGCGGTTTTTCTTAGCCAACGCAATGAACTTGTCGTTGTCCACGGGATGGCCGTAAAGATGCACGCCGATGATGCCGACCGTGCGCGGCGAAAGCAGTGATTCGACGTGCGCCAAATCCATGACGAACGTGTCGTCAATGTCGGCGAACACCGGCTTCGCGCCGAGGTGCATCAGCGGTTCCATCGTCGGAAACGCCGTGTGGCTTGGCACGATGATTTCGTCGCCGGGGCCAACGCCCTGCAACTGGTGCAGGCAATAAACAATCATCGTCCACGAACTGCCGAGGACGGCGGTAGCCGTGCCGGTGTGCGCGGCGAGTTCGGCCTCGAACGCCTTGCTTTCGGCGCCGAGGATATATTGTCCGGAACGGATGGCACGCAGCGCGGCCTCCTCGACTTCCGGGTTCACGAAACATTTTGATAACGGGATTTTGCTCATAAATTCGTTCTATTTAACCACGGATGAACACAGATTAACACGGATGAAAAACGTTCGCAGGCAGGTAGGGCGCGTCACTCCGTGCGCGCCGCAACACGACCAGCCACAAACGGCGCGCACGGAGTGACGCGCCCTACCAAGAAATCCGTGTTTATCCGTGTCCATCCGTGGTTGAAAATTCTTAAAGTGTCACCGTCTTGCCGGTTTTCACCGACTCCAGCGCCGCGTTCAGCACGCGGACGGCGTCGTAGCCGGACTGCGCATCGGCGCGCGGCGTGGCGCGGGTCTTGATTGAGTCAATGAACGCGCGCAACTCCGCCAGCAACGGCTCTTCCGGCGGTGTTTCGATCTGCGTCACGACGCCTTCGTTAGCCTTGAAATCCTTGCCACCGGCGGGCGTGTGCGTGTTGGCGTAGGTCTTGATTTTGTATTGCGCCACGTTGTAATCGCACACCGCGCTCAACTTGTCGCCGCAGACGATGACCTCGCGGAATTTGCCGGGAATGAAATATTCCGTCTCCACCGTCACCCAGGTCTTGCCGCGCGGCGTGTCGTATTCAAGCGAGACGAACGAGACGTCGTCCATGCCGCGCCCCATGAAATCGTGGTGAATCGCCAAAACGCTTTTCGGCAGCGCGCCGAGGATGAAATTGAACAAATCCACGAAATGGATGCCGTCGGCGAACATCACGCCGCTGTCATTGCGCGGGCGCTTGAAACCGCCAAAGTGGCCGCGAATCATGTTGACCCTGCCAAAATCGCCCTTCTGCACCGCATCGCGCAGCCAGAGCGTCGCCGGATCAAAACGCAAAATGTGTCCGACCTGAAGAATCCGTTTGTGTTTCGCGGCGAGTTCCGCGAGTTGACGTGATTCCTCGTTCGCGAGCGTCAGCGGTTTTTCGACGAACACGTCCTTCCCGGCTTCGAGAAATTCTTTGCACAGCGGAAAATGGGTTTGCGCCGGCGTGACGACGACCACGCCATTCACCTTGCCGATAAAATCCTTGTAATTGGTCGTGAGCCGTTCGGCGGGCAGGCCAATTTTGCGCGCCGGCTCAAGCTGCTTGTCGCCGACCTCGGCCACATACAACTCAATCGGCAGGTTGTTCAGGTTGCGCAAATGGTTGGCGCCCCAGCGGCCCAAACCGAGCAAGAGAATTTTTGTCATTAGAATATCGGCGTCAAACGCGCTTTCTGGCGTTGAAAACCATTTATTAACTATCCGGTTTTTCAGGAGAAACCAAGATGAAAATGCGTCAGCGGTTGGTGAACAATTCCCAGCGTCCGACGCGTGCGACCTGGCGGAGCGGAGCGGCACCGCGGGCCAGTTGAATTTTTTCCGCCTCGTCGCCGAAGCTGACGACCCAAACCCGGTGGTCACCGGCGAGCAGTTTCGCCAGCGCAGTTTCATCGGGCAACAGCAAATCACCGGGCCGCCCGCGGTTGCCAGGAAATTCAAACGGCACCTGCGTCAAATCCATGCCGCCGAAATACGGGCGGTTCGTCGCTGAAATCACCGCGCCGGAATAAAACGGCAGCCCTTGCGGAAACCGGCCCCAGCAAACCAGCGTATCGCCGGACTGGTAATTTTCCCGCAACGCGACGCCGAGCGGTTTGAGCGTCTGATTGTCCCGCAAGCCCGTCTCGAAAGGCTGAATTTCGGCGACGGTGAGCGCCAGGCTCAACAGCGCCAGCGCCGCCGCGCCAGCCGCGCACGCGGACGACTTCCATTTCCGCGCCAGCCAGAAAATCAAAAGTGCGATGATGGTGATAACCGGCGTTTGCCATTTCAGCCACTCCGGCAACGCATCGTGAAATGAAAATTTCACAAGCACCGGAAAAATCGCGGGCAAAAACAGCGAGCTTGCCAGACAAAACCGCCAGGCCCATCCGGGCGCGAACTCGATTGCGTGCTCTTCGCTAAAAAACCGCAACGCAAGCAAAACGGCCAGCGCCGGGAAAATCGGCAGAATGTAAGCCGGCAATTTCGCGTGCGAAAATGAAAACAGCGTGAAGGTGAAAATGGCCCAGACATTCAGCAGCAGCCAGCCGTCCTTTGAGATTTGAGATTTGAGATTTGAAATTGCAGACCGCCGCCACAGCCAGCCGAGCAAAATTGTCCACGGCAACAGCCCGCCGGCGAGAATTCCGAAAAAGTAAAACGGCCCGCCGGAACGGTTTTTGATGGTCGTGCCAAGCAAATGACCGGCGGCCTGCCCCAAAATCATGTAATGCGCGGACTGCGGCACGCGCCGAAAAACCGCCAGAAACCACGGCGCGGCCAAAATGAAAAACAGCGCGAAGCCGGCAGCCAGTCCGGCGAACAAGTTTTTCTTTTCGGGAATTTCTTTCCTGTGAAAGATCAGCAGCGCCGCGAACGCGACGAGTGGAATGGCCGGGGCAATCGGCCCTTTCGCCAAAAATCCGAGCGCGATGGCAACCCAGCCGGCCAGATGCCACGCGAAAAATTTTGAAGTGCGCCGACTTGTCGGCACTTTGAAAAGCGGTGCCGTGTCACCGCAGTCCAGACACTCCCAGCTTCGCCAAAAAAAATAAACAGCCCATGCGACAAATTGCGTCAGAATGATGTCCGGCGTCAGCATCCGCGCCGTGGCGAAGTAAAGCAGCGAACTTTGCAGAATCACCGCGCTCCAGAACCCTGCGCGCCGGCCCCCGAGCGAGCAGCCCAGCAAAAACGCCGCCCACACCCCGCTGACGCCCGCGAGCGCGACTGGCAGGCGCACGGCCCATTCGTTCTGGCCGAACAGTTTCATCGAGGCCGCCACCAGCCAGCAGGTCATCGGCGGCTTGTCGAGATGCGGCAGATACCAGAGATGCGGCACGAGCCAGTCGCCGGTCTCGATCATTTCACGCGCGATTTCGGAATAGCGGCCCTCGTCCGGCTCGTTCAAGGACCGGCTGCCGAGCAGAAAGAAAAATGTAAAAAGCGTCAGCGCCGGCAGCCCCCATCTTTGCAAAGTGCCTTTCATTTCGCGGCGGCGGCAATTTCGGGTCGCAAAATCACTTCGCGGCCTTTCCAACTTTCGCGGCCGATGTGTTTCATCATGCCCAGATGGTAGCGCCAGGACAGGCCATAAAATGGATTGTGCGTCGGCCAGAACGAAATGATGTCCACTTTGATTTCCTTGGCCATTGCAATCGCGCGCCGGATCGTTTCCGGATGATCGTTCCAGTTGAACAGCAGGTATTTCCATTCGAGAATCGGCATTTTTCGCCCGCGCGCGTCGCGGAACGCGGCCATTTGCCGCATCGCGTCGAACGCTTTTTCAAAACTGCCGCGCATCATGTATTTTTCGCACATCGCGTCGCTGATGCCGTGGACGGAAAACTGGATGTCGCTCAAATTCAGCGCCGCCTCGCGCTTGGCGTCCGTGTTCAGCAAAATGCCGTTCGTCGAAACACGGATGTAGGCATCGGGATTTTTTGCGCGCAACAGCGGCAGTTCCTGGCAAATCGCCGGCGACAAAAACGGCTCGCCGAGATTCAGGTAAAAAATCCGCTGCATTCCGAGCCGGGCCGCGAGATCGGCCATCTGGCCCAGCTCCGCCAGCGGCATCGTCTTGCCAGCGCGGATGTTCGCCGCGCCCTCGCGCGCGCAGCCGATGCAGTCCACGTTGCAAATCACGGTGTTTTCCAGAAGCATTCCGCGATACGGCAGGCGCGGTTTCGGCGGCGCCTCGTTTTTTTTCAAACGGTGCAAATCGCCGCAGCGCGAGCAGGTCGGAATCGGCATTTTCCCTTTCGCCAGGTCGCCGCGGAATTTTTGCGCGACCGGGCCGAAGAAGATTTCCTCGAACGAATTCTTCCGCAAATCGCCGAGATGCCCGGTGCCGTCGTAATCCTGGCAGTTGCACGAAACCGTGAGGTCGGAATTGACGGTGATGTTGTATTCCGACTCGCCGGCGAGCGCGTGGCAATGATAGTTGCGACCGGTGATTTTCGCGCGCAGTTCGAGCCAGCGCGACTTGGTCCAGCGGACGCAATCGCTGACGCGCCAGTTGAAGCGCGTCTTCGGATTTTTAATCACCCGCGATGTCGGCGAAGTGGCCATGGCAAAAGGATGGCCGCGCGGAGTTAATTCAGCAAGCGATACCAGTTGTCGCGCTGGTGCGGCTCGTAACCCAAATCCTGAATTAATCGTTTCATGTCGTCAACCGTCATGCGAAAAGTTGTTCCGGCCTGCGACACGACGTTTTCCTCGATCATGATGCTGCCCAGATCGTTCGCGCCGAATTTCAGGGCCACCTGCCCGATTTCCTGTCCCTGCGTCACCCACGAGCTTTGGACGTTGGTGAAATTATCGAGGTAAATCCGGCCCACCGCCTGCGTCCGCAAATACTCGTGCGCGCCGACCGTCGGCGCCTTGAGCTTCGTGTGCTCCGCCTGAAACGTCCAGCAGATGAAAGCGGTGAAGCCCTTCGACTTGTCCTGCTGCGCGCGCAGCCGCTCCAGATGTTCAATCCGGTCCTCAATCGTCTCGACGTGACCGAACATCATCGTCGCGCTGGAATTCAGTCCGAGCCGGTGCGCCACGTCCATGACCTCCAGCCAGTCGTTGCTCATCGCCTTGAGCGGCGAAATCCGCTGGCGCACGCGGTCCACCAGAATTTCCCCGCCGCCGCCGGGAATTGATCCCAGGCCGGCCTTCACGAAATCGCCGATGATTTTCTCCAGCGGCTCGTTGAACACTTCACGAAAATGGATGAACTCGCTTGGGCTGAATCCGTGGATGTTGACCTGTGGAAACTTCGCCTTCATGTGCGAGAGCAAATCGAGATACCACTGCTTGGTCAGTTTCGGGTGATGCCCGCCCTGCATCAAAATCTGCGTGCCGCCGAGCGCAAGGGTCTCCTCAATTTTTTTGTCCATCTCATCGAAGGTGATAACGTAGGCGTCGTCATCCTTTTCCACGCGATAGAACGCGCAGAATTTGCAATAGACGTTGCAGACGTTGGTGTAATTGACATTGCGGTCAACGATGTAGGTGACGATGTCATTGCCGCGGCCGTTGAAATCCTTCACCTTGGCCAGTTGGCGGCGGCGGTCGGCGAGCGCGCCAAGCTCCTCCAGCGGCAGCGCATAAAGCCGCCGCGCCTCGGCCTGGCCGATGCGCTTGCCATCCCAGACCTTTTGCAGCAAGTCGTCCAATGACGCGTCGTAAATCACAAGTCGAAGCCAACAAAGTTTCGCCGTTTGCACAAGCGGGGGGCGATTTCATCCGGCGTAAGCGCGCAATCAAACCCGCCTGCCATCAACCGCTTGTCCGGATGGACTACCGGCTTCTGCCGGTCACCTTCTCAAGCGCGTCGAACAACTTGCCCATTTCAAACGGCTTCCAAAGCACCGTGCCCCGCACATCCTGGATGAACTTCGTGACTTTTGGATTGTCCTGATGTCCGGTCATGAACACGAACCGTTTGTTCAGGTGCGGGCGGGACCGCTCGACCGCTCGATAAAACATGTCACCGGGAAAATTGGGCATCACCATGTCACACAGGATGGCATCAAAGTCGGAAACCAGCACCCTTTGAATCCCTTCGGTGCCGCTGGGCACAACCGTGACGCAGTATCCCTGCTCCTCAAGCATTTCCTTCAACGCGGCGGAGAATTCTGCGTCATCCTCCAGCAGCAAAACGGTCTTGCGTTTGGAATTCTTTGGATCGTCCGAGATGTCGTATGTCCTCGGTTCCGGCTGGTTCATATCACGGTTTTGCATTTTATCAGGCTGTTTAGATCCTTAATCGGCCTCATTCCTCTAAAAGGCCGAGCAAAAATAGGCCAACAATCCATCCGCGGCAAGAGGGAATCGTCATTCTCCAATGAAAAGGCGGGATGGAGTTTCCCGGGCGGGAAGCCTGAACATTCCCGCCGAACCGTCGTGACACGGCCTTTTGAAATCTCCGTTTCTGGGTGCTTTATTTGCGCGCGGGCCTCAACCGCCAGACGCCCGCCAGAATGCTGCCGATGACCGAATGAAACGTCGCCGAAATCGCGCACGGCAGGGCGGCCAGCGGCATGCTGGTGAAGTGCGCCTTCGCCAGCGCCGCGCCCAAGCCGGAATTTTGCATTCCGACTTCAATTGAAATCGTCCGGCTCGTCAGTTCGTCGCAGCGCAGCAACCGGCTGGAAAAATAACCCAGGAAAAACCCGCCGGTGTGCAACAAAAACACCGCCAGAATTAATTCGCCACCCGACCGTTTGAAATCGTCCGCGCTGCTGCCGATGATGCTCGCGCAAATCAGCGTGATGGCCAGAACCGAAACCAGCGGCGACACCGGCAAAACGAATTTCACGAAGCGCGGCGCAAACCGGTTCAACGCCACACCGATGACCACCGGCGCCAGCACAATCTGCAGCGTGCTCAAGAAAAGCCCCGGCGCGTCCACCGGCACATATTGGCCCGCGAGCCATTTCGTCAGCAATGGCGTCATCACAATCGCGCCGAGCGTCGAGCACATTGTCATCAGCACCGAGAGCGCCACGTTCGAGCGCGCGAGGTAATTGACCACGTTCGACGCCGTGCCGCACGGACAGCACGACACGAGAATCAGCCCCACGGCGAACGGCGTTTCCAGTTTCAGCAGATGCGCGATGCTCCAGCCGAGAAACGGCATGATGGCGTAATGCGCGACGAACCCGATGCCGACCGCGCGCGGCATTTTCAGCACCCGCTTGAAATCCTCGACGCTCAAAGTGATGCCCATGCCGAGCATGATGACGGCCAGCCCCCAGGTGATGAACCCGCCGCTGAACCAGGTGAACCAGGCCGGATGCGCCAGCGCCAGCGCGCCGCCGAGCAGCACCCAGACCGGGAAAAGATTTGTGGCGAGGGCGAGAATGCGGTTCATGCGCGAATGGATTAAACGAAAAAATGCACGGGAAGCAATCATTCAATTACCAGTCGCGCGTCGCGGAGCGACGAAGGGAAATTAGCCAGCTACGAAGTGGCTGGTGGTGGCGGACAAAAATGAATTTGTGCTGAAGGCACAATGGAGGGTGCGAATGTTCCATCGTCCTTTCAGGACGGAAATTGGTTGGGGGCGTTTCCAGACACTTCGTGTCTGGCTAATTTCCGGTTGTCCCTGCCGGGACGATTATTTGCCGAGGCTCGTGTGCAAATCTTTTCCCAGACGGCTCGTCACGCCGAAGCAAAGCGAAGGCGGAGCGAAGGCGGAGCGAAGGCGCGGGCAATGGCGGCTGTAGCGTCGGTCTGTGACCGACGGCGCTGACACAGCGCCGCTACAGGAAATCGGGGAGGTGATGTTTGCGGACGGCTGCCGCCAAAGCTTCGCCGGTGGCAGAGTCCAGGCACTCCCATTTTTTCAACGTCGCGTCATCCGTCAACGCGATGGGAAAAAGTTTGCGCTGCTTTTCCGCCCGCTCGACTTTGTGCGTATTAAGTTGTCACTTTGACAATCCCAAAGCCGATCAGTTCCTTGAGAACATCCATTGCTTTGGCATCAAGTTGATCTTTATCGAATGAAATGTATCCAATGTCCCGGAAATTCGACGGCAAAGAAACGTTCGCTTCTTTTAGAATGACAATGCGGTTATCGTATAGGAATCCTGATGCTCCAAGTTCATGAGCAACATTTTCGCTTGGCCGCCAAACTGTATTCCCTTCTTTGTCTTTGAACTCTTCATCCGCTGTAAAAATCAAAATTGCGCAGTTGCATGTCTTCATAATTTCCCGAACCTTTGAACTGATAGGACGGCCCAAGTTTGGTTCTTCAACAGTCACTCGGTAAGGGATTTTGAACTGATCTAAGATTTTCTTTAGTTGCTCCAGTGGCTTTCGATTTCTTCCATGAGCAATGAAAATTGCCTGCCCAAGCACTTCTCTATTTGTTTCGGGCGGCACAACTGGGCGCACCGGATTTGCGGCAGCTTGTGACTCGGTTTTACTTTCAGTCGTTTCTGCTGAACTTTCTGACGCTGGTTTTTCTGTAGGAGGTGAATCTTGAATGAACGGCCCCGCTGCTGTGTGATCAAACGTGAACCGCGTGGACTGCCCTTTTCTGCCGATTATAAGGTTTCCCAGTCCTGCTGCTGCTGCGATACGGAAAAAACAAACAGCTTGGTCATTTAGCGTATTGTCATTTTTGGAAACTTGCTGGGGAAAGTGCTCATGCCAATGAGCAGCAACATCGGTTGCAGTCAAAGCATCTTCTTTGCGATGCACTGCTCGTTCTACGATGGCATGATATGGCGAGATTTCCCGAATTAGTTGTTGATAAATTGACGCTCGGTTGGCAATTGGAGTTTTGACAAGCGTTCGCCCCAACTCCTTAATCTTTAATTTTCCAGAGGCGTCTTCATCTATGAATCCCCAAAATTTCATTGCGGCAATTTTGCGCGCGTCCAAATGCTTTCCATCAACAACAGCTTTTGCGTCTTTAAGTAATGCACCTGTGGGTTTTGTCGCCAAGTAACCGCACAGAGCATCAACGTCTTCAACGACGGTTAAGATTGGTAGTTGCCGACCTTTAGCTTCTTCTGGATCTTTCATGTTTCAATCTTAATAAGTTTCAATATTTTATTCAAGGCAGCTTTTTCCGTTCGCCTTTCATTTCGGCATTTCCAATTTCACCTTCGCCGCCACTTGCGCCACGTCTTTGTCGCCGCGGCCGGAGAGGTTCACGATGATGAGCGCGTCCTTCGGCATTTTCGGCGCGCGCACCATGCACTCGGCCACGGCGTGGGCGCTTTCCAGCGCGGGGATGATGCCTTCGAGCCGCGCGAGTTTCATGAAGGCGGCGAGCGCCTGGTCGTCGGTGGCGTAGGTGTATTCGGCGCGGCTGGCGTCGCGCAACCACGCGTGTTCCGGCCCGACGGCGGCGTAGTCGAGTCCGGCGCTGACGCTGTGCGTGGATTGGATCTGGCCGAATTCGTCCTGCAAAATGTAGCTGCGCGTGCCCTGCAGCACGCCGAGCGAGCCGCCCTGAAACCGCGCCGCGTGCTGCTCGGGTTTGATGCCGCGTCCGCCGGCCTCCACGCCGACGAGTTTTACGGATTGGTCGTCGAGGAACGGATAAAACAGGCCGATGGCGTTGGAGCCGCCGCCGACGCAGGCGATGAGCATGTCCGGCAAACGCTTTTCCTTTTCCAAAATCTGCGCGCGCGCCTCGTCGCCGATGATGCGCTGAAAATTCCGCACCATCACTGGATACGGATGCGCGCCGTAAGCCGTGCCGAGGATGTAATGCGTGCTGCGGAGGTTCGTCACCCAGTCGCGCATGGCTTCGTTGACGGCTTCCTTCAAAGTTTTTTGGCCCGCGTGAACCGGCACGACTTCCGCGCCGAGCATTTTCATGCGATAGACGTTCAGCCCCTGCCGCTGGCAATCCACCGCGCCCATGTAGATGACGCATTTCATGCCGAACATCGCGGCGACGGTGGCGGTGGCGACGCCGTGCTGGCCCGCGCCGGTCTCGGCGATGATGCGGGTCTTGCCCATGCGCCTGGCCAAAAGAATTTGCCCCATCGCGTTATTGAGCTTGTGCGAGCCGGTGTGGTTCAGGTCTTCGCGCTTGAGATAAATTTTCGCGCCGCCGAGTTCCTTGGTGAGCCGTTCGGCAAAATAGAGCGGCGTCGGGCGGCCGACAAATTCCGTGAGGTAATATGAAAGCTCGCTCTGGAATTCCGGGTCGTGCTGCGCGCGAAAGTATTCGGCCTCCAATTCCTGCAATGGGTGCATCAACGTTTCCGGCACGTAACGTCCGCCGTAGGAACCAAAGTGGCCTTGGGCGTCGGGCAAATTTTCTGCGCAGACTGAACTCATGCGCCAATTCTCACGCAAAGGCGCAAAGACGCAAAGAATTTATTTAACGACGGATGGACGCGGAAATTGTGAATTTTATTGGCGGCTCAAATTTTCGGCGGCTCTTCGCCCCGTTTGGCGAACCATTCGCGAAGGAAGAGCAGGTCATCCGTGTCTTTTTCGCGGTGCGTGACCGATTTCATCCGCCATAGCAGCCTTGGAGACGCGAAAGGAATCGGCACGCCGTCCACTTCGCGGACGACGACATCCTTGGCCGCTTCGGTGTAATCAATTCCCCCCGCCGACCGCATCAAGTCCACCAGAATTTCATCGCCGACGCGGATGACATTGTATTTTTGAAGTTCTCCCGGCTGAAGCTCGCGCACGGCGTTGTCCGGCAAAGTGGAAAGCGCCGAAAAAACTTTGGCTTCATTTTCCGCATCGGTGGCGACCATCAAGTCAACATCCATTGTCGTGCGGTTGTATTCAGCGGCGCGCATGGCAAATCCACCAATAACGATGTATTTCGCGCCGCGCTGATTCAATTCGCGGCACAGATCCCGCAAATCCTCAACGGTCGGTTCGCGCGAGGCTAACTCGTTGGCCGGGTAATCATCCGCCATAACCACAGATCAGCTTCTTCGTGGGTTTTGAAGCGATGCACGCCGCGCGGCACGCGCACCCCGCCGAACGCTTTGCGCCAAGCGATGGAATTGGCCTTGTTGCTCGTCGCGGTCGAAAGCGCATCGGGCATTTTCGTCCGGCGGCCCACGAAGCGGTCAATCTTTTCTTCGACGTTGATGAACGGCTGATTCACGCTGCAAAAGCTTATGCCGTCCGTCGCGGCAAAGCAAGCGGTGCGAAGTCAACTCGCCTTCACCGCCGCGACAAGCGCGTTGAGCGAGGCCTTGGCGTCGCCGAAGAGCATCCGGGTGTTGTCCTTGTAGAAAAGGTGGTTTTCGATGCCGGCGAAACCGGCGGCCATCGAGCGTTTCATCACGATAACGGACTTGGCGTGGTCGGCCTCGATGATGGGCATTCCGTAAATCGGACTGGACTTCTCCTCTCGCGCGGCGGGGTTCACCACGTCGTTCGCGCCGATGACGAGGCAGACGTCCACACGGTCCATCGTGGGATTGATGGCTTCCATTTCGATGAGCTGGTCGTAAGGCACGTTGGCCTCGGCCAGCAGCACGTTCATGTGACCGGGCATGCGGCCGGCGACCGGATGAATGGCAAACTGCACTTCCACGCCGCGTTTGCCGAGTTCATCGGAAAGTTCGCGCACGGAATGCTGCGCCTGCGCCACGGCCATGCCGTAACCGGGAACGATGACGACCCGTTGCGCATAGGTGAGCAGCAACGCCACCTCGTCGGCTTGAATGGGTTTGACAGTTCCGGCGACCCCGCCGGCGGCAGCCGCACTGCCACCGCTGGAGCCAAAAGCGCCGAACAAAACGTTCGTGACGGGACGATTCATCGCCTTGCACATGAGCAGCGTCAGCAGCGTGCCGGAGGAACCAACGAGCGTTCCCGCGACGACCATCGCGAGATTGTTGATCGCAAAACCGTCTGCCGCCACCGCCAGGCCGGTGAAGGAGTTGAGCAGCGAAATAACGACCGGCATGTCCGCGCCGCCGATGGGCATGACCATCGCGATGCCAAACGCCAGCGCCAGCGCAAACATCACGATGAACGCGGTGACTGCGTTGTCGTTGGAAGACTGGAACGTCAACCAGCCGCACAAGCCGAGAATGACAAGCAGGATGAGGCCGTTCAGGAAATTCTGGCCGGGGAAGGTGTGCGGCTTTTCAAATTTTCCCTCCAGCTTCAGATATGCGATGATGCTGCCGGAGAATGAGAGCGAGCCGATGAGCGTCGCGAAGAGCATTGAGCCGGCTATGAACGCCGTGATGCCTTCGAGACTGTGCGAGCCGCGCATGAACTCCAGGCTCGCGACCAGCGCCGCCGCGCCGCCGCCGAGGCCGTTGAACATTGCCACCATCTGCGGCATCGCGGTCATCTTCACCGAATACGCGCCGATGGCTCCGATGATGAGGCCGATGATTGTGCCGATGGCAATGAGCGTGTAATTGAAGGTCCAGCCCTGCGACCAGACGTAGTTGCCGTCCGTTTTGTGAAGGGCGAGCAGCGCGATGAGCATGCCCGCCGCCGCCACGAGGTTGCCGTGCCGCGCGGTTTTCGGCGAACTCAAAAACTTGATGCCGAGGATGAATAAAACCGAGACCCCGATGATGATGAGAGCGATGGTGGAACTCATGACTATTTCTTTTTCTTGAACATTTGCAGCATCCGGTCGGTGACCATGAAGCCGCCGAACACGTTGGCCGAGCCGAATATAACCGCGACGAATCCCAGCGTCCGCGTCAGCGGCGTGGCCGCATCCGCCAGCACCAGAATGCCGCCGAACAAGATGATGCCGTGAATGGCATTCGTGCCGGACATCAGCGGCGTGTGCAGCATCGAAGGCACTTTGGAAATGACCTCAAAGCCGACAAAGACGGCGAGGATGAAAATAAACAGGACGTTCGTATCCATAAATCTTAACTGTTTTTGGGGAGGAGTTTTTCGTTCACGATCTTGCCGCCGTGCGTGACAAGGCAGCCCTTGATGATTTCGTCGTCGAGCTTGAGAACGAAGGTCTTTTCCTTCTTGTCCCAGAATTCCTCGACGAGCGCCACGAGGTTCGCGGCATAAACCTGGCTGGCGTGCAGCGGCACGCGCCCGGGCAAGTTCGCGATGCCGACGATTTTCACGCCGTTGCGGTCAGTCACCTTGTCATAAACGACGCCTTCGACGTTGCCGCCGGTTTCCACGGCAAGGTCAACCACCACGCTGCCGGGCTTCATCGCGTTGAGCATTTCCGTGGTCACGAGAATCGGCGCCTTGCGCCCGAACACCTGCGCGGCGGAAATCACCACGTCGGAATCGCCGCAAGTTTTCTTCATCGCGTCGCGCTGCTTTTGAATCTGCTCCTCCGTCAGCGCCTTGGCGTAGCCGTCCTTCGTCTGGCCGGTTTCGCCGATATCAATCTTGAGAAACTGCGCGCCAAGCGATTTCACCTGTTCCTCGACGACGGGCCGCGTGTCGTAGGCGGTGACTTTCGCGCCGAGCCGTTTCGCGGTCGCAATCGCCTGCAAACCGGCGACGCCGACGCCGATGATAAAAACTTTCGACGGCAGAATCGTTCCCGCCGCCGTGGTCATCATGGGAAAAATTTTGTTGGAATAGCGAGCGGCCAGGATGACGGCTTCGTAACCGCCGAGATTTGCCTGCGAGGACAACACGTCCATCTTTTGGGCGCGGGTCGTGCGCGGAATGAATTCCATGCTGATGGCGCTGACGCCGCTTTCGGCAAATTTCTGGACGAGTTCCTTTTCGTTGAACGGATCCAGCAGGCTGGCGTGGACGGAACCTTGCTTGAGCCAGGCAATTTCCTCCACGGGCGGTTTGCGCAGGCGCAGCACGATGTCGCCGGAGCTGATGAGCGCCTTGCGGTCGGTGGTGATGGCCGCGCCGGCCTTGGTGTAGGCGTCGTCGGGAAAACCGGCGGCGATGCCGAGGCCGGCCTCGACCTCAACCTGCGCGCCGAGCTTGACGAGCTTGCCGGCACCGTCAGGTGTCAGCGGTGCCCGGTTTTCGCCCGGATGCGTTTCTTTTGGGACTGAAATTTTCATTGTTCGAAAATCGTGCGTTGCAGTGTATCACAATCCGGCGGGGGCGAAACTCAAATGTTGTCTTTTTTCAGCCATCTATTGGCATGCCTAATCGGGTGGATGAATAATTCTTTACGATTTGGGCTGGTGGCCGCTTTAACGGCCTTTATGAAGGTGCGCGCCGGGCTATCGAACCCATTTGACTTCCGCCGACGGCTGGAAATTTTTCATCCGTTCCAATAATTTTTCCGCGTCGTCCTCCACCATCACCAATTCGCGGTGCTTGGGCCGGATGAACCCCTCGCGTGTCGCGTGGTCGAAAAATTCCAGCAGTCCCCGGTAAAATCCCGCCGCGTCGAGCAGGCCGAAGGGTTTCCGGTGATAACCCAGCTGGCCCCACGCCAGCACTTCGCAAAATTCCTCGATTGTGCCGTAGCCGCCGGGCAGCGCGATGAAGCCGTCTGAAAGCTCGGCGATGAGCGCCTTGCGCTCGTGCATGTTTTTCACCACACGCAAGTCCGGCAATTTTTCGTGAACGACCCCCTTGATGACGAGCGACTGCGGAATCACGCCGATGACGTGGCCGCCGTTTTTTAACGCCGCGTCCGCCGCGATGCCCATCAGGCCAACCATGCCGCCGCCATAGACCAGTTCAATTTTTTCGCGCGCCAGCAACTCGCCGAGCCGCTCCGCCGCAGCCGCATATTCGGGCCGCGCGCCTTTCTGTGAACCGCAAAAAACTGCGATGCGCTTCATGTTTCGTCTGCCTTGCGGACGGCGGTGATGAACGCGCGGACTTTCGCGTGATCCTTTTTGCCCGGCGAACTTTCCACGCCGCTGGAAACGTCAACGCCGAACGGTCGCACTGTTCGCACGGCTTCGGCAACGTTTCCCGGCGTCAATCCGCCGGCGAGAAAAACCGGCTTGCCGAATTTCTGCGCTTCAATCGCGAGCTCCCAGTTGAATTTCTCGCCCGTGCCGCCGCGCGCCTCCGGCGAGAAGGCGTCGAGCAAATATGCGTCGGTGGAAAACTTCGGCAGTTCCTTCAGCGATTCGGCGTCGCGGATGCGGAAGGCCTTCATGCTCATCAGCCCGAATTGCACGCAGAATTCCGGCGTCTCATCACCATGAAATTGCAGCAGATTCAAGTGGCATTCACCAATGGCACGCGTGACGAGGTCTTCGTCCGCGTTCACAAAAATGCCGGCGCGCATCACAAAGGGTGGAAGCTGTTTTGAAATGTCCGCCGCTGTTTTCAGTGAAATGTGCCGCGGGCTTCCGTCGTAAAAATTGAAGCCCAGCACGTCCGCGCCCGCCGCCACGGCGGCCTGCGCGTCGGCGAGGTTGGTGATGCCGCAAATTTTGACCCGCGTTTCCATTTATGATTTACGATTTACGCGCTGGTTTGCGCTTTGGCTGCCAATCGTAAATGGAGATTCAATGGGGCGCATCTCATTTTTTGAGGGGGGGATTGGAACTGGAAAAGCACATGTTTGCAGCCCTTTCATTAACACCCTGCTTCAGCGGGGTGTTCAAGGCGGGCTTGAGGTTGTAACCGCTTCAGCGGTTTCCCGCCCAGCAAAACCGTTGAACCGGTTTGTTTCCACTCTGTTTGGTCCACACCCCGCTAAAGCAGGGTGTTAATGAGCCGCGCCATTTTCCCCCTCAAAAATTAAGATGCGCCCGTTTCAGTGAATCAGACGGCTTACGATTTGGAAAACTATGAACGCAGCGGCATAGGCGAGGCCGGTCATGTAGGCTATTTGGAACAGCGGCCATTTCCAACTGTTCGTCTCGCGGCGGACGACGGCCTGGGTGGAAAGGCATTGCGCCGCCAGAATGTAAAACACGAGCAGGCTCAAGCAGGTGGCGGTGGTGAACACCGGCGTGCCGTCCGTCCGCTTGGCGCGGCGCAGCGTGTCGTAGAGCGACGTGCGGTTGTTGTCGGCGGCGTCCTCGCCCACGCCGTAAACGATGGCAAGCGTGGACACGATGACTTCGCGCGCGGCAAACGAGCTGACGATGCCGATGCCGATCTGCCAGTCGTAGCCCAGCGGCCGGATGACGGGCTCGATGGCGTGGCCGATGTGGCCGGCAAATGATTTTTGCAGAGCGGATTGCGCCGCGAGCCGTTTGGCGTCCGCCCGCACTTCGCCGGCCTGCGTTGTTGCGCCGGAATTTTCAAGTTGCGCGGCCTGGGCGTTCATGGCGACGGCGGCGGCAGGCGGTTCGGATTTTGGATAATGCGACAGCGCCCACAAGACCAGCGAGATCGCGAGAATGATGGTGCCGGCCTGCTTCACGAAAATTTTTGCGCGATCAAATGTGTGGAACATCGCTGTGCGCAGGCCGGGCAGGCGGTAGGGCGGCAGTTCGATCATCAGCGGTTTGCTGCCGCCGGGCAGAATGGTGTGCTTGAAAAACAGCGCGCTTCCCAACGCGGCCAGGATGCCGATGGCGTAGGCAGAGGTGAAGATGGCGGCGGCCTTGAGCGGTGAATTTGGAAAAATCAGCGCCGTGACCATCGCATAGACGGGAATTCGCGCGGAGCAGGTCATCAGCGGCGTGATGAGGATGGTGACGAGCCGGTCGCGCGGGTTTTCGATGACGCGCGCGGACATGATGGCGGGAATCGCGCAGGCGTGCGCGGAAAGCATCGGCACAAACGCCTTGCCCGGCAGCCCGAAGCGCCGCATGACCTTGTCCATCACAAACGCCGCGCGCGACAGGTAGCCGGTGTCTTCAAGCAGCGACAGCGCGAAAAATAAAATGCAGATTTGCGGCAGAAAAACCAGGATGCCGCCGACTCCGCCGATGACGCCGTTCACCATCATGCTTTGCAGGTCGCCTTCCGGCATTATCGCGCTGACCCACACTCCAATTGTCGCAAAAAGATGGTCAATAAGGTGCATCGGAATTTGCGCGGCCCAGAAAATCAGCGCGAAAATGACCAGCATCACAAGCTGGAACACAACCACGCCCGCGACTGGATGGGTTACAATTTCATCTATTTTTTCCGTCCATTCCGAACGCTTCACCGCCGACGCATCCATGACGCGGGTGGAAATTTTTTCCGTCCAATCATAGCGCGCCTGGAACGTGCAGCCGGTGCAGTTGCCGCAATTCGGCTTGCTGTGTTCCACGGCTTCGGGCATCGCGCCGCCAGCCAGCCGCCCGAGTTCGCGTCTCAATTCGTCGAGTCCCGCGCCGGTGCGCGCGGAAATGGGCATGACGACGCAGCCGAGTTCGGCGCGCAGTTTTGGAACGTCAATGCGGATGCCTTCGCGCTTGGCCATGTCCATCATGTTCAAGGCGACAATGACCGGGCGGTCCAGTTCGAGAAGCTGGCTGACCAGAAAAAGATTCCGTTCGAGGTTGGTCGCGTCCACGACGACCAGCGCGGCGTCCGGGGTGGAATGTTCCACCAGCCGTCCGCGCAGCGCGTCGCTCGCAAGCTTTTCTTCGGGCGAGGTGCTGTCGAGACTGTAAAGCCCGGGCAGATCCACGACGACGACCTGCCGGCTGCCGAGATGAATGCGCCCGACCCGGCGCTCGACGGTGGTGCCGGGAAAATTGGCGGTCTTGGCGCGCAGCCCGGTCAGCGCGTTGAACAGCGTGGTCTTGCCCGCGTTTGGATTGCCGACCAGGGCGAGCGTGAAGGCGTGATGCGGCAGCGGCAACGGACTTTTTTCCTCGCAACCGCAGGCCGGCGTGGACTGGCTTTTTCCGGCGTCGCTCATGCGCAGTTGCTCTCGCGCAGGGCGCAATGGCCGGGCTGGCAGACCGCCACCCGGACGCGTGCGGCGAGCGCGGCGGACAGGCCGAGCCGCGAGCCGAACACGCGGAGGATCAGCGGATCGCCGCCCTTTACCAGCTCGACGCGGCGTCCCACGCACACACCGAGCATCTTGAGGCGCTGCGTTTCCGAGTCGTCGGTTTCGATGCTCCGCACGACGGCGCAAACGCGCGGCGGCAGCGCGTCGAGGCAAATCAACTTTTCTGGGGCATGGTCAATTGTTGTCACGGCCTGTGCAAAATAAGCTTTCCCGCCGTCATGTCAATCTCTGCACTCGGACCGATTGACGCGGGATGGGGGGTTTTCCTGTGGGTGCCGGCGCTCCTATGCTGTTCAAACAGCCTGCAGCCATCTTTTTCCTCGTCGCCAAGGCGCGGTTGACTGAAAATGCGCCGGTGCCTCGGACGATTTACTTCGATTACAACGCCACGACGCCGCTGGATCCGGCGGTGCGCAACGCGATGCTGCCGCTTCTCGGCGATGTTTGGGGCAATCCCTCCAGCATTCATCACGTCGGCAGAAAGGCGCGGGCGCTGCTCGACGACGCCCGCGACCGCGCGGCAAAGTTTCTTGGAGCCAAACCGAGCGAAATCATTTTCACGAGCGGCGGAACTGAATCGAACAACCTCGCCATTTTCGGCGCGGCGCGTTTGCTCAAACCGAAGGGCAAACATTTGATCACCTCGGCTATTGAGCATCATGCGGTCCTGCGTTGTTTTGATCACCTCGAATTGAAAGAGGGATTTGAGGTCACGCGGCTGCCGGTGGATTCGGACGGTCGCGTTTCGCCGGAAGATTTGAAAAAGGCGATTCGTTCCGACACCGTTCTGGTTTCCTTGATGGCGGCGAACAATGAAATCGGCACGATTCAGCCGGTGGCCGAACTGGGCGCGCTTTGCCGCGAGCGCGGCATCATTTTCCACTCCGACGCGGTTCAATGGTTCGGCAAGGAGCCGTTTGAAAACTTCGGGCAGTTTAATGCGGATTTGGTCTCTGTCTGCGCACACAAATTCCACGGGCCAAAGGGCGCCGGCCTGCTCTACGCCAAGTCGCCGCTGCTTCCGGAGCCGATTCTGTTCGGCGGCGGGCACGAAAACGAGCGGCGAGCCGGCACAGAAAACTTGGCGGGGATTTTCGGTCTCGTTGAAGCGCTGGATCGTTTTGTCAGGCCGCCGGTTTTCCTTGAATCCAAACTGAAGAACCTTTGCTCAAAACTCGCAAGCGCCGTTGAAATGATTGAAGGTTGCGAAATTGTCAGCCCAAGAGAGAATTGTCTGGCCAACACGATTTCCTTCGTCGTTCGCGGCGCGGACAGCATTGCCTTGCTGGCGGGACTGGATGTTGAAGGCGTCTGCGCCTCGTCCGGTTCTGCTTGTTCTGCGGGTTCGCTGGAACCCTCCCATGTGGTGGTTGCCATTGGCCGGCGTTTTTCCGCAAATTCCCTCGTGCGCATTTCCCTCGGACGCGATTCCACCAAAGATGAAGTTGATTTTGTCCGCTGCCTGCTGCCGGAGGTCGTCCGCCGGGCACAACTCGGAAAATAACCCTCCTAAACTTTGTGAATGACTTGTGATCTTTGTGAAGAACTTTACCTTTTCAATTTTTCTAGCTGCTGTAACCTGACTTGCACATGGTTCAAACTTTACAAAATGCAGTGGCAACCTTGACACGCGGAGTTGTTTGCATTATTCACATCCCTTAATACGGTGAGTTTCTTAACCTGAAAAGAATATTATTAAACCAGCATGAACCTGACCATCACCAAGGAGCAAATCCTCGCCGGGCTGCAGGCCGTCCAAAACGTTGTCAGCACCCGCACCACACTGCCCATCCTGTCCAACGTGCTGCTGCGCGCCGAGAAAGACCGCGTCGAGTTCACCGCGACAGACTTGGACGTGACCATTGCCTGCTCCGTGGAGGCAAAGGTCAAGAAACCCGGCGCCGCAACCGTGCCGGTGAAAAAACTTTTCGGCATCACCCGCGAATTGAACGGCAGCGAAATTGACCTGGAAGTGGACGAGAAAAACATCTGCAGCGTCCGTTGCGGCTCGTCGTTTTACAAAATCCACGGTCTGGGGGCGGATGAATTTCCGCCGCTGCCAAAGTTCAAGGACGACAAGAAAGTTTCACTGCCGCAGGAAACCGTCAAGGCAATGATGCGCAAAACGGCGTTTGCCGTGTCCTCGGACGAATCCCGCTATGTGCTCAACGGCATCTTCATCAGCCTCAAGGACCACAAAATGACGCTGGTGGCCACCGACGGACGCCGCCTCGCGCTCGTGGACGAGGAGGTGGACATCTCCGAGAAAAGCAGCGGCGAATTCATTGTGCCGGCAAAGGCGGTGGGTGAATTGAACCGGCTGATGCAGGACAAGGGTGACGTTGAAATCAAGTTTGGAGAGAACCAGGCCTCCTTCGCGCTGAAGGACGACAAGGGCTTCTCCGTCCTGCTCATCACGAAGCTGATTGAGGGCAACTACCCGAATTACCGGCAGGTCATTCCGTCCGAGACCAAGGAGCGCGTGCCGCTCGTGCGCGAGGAATTTTTGCAGGCGCTGCGCCGCGCTGAAATCATGACCAGCGAGAAGGCCAACTCCGTCAAGCTCACGTTCGGGAAAAACAACCTCGCCATCACCGCCAACTCGCCGGAGGTCGGCGAGGCGCGCGAAACGCTCGCGGTCAATTACAAGGGCAAGGAAATGGCCATCGCCTTCAATCCGCGCTACCTCATAGACGCGCTCGCCGCGCTGACCGAGGACGAAGTCTTCTTCGAGCTGGTGGACGAATTAAGCCCCGGCGTGCTGAAAATCAACGGCCCGTTCCTCTACGTCGTCATGCCGATGCGGTTGAGTTAAGTTACATCTGCTCCACGACTTCAATTCCGAGAACGTCGAGGCCCTGTTTCAATACGCGCGCCGTCAAATCGCACAGCGCCAGCCGCGAATCACGCACCGCAGTTTCCGCCTTGAGCACCGGGCAATTTTCGTAGAACGAAGTGAACTTTCCAGCCAGTTCAAAAAGGTAATTGCATAGAAAGTTCGGGCGGTATTCCTCCGCCACCGCCTCCAGCGTCAGGCCGAAATTCAGCAGATGCTTCGCCAGCGAAATTTCTTCCGTTGCCTTCAATTCGATGTTCGATGTTCGATGTTCGATGTTCGATGTTTCCAACTTCCTGAAAATGCTTTTGATTCGTGCGTAGGCGTATTGCAAATACGGCGCGGTGTTGCCCTGGAGCGCGAGCATCTTGTCCCAACTGAAGAAGTAATCGCTCTGGCGGTTCGGCAGCAGGTCGGCGTATTTCACCGCGCCCAATCCGATGACGCGCGCGATTTCGCGCCTTTGAGATTCCGGTAGCTCGATGCTCTTTTCGGAAACAATCTTGAAGGCGCGCTCCTCCGCCTCGTCGAGCAAGTCGGCGAGCTTCACCGTCTCGCCGGAGCGGGTTTTGAACGGTTTGCCGTCCTCGCCGAGAATCGAGCCGAACCAGACATGATCCATAGAGAATATATTTTGTGGATTGTTTGAATCACGCCATTCTGGAAAAGTTGAGAACCAAGGTTGAAAAGCAGCAAAGACTTGAGCAAAGTGGAGTTGCTGTCTGCCATCCGTTACATAAACAATCACATCTGGTTGCCATGTTTTGTAGCGGTAGGCAAGCGTGGCGAGATCGGTCGTGGCGTAATTAAAACCACCGTCACTTTTGCGAATTATAAGCGGGTGCGGTTTTAGTTGCAGGCTGTGATCGAAGAAGACCACAACCGCACCCTCGCTTTCGCGGGCGATTTTCTTTTCGAGCAATTCCTCGACGAGCGGTTTCAGTTTCGGATTGTAAAAGCTTTCACCGAGAGCGTGGTCAAATTTCACCCCGAGCCGCGCATAAATCGTGTCAAATTGCTTTTGCGACAGATCAATCATCTCGCGCCAGATGCGAAGATTTTCAGTGTCGCCGGCCTGAAGCTTCACCAATTCCCGCCGTGCTTCGTCCAGAACCTTTACATCGGCGTCGCCGGCGGCATTGACGAGCTTGTAAAGACGTTCCATTTCGGCAATCGGATCGGCCTGGAGCGCGGCGGGGTCAAGATGTTTTTTCCAGCCGACGAGCAATTTGCCAAACTGCGTGCCCCAGTCGCCGATGTGGTTGTCGGTGACGACGTGATGGCCGAGCAGACGCAAAGTGCGCGCCAGGCTGTCTCCGAGGATCGTGGAGCGGATGTGGCCGACGTGCATCGGCTTGGCGACGTTCGGCGAACTGAAATCAATGACGACCGTGCGTGGCCGCGACGCCCTCGTCGCAGCGAGTGAAGGCGACGCCCCGTTGCCAGCACGGTTCGACAATGCAGAAGGCGCGCTTGGCTGTTCGAGCGACGGGGCGTCGCAGCTACACTTTTCAAAAAACAGATGTTCGCCGCGCGCCGCGGCTTCCAGCGTTTGGACGAACACATCCGGTTTGAGCCGGAAATTAAGGAAGCCCGCGCCGGCGATTTCCACCCTTTCACAAATTTCAGAAACGTCCAGTTTCGCCAGCACGTCCGCCGCAAGCAGGCGCGGATTCAGTTTCCGCGTCTTGGCGAGCGAGATGAGCGCGTTGGATTGGTAATCGCCGAATTTCGGGTCGCAGGGGCGGACCAAAACGGCGGAAACCACCGCGTCCGGCAAGACGGTGCGGACGGCGGTTTGCAGGCGAAGTTCGATTTGTTTGTGCGGCAACACGGGAATGATTTAAACACGGATGGACACGGCTTGCCACGACGAAGTGAAACGAAGGCGGGTTGGGCACGGACAGAATTTCGGCGGACGGATGAATTCGCGCGGAGTTCCGGCTTTAGCGTGCCAGACCGCCTGAAGGCGGAACTCCCAACATCACTTTTTCCCCTGCTCGCGGATGACGGTGAGCATGGTTTCGGCGTCGGGCGCCTTTTCGAGGGCTTCGCGCAATTCGGCCTTGTGCAGGAGCTTTGCGATGTTGGCCAGCGTGTGAAGATGCTTTTGAAACTGGCCCTGCGGCACGAGGAACAGCATGACGAGCTTCACCGGCTGGTTGTCGAGGGCGTCGAAATTCACGCCCTTGCCGGAGCGGCCGAGCGAGCCGACGACCTCGTAAATCAAATCCGTGGAGGCGTGCGGGATGCCGATGCCGAAGCCGATGCCCGTGCTCATCGAGGTCTCGCGCTTCTTGACGGCGGCAGTGATGGCATCGCGGTCGGCGGGCTGGATTTTGCCCGTCGTCACCAGGACGTCAATCAATTCATCAATCGCTTCCCAGCGGTTTGTCGCGCGCAAATCGGGAAGAATTTGCGCTTTGCCTAAAATGTCGGCTAAGTCCATACGTGTGTCCTTAAAGGATTTGACCCTATTTGCGTTTTATTTCAAGACAGAAATATCAACATTTTTTAGGCCGGGGAATTCAGACCACCCGATCCAGCCAGTGAAAAACCGCACCGACACCTTTAAACCACCAGCCCAGCGCGCTGAACAGGCTCACTTTTTCGGTCAGCAACGGCACGCCAAACAGCAGAACGCACACGTTGCCGAGGAAGATAATCACCGTCGAAAACAGCCAGCCCTGCGACGTGATGTCCGATTGCCGCGTCTGCAACGTGTGAAACGTCAGAGTCACGTGAAACGCATACGCCGCGCCGACGCACAGATGAAACCAGACAAGGTAGCCGTGCCAGTTCCAGATCATATTGCCCAGCGCAAACACGACGACGACGAGCGCGGCGTAAAGCGGGAAAAAATACGGAGCGAGCGCGATGACGAAGTTGGTCTTGGAGATGACGACGTGCCCGCCGGAAGATGTGACCTTCATTCGTTTGACCTGCCCGCCGAACAACCACGTCCAGAGCGCATGCGTCAATTCATGGCCGAACACGTAAATCCACATCGGCTTTGGCAGCGAAACGAAAATGACGACCCAGCACGCCGCGCCCGCCAGCAGCGGAATCCAGACGGTATCCGCGCCATAACCGCCGCGCAGCACCAGCCAGAGCGCCCGCGCCGCCCCGGCGCAAACCGGCAGCAGCAGGACGGCGATAATGAGCTTGATCCACTTCGGCACGCGCCAAGCGTAGGACAGGCGTCGCGCCTGTCACAAATTCAAAAACAAAAAAGATGGAGACAGGCGCGACGCCTGCCCTACAATCGCGCGATGACGCAAAACGACGTTCTGAAAGTTTTCCGCGACAGCGGCGCGCTGCTCGAAGGCCATTTCATCCTCCGCAGCGGTTTGCACAGCCGGCAATTTTTCCAATGCGCCCTCGCGCTCCAGCAGATGCCGGCCGTCGAGAAACTCGGCGCTGCTCTGGCGGCCAAGGTGAAATCGCTCGGCGCTGTCACGGTGGTTTCACCGGCGATGGGCGGACTTGTCATCGGTCAGGAAGTGGCGCGGCAGCTTGGCGTGCGGTTCATCTTCGTGGAAAAGGAGGACGGCAAGCTTGTGTTGCGACGCGGATTCAAGATTGCGCCCGGCGAAAAAATCCTCATCGTCGAGGATGTCGTGACCAAGGGTGGTCGGGTGCAGGAGACGATTGACATTGTTCGCGCCCACGGCGGAACGGTTGCCGGCGTGGCGATGGTGGTGGACCGCTCGAACGGCGCGACCAAACTTGGCGTGCCGATGTTCAGCCTCATCGCGTTGCAGGTGGAAACGTTCGAGCCGGAGAAATTGCCGCCCGATCTCGCCAAAATTCCCGCCGTCAAACCGGGAAGCAAATAATTGGTGGGGCGAGCGTCCCCGCAAGCCGTTTTTTGGAGCAACATGAAGAGTCCTTCGGCCAACGAACTTCCTCAACGTGAAAATCCAGCTTCTGGTGTTCATATCCAGCTCGGCCAGTCCAACATCGTTTTATTGACCATCAACACGGAGAAGCGCGAGCCTTGGCTGGCCAGTGAATGGCAGTTTGCTTTCGCCAAACACCGTTGGGTGATGGTCAGCGCCGGCACGGTGAAGTTGTTGGTCAGGAAGACCAGCGCCTTGCCAGATTCGGGATCGCGATAGCCGACGCGGCGCAACGGGACGGGATAATCGTGTTGGGCCTCCAGTCCGGTCAGCACCACGGTCTGGTCGAAACGCAGGCCGGTGTTTTTGTCCACGGGCCGGGAGTAGCGGCGGGCGCAGCGGAAGTTTTGCTTGGCGCGGGTGACAAAGAAAGCGCCGCATTGGTGGAGGCGATGCCAGCGGGCGAAGTCGAGGTAGCCGCGATCCATGATGTAGAACGAGCCGGCTTCCCAGACGAGTTGGTCGAGGATGTTGACGTCATGCACACTGCCAGTGGAGACAATGATGACCGTGGGAAAGTTGCCTTGGAGCGTCAGCAGGGTGTGGAGTTTGAGGGCGGCTTTGTGCTGCCGAAACGTGGCCCACGGAAAGAGCGAGAGGCAGAGGTCAATGGTGGTGGAGTCCAGGGCATAGGCCGCCGCTTGGAGTTCAAAGCGGAACGGCTCATCGGCGTAGAGCGTGGTGGCTTGCTGGATGAGGACGCGGGCGAAATCAGCGAAGATGCGCCAGT
>Ga0224534_1000304_pt1 | contig 32607 bp, 32 predicted proteins | sample 714E12024metaG_FD_172012 | JGI IMG/M metagenome (GOLD analysis project Ga0224534, IMG submission 172012) | Peat soil microbial communities from Stordalen Mire, Sweden - 717 E1 20-24 | ecosystem: Environmental > Terrestrial > Soil > Wetlands > Peat | place: Sweden: Norrbotten County, Stordalen... | reverse complement strand
GGCACATCGACGCCAAGCGCAGTGGCCAGCGCGATCTGGTGGTCCTGCTCCTGCATCAGAATCTCGCGAATGTGCTCCGCTGTGGCGAACTCGCCCAGCTCGTCGCACTGCTTCACCCGGCGGCGATAGTTGCGAATCGTCGTGTTCTCATTGTCCAGGTCGAAGCGCAACATCTCCTCGGCCTTCTGCGAAGTTTTCACTGGCTTGGGAACCGTCGTCGGCATCCCGCCCAGATAGTCGATCTGGTTGGAGAGAATGATGGCGTGGGCCAGCTCCTCGCCGGCGTGGACAGCCAGTTCGGCGGCGATATTCATATAGGCCGCGCCCTTCAGCACCTGCGAATAGTTGACATAGCCGATGATCGCCTGGAACTCGCGTGCCAGGTCTTCGTTCAGCAGATCGATAAGCTGCTTGCGGGTGATGGATGCAGTGGATACACTTGCGTTCTTGGTTGCCATTTTATCTCCAGAAGTCATGCGGAATTCGTCATACATCGACTCTGGAAGTGAGATGCTGAAAAGCTGGTGGAAGGTTCCCGTCTGCCATCAGACCATGCACTTATAGCGGAACGCTCTTCAGCCACTCGCGGAACCCCGGCCCCAGGTCCTCGCGCTTGAGCGCCAGCTCGACGGTCGCCTTCAGGAAGCCCAGCTTGTCGCCCGCGTCGTGGCGCTTGCCCTCGTAGCGGAAGCCGTAGACCTTCTCGAACTGGAGCAGCGCCTTGATGGCGTCGGTCAACTGCAGCTCTCCGCCCGCTCCCGGCTTTACGCCCTCGATCATCTGGAAGATGCGCGGCGTCAGGATGTACCGCCCAATAATGGCGTTCGCCGACGGCGCGTCCTCGAACTTCGGCTTCTCCACCAGGTTCCTGATCTCCAGCAGCCGTGGGTCGCGCGCATCCGGCGTGCAGTCGAGGCAGCCGTAGTTGGAGATCGCCGGCCCCTCGATGACCTCCGATGCCAGAATGCTCGCCTGCGTTTCCTCGAACGCCTCGACCATCTGCTTCATGCAGGGAACGCGCGCGTCCACGATGTCGTCGGGCAGAAGCACGCAGAAGGGCTCGTCGCCCACCAGTTCTTTTGCCATCAGGATGGCGTGGCCCAGGCCCAGCGGCTCGGCCTGCCGGGTGTAGACGATCTTGGCCAGCTTGGAGACCGACCGCACCGCGTCCAGCAACGACTGTTTGCCCTTGGCCGCAAGCACCGCCTCCAGTTCCGGACTGGAGTCGAAGTGGTCCTCCATGGCGGCCTTGTCGCGCCCGGTGACGATGATGATCTCGGTGCAGCCCGCCGCCACCGCCTCCTCCACGCCGTACTGGATCAGAGGCTTGTCCACCAGGCACAACATCTCTTTGGGGATGGACTTGGTCGCGGGCAAGAAACGCGTGCCCATGCCGGCTGCGGGAAAGACTGCCTTGCGGATCTTCTGGTAAGTCATGGGAGCGGAGCCCTCGTCGCTGAGATCAGGAGTCCATCCTAGCAAAGCTCTGTCTGCGGAAGATGAAATGCCGCAGATCGCATCTGCGGTCTGCGGCATTTTCTCATCCGGGAGAGTTGTCGTGAGCTCTAGCTGAGCGTCTCCATCAGTTTGTTGACGGTGCGGTTGAGGTCCTTGTCGGTGCGGCGGTGTTCGTCGATCTTGCTGATGGAGTGCATCACGGTGGTGTGGTGCTTGCCACCGAACTGGCGGCCGATCTCGGGCAGCGACGCCTCGGTGAGCTGCTTGGCCAGATACATGGCGATCTGGCGCGGCACCACGATCTGGCGCGAGTTGTTCTTCTGCTTCAACTCGGCGACGCGCATTCCGAACTGCTCGGCCACGGCGCGCTGGATGGCCTCGATGGTGATCTTGCGCACCTGGGTGTCGATGAACTGCTTGAGGCACTGCTGGGTGACGGCGAGCGTGATCTCCACGCCATGCATGGAGCACCAGGCGATGAGCCGCACCAGCGCGCCCTCCAACTCGCGCACGTTGGTGCGCACGTTGGACGCGATGAAGAGCGCAACCTCGGTGGGAAGGTGGGTCTGCTCGGACTCGGCTTTTTTCTGAAGGATGGCGACCTTGGTCTCGAGATCGGGCGGCTGAATGTCTGCGATCAGGCCCCACTCGAAGCGCGAGCGCAGGCGGTCTTCGAAGTCTGCCAGCTCCTTGGGCGGCCGGTCGCTGGCGATGACGATCTGCTTCATGCTCTCGTGCAGCGCGTTGAAGGTGTGGAAGAACTCCTCCTGGGTGCGCTCCTTGCCGGCCAGGAACTGGATGTCGTCGATGAGCAGAACGTCCACGTTGCGGAACTTGTCGCGGAAGCTGGTCATCTTGTCGTAGCGCACGGAGTTGATCATCTCGTTGGTGAACTTCTCGCCCGAGACGTAGCAGATGGAGGCCTGCGGCTGGCGGCGCTTCACGTCGTGGCCGATGGCATGCATCAAGTGGGTCTTTCCCATGCCGACGCCGCCGTAGATGAAGAGCGGGTTGTAGGCCTTGGACGGGCGCTCCGCGACGGCCTGCGCCGCGGCCATGGCGAACTGGTTGCCGCTGCCGATGACGAAGGCGTCGAACTGGTAGCGCGGGTTGAGCTGCGATGCGGTGCTCCAGTCGAAGCGCGACTGCTCGGGCATGGGTGCGGTCGCGCCGTATGTCCGGCGCGAGTGCGGCGCGTTGGAGTTGTGGCTGGAGACGGGCGCGAACCCGCCGTCCTCGCGCACGCGCGGCGCGCTGGGATCCTGCGCCGGAGTGGTGAAGACAACCGAGTCGATGTCCAGCGCCAGGTTGTCGATGGCCTCCTGGATCAGGTCGGCATACTTCTCTCCCAGGTGCTGGAACTCGGCCGAAGGGATGCGCACATAGAGCGTCTTGCCAGCGATGTGGGAGAACCGCGTGGGCTTCAGCCACGTCTCATACGACTGGCGGTTGATCTTCTTCTCCAGCGCGGCGAGGATGCGGACCCATTGATTCAGTACAGCTGTTGCTGTGGGAACGAATGACATGCTTTCAATTCCTTCTTGGATTTGCTCCAAGTATTTTTGATCTAAACCAACAAACCAACCCGAAGATCAGAACTGCGGAAACGACTGTAACGGCAACAGAACTCCTGCACCGCCGGAAATGGCGAGGTGAGAGGAACGCTGTTTGCTGGAGGTCTCCGCGCCGGCCCGAAAACACCGTCGCGAAGAGAAACAACCATGCCAGCCAAAGTGCGATCTACGAATAAGTAAAAATCGACTTTGGGAAGCGGGTTTGATAGTAGCACGGAAAACCGGGCCTGATTCAAGCGATCGAGAGATAAAAATTTTGTTGCACCATTCCTTGTGAAGAATGCTCTCCGCCGTCTCGAATTGGGTCTCCCTGCGCCCAAATCAACTCTTCTCCATGGCGCCCTCCAGCCACTTTTTGCAGTCGCCTCGAAACCCCGGTATACTGAAAGACTGTTGCCGTTGCAGCTTTCAACAAGATTGAGCAGGAGCCGAACCCAATGCCGAAGCGTACCTTCCAACCGAACCGCCGCCACCGCGCCAAGACCCACGGGTTCCTGACCCGCATGAAGACCAAGGCGGGCGCAGCCGTGCTGAGCCGCCGGCGGGCCAAGGGACGGCACAAGATCGCCGTCAGCGCCGGCTTCCGCGACTAGGCCAGTCCTGCACAGGGCCCGTTTTCCGCGCGGTCCATGGGGTCGTCCGGCAATGCCTGCCAACGCAACGCAAACCGCAGCGTGACTGAGATGACCCGTTCAAATCCAACCGAACCGAAGATCGACTGGCCCGCCAGCCGACTGCGCAGGCACGCCGACTACCAGCGCGTCTACCAGGCCAGCCGCAAGCAGTTCGCCAAACAAATGAGCTACTTCTTTGCGCTGCGGCCCGCACTCGGCCCGGATGGTACTTCAGTGCGCGGCGTCAGCGCGGACACTGCGCGGGTCGGGCTTACGGTCGGCAAGGCGATGGGCAATGCGGTGAACCGCAACCGCATCAAACGCAGAATGCGCGAGGCCGTGCGGCAACAGCTTCCTCTGCTCGAAGCCCCGGTCGATCTGGTGCTCCATCCCCGGCAGAGCGTCCTCGATCTCGACTTCGCAACCCTCCAGCGCGAGGTGGCCGCTGTCTTCCGCGCAGTCCAGAAGGCGGCCGAGAAACAACTCCCGGCGCAGACCGAACCAGCAAAGACTTAACCCCGATGAGATGGATGGAACGCTATGGGAACGAATGCAGAGGAGAGGAACGGCCGCGCTGTACGCCTTGCCTTCCGTCTGTATAAGTCGCTCCTCTCACCGGTGCTCCACGCCATCAGCCCGTCGCGCTGCCTGTACCTGCCAACCTGCTCGGAGTACGCCTACACGGCGGTCAGCCGCTTCGGGTGGCTGCGCGGGTCGTGGCTGGCGCTCGGCAGGCTGGCGCGCTGCCATCCCTGGGGCAAGGGCGGCCTCGATCCCGTGCCTGAGCGCATTTCGCCCGCGCTCCCCCGCGCAGCGCGACCCGATTCCTCTGGCGACGTCCAGACAGGTGCCAACCCGTCCGGTGCAATCCAAACGGACGCAGACAAAAAGGCCGCAGACCAAACCGACGCAGACCATTTACCATAGAGAACAGGCTGGGAGTCCACGGCCGCAACTTCCAGCACCCCACAGATAGGAAGCCTCGCTTGGCAGAGTTCAGCAACCCCAATCAACAAGGCGGACAAGAAGGCCGGTCGCTGATGGCCATGATGGTCGTCTTTGTGGCCGTCGTCCTCGGGCTCCAGCTTTACCGGGCGAAGAGCACGCCGCCGCCGTCCTCGACGCCCCCTATCGCCGCCACGCAGACGCCCTCGCAGCCCGCGCCAGCGGCAGCCCCTGCGTCCCTGGCCACGCCGCCCACGCCGCAGCAGGCCCACGCCGCCCGTTCCGCTACCCCTAGCGTACAGGCCAGCGCCGAGTCCACCACGGTGGTCGAGAACGCTCTCTACCGCATCACATTCTCCAACCGTGGCGCCCAGGTCACCAGTTGGGTACTGAAGGGGCCTTACACGGACGCGGAGGGCCATCCGCTCGATCTGGTGAACCAGCAGGCGGCAAAGCTCTTCGGCTATCCGCTCTCGCTATACACAGGCGACGGCGCAAAGGCGTCCATCGCGTCGGTATCGCGCAACGGTTCCGTTGTAACTCTGATGGCCGCGGGAAATCTGCCCGCGGACCTCAACGGACGCGCGGTCGCCATCAGCGGAGTCTCCGACAGCAGCTACGACGGGACCTTCGTGGTGAAGGTGACGGGACCCAATACGTTGACCTATACCCAGAACTATGGGGACAGCGGCAACAGCACGGGGGGAACTCTCTCCACCTTGAACGGAACGACCGGCGAGATGCTGAGCCAGGCGCTGTTCGTGCCATCGGCGACGGGCTCGCTCGCCGCGCCGGCCAGCCTGACCTTCAAGTACTCCAACGGCGACGTGCAGGCGACCAAGACCTTTACCTTCGACGCGAAGACCTATCTACTGCACGCTGATGTTGCGGTCACGCGCGCCGCAGTGCCGGTGCAGGCGATGTTGAGCTGGCCGGGCGGCTTTGGCGACCAGAACGACGATCCCAGGGGCAGCGGTTACAACAACGCGCAGTTCGACAGCGATCGCAACGGCAGCGCCGAGCACCTCGCGCCGAAGAAGATCACGGACGGAGAGACGCTGAACGGGCCGTTCGACTGGGCGGGCGTCAGCGACCCGTTCTTCGCGGCGGTGTTCCTGCCGGAGTCGCCCGCGACGGCGACGATCGCCACGCTGCACGGCACACTCGATGTCTCCAAGGAGATCAAACGCTCGGGGATGTTCGACTCTGGCTCGCCTCCCACGAAGGTCATGGATATGCCCATTCTGGGCGCTGCCCTGGGCGACGCCGGCGGGCCGATCGAGACGCGCATCTTCGTCGGGCCCAAGGCGATCAATGTACTGAAGAGCGTCCATGCCGCCGATCCGCGCATCACGCTGGAACCGGACCTCGAGTTCGGCTTCTGGGGCCCCATCGCAAAGTATCTCTTCCTGTCGCTGCAGGCCATCCACGCCCACATCACCGCCAGATGGAGCGGCTCCTGGGGCTGGGCAATCATCGTCCTCACCGTCTTCATCAACCTGCTCATCCTGCCCTTCCGGGTCAAGACCATGCACAGCGCGCTGAAGATGCAGCGCATCCAGCCGCAGATGGACGCCATCAAGGAGCGCTACAAGAAGTACAAGGTGACCGACCCCAAGCGCAGCGAGATGAACGCCGAGATCATGCAACTACAGAAGGACAACGGCGTCAACATGTTCGGCGGATGCATCCCCCAGCTGATCACCATGCCGCTGATGATTGCGTTCTTCTACATGCTTCCCAGGGTGGTGGAGTTGCGTCTGGCGCACTGGTACTGGTTGCCCAACCTGCAGGCCGCGGACCCGTATCACATCCTGCCCATCTTCATGGTGCTGTCGCAGTTCCTGGTCCAGTTCTACACGCCCTCGCCGGGGGTCGATCCGCAGCAGCAGAAGATGATGGCCTTCATGATGCCGCTCTTCTCCGGGTACATCACCTGGACCTATTACTCCGGGCTGGCGCTGTACTGGTCGGTGGGCAACCTGATCGGCATCGCGCAGCAGGCAGTGATGAACCGCACCTCGCTGGGCCGCGAGATGCGCGAGGTGGCCGCCAAGCGCGCCCGCCGCAAGGGCAACCAGGGACGCAAGTAGGCGGAGCGCGAAATGGAGCGATGCCAGGGCTTCCTGCGCCGCGCCAGTACAGCGTTCCCGATATCGGACGCGACGCGTGGTAACGAATAATGATATAAGTTTTCGTACGGATAACTTCTCCCATGGATGACGTAACACAGGCAGCGCAGACAATTGCAAAGTTTTTGCAGGCCTTCACAACGACTAGCGGGCTTCGCCTGCGCTTTCGTGTGAAGGCGCGCAGTTTAAAGCAGAGAAATACGGACAGCGCGGAGAGCGCGGAGAGTTCAACCCCGTCTGCGGAGGGTGCGGCAAAGGATGGGCCGCGCTCTCTCTACGTCGAGTTCACCGGCCCGGACACGCCTCTGCTCACCTCCCGCAATGGCGAGTTGCTGAACGCGCTGGAGCACATTGCAACCAAGATCCTGCGCCTCGAACCCCACGAGCAAGACCGCGTCGCCTTCGACGCCGACCAGTTCAAGGTCAACCGCGACCGCCAGATGCAGGAGTCGGCCTCCGCCGCCATCCAGCGCGTCCGCTCGACCGGTGAGCCTCACGCCTTCCCGCCGATGAACTCCCGCGAGCGCCGCATGATGCACATGCTGCTCAGCGAATCCGGCCTGCCCACCGCCTCCAGCGGCGAAGGGCCGGGGCGCTTTGTGGTGCTCTACCCCAAAGGCGCCGACACCTCCGCGCCCTTCAATCTCTCTGCTACAGGCGATACGCAGCCTCCCCCGCGCCGCCATGATGCCAACCAGGTGCGCAACGCCTTCCGTCCCCGCTACTGATCCAACGCAGGCCGATGCCGCGCAATTACGGCAGCCGTGAGTGAAGACGCGCTATAGCTCCGAATATACGTCCCTGAAGTCGTAGCATCCGGTGCGCGAGGCGAGCCACTCCGCCGCGCGCACCGCACCCAGGGCGAACCCGCGCCGCGAGAACGCCTCATGGGTCAGCACCACGCGATCGGCCTCGCTCACCGCCTCCAGCACATGCATTCCCTTCGCGTCGCCCTCGCGCACGGACTCGATGGGCACCTCGATCTTGCTGCCCGCGCCGCGCTCCACCATCTCCGCAATCGAGATCGCCGTGCCCGAGGGCTTGTCCAGCTTGCTGACGTGGTGTGTCTCGACGATGGAGAACTTGTACCCCACGCCGGCCAGCGAAGCCCCCATCTGCTGCGCCAGCCTGAGCATCACCTGCACGCCGATGGAGTAGTTGGTCCCGTAGAGCAGCGCGGCGTGGCTGCTCTCCGCCAACGCACGCATCTCCGCCAGCTTGGCGTACCAGCCCGTGGTGCCGACTACGATCTTGGACCCGGCGGCCAGGCACGCGCGCATGTTTTCCACCACAGCCTCCGGCGTGGTGAAGTCGATCGCCACATCGAAACCCGCCAGAAACGCAGGCGTCAGCGCAGCAGCGCCTGCATTCTCCAGCACATCTAACCCCTGAACGGCGTGGCCACGCTCGGCCGCAACCTCCGCAACCAGCTTGCCCGTCTTGCCCTGTCCCAGCACCAGAATTCGCATAGAAGTAGTCCTCAGACCTTGGCCGCAACCGCACGCGCCGCGGTATCGAAGACGGCCGGGTCCGGATCGGCGAAGAACTCCGCGTGCAGCGAGCGCAGCGCCTCGTCCACGTCCGACTCCTCGATCATGAAGCTCATGTTGATCTCGCTGGCGCCCTGCGAGATCATGCGCACGTTGATGTGCCGGATGGCCGAGAAGACGCGGCCTGCAATGCCGCTCTGTCCGCGGATGTCCTCGCCCACCATGCAGATCAGGGCCTTGTTGCCTTCAAACTTCACGTCGGCGATCTTGCCCAGCTCCGCGCAGATGGCCGGCAGCCGGTTGTTCGACTCCACGGTCAGCGAGATGCTCACCTCGCTGGTCGAGACCATGTCGATCGCGCACTCGAAGCGGTCGAAGACGTCGAAGACGGACTTCAGATAACCATGCGTCATCAACATCCGGCTGGCCACGATGTCGATGATCGTCAGCTTCTTCTTGGCCGCAATGCTCTTGAACGGACTGGCGCAGGGCGGCGCCATCGCCGTGATCTTCGTCCCCTCGTTGGTCGCGTTGCGCGAGTTCAGCACCCACACCGGAATGCTCTTCTGGACGGCTGGAAGAATCGTCGCCGGATGCAGCACCTTGGCGCCGAAGTAGGCCAGTTCCGCCGCCTCCTCGAAGCTGATCGTCTTCACCCGCAGCGCGTCGGGGCAGATGCGCGGGTCGGTGGTCATGATGCCGTTGACGTCGGTCCAGATCTCGATGGCGCCCGCGCACAGCCCGCCGCCCACCAGCGCGGCTGTATAGTCGCTGCCTCCGCGCCCCAGCGTCGTCGTAATTCCGTCGGTCGTCGCGCCGATGAAGCCGCCGATCACCGGCGTCTTCCCGGCCTCCACCAGAGGCAGCACCAGTTCTGTCAGCCTGGCCTCGATCGCGGCCTCCAGTGGCGCAGCCTTGCCGTAGTGGTCGTCCGTGATAATGCATTTCCGTGCGTCCACATGCGCGCCGTTCAGTCCATGCTGCGCAAACGCCGCCGCCACCATGCGCGATGATATTCGTTCGCCATAGCTAACCACCTTGTCGCTGGTCCGCGGCGTCAGCTCGCCCACCGCGGCAATTCCGCGCAGCAGATCGTCCAGCGAATCGAAACCGCGCCGGATTGCAGCATCCACCTCCAGCAGCAGCTCCCCGCTCAGTAAATCCGCAGCCGTATCGATGTGCCGGTTGCGCAGCCGCGCCGCAATCGCCAGCGCGCCTGCCTTGTCGCCGCGTCCCGCAGCTGCAGCCGCGGCCAGCAACTGGTCGGTCACCTTGGCCATTGCGGACACCACCACCACCGGCGAGAGCCCGCGCTCGCGCCGTCCGCGCACAATCGCCGTGGTGCGCAGGATCGCCGCCGCGTCCTCCACCGAGGTCCCGCCAAACTTCATCACCACGAGAGTGGCCCGCGCCTCACCCGCCCGCTCTTCCGCCTTGCGTGCCGCGCTCATGCCGGCACCGCGTCGGGCCGCGCTGACTTCATCTCCAGCTTGCCCAGGCGCGCCAGCACCTCTGCGTTCAACACCGCCGCGCCCGCCGCCCCGCGAATCGTGTTGTGCGAGAGGACGACGAACTTCCAGTCCAGCAGGTTGCACTCGCGAAGCCGTCCCACGGTCGAAGCCATGCCGTGCCCGCGCATCCTATCCAGCCGCGGCTGTGGCCGGTCGGGACTGGCGTCATACTCCACCGGCTGCTCCGGCGCGCTGGGCAGCCTCTGCCCGGCCAGCGGCGCAAACTCGCTCCACGCCGCCAGAATCTGCTCGCGCGTGGCCTTGCTGCGCAGCTTGATGCTCACGCACTCGGTGTGGCCGTCCTCGACCGCCACGCGGTTGCAGTGCGCGCTCACCTTCGCGTCCAGCAGCTCCACACGTCCGCCGACAAGCCGCCCCAGCAGCTTGCCCACCTCTTCCTCGAGCTTCTCTTCCTCATTTTTGATGAATGGCACCACATTGCCCAGAATGTCCAGCGACGCCACGCCGGGATAGCCCGCGCCGCTCACCGCCTGCATCGTCGTCACAAACAGGCCCTCGATGCCGAATCGCTCCTCCAGCGGCTTGAGCGCCAGCACCAGGCCGATCGCGCTACAGTTGGGATTGGTGACGATGTACCCGCCAGGCTGACCGTTGGCTGAAGGCCGCCGCCAGCTCTGCCGCTCGATCAGCGCCAGATGGTCGGCGTTCACCTCCGGGACGACCAGAGGCACGTCCTCCACCATGCGGAAGGCGCTGGAGTTCGACACCACGGCGCAGCCCGCCGCGGCGAACTTCGGCTCCAACTCGCGCGCAACATCCGCGTCCAGCGCGGCAAAGATAATTTTGGGCAGCTCACCGGCGGGCGTGCCCTCGGGGACGTTGGGCATCACCCGCATGGCCGCGATGCGCTCCGGCATCGGCGTGTCCAGCTTCCACCGGCAGGCCTCGCCGTACGTCTTGCCCTCGCTGCGTTCGCTGGCCGCAAGCCACGCGATCTCGAACCACGGGTGGTTGTTGAGCAACTGAATAAAGCGCTGGCCGACCATTCCGGTCGCCCCAAGGATTCCAACTCGTCGCCGTTCCATATCTATTAAGAATACCGCAGACCCGGCGCATTCTGCTGCGAATCGGGCACCCCGCCCATACCGCCTTTACCGCTGCGGCACTTGGTCCCCAACCGGACAGTTTTGCCGTTCTATCGCCGCACCTGGCCTGTTGATGGTAAAGCTGTACTCGCAACTGATGTGCGAGTTTCCTTCGCCCACCCTCGGATACACATACAGCGTGTGGCTCTCCGGACTGATAACTGCCAGCGACTGCTGCGGACCGCTCCCAACGAACTGAAACGCCAGGTTCGCGTCCGAGCCCGAACGCTGCGCCAGAACGGTCGTCCCCGCGCCCCGCCACCACCAGCCAACCGCAACGGCCAGGCACAGCAGTGCCAGGTCACGAACAACAGAGCGCAGATGCATCATGGAATTGTCCTCGTGGAATCAGATAAGTACTCTTCCGAGAGACGTGCGCCCAGCCATTCCGTTATCCAACGCTAGTAATCTTCCCTGTGCCTTCTTCGCCGCGCGCCATACCCGCCCGACCCGCCCCACACCATCAGCGCGACCACCAGATGAATGATGAACCACAGGCTGATCCCCTGGTCCATATAGATCAGGTACAGCACCAGCACGCGTGGCAGCAGGATCGCGAAGACCAGCGGCACAATCCCATGCAGGTGGAACGGCGTCAGCGGAGTCTCCAGCCACAGCACGAAAAGCGCAATCCGCGGCAGAAACAGCGCGAAGACCAGAAACCACAGCGGCAGTGAATGAATCACCATCAACACCTGCAAGCTCATATCGCCTCACCTGTCCTCGAACCTAGCCCTTCGGACCCTTCGCCTTCTTCGCGTCCCGTCCGCCCAACAGCTCTTCCAGCTCGGCCTTGAACTCGCGCACGTCCTTGAAGTCGCGGTAGACGCTGGCGAAGCGGATGTAGGCCACCGTGTCGATCTCCTTCAGCCGCGTCATAATCAGCTCACCCACCGCGCTGGTCGAGCGCTCGCGCTCCGCGGAATCGACCACATACGCCTCGGTCTCGTCCACAATCCGCTCCAGTGCCGCGCCCGAGATGGGCCGCTTCTCGCAGGCGTGGAGCAGCCCGCTGAGGACCTTTTGCCTATCGAACTTCTCCCGCCGCCCGTCCTTCTTCACAACCATGTAGGGGATCTCGTCGATGCGCTCGTAGGTCGTGAAGCGCTTGTTGCAGCCCTCGCACTCGCGCCGCCGCCGGATCGCGTCCGCCTCTTTGCTCTCGCGCGAATCCACCACGCGGTCCTGCGCGAAGCCGCAGTAGGGACATCTCATTGGTCACACATCGCAGGGGACAAGATAAACCTCATTGGTTCAACGATTCTACCAGCGTGCAACGCTGCCGGCACAGGCGGGTCAGACTATCCATCCGCCGCCGGCCACCTCGTCGCCATCATAGAAGACCGCGGCTTGCCCCGGCGTAATCGCCCGCTGCGGCTCATCAAAGACCGCACGCACGCAATCCTCCCCGTCCACGCGCAAGGTCGCCCAGGCTGGCTCATGGCGATGGCGAATCTTCACCCGCACGCGCATCTCGCCCGCCAGCTCCGCGATTGCGATCCAGTTCAGCCGGTTCGCCCGCAGCGCCCGCGACATCAATTCCTCGTCGCCGCCGACTGTGACGCGGTGCGAGTCGGGATGGATCGCCAGCACGTAACGCGGCCCGGAATTCGGCGCAACTGCCAGCGCGCCGCCAAGCCCCTTGCGCTGCCCTACGGTGAAGTTGTGAATGCCGGAGTGCTGGCCGAGAACCTCGCCCGTCGCCGTCACCAGATCGCCCGCCGAATCCGGCAACGCCTCGCCCTGCTCGTCGAGATACGCCGCCAGAAACGCCGAGTAGTCATCGCCCGGAATAAAACATATCTCCTGCGAGTCGGGCTTGTCGGCCAGCGCGAGGCCGGCGTCGGCGGCCAGCCGCCGCACCGCGGGCTTCTGCATCTCGCCTAGCGGGAAGAGCGTGCGCGAGAGCTGCTCCTGCGTCAGACCGAAGAGAAAATAAGTCTGGTCCTTCGACTTGTCCTCCGGCCGCGACAGGATCCATCGCCCGCGCGCCGCGTCGTACCGGTTGCGCGCGTAGTGCCCGGTGGCGATCCGCTCCGCGCCAATCTGCCGCGCCGTCGTCAGCAGCGCGTCGAACTTTAGGTGGTTGTTGCACAGCGTGCATGGAACCGGCGTGCGTCCGGCCAGGTACTCGGCGACAAACGGCCGAACGACTTCGGCTTCAAAACGAGCCTCCTGGTTGACGAGGTAGTACGGAATGCCCAGGTGCTCCGCCACGCGCCGCGCGTCGTACACGTCGTCGATGGAGCAGCAACGCCCCACGACCGCTTCGGGCATTCCCTCGTGCCCGGCCAGCCGCCGCTGGTTCCAGAGCTGTAGCGTGAGGCCGACCAGCGTGTGCCCCTGGGCGCGCAGCAGAGCCGCGACGGCGGAGGAGTCCACCCCTCCCGACATGGCAACGGCAATCGTCTCGGGCTGTGCGACCGTACTCAAGCGTCTAGTATCCCTACTTTGCCCATAAGTTCATTATCGCAACTTTAACGCACCTGGTCTGGCATTCGGGAATCTAACCAGCAGATGATCTTCGCTCGTCCAAGTCGCCCGTCAACGCGCCTCAGCGCCCCGCTCGCCGCGGCCCTGATTGCGCTCTTCGCGAGTACAAGCGCCCACGCTGGCCCTCCATTCCAGACAGACGATCCCGACCCGGTCGCCTTCCGCCACTTCGAGATGTACGCCTTCGAGCTCTCCGACGGCACGGGCAAGAACGCCGGTGGCACCGCTCTGGAAGTTCCCGCCTACGAGGTGAACTACGGCGTCGTGCCCAACGTCCAGCTTCACCTCGTCCTGCCGATGACCGCCAGCTTCGCGCCCGGCAACAACTCCACGAACTACGGCATCGGCGACAGCGAACTCGGCGCGAAGATACGCTTCATCAAAGAGACAAAACGCATTCCCGAGATTGGCATCTTCCCCTTCTTTGAACTCCCCACCGGCAACGCCGACAAGGGACTCGGCGTCGGCGCAACCTGGTACCGCATGCCGCTCTGGCTACAGAAGAGCTGGGGCCAGCAAGACAGGCAGTGGACTAGCTACGGCGGAGGCGGCGAGGCCATCGTCCCCCAGACCGGCTACAAGAACTACCCCTTCTCCGGCCTACTCGTTCAGCGCCAACTCAGCAACAAGCTCACCCTCGGCACGGAACTCTTCGGCCACGGCGCGGAGGGAATGGTGGCCACCAGCACGCGCGCCTCCACCCTGCTCGACCTCGGCGGAATCTATGAGTTCAAGCCCGGCTTCGACCTGCTCTTCGCCGCCGGACGCAGCGTCTACGGACAGCCTGAGACCTACACCTACCTCTCGCTCTACTGGACCTGGGGCCCCGGCGGCACGGGCGACCAAGGCGATCCAGCCCAGCCAGGCAGCGGCACAAACTCCAAAATGCTCTCTGCCCTAACCAATCTACGGCTGCATTAAGTGGAACGAAAGTGAGTCATCCATGGAAATCACACTGCGTGAACTCGTAACCAGCATTCACGGAATGCTCTTCGGCGGATTCTTTCTGCTGGCACTCTTCGGCGCGCTCGTCCTGCTGCTGGATCGAGGCAATCCAGACTGGAGCAATCCAGATGCTGCGTTCGCGCGGCCCGCGCCCCGTTGGCAGACCATCTATCTCATCGCAATGGTCGCCCTTGGCTGGGCCGCCGTACTCTCCGGCGCAACCATCATCTATCCGTGGTATCGCGCTATAGCCCCACTGGGAGCCAACCTCGCGCTTTATCCGCAGCGGCTGCTGATGTCGCATCCCACCACCGCCGGATGGCACAACTTCGGCATGGAGTGGAAGGAGCACGTCGCGTGGATCGCGCCAATGGCAGGCACCATGGTGGCCTGGGTCATGCTCAGGCACCGCGCCGCATGGAACGCCTACAGATCGGTCCGCACCACCGTCCTCGGATTTGCCGCCGCGGCATTCCTTGCTGCCGCGATCGCCGGAGGCTGGGGAGCCATGATCAACAAAAAAGCGCCCGTCCAGGGCGGACAATCCTACCAACTCATGGGGAGCGCCAAATGACCGAGATCAAGCTCGTCCCGCAGAATCCCGCCAACGGCTCCGTCGCAGCTGCGGTCCTCTCCTGCGGCGTGGGCTGCTTCCTGCTCGGAGTCCTCGCGGTAGCCGCCGATGGCTCCAAGCGCCTCTCAGCCACGCTCAACATCTACCACCCCACCGGCCCACTCTCCGGTGTCGTCACTGTCGCGATTGCCCTCTGGCTCCTCTGCTGGACGGTCCTTGCCGCGCGCTGGAGGAACAAGACTCTCGCCTTTGGCAAGGTCAGCGCCCTCGCCTTCCTCTTTCTTGCGCTCGGCCTGCTGCTCACCTTCCCGCCCTTCGGCGATCTGTTGCTTGGGCGGTGAAGGCTGGGCGCGTGCCCATTCGCATCAGTCTGCCAGCGCAGCTTCGATGGCGGCGACGATCGCCGGGTCATCGGGCACAACCTCGGGCGAGAAGCGCGCAATCACCTTACCTGTGCGGTCGATGAGGAACTTCTCGAAGTTCCACAGAATGCCCGGCTCGGGGTTTGGCGTCGCGCCTGTCTTGCCCAGGAAGCCCGCCAGCTTCGCCCGGAATGCCTCGCGCGTTGCGCCCGCGGCCTTGGGCTCGGCGGCGATCAGGGCCTGGTAGAGCGGGTCGATCGCGGGGCCGGTGACGGCGATCTTGGCGAACATGGGAAAGTTGACCCCGAAGGTGGAGCGGCAGAAGGTGGCAATCTCGTCGTTCGATCCCGGCTCCTGCCCCGCGAAGTCATTGGCCGGAAAGCCAAGCACGGCGAGGCCCTTTTCCTTGTATTGCTCATAGAGCTTCTCCAGCGCGTCGTACTGCGGCGTCAGCCCGCACTTGGACGCGACGTTGACCACCAGCAGCACATGGCCGCGATACGCCGCCAGCGTGGTTGGTTCTCCGGTGATGGTATGAACGGGAAGATCGTAGATGGGCGTGGACATGATTTTTCTCCTGGTTGTTCTCGACGATTATAGTTGTGCGGATTCATGACGCTGCAAGCTGCCGCTGAGCGATCCAGACGAGCCCGTTGCGGACCGCGTTCTGGACCACAAATCACCAAGGATGAGATGCGGGCGCGCAAGACCCGATGCAAAGTTTTTCCATAGAATCCGCAATCGCGACCGGATTTTTCGCCGGACGATCTATTATTAAAGTTACATGTCCCTAGCCGATACCCTGTTTGGCAGGCCCTTGGCCACCAGCGAAGAACGTGCCGAGCACATCGGCGTGGCCGCCGGCATTCCCATCTTTGGCCTGGATGCGCTGACTTCGGCGGCATACGGGCCAGAGACGGCGCTGTCGCTGCTGATTCCTCTGGGGCTGATGGGTGTTCACTACATTGTCCCCATCATCACGGCGATCATTCTCCTGCTGTGCATCGTCTTCTTCAGCTATCGCCAGACGATTGCGGCCTATCCCGGCGGTGGCGGCTCCTATACCGTTGCCACAGAAAACCTGGGTACTGGGGCCGGCCTGCTGGCTGCGGCCGCACTGATGATCGACTACATCCTGACCGCCGCGGTCGGCGTCTCGGCCGGCATCGAGGCCGTGGTCAGCGACCAGCAGTGGCTTCTACCCCATACGCTGACGCTCTGTCTGATCGTCCTTGCCCTGTTGGCCATCGTCAACATGCGCGGCGTCAAGGACACCGGGGCCGCCTTCATCATCCCCACCTTCCTCTTCGTCAGCACCCTGATAGTTACCGTCGCCATCGGCATGCTTCATGTCTTCAAGTCCGGTGGCCATCCGGTGGCTGCGGCGGAGATGCCCCATGCGCTGCCTGCGACGGTTGGTTTTCTAAGCCTGTGGCTTCTGATGAAGGCCTTCTCCAACGGTTGCGCCGCAATGACCGGCGTCGAAGCCGTCTCCAACGGAGTGATGGCATTCCGCGATCCAAGAGCCAAGAACGCGCAGCGCACGCTGACGGTCATCATCGGCATCCTGATCGTTCTCCTCTTCGGCATCTCGTGGCTGGCCAAGAAGTACGGCATCATGGCCATGGACCAGGGTCTGCCCGGCTACCAGAGCCTGCTCAGCCTCATCGTCATGGCGGTCTTCGGGCGAGGTTGGTTCTTCCACTTCACCATGTGGTCCGTCTTCCTTGCGCTCTGCCTCAGTGCCAACACCGCCTTCGCCGACTTCCCGCGCCTTACCCGCGCCATTGCCCTGAACGACTTCCTGCCCCATGTCTTCGTCCTGCGCGGACGGCGTCTCCTCTTTTCCTACGGGATCTACGCGCTCACCGCGATGACCGCGGTCCTCCTGATTGCCTTCAAGGGCCGCGTCGACCAGCTCATCTCGCTCTACGCCATCGGCGCCTTCCTCGCCTTCACACTCTCCCAGGCCGGGATGGTCATCCACTGGAAGAAGCAGGGGAAAGCGCACAGGGGCCACCACTGGCATATGTTCGTCAACGGCACCGGTGCCGTCGCCACGGGCGTCACCACCATCATCGTGCTGGTCGCCAAGTTCACCTCCGGCGCATGGATAACCGCACTGCTGGTGCCCACGATCATCATTCTGATGGTGGTAATCAAGAAGCACTACAGGCGGGTCAACGGCGAGGTCGTCGAGATGGCCCCGCTCAACCTGACCAACATGCAGCAGCCTCTGGTGGTCATTCCCATGGCACGCTGGGACCGCATGACCGAGAAGGCCCTGCGCTACGGCCTGCTGCTCTCCAAGGAGATCAAAGTCGTCAACGTCATCGGCGCCGACGGCGAACAGACGCTGGACCCCGTCTGGGAGGCGAACGTCCTGAAGCCCATCCGCGACCAGGGCCTGCACGAGCCGGAACTCGTCACCCTGCACTCCAACATCCGCCTGGTCATCAACCCGCTGATGGACTACATCCTGGAACTGGAGCAGCAGAACCCGGACCGCAAGATCACCGTGCTTCTGCCCGAACTCGTGGTCCGCCACTGGTGGGAGTACTTCCTGCACAACCAGCGCGTGCAGATGCTCAAGCTGCTTCTCCTGCTCAAGGGAAAACAGCGCATCATCGTCGTCAACATCCCCTGGTACCTGTAAGGGAGAGGTTCTAGACAGGAAGCAAAACCCACCCGCCATCGTTCGGCGCGAGGATTCTTTTGTGGCGGGTGCGGTATTCTGCGAAGAGATGTTTGTCGCCTTCAAGATTGTGTTTGTGTACGTGACGCTGGGGACCCTGGCGGGAATCATCGGGATTCCCTACTCGCTGGTGGTGGGCAATATCAGACTGCTGTACCGCGTGGTGGTGCGGGGAATCGTGCCGCTGGGGTTGCGCGCGGGCGGGATTCGCGTGGAGGTGAGTGGCCTCGACCACATCCCGGCGGGCGTGAGCTGCATCTTTCTGTCGAACCATGTGTCGAACCTGGACCCGCCGGTGCTGCTGCCGGTGCTTCCGGGCCAGTGTTCGGTGCTGCTGAAGAAGGGGCTGATGCGGATTCCGTTTCTGGGGACGGCGATGCGGCTGGGAAAATTTGTTCCGGTGGAGCGGGGCCAGCGGCGCGAGGCGGCGCAGGCGAGCATTGCCGCTGCGGAGGCGGCGCTGCGCAGTGGGCTGCACGTCCTGTTCTTTGCCGAGGGGACGCGCTCGGAGGACGGGCGGCTGTTGGCGTTCAAGAGCGGGCCGTTCTACATGGCGATGGAGACGGGCGCGCCGATTGTGCCGATCGCCATCTCCGGCACCGAGAAGATGATGCGCAAGCACAGCGCGAAGGTGACACCGGGAGTGGCGAAGGTGCAGGTACTGCGGGCGATCGATCCGGCGGGGTACGCGACGCGGGATGAGCTGATGCGCGCGTCGCGGGCGGCGATGATCGCGGCGCTGCCCGAAGAGATGAGGCCGGTTTAGGTTCGAGGTTCGAGGCTTTTCCTAATCCGAAGGGAGTTCCCCCGGCTTTGCCGGGGTGGCAGTAGAAGTTTGACAGTTACGGGAATATGTTCTCCCTCAATTTGCCTGAGCTGTGGTCGCAAAGATGGCATTGCGAGGTTTTTGCTTTTGTTCTTGCTTTTGCTTTCACCGGTTGCGGTCAGGCCCCTTTGAGGGGCCAGCAACCGTAAAGCCTCCGGCTCTGCCGGGGGATATTTACTACGGCCAAGATAACAAATTTCGACCTCTTCATCGTGGCCTCCACATGCTCGGTCACGAAATATACACGTTCCAAAGCGAAAAGTGCCCACCCTGCCGCACAATAATAGTGCGACGAGGATGGGGCACCCGATTCCATCAGAGAAATGAAAGCTAGATGGAACTCATGTTGTGCAGGAACTCCTGGTTGTTGCGGGTCTTGGAGAGCTTGTCGGTGAGCAGTTCCATGGCCTCGACCGGCGAGAGCGGATTGATGACCCGGCGGAGGATCCAGGTGCGTTGGAGTTCTTCCTTGGGGATGAGCAGCTCTTCCTTGCGCGTGCCGGAGCGTTGAATATCGATGGCCGGGAAGACGCGCTTGTCCACCAGCTTGCGGTCGAGGATGACCTCCATGTTGCCGGTGCCCTTGAACTCCTCGAAGATGACCTCGTCCATGCGCGATCCGGTGTCGACCAGGGCGGTGGCGATAATTGTTAAGCTGCCGCCTTCCTCGATGTTGCGCGCCGCGCCGAAGAAGCGCTTGGGGCGTTGCAAGGCGTTCGAGTCCACGCCTCCGGAGAGGATCTTGCCGGAGGGCGGAACGATGGTGTTGTAGGCGCGCGCAAGACGCGTGATCGAGTCGAGCAGGATGACTACGTCGCGTTTGTGCTCGACCAGCCGCTTGGCCTTCTCGATGACCATCTCGGCGACCTGGACGTGGCGGGCGGCGGGCTCGTCGAAGGTGGAGCTTATAACTTCGCCCTTGACGCTGCGCTGCATGTCGGTGACCTCTTCCGGGCGCTCGTCGATGAGCAGGACGATGAGGACGATCTCCGGGTGGTTGGTGGTGACAGAGTTTGCAATCGACTGCAGCAGCATGGTCTTGCCGGTGCGCGGCGGGGCGACGATGAGGCCGCGCTGGCCCTTGCCGACCGGGGTAAGCAGATCCATGACGCGGCCGGACATATGCTCGCGGTCGGTCTCCATCTTGATCCGCTCCTCGGGGTAGAGCGGGGTGAGGTTGTCGAAGAGGATCTTGTTCTTGGTCTCCTCGGGCGACTCGAAGTTGATGGCCTCGATCTTGACCAGCGCGAAGTACTTCTCTCCCTCGTGCGGCGGGCGGACGTTGCCGCTGATGGTGTCGCCGGTCTTGAGGTCGAACTTGCGGATCTGCGAAGGAGACACATAGATGTCGTCCGGGCCCGGCAGGTAGTTGTAGTCCGGCGAGCGCAGGAAGCCGTAGCCGTCGGGCAGGATCTCCAGCACGCCCTCGGCGAAGATGTGGCCCTCTTTTTCGCTCTGCGCCTGCAGGATCTTGAAGATGAGATCCTGCTTACGGAGGCCGCTGGTTCCAGCGATGTCGAGGCCGCGGGCCAGCTTGGTCAGCTCGGCGATATTGTGCTCTTTTAGTTCTGAAATTGTCATATTTTCCTGGGATTTGCCTGAATTTTCGGGGGGGGGATTTGGGACTGGGAGGGGAGTTGCCTTGCGGGGAACGCTTGACGAAGCCTGCTCTGGAAGGAGAGGGGGTCGTGCGGAACGCGGAGCAGCTACCGGATACTATGAATTATACGCTTGCGCGAGGGATTTGGTGCAGGGTGGATTTCCTTTGCAGCAGTGTTGCGGCAAGGCCGCGCGGGTCAGGCCGCGCGGCGTTCCTCAAGGCTGTCGACGGCCGAGTCAGCGGCTACATCCATGGGGATGGTGTCCTTGAAGCGGTCAAACACTTCGTTGGTGGTGTCCTGTAGGCGGGTGTTGGGCTTGTGCAGCTTGCGCGTCGCCTTGGAGGCAAGCTGGCAGAGCTCGTAGCGATTGGTGACGTGGGTGAGTGCTCCAAAAATAAGGTCTGAGCGCATAATGTTTCCTTTCGTTTCGTCGCAGCGAAGGGTGTGATGGTGAACCTGGCATCGACTTGCTACAGACCGCAAGTGCGATCCACAATGTTTAAACTTTCTAAACTGATGGATCAAAATTACTTAGTGCAACAGCCGGTTTGTTGCTGAGATCGCCATTCCCAAATCGTTCGATGCCAGGATTTGGGCGATGGCTCCGTTCTTTCTGAATTTTCTGTTCCCGAAGTGCGTTCTTAAGACAGTGCTTCAGTGTGGCGCAGAAATCCGCGCTCCTTTGAGAATTATCGACATCTCATGCAATTCGGAGCAGGTTGCGCTCCTGCGAACTAACACGAGCAGAGGCGAGGCGTCTTTCCTGTGAACCCGCCCAAACCTCTCTTGCGGGACTGGCCAGCGTGGAACAACTTGCTATAAGGAAGATAAACGGTATGGCTGACGGAGTCAATACTTATTTTGGGAAGTTGTGAAAATTAATCTTCCATAAATGGGAGGATTGTGGTGTTACAGGCTGTGGAAAATGGTTTGCTTGTCTCGGCGAGCAGATCACCCATGGCCGCATACTATTGATTATATTTAGTTTTCCTGTAGCTAAAGACTCACTCTCCAACCGAAGGGCAGGAAGCGGAGATTATCCACAACCTGGTAAGGTCCAGTAGCTGCGGGCTATGCCCAGTAGCTGCGGTCGAGGGTGCGGTACTGGATGGCCTCGGCGATGTGCTTGACGGCGATGTCGGGTACGCCATCGAGGTCGGCGATGGTGCGGGCGACCTTGAGGATGCGGTCGTGGGCGCGGGCGCTGAGGCCCTGCTGCTGCATGGCGCGCTCCAGCAGGCGTTCGGCGTCGGGGGAGAGCTCGCAGAAGGTGCGGATCTGCTGGGTGTTCATCTGCGAGTTGGAGAAGATGGGCTTGGCGGCGGACTTCGCCGAGGCTTTGCCGCGTTCGGGCTGGCCATTCAGCGGGACGGCGAAGCGGACGTGCTGGCGCTCGCGGGCGGGCAGGACGCCGGAGGAGTTCCGGCAGAGAGCAGGCTGCGAGATAATCTCAAAGCAAAACCAAAACTGGGAAACTCCAGTCAGGTGGATGAGAAATCGGGGGCAGGTCATTACTGCAAATCCTGACTCTGAGTTCATTCATCAGGCCCGATTTTCTCTCGGATAGAATTTTGGCGAGACGCAAGTTTCATATCCCCTGCCGTGATCCAACAGATGTGATCCAGGACACTGCCCTTTTTCCCCTGCGGCGTAAAATTCGCTGTGGAATGGAGATGCGTCTGTCACTACTGACTCCAGGAAGATCGGCGAGGTGGCCACGTTCGTGGGCGTCAGCAACGCCGTCGCAAGCAAAAGCAGTCGACAAACTCGTCCGCGGCAAGTTGCTGCGGCGAGCCGGAGGTGGGGCCGACGGGCGATTGCGCATTGTGTCCCTGGACGAAGCCGGCGTCAGGCATTCATCTCCAGAAGCGCTGCCTAGTCAGGGAGGCCGGGTTCAGGGAATGCCTGTTCGAGCAGCGCAGGAGCAAGAACAAAGTGAGGACTCATGGCAACTAAGCTGAACTTCTCGGAAAGGACCATAAAGTTCCAACGGGAAGCGGATCCTGAGTGGGCCCGCCAGGTAAGCGAACATCCAGGTTGCGAGGGGCTGTTCTCTTGCCTGCAATGCGGTTCCTGTACGGGCACGTGTCCGCTGTCCATATACATGGATTACGGGCCGCGTCGCATCATCGGTTTGGCAAGGGAGGGCTTTCGCAAGGAGGTCCTCAATTCCCAGACCATCTGGCTCTGCGCGTCCTGTTATTCCTGCGCGGTGCACTGCCCGCAGCAGATTCATATTACGGACGTTATGTATAACTTCAAACGGGAGGCCATTCGCAGTCATCTCTATCCCAAACGGTTTGCCATCCCGGTGCTGGCCCAGGAATTTTATAACGTGGTGCGGCGCAATGGCAGGACGTCCGAGTTCCTCGTGGTTCTTCGCATGGCCCTGCGCACCAACCCCCTGATCCTTTTCACAATGTGGCGCACCGGCCTGGACCTTCTGCGGACCGGGAGGTTGAAGCTGATGAGCGAGAAACTGAAGCACGTACCCTTTCTGCCGAAGGAGGACGCCTGATGCCTCAAGACTATTCCTATTTCCCGGGCTGTTCGCTTCAGAGCACCGGCGTGGCCTACGACGAGAGCGTCCGCGCGTTGTTCGCGTTGCTCGATCTGAAACTGCACGAACTGCCCGAGTGGAACTGCTGCGGCGCTACTTCCTACATGTCCATCGACGAGGGCTCCGCCTTCGTACTCTCGGCGCGCAATCTCTCGCTGGCGGCCCAGGCGAAGCATCGAGACCTGGTGACCCCGTGCAGTGCCTGCTACCTGGTTTTGAAGAAGACGCAGGACTACGTCGAACACTATCCGGCCATCGCGAACAAGGTGCAACAAGGGCTTCAAGCGGAAGGGCTGCCCCCGCTCAATGGCGTTCAGGTGCGGCACCCCCTGGAGATTCTATACAACGATGTAGGGCTTGACCGCATCAAGCACGCCAGCGTACGGCCATGGCGCGGCGCGCCCATCGCCTGCTACTACGGCTGCCAGCTGGTGCGTCCCTACTGCGACTCGGACCAGCAGCAAAACCCCACCCACATGGAAGAGGTCCTGAAGGCGGCGGGCATCCCCACCGTGGATTTCGCTCTCAAGACGAAATGCTGTGGCGGCTCCCTGACCGGAACCATACCGGCCGTGGGCCAGCGGCTGAACTACCTCATTCTCAAAGAAGCAATCCGCAAGGGGGCGGGCGCCATCGTCACGGTGTGCCCGCTATGCCAATACAACCTGGACGCTTACCAGGCGGACATTCGTAAATCTACCGGCGAGGCCATCGATATTCCGGTGCTCTACTTCAGCCAGGTGCTGGGTTGGGCAATGGGCGCCGACGCCAAGGCCCTCGGCTTGCAGCGGTCGATCGCCGGCAAGCAGACGATCAAGCAATGGTTCGCTGCATCGGAGAGGGAGGAGAAAGCGCATGTCTGAGGAAATCCGTACAGGCGTCTACACCTGCCACTGCGGGTCCAACATCGCGGCGACCGTGGATGTCAAAGCGGTGGCTGAATACGCCGCCAAGCTGCCCAACGTGGTGGTGTCGCGCGATTACAAGTACATGTGCTCCGATCCCGGGCAGGACCTGATTAAGCAGGACATTCGGGAACACAAGCTGAACCGGATCGTGGTGGCCTCCTGCTCGCCGCACCTGCACGAGCATACCTTCCGCACGGCGCTGGCCAAGGGCGGACTCAACGAGTTCCTCTTTCAGATGGTGAACATCCGGGAGCAGGATTCCTGGGTACACCTGGATAAGCCCGCGGCCACGGTCAAGGCCATGGACCTGGTGCGCGCGGCCGTTTGCCGAGTGGCGCTGCATAAGCCGCTCACTAAAGGAAGCGTTCCCATCCGCGCCGATGTCCTGGTGGTGGGCGGCGGCATCGCCGGCATCCACGCGGCCCTGACGCTTGCCAACGCCGGCAAGAAGGTCTACCTGGTGGAGCGGGAACCCACCATCGGCGGCCACATGGCCAAGTTCGATAAGACCTTCCCCACCCTCGATTGCGCCGCCTGCATCCTGACCCCGAAGATGTCGTCTGTGCGTGCCCATCCCAATATCACCCTGTGGTCCTACTCCGAAGTGACCCAGGTGGATGGGTACGTCGGCAACTTCAAGGTGACGGTGACTCGCAAGCCGCGCTACATCATGGAGGACCTTTGTGTCGGCTGCCTGGAGTGCATCGAGGCATGCGTCTACAAGGAGGGCAAGTTCGTAGACGAATTCAACATGGGGCTGAGCAAGCGCAAGCCGATCTATATTCCCTTCCCGCAAGCCATTCCGCAGGTGCCGGTCATCGACCCGGAAACCTGCATCGACTTCAAGACCGGCAAGTGCAAGAAGTCCTGCGTCGACGCCTGCGGCGAGCGCCATGCGATCAACCTGAAGATGAAGGAAACCACCGAGATCATCGATGTGGGGACCATCATTCTCTCCACCGGTTTCCAGGTCTTCGATGCGCACAGGTCGCCGGAATACGGCTACGGCGTCTACCCCAACGTCTACACGGCGCTGGAAATCGAGCGGCTGGTGAATGCCTCGGGGCCGACCTCGGGCGAAGTCGTGCTGCGTGACGGCAAGCGCCCCAAGTCCGTCGCCATTATCCACTGCGTCGGTTCGCGCGACGAAAAAAACAACCGCTGGTGCTCGCGCGTCTGCTGCATGTACTCGCTCAAGCTGGCGCACCTGCTCAAAGAGCACACCGACGCCGAGATTTTCAACTTCTACATCGACATCCGCACCCCCGGCAAGGGCTTCGAGGAGTTCTACCAGAAGCTGCGCAATGAAGGAGTTCACTTTATACGGGGCAAGGTCGCGGAAGTCACCGACTGGGCCTTCGACCCGAGCGAGGAAGGCAAGCTCGTGATCCGCGTGGAAGACACGCTGCTTGGCTTCGCCCGGCGCATTCCCGTGGACATGGTGGTGCTGGCCACGGGCCTGGAGCCGCACGCAGATGCCCAGGAAGTCCGCCGCAGGTTCAACTTGACCTGCTCCAGCGAGGGCTTCTTCCTGGAGCGGCACCCCAAGCTCGCCCCGGTGAGCACCTTCACCGACGGCGTTTTCCTGGCGGGCGCCTGCCAGAGCCCCAAGGACATCCCGGACACCGTGGCACAGGCCGGTGCGGCCGCGGCCGAAGCGCTGGCCCTGATCGATGCCGGCCACGTGGAGATCGAGCCCAACACCGCCTTCGTGTTGGAGGAGGACTGCTCGGGCTGCCGCACCTGCATCCCGATGTGCCCCTTCAGCGCCATTACGTTCTCGGAGGAAACCAAGCTGGCCAGCATCAACCAGGCGCTGTGCAAAGGCTGCGGCACCTGCGTCGCTTCGTGCCCGTCCGGATCGATTGTGCAAAACCTGTACGATGACGAGGAAATTTTTGCCGAGATCGAGGGAGTTCTGTCCAATGCCTGAAGCCGTTGAACCGAAGATACTGGCCATATTCTGCAACTGGTGCACTTACCTGGCGGCGGACCTGGCGGGGACCTCGCGCATCAAGTACCCAGCGAATATCCGGGTGGTGCGGGTGATGTGTTCGGGCCGCGTGGACCCGCAGTTTGTGATGGATGCCTTCGCCAAGGGCGCCGACGGCGTGCTGATCGGCGGCTGCCATCCCGGCGACTGCCACTACCAGGAAGGCAACTATAAGTGCCTGCGGCGCTTCGAGCTGCTGCGCCGCATGGTCAAGGAGATGGGGATAGAGGACGAGCGGTTCCGCCTGGAGTGGATATCGGCTTCCGAGGGCGATCGCCTTCGCACCGTGGTCACGGACATGGTGGAAAAGATCCGCCCGCTCGGCCCCCGCCAGACGCTCACGGAGGTGACCCAATGAGCAAGCCTAAAGTCGCATTCTATTGGTGCGCTTCCTGCGGCGGTTGCGAAGAAACCGTGCTCGACCTGGCCGAAGCCGTGCTGGACGTGGTCAAGGCGGTGGACATCGTATTCTGGCCGGTCGCCATGGACTTCAAGGAATCCGATGTGCAGGCGATGGAAGACGGCAGCATCGCCGTGGCGTTCATCAATGGGGCGATCTGCAACAGCCATCAGCGCCATATGGCGGAGTTATTGCGGCGCAAGGCGCAGACCGTGGTGGCCTTCGGAGCTTGCGCGCAACTGGGCGGCATCCCCGGGCTGGCCAACATGAACCACCACAAAGACCTGGTTGAAGCCATCTACGGCAGCGACGCTCCGCAGGAGATATGGAAATCGAACGGCTACGAGTTGACCCTGCCCCGGTTCGCCGATAAGGTGCAGGCGCTCGATCGCGTCATCGCGGTGGAGTATTACGTACCGGGCTGCCCGCCCACGCCCAAGATCACCCAGCAGGCGCTCGACGCGCTGCTCGGCGGCAGCCCGCCGCCCAAGGGCACGGTGCTGGCGCCCGACCAGGCACTGTGCGAGGACTGCCCGCGCCGCGAGACGAGACCGGAAAAACTGCTGATCAAGGAGTTCAAACGCCCGCACGAAATCGTGGCGGACCAGGAAAAATGCCTGTTGGCCCAGGGCCTGCTATGCCTTGGCCCGGAGACCCGCTCGGGTTGCGAGGCGCCCTGCATCAAGGGCAACATGCCATGCACGGGCTGCTTCGGGCCCACCAGCCGGGTGCGCGATTTCGGCGCCAAGGCGCTATCCGCCGTCGCTTCGCTGGCCGATAGCAACGAGGAGTTGGATATCGAGCGCATCCTCGCGCCCATCGCCGATCCGGTGGGAACCTTCTATCGCTATAGTCTGCCTACTTCGCTGGCGGGGGGGAAATTCACAAAATGAACACGAAGGTAAGCATCGAACCGATTACGCGCCTGGAAGGGCACGGCAAGATCGAGATCTATCTCGACGACAAGGGCAACGTCGATCGCGCCTGGTTTCAGGTGCCGGAACTGCGCGGGTTCGAAAAATTCGTACAGGGCCGCCTACCCGAAGACATGCCGCAGATCACGTCGCGGATCTGCGGCGTCTGCCCCACCGCGCATCACATGGCTTCCACCAAGGCGCTGGACGACCTTTACAAAGTCACCCCGCCAGCGGCGGCCAAAAAGGTCCGGGAGCTGGTCTATTCGACGTTCATGGCCGAAGACCACACGCTGCACTTCTACTTTCTGGGCGGGCCCGATTTCGTGGTCGGCCCCACCGCGCCGAAGGCCGAGCGCAACGTTCTCGGCGTCATCGCCAAGGTGGGTATCGAGACCGGCCAGAAGGTCATCGCCATGCGGCGCAAGCTGCGGGAGCTGACCGCGCTGGCCGCCGGCAAACCCATCCATCCGGTCTTCGGCCTGCCCGGCGGCGTAGCCAAGCCGCTCTCGGCAGATATACTGGCGCAGTTCAAGACGGTGGCCGCTGAAGCTGTGGATTTCGCCCTGTTCACCCTGGATGTCTTCGACAAGATTGTGCTGAAGAACTCCGGCTATGTGGATCTCATCGTCTCCGACGGATTCACCCATAAGACCTACTACATGGGCATGGTGGATGAAAAGAACCGCCTCAATTTCTACGACGGCACGATGCGCGTGGTGGCGCCGGAAGGAAACGAATCGGCGCGCTTCGCCAGCCGCGACTATGCCCAGTACATCGCCGAGCGCACCGAGCCCTGGAGCTACATGAAGTTTACGTATCTCAAGGCCCCCGGCTGGACAGGCTTCAACGAAGGCAGTTCGAGCGGCATCTACTGCGTGGCTCCGCTGGCCCGCCTGAACGTGACGGATGCCCTGGCCACACCGCACGCACAGGCCGCTTACGAGCAATACATCAAAACGCTGGGCAAGCCGGTGCACCACACCCTGGCGAACCATTGGGCGCGCGTCATCGAACTGCTTTACGCGGCCGAACGCATGCAGGAACTGGCCAACGATCCGGAGACAGGCGATTCCAATGTTCGCACGCTTCCCACCGAGCAGCCGCGCGAGGGCATCGGTATCGTCGAGGCGCCACGCGGCACCCTGATCCACCACTACAAGGCAGGCGAGGATGGCCGTATCAGCAACGCCAACCTCATTGTGGCCACCCAGAACAACGCCGCGCGCATCGCGCTGGGCGTGGACAAAGCGGCGCGCACTCTGATCACCGGCGGCAAGGTGGACGATGGCATTCTGAACATGGTGGAGATGGCCTTCCGCGCCTATGACCCGTGCCTGGGCTGCGCCACCCATTCACTGCCCGGCAGCATGCCCTTGAGGGTGAATGTACACAATCCCCAGGGAGACATGCTGACGACTGTGAGGCGCGACAGTGACGGTTCCATCCACAGGACCTAGCCTCCGGATACTGGCCCTGGGCAACGATATCCTGGGCGACGATGCGTTTGCCTTTCTCGTGGCCCAGCGGGTGCGGGAGCGTATTCCCGGCGTCGAGGTGACGTGCTCCTCGGCCTCCGGCTTTCATCTGCTCGACGATCTGCTTGGCGTTGAGCGTCTTTTGGTCGTCGATACGGTTATGACCGGTACTGCCCCGCCCGGCACGGTCTATGTGGTGCGAGAGGGCGATCTGGAAGTGACGCCCGGCAATTCCCCACACTACACCGGTATTTTCGAGACCCTGTCCCTGGCGCGCGCCCTGCATCTGAATGCGCCTCGCGAGGTCCTTATCATCGCCGTGGAGGCGGCCGACTGCCTTACCGTCGGAGGCCCCATGCACCCTGCGGTGGAGGCCGTGGTCCCGGTCATCGCCGAGATGGTTGAGAGCACATCCCGGAATTTTGCATCCGACTTTTCCTGAACGATCTTCCCTTCCGGAAACCCATCCGAGATATTTCGGAGGTTGTGCGGTCGCCGTGGACGCGGTGTTCGGGAGACGCCCGCACTTGGCACATTCCGTATTCGATGGGTGCGATGTGACGAAGGGTATTGTCGTGATATACATCACATCAACATCGGCTGGCATCTACTAATCTTGTTGGAGGCAGAGCATCCGCGAGGATACGCGCAAAGTATGTGTGCAGCGGTGTCATCGGACGAGTGCCGACACGGCATCGCAGTGGGAGCGGCACGGGGACACGTCATGCATGAGTTCTCCATCGCGGAATCGATTCTGGAGGCCGTACGCAAGGAGTTGGTGAGTCATCCCGGAGCGCGGCCAACGCGCGTAGGCCTGCGCATTGGAGAACTGGCGGCGGTCGATGTGGATTCACTCAGCTTCTGTTTCGAGTCGGTGGTGCGAGGCACGGAATGGGAGGGCCTGCAACTGGATGCGCAGGTCTGTCCGCAGCGCCGCATCTGCAACGACTGCGGCAAAGAGTTTGCAGTGGTGGAATACAACGCGAGCTGCCCGATGTGTGCCGGGTGCAACACCACGCTGAGCAGCGGAGACGAACTGGATTTCGATTACCTGGAGGTAGAGACCGGTGGAACGCCTGCCATTGAAGTCAAAGGTGCTGAGTGAGAACCAGATTGTCGCCGAATCTCTTCGGGAACGGTTCCGCTCGCACGGCGTGCTTTGCCTGAACCTGATCAGCGGACCGGGGTCGGGCAAGACAGCACTGCTGGAGCGCACGCTGGCCGGCTTCGATCCAGCGACGCGGGTGTGCGTGCTGACGGGAGACATACAGACAGATAACGATGCGCGCCGGCTGGCGCAGTACGGCTTTCCTGTGCGGCAAATCACGACCGGCGGCACCTGCCATCTTGACGCCCGCATGATTGAAAAGCACCTGGCAGCGTGGAACCTGGATGAGATCGATCTGCTGTTCATCGAAAACGTCGGCAATCTTGTGTGCCCGTCGAGCTACGATCTGGGCGAGGCATCGAAGATTGTGCTGCTGAGCGTGACCGAGGGCGACGACAAGCCGCTCAAGTATCCATCCATCTTTTTCAAGTCGGACCTCTTCATCCTCACCAAGATTGACCTGCTTCCCTACGTGCCCTTCAATGCGGAGGTTGTCGAGGCCAATGCGCGGCTGGTGCATCCCGGCATCGAGATCGTGCGCACGTCCGCGACGGCCGAGGGAGGGCTGGATGCATGGCTCGCCTGGATGAAACAACGCATGGCCCAGGCGCGGCAAGATGCGCTGTTACCGCTGCGGTTGTCCTGACCCCCACCATGGCCACCCTCCCCATCGCGCCGGCAGTACGCAGACTCATCCAGGTGAAGGGGATCGTGCAGGGCGTAGGGTTTCGGCCGTTCGTGTACGCCCTGGCGCAGTCGCTGTCGCTTACCGGCCACGTGTTCAACACATCGGCCGGGGTTACCATCGAAATCGAAGGTGAACTTGCCGCAGTCGATCTATTTCTGAGGGACTTGAGCGCAAATCCCCCGTATCTGGCCGAACTCGCCGGAATTTCCGTCCGCGAGATCGAACCTCGCGGAGATTCCGTCTTTTCCATCCTGTCGAGCCATGGCCAGCTTGGCGAATTTGCCCTGGTCTCGCCCGATGCGGGCACCTGCGATGCCTGCTGGGACGACGTGGGCGATCCACTCAACCGCCGCTACGGCTACCCGTTCACCAACTGCACACACTGCGGCCCGCGCTACACCATCATTCGCGACGTTCCCTATGACCGCGCCTCCACCACCATGGCCGACTTCACGATGTGCCCGGCGTGCGCGGCCGAGTACGCCGACCCTGCGGACCGCCGCTTTCACGCCCAACCCAATGCGTGTCCGGTGTGTGGGCCCTCGCTGGCGCTGGTGGGCCGAGGTGAAGCACTCGGACCAGACCTCTTTGCTGACCGTAACTCACTTGAGAATTTGCACAAGGCACGGGCGCTGCTGCATGAAGGCAGAATCCTGGCAATCAAAGGCCTGGGTGGCTTCCTGCTGGCCTGCGATGCGGCCAACGAGGCAGCCGTCGCCGAGCTGCGCAGGCGCAAGCAGCGACCCGCCAAGCCATTCGCCCTCATGGTGCGGGACTTCGCAGCGGTTAAATTGCTTTGCGAAGTCTGCTCCGGCGATGAGGCCGCCCTGCTGCATCTGCGGCGGCCCATTGTGATTATGCCGCGCATCCCAACAGCGCCGATAGCCGCTAGCATCGCTCCCGGCAACAATACGGTCGGCGTCATGCTTCCGTACACTCCGCTGCACTACCTTTTGTTCAGCGACTCGCCAGACCAGGCTTCGGAGTTCCCGGCCCTTGTCATGACCAGCGGCAACCTGAGCGAAGAGCCGATCGTGGTGTCGAACCGCCGGGCGATGCAACATCTCGGCAGCGTCGCCGATTGGTTTCTTCTTCACAATCGCGAGATCGCCATGCGCGTCGACGATTCGGTGGTGCGCACTTTCGAGGGTCGCGAACGCGTCCTGCGACGATCGCGTGGATACGTCCCCCACGCCATCGACCTCGGTCGCAGCGTGTCGGAACTGGTTGCATTCGGCGGTGAGCTGAAGAACACGTTTTGCCTCACCAAAGGACGCCATGCCATTCTGAGCCAGCACATCGGCGACCTGCAGAACTTCGAGACCGAGGAGTTCTTCCAGGAAACGCTGGCGCGGATGCAGAGTCTTTTCCGGGTAGAGCCCCGCGCCGTGGCCCACGATCTTCATCCTGGATACAGAAGTACGCGCATGGCGCTCGCCTCGGGGATTGAACGCAGGTTCGCCGTTCAGCATCATCACGCCCACATCGCCAGTTGCATGGCCGAAAATCACCTGGGCGGGGAGGTGATCGGCGTTGCCTTCGACGGCACCGGCTACGGCAGCGACGGGTGCATCTGGGGCGGCGAATTCCTTGTCGCAAGCCTCTCGCAATTCACCCGGCGCGCACATTTGCGCTACGTCCCTCTGCCTGGCGGGGACGCGGCGGTCCGCCAGCCCTGGCGCATGGCCCTGAGCTATCTGCGCGACGCGTTCGGCCCACGAAGCCTACCGCCGTTAGCGTGTTTCGAATCGGTCCCGCCGAGGCAGTTCGAGCTTGTCGATGCGATTCTCGCGAAGCGCATCCAGACGGTCGAGACATCCTCCGCAGGCCGGCTCTTCGACGCGGTGGCCGCGCTGCTCGGCCTGGCCTCGGAAGTTACCTTTGAAGCGCAGGCAGCAATCGCGCTGGAAACAGCTGCCGCGCCACAGACTGTCGGCAGCTATCCCTTCGACCTGCAAACAAGCGGGTCCGCAGGCGAGGCTTCAAGCGACGTCCTGATCGTCGACCTTCGCGCCACCATCGTCAGTATCGTCGAAGCGATAACCGCAGGGCGCCCGGTTGCGGAGATCGCCGCGCGCTTCCATAATACGTTGAGCACAGCCATCGCAGAGGGTTGCTCCCGAATCAGGATCTCTGATGGCCTGCGTCGCGTTTGTCTCAGCGGCGGGACCTTCCAGAACCTGTACCTGTTGCAGCGAACGGCAGAAGAGTTGCGGCGCCGTGACTTTGAAG